>UOFT01000051.1_pt1 | contig 56600 bp, 58 predicted proteins | sample 1990121 | NCBI WGS metagenome assembly UOFT01 (sample SAMEA4728526, study PRJEB27164) | hydrothermal vent metagenome | biome: marine basaltic hydrothermal vent biome; feature: marine hydrothermal vent; material: mineral | place: Pacific Ocean | collected 2011-06-14/2011-07-23 | depth 1741 m
TCCCTTAGCTCCTGACTGTATTCTCCCTTGGTTAGAGGTGAAATTATTTAGTTTATTTTGGGTTCCAATTACCATCCAGTGGTTCAGAATAGTTTTCGATGTCATACCTGTGCCATTGTCGATTATATAAAGTTTATCTTTAATATTATCAATTACGATGTAACAATAATCAGCATCTGCATCATAACTATTCTTAACCAGTTCAATAATAGCAGCTTCAGCATTTGCAACGTTTTCTCTGCCGATTAGTCTTGCTGTTCTAGCTGATACTTTAAATGGAATTCTCACATCTCATTCCTATGTGAATTCATGAGTTTAAAATTAAGTATTTTAATTATTATTCTGATATAGAGCATCATATATTTTCAGTCTCCACTCTTTAATTGTGTTGACTGAGAGCTTATCCAAAGGTCAATTTCATTTTTCATAAAGCGCCATGATCCTCCAACCTTAAAGCTGGGTATCTTTTTGCTAGCAGCGAGGCGATAAACTGTCCGATCATTCACCTTCAGGTAACCAGCCACTTCCTTCACTGTCATTATATGATTATCAATTTTAGCCATTTGTCGGAGTGTTCATAGAGATTTTGTCAAAATAGTACAAAAAAGTACATTATCACTTCAGGTTAAGCTTAGCTATTTATTTTGTAAGCATCTCTCTTTATGAACAGTCAAAAACAGTGGAGAATTAACTCGGTATCCTCAGTTTCTATTTATTTATGTTATTTTACAATGAGTTACATCAGTGTTAGTCTGTGTTATATGTTACGAACCACACCACATACACCAATCAATAGGGTCAGAGTAAATGATTCATTTAGGCAGAGGAATTGTGGTACATAATACTTCTCTGTCTGACCTTCAAAACCGTGCAAATAAGGATCCATTTGTAGCAGAAAATCTGGTTAGTGCAGAAATTATTGAAATCGCGCCTGTAAAAGCCGATGAACGTCTAAAATTTTTAGTTAATCCAGGCAATTATCACGACTAAAGATAGGGATAATTAGTCAATATGCCACTTGACTATCTACCGTTAACGTAAGATACTAACCTCTCGTTTACGTTAGATAGGAGAATGCTATGCAATTAACAGATGTACTGATCCATCTGGATCAAAAGATAGATGAAATGGAAAAAGAAAATCTGGTTGAACAACTCCGTGATGTGGATGGTGTTATTGCTCCCCGGTTCACTAACGCAAAGGCACACTTACTTCTGATTGCCTATAATTCAGACACGACTAATTCCACAACCTTGCTAAATAAAGTCAAGGACAAAGGTTACAACGCACAGCTTGTTGGCTTGTAAGGCTTATTATGGAACATGATCACTTTGTTGATATTAAAGGTATGTGTTGTTCTGCGCCGGTTATCCATTTAACAAAAGAGTTCAAGCAAATGAAATCCGATGATGTTGTATTGGCTGAATCGGATAAAGTGTCTATGTTAAAGGATATACCGGCATACTGCTTGTTAACTGGAAATACATTAATAAAGCAGGAAGAAAAAGAGGGTCTTTTTCATTTTTGGATAAGAATAAAATAAATGTCGATAGATTATTTAAAAATAGGTGAAGTCGCCGAACGACTTAAAATAACCGTGCGCACCATTCGCTATTATGAGGAAGAAGAACTTTTAGAACCTTATAGAACCCCTGGCGGTACGCGTTTATATTCAGAACAACATATTGCACGTTTAAAAGCAATTCTTCATCTTACGGAAAACGGTTTTTCCCTTGAGGTAGTCAGGCTAATTGGAAAAACCCGGGAAAGCTGCGCAACAGGGAATGAGGGAAGCAAAGAAGTGTCAACTATTATAGGAAATTCAATCGCTGATATTGAAGAAAAACTTAATAATTTAAAAGCTTTAAAATCAGAACTGGCTGCCGCAAAAAAACAGGTCCAAAAATGCAAAGGCTGTAAAAACAAACCATCAAGTAAAGGCTGCCCGACCTGCCCTGTTAATAAAAATCTCAATAAAATTGAAATGCTTAACCTTGTGTGGGAATAGATGAATCAATCAACTGAGTTGCAAATTGAAGAATGTGAAAGCCGGCTAAAACAAGCGATGTTGCAGTCTGATATTTCTGTACTGGATGAATTGCTTGCAGCGGATCTTGTTTTTACCAACCACCTTGGGCAGCGTATGACGAAACAGGATGATATTGCAGCGCATAAATCAGGCATGCTAAAAATTGATGAGGTCACCCTTTCTCAGCCAGAGGTTAAAATATATGCTGATGTCGCCATTGTGTCTGTTCAAACACATATTTCAGGAAGTTTTGCTGAAAAAAAATCGGAGAACGATTTTCGTTTTACCCGTGTTTGGCACCGAACAGCCGATAAAAACTGGCAGGTTGTTGTCGGGCATTCAAGCATTGTAGTCTAAATGGCTACTTTAAAAAATCAATAGGGTCAGGATGAATTTGGTGGCCAAGGAGTTTTTATTCTGACACCAAACTACAATTGGTTCAGGGCTTGAAAATCAAAACTGATCGTAATGCCCGCCGATAGCAAAAATAAATATAGAATTTTTATCATACTTATAAATGACACGATCTTTCTGACTTATACGCCGAGACCATAAGCCAGAGAGGTTATGTTTTAATTGTTCTGGTTTACCCATGCCAATGCCTAGGTCATTGCGAAGCATTTCTTTTAATATTCGGCAAAGTGCTTTATGCATTTTCCTGTCTTTTTGCCGAAGTTCTTCGTACGCAGCCCAGGTATTACCTTCAAATACGAGTGATCTCATCAAGTTCCCCATCCGTAGGCTTGTACCCTGCATTCTTCAAATTACTTGTCATTGAAGCAGCAATTTGTTTCATTAAGTCGCTATTTTGCAAAACATATAAGGTTTCTTGTTCCCTTTCCCAATCATCAGCGCTCAAAATAACAAAGTCTTCACCGCTTCGGCGAGTCACTTTAAGCGGCAAATGCTCAGTAACTACTTGTTCTACAAAGTTTTTTAGATTATCTCTAAATTTATTTACACTAATACTATCCATTAAAATCACCTTAATTACGTACGGCTATACCGTACATAATAGTAGAGAAAGCCAAACAAGGCAATGATCTTCGCGTGTAGTGAGGAGTGGCAGGTTATTGCACGGCATTCCAGAATTGTAGCCTGACTAACGGCTTACGTTATAACATCCAGATTATTCATATAAGGCTTCAACACCTCCGGCACTATCACACTACCATCTTGTTGCTGGTAGTTTTCTAAAATAGCCACCAAAGTCCGCCCTACGGCTAAACCGGAACCATTCACGGTATGGACTAATTCAGGTTTACCGGTTTCCGGGTTACGCCAGCGTGCTTTCATGCGGCGCGCTTGAAAGTCTTTACAGTTACTGCACGATGAAATTTCACGGTAAGTATTTTGCGCGGGCAACCAGACTTCTAAATCATAAGTTTTAGCAGCAGAAAACCCCGTGTCACAAGTGCATAATGTCATTACACGATACGGCAGTTCTAACTTTTGCAGGATTTTTTCGGCGTGGCCTGTGAGTTCTTCCAGTGCATTGTCAGATTCGTTTGCGGTAACAATTTGCACCATTTCAATTTTTTCAAATTGGTGCTGGCGGATCATACCGCGAGTATCTTTACCATAAGCACCGGCCTCACTTCTAAAACAAGGTGTATGACAGGTGAATTTACGTGGCATGTCTTCTGCTTCGATGATGCTGTCGCGTACGATATTTGTAACAGGTACTTCTGCCGTTGGGATTAGGTAAAAGTCGTTGTCGCTGCGCAGCTTAAATAAGTCTTCTTCAAACTTGGGTAGTTGCCCAGTACCTTGTAGGCTTTCTTTGTTGACAATATATGGCACATAGGTTTCAGTATAACCGTGTTCACTGCTGTGAGTGTCGAGCATAAACTGAATTAAAGCACGGTGCAGTCTTGCAATCGCACCGCTCATTACCGCAAAGCGTGAACCGGTAATTTTGGCGGCGGTTTCAAAATCCAGCCCGCCTATTTTTTCACCAATATCCACATGGTCTTGCACTTCAAAATCAAATGTTTTTGGTGTGCCCCATTTGCGTTCTTCTCGGTTATCATTTTCGTCTTTGCCTTCGGGTACCGAGGCGTCTGGAATATTGGGGATGGTTAGCACAATATCTTTAATTTGTTGTTGCACAACTTTTAGTTTTTCATCGGTTGCTTTTAACTGCTCACCAATTTTAGAAACGCTTTCTAAAATTGCGCTGATATCTTCGCCTTTGGCTTTGGCCTGCCCAATGGATTTAGACTGGCTGTTACGTTCACTTTGCAGGCGTTGAGTTTCGACCTGTAATTCCTTGCGCTGTTCTTCTAACAATTGCAGTGTAGTAACATCAAGTTGATAGCCGCGCGCTGCAAGTTTTTTTGCACAAGTGTCGAGTTCGTTACGTAATAGCTGGGGATCTAACATGATTTATAAACTACTTTTAAATTTGGATTGGATTACCCATTATTATACAGGGACTAATTAGTATTTACAGGCCAGGACACAATATGCCCGGACTTAATAAAGGTGTTTAAATGTTCAATGATTTTTTCGACCTTTTCAGGTGAGTCGAAGAATTCTACAACAACCGGCAAGTTAAGGGAAAGATCCATCAGGTTACTACCGTGAATTTCACCTGATTCACCGTAACCGGTGATGCCTCGAAACACGGTTAAGCCTTTAAGTTTATCCCAGTCGTGTAATTGTTTGATCAGGTTCTTAAGCTGCGCTTCGCCTTCGGTTAGGTAAATGCGCACCATTGTGACTGTTTTTTCGGTATTGCTCATAGTTGCCGTCCTAAAATAATGCCTATCCAACTGCCCATAATACAAAGCACCACGCTTAAAATAATATTTATTAAAGCTTTGGACAGTTCGCTGCTTTCAATCAGCAGCAATGTTTCAATTGAAAAAGTCGAGAAGGTGGTAAACGCACCGAGTAAACCGACGATAATAAAAGCACGCCACTCGGGGGATAAATTAAGCCGTTCGATAAGCATGACATAAGTTAGCCCCATTAAAAAGGAACCCACCACGTTGACGGTTAATGTTCCATAAGGAAAATCTCGGCTCATAAAGCTGTGTACACCATTGGACACTAAAAAACGCAGCACAGCGCCGATTGCGCCGCCAACGGCGATAAAGGCAAGTTGATTAAACGCGAGTGTCATTGTTTTTTCTTTTTGTTCCGTTTTTTATCAAGGCTTTTTAAATGCGCGAGTTTCTCTGCAATTTTTAATTCTAAACCACGCGCAACCGGTTTGTAATACTGTTTTTGTGGCATTCCTTCGGGAAAATAGTTTTCCCCAGCAGCATAGCCTTCTGGTTCATCATGTGCGTAGCGATAATACGTGCCGTAGTCCAAATCCTTCATGAGCTTGGTGGGGGCATTCCGTAAATGCAAAGGTACTTCCAGTGAGCCATATTGCTGTATGTCCTGTGCGGCCTGATTATAGGCTTTATACACTGCATTACTTTTGGCTGCGCTGGCAAGATAAATAATGGCCTGAGCAATGGCTAATTCCCCTTCTGGGCTACCTAGTCGTTCCTGTACTTCCCAGGCTTTAAGGGCGATATCCAACGCTCTTGGGTCCGCATTGCCAATGTCTTCACTGGCCATACGTACCACCCGCCGTGCTATATATAAAGGATCGCAGCCGCCGTCTATCATGCGCACAAACCAGTACAAAGCCGCATCGGGTGCCGAACCGCGTACCGATTTATGCAGTGCCGATATCTGGTCATAGAACGCTTCGCCTTTTTTATCAAAACGGCGTGCATCTTGCGAGAGTAAAGCAGCAAAGGTTTCAGCTGTTAAAGTTGCCGCACCGGTATCCGATTGTTCTGCAAGTTCCGAAGCAATTTCCAACAAGTTTAAAATTTTTCGGGCATCACCATCGGCAACCTGAATCAGTTGTTTGCGTTGTTGTGCTGTTAAGGATAAGCCACTATCGGCAACACCTAAAACCATATCGTTTAAAGCATGATCAATAACATCATTCAATGCTGTGTTATCAAGCGACTTTAAAACATACACTCTTGCGCGTGACAACAATGCATTATTTAATTCAAATGAAGGGTTTTCGGTTGTTGCGCCGATAAAGGTGACGGTACCGTCTTCAACATAAGGCAAAAAAGCGTCTTGCTGAGATTTATTAAAACGATGCACTTCGTCCACAAATAAGATACTTTGCTTGCCCTGTGTTTTTTTTATATCCTGTGCTTGCTGTATTGCAGCACGAATATCTTTTACACCGGATAACACCGCAGATAAAGTTAAAAATTCAGCATCACAATAGTTTGCAATTAAACGTGCCAGTGTTGTTTTACCGGTACCGGGTGGCCCCCAGAAAATCATCGAGTGTAAATTTCCCGCTTCTATTGCTTTACGAAGCGGTTTTTCTTTTGCAAGCAGATGGTGCTGACCATGATAATGGTCGAACGAATTTGGGCGAAGACGGTCAGCTAACGGTTTAAACGCTAAAGCCTGCTCTTCTGTTATTTTTTCGTCAGCTTTAGAAAATAAATCACGCATTATTATTTATTTTCAGATATTTTAGCTTTCTGGTTTATTTTCTTCTTATTTTTAGAAACAGAACTAATAACATCAACACCTTCGGGTGGTGTATAGTTAAAAACAGAATCCGGTATTTTTCTGTTATAAACAATTTTAGTGAAATCCAGCTCGGTTTCTTGGCCAAAGCTATCTTCAATGAGCATGGTCTTAAGCCGCGTATTTTTAAAACTGAGTAATATTTTATTGTAGGCGGTTGTATCGGTTTTAGCGGTGAGAATATATTCTTCTGAATAGGAGTCTTTATTTAATTTAACAAAATATTTTTGTATAAAGATAACCGGGTTGCTTAAGATCATTGCGGGCGTGTTTGCCAGCTCTTTTGTTTGTGGTTTAATCGTAATTTGTTCCAAATCAACATCGTAAAATAAAAATTCTTTACCATTGGCAATGTATAACTGCTCGTAGGGTTTGGTGTATTCAAGTCGAAACTTATCACCACCGGCTATCAGCAACTTGCCGTAAGTTAGCTGTGGTTTGTTTGATTCAGATGTATAAAGCTTTTGGGTAAACTCGGCGGTCACCGTTTTAATATTTGCAAAACGTTTTAACAGGCGTTTTTCATCGGCTGGTGAATGGACTGTTTTGGCAGTAGCAGGTGCCATTTCAGATACCGGCGTATCACTTTGTTCAACCGCCGTTGCATTCAAAGTGGCAAAAAGGAGGATAAGAAAATAGGCAACACGCTGTGTTGTAAAAGTCATGCTGGTTCCGTTATGAGTTAAGTTAAGCGAGTAGCTGAAACCCTAGCTTAATCTTGTGGCGGAGGTGGCGCAAGTACTTCGCGCATTCCATTTGAACCCAGCTCACTGACCAGCCCGACATGTTCCATTGCTTCAATCATTCTGGCTGCACGGTTGTAACCTATTTTTAAGCGACGCTGGATGCCGGAAATGGAGGCCCGTCTTGTTTCAGTGACGATTCGCACTGCTTGATCGTACAACGGGTCACTTTCTACATCATCTTCTGTTACCGTAGCTAACGACCCTTCTGGCTCAGGCTTGCCATTAAGAACTTCATCTTCATATTGGGGTTCGCCAGTCAGTTTGAGGCTTTCAACCACGTTTTGCACTTCATGATCTTCAACAAAAGCCCCATGCACGCGCATTGGTAACGCCGTACCCGGTGGCATATAGAGCATGTCACCATGGCCGAGTAGTTGTTCTGCGCCCATCTGGTCTAAAATGGTACGTGAATCAATTTTTGATGAGACTTGAAAAGCGACCCGCGTCGGGATATTCGATTTAATCAGGCCGGTGAGTACATCAACAGACGGCCGTTGCGTTGCAAGAATAAGGTGAATACCCGCTGCACGGGCTTTTTGCGCCAGACGTGCGATAAGTTCTTCTACTTTCTTACCCACGACCATCATCATGTCGGCCAGCTCATCAACCACCACCACGATATATGGCAAGGCTTTTAAATTATCGGCTACTTCTTCACTGTCTGCCGGGTGGAATGGATCGGTAAGGGGTTTTCCCAGCGCTTCTGCTTCTTTTACTTTACGGTTATAACCCGCAATATTTCGTACCTTGAATGAGGCCATTAATTTGTAGCGCTGTTCCATTTCTGCAACACACCAGCGCAGCGCATTGCTGGCATCTTTCATGTCGGTGACAACGGGGGATAATAAATGTGGAATGTCGTCATAAATGGACAGTTCCAGCATTTTTGGGTCAATCATAATTAACCGTACTTCTTCCGGTGTTGCATTATAGAGCAGGCTTAAAATCATGGCATTAAGCGCCACTGATTTACCGGAGCCAGTGGTACCCGCCACCAGTAAGTGCGGCATTTTAGCTAAATCAGCAACAACCGGTTCACCGCTAATATCCTTACCCAATGCTAACGTCAGAGGTGATTTGGCATCGGCAAAAACTGGCGCTTTAAAAGTTTCGCTTAAACGGACGATTTCACGGTTTTCATTTGGCAGCTCGATACCAATGGTGGTTTTGCCATGGATTACTTCCACAACCCGTACGCTAATAGTGGACAACGAACGTGCCAGATCTTTTGCCAAATTAGTGATTTGACTCACCTTGATGCCCGCAGCGGGTTGAATTTCAAAGCGCGTAACAACAGGGCCTGGATGCACGGCAACCACTTCAACCTGAATACCAAAATCGGCTAGCTTAATTTCTAATGTACGGGAAATAGCCTGTAAAGCTTCGTCAGATAAACGTTTTACATGCGGAGCAGGCTCATCTAACAGTGACAACGCTGGCAAAGCGGCATTACAGCTATTGGCAAACAACGGCACCTGCTTTTCACGTTCAGCGCGGACACTTTGCTTTTGCTTAATCGTTGGTGCAATTTTAGGTGGCTTGCGCTGGCTTATTTCATTATTAGCAATTCTGATATTGCGCTTAATTGTTGGTGTTAAGTGATTCGGTTGTGCAGTTTGCGCGCTGCGATTATGTATTACAGTTTTAAAGGATGCCAATCCAGCCGCTATCCGCTGCCCCCCTCTCATGCATAGGGTAAGCAACCATAAAGTTGCCGCACCGGTTAAGTCCATTAACTTAAACCACGACAAACTAGTGAATAAAGTAAAGCCACTAAAGAACAAGGCTAATAGCAGTAATGTCGCACCCAGAAAACTAAACAGCTTTTCCATCATCCCGGCAATCAGGTCGCCTAAAACACCCCCTGCATTCACCGGTAAATTACTGATAATGGCATGATCATGCAGGCTCGCTAAACCGGCACCCGCGCTGAGGGTAAGGAAAAAACCAATACTACAGAATAAAAAGCCACGCTGGTCGAACGGCTTGTGCTGGCGCGCATCCTGAAAAATAAGGAAACCAAAAAAGGCCAACATAATCGGGAACAGATATGCCCAATAGCCAAAAAGAGTAAGGAAGATGTCGGCGAACCAAGCACCCGTTGGGCCACCAAGGTTAGAAATTGCCCCATTGATAACACCACTACGAGACCAGCCGGGATCGGCTGGATGATAACTCACCAGTGCCAGCACCATATAAATCGCCACAAAACTAAACACAAATAAGGCCGACTCACGCAGTGCACGTTGTAGTTGGCTGCTTAACGGTGTTGCGTCCGAGTTCTTTTTATCAGCGACAGATTTTGCCTGACGGCGGCCACGTTGCTGGCTTTTGGACGATTGCATTCGGACAGAACTTCCTAATTGGCTCATTGTTCATCTTCTTTATTAATACCTTATTGTAAGATACTAAATTATTTGGATTTTTTCAAGGTAAGAGCCTTTAATTATTGACTATTTTTAAGTGCAGGATGGACGATTTCACCTGCTTTTACGTTGATTGCAGCCTCTAATTGGCTATTTGTTGACCAATTTTCCGTTTCAGCAAGATTTGCCAGACTTTCTACGTACGAAAGAATCACAGCTGACAGTGCCTGCGTTGCCGTTCGCGGCACGGCACCGGGAATATTGGTTACCGCGAAATGCAGCACTTTTTCATGAAAATACACCGGCGCTTCATAGCTTGTGGGATGAATGGTTTCAATGCACCCTCCCTGATCCACGGATATATCCATTACCACACTGTTCGGTTTCATCTGCTCAACGAGTGCCGTACTTACCAAATGCGGGGCTTTTGCACCGGGTATAAGAACAGCACCAATCAACAGATCGGCCTGCTTAACCGTTTCTGCAATGCTTTGTTCGTTTGAAATTACCCCACTGATATTATCAACAGCCTGTTCAAGCTGGGTAAGTCGTGTCTGATTTATGTCCAGCACAGTTACCTGTGCGCCCAATGCCGCCGATGTTTTTGCTGCATGGGCACCGGCAATCCCTGCACCTATCACCACAACATGGCCGCTATCAATACCCACGTTTTCACCCATATCCAGCCCGCCAAATAAAATGCCCTGGCCACCCCGATACTGGTATTGCAAGGTCGCGCCCATTTGCGCGGTAACTCGACCGGCAATGGCGCTCATGGGTGCCAGCAGCGGCAAAGTTAACTCACCCGTTGCAGAATTTTTTTCAACCACGGTTTCAAAAGCAATCGCGGTTAAGCCAATATCACACAATTTATTCATTAAGGCTTCATTGGCAGCAAGGTGTAAAAAACAGAATAAAATGTGGTCTTTACGCAATAATGGCCATTCGGCTTCGATCGGTTCCTTCACTTTTACAATAAGCTGTGCACTTTGATAAACCATGCCCGCAGTGGGCATTAAACTGGCACCCGCATGGGAATAGTCATTGTCGCTGTAGCCACTGTGCACGCCCGCACCCAGTTCAACAATCACCTCATGTCCGCTTTCGGTTAGGGTCTTTACCGCAGTCGGTGTTAGCCCCACCCGCCCTTCCAGCGGCTTTTGTTCTTTCGGAATTCCAATTCGCATTATTACTTACCATGTTGTTTGCTTTTTAGTAACATAACAGATATTAATTTCAATATTTACTCTAAAATGCACACCGCACACTTTAATTGTATAGAAGGAACTCCAGCTTTTATATTGGGTCACAAGTGTACATAAATTTTAAGAATAAATTTTCACCTCGCACGAGCCGTTAAGGGAGTTTTCATGAGTGAAACAAAGCATTGTCGTTTATTAATTTTAGGTTCCGGTCCTGCCGGTTATACCGCCGCTGTTTACGCGGCACGCGCCAACCTTGAACCGGTTATGATTACCGGCATGGAACAAGGTGGTCAGCTAATGACAACCACCGAAGTCGATAACTGGCCTGGAGATGTTGAAGGCTTACAAGGCCCGGCATTAATGGAACGCATGAAACAGCATGCCGAACGTTTTGATACCGAAATTATCTTTGACACCATTAACAAAACTGATTTAAGCAAACGTCCCTTTACCTTAACGGGTGACAGCGGCACTTATACTTGTGATGCGCTTATTATTGCAACCGGAGCGTCTGCGATGTACTTAGGGTTAGAGTCGGAAGAAGCCTTCAAAGGGCGCGGTGTTTCCGGTTGTGCAACCTGCGATGGTTTTTTCTATCGCGGTAAAGAAGTTGCCGTTATTGGCGGTGGTAACACAGCGGTTGAAGAAGCGCTTTATTTATCCAATATTGCATCGCATGTAACGATAGTGCATCGTCGTGATACGTTTCGTTGTGAAAAATTTCTCGCGAGTCAAATAGCTGAAAAAGCAGAGAATGGCAATATAACGATTGAATGGAACAGTAATTTAGATGAAGTGCTCGGTGACGACACGGGCGTCACCGGCATGCGCTTAAAACATAACGATGGCACAACCAAGGACATTGAACTGATGGGTGTTTTTATTGCCATTGGCCACAAACCCAATACCGGAATTTTTGACGGCCAGTTAGAAATGGAGCATGGTTATCTTAAAGTTGAAAATGGTTCGCAAGCGAACGCAACGCAAACCAGTGTCGAAGGTGTTTATGCCGCAGGCGATGTGGCCGACCAAATTTACAAGCAAGCCATCACTTCAGCAGGGCGAGGTTGTATGGCGGCGCTTGATGCCGAACGTTTTCTCGATAACAATTAATCATCCCCCCCTACTCTCACAAGGACGTGAGACCTGAATTATGACAATAGACGTTTCAATCATCGGTGCAATAAGTGAAGTAACAACCGATGAGTGGAATGCCTTAGTCGATAAAGACAACCCCTTCGCATGTTACGAATTTTTAAATGCATTGGAACAGCATGATTGTGTCGGTCAAACCTATGGCTGGCTACCGCAACATATTATTGTGCGTGAAAACGGCAAGCTAATAGGCGCAAGCCCGATGTATTTAAAAAACAATTCCTACGGCGAATTTGTTTTTGACTGGGCATGGGCCGATGCTTATCATCGTTCGGGCATTGAATACTATCCAAAACTAGTAACATCAATACCTTATACACCCGCAACCGGACAACGTTTTTTAATAAAAGATAAACAACATCACAGTGAAATAAGTCAGTTAATCATTCATGCCGGATTGCAGCATGCAAAAGCTGTCGGCGTGTCATCGGTTCACTGGTTATTTACTAACGAGAAAGACACGCAGGAATTAGAAGCACAGAATTTAATGCTGCGACTCGGCTGCCAGTTTCACTGGCAAAATAAAAGCTATATCAACTTCGATCATTACCTGTCTTTTTTTAATTCAAAGAACCGTAAAAAAATAAAACGTGAACGCAAACAAGTACAGCAACAGGCTATCGAGATTGAAATAAAAACCGGCCATGAAATGAGTGACTCGTTATGGAAAATATTTCATGATTTTTACATTTCGACTATCGATAAAAAATCGGGAATGGCGACGTTAACGCTGGAATTTTTTAAATCAATTGGCACGAGCATGCCTGATAGTGTTCTTGTTTTATTTGCAAAACATGATGAAAAGTATGTTGCTAGCGCATTCTGTATTCGTGGGAAAAATACATTATTTGGCCGCCACTGGGGTTGCAATACCAAGTTTAATAGTTTGCATTTTGAGTTGTGCTATTATCAGGGGCTGGAATATTGCATTAATAATGGTTTAAAACGTTTTGAACCCGGCGCACAAGGTGAGCATAAAATTTACAGGGGATTTTTACCTACCGAAACCTGGTCAGCACATTGGATCGCACACCCAGAGTTTAATACAATGATACGTAAGCATGTGCAGCACGAACGCGAAGGCATGCAATATTATATTCAAGACATGCACAGCCACTCGCCCTTTAAGTAGCAATAAAATTTATAATCATGACCGCGCCTTACTTACTCTCCGATGATCTTCTTGATACTTTTCCCAATGTAGAGCTTGCTTTGGCAGAACCCAATGGCTTGCTGGCAGTAGGTGGTGATTTATCTGCGAAGCGTTTGCTGGCTGCTTATAAAAATGGCATCTTCCCTTGGTTCAGTGATGAACAGCCTATTATGTGGTGGTCACCCAATCCACGTTCTGTTTTAAAACTGGATAATTTTAAAATATCAAGAAGCTTAAAGAAAACGCTGAATAAAAATACTTTTCATATCACCTTTGATACCGCTTTTGATGACGTTATTCAAGCTTGTGCAACCACACGTAAAGATGGCTTTGGTACATGGATAACCAACGACATGCTCGATGCATATCGTGAATTACACAAACAAGGTTATGCACATTCAGTTGAATGCTGGTTTGAAAAAAAACTGGTGGGCGGTTTATATGGCTTATCACTCGGCCATGCATTTTTTGGTGAGTCGATGTTTACCCATAAAACCGATGCGTCAAAAGTTGCGCTGGCATATTTGGTGGCGCAACTAAAACAATGGCAATTTGATTTTATTGATGCACAGGTCAGCTCGGAACATATGACAAGCCTAGGCGCAATCGAATTACCCCGTAGTCAATTTATTGAGGAATTGCAACAGACTTTGAAGTATTCGTCGCGTATTGGTAAATGGTATTTCGATTATCACGAATAGCGAGAAGCCAGATCACAGCGTTAAAAACCGACTCAAATGCTCATTTACTACCTGTAAATTCCGCGTTCTCATCGGTTTTTGCCTTGTTTTCTAACTTCTCGCTATCCGTGATAAATAAAGTTGCGTTCAATATCACATTTTACATTAGACAATTTCTATAATTGCGTCTAACTTAAAAGTAATGAAACAATTTAATAAACAGCATAGCCATGCCATTAAACTCAAGTTCACAAATTAAACAACCCGATATATTAGATGCGCTTGAGTTTTGCGTTACTGAACAGCATGACTGCGGCTATTTACCCGAACAACAGGCAACCACCTTATTCGTTAATCCTGCTATTAATTTGCAACAGCCTCACTATGATTATCTTGCCACGATGGGCTTTCGGCGCAGTGGCAACCATCTTTATCGCCCTCATTGTGAGCAGTGTCAGCTGTGTGTTCCGGTTCGATTAAATGTAAGTCAATTTAAAGCCAGTAAACAACAGCGACGCTGCTGGAATAAAAATACAGAAATCACCACTCTGCCTCACCCCACCCACTTTAACAAAGAACATTTTAATTTATATTCTCGTTACCTGAAGGCACGTCATTCAGAAGGCGGAATGGATCCAACATCGAAAACGGCTTACAACGACATTATTAACAGCCACTGGTGTGATTCGGAATTACTGGAATTTCGACTTGGGCAACAACTGGTGGCCGTTGCAGTCATGGATAAATTAAGTAATGGCTTATCGGCGGTCTATACTTTCTTTGAACCCGAGCTTGCAAACTTAAGTTTAGGAATTTTAGCCATTCAGCACCAGATTGCACTGGTTCGTCAACGGAATTTAAGCTGGCTTTATTTGGGATATTGGAATCCTGAATCACAAAAAATGTCTTATAAAACATGTTTTCAGCCATTACACTATTTCGTGGATGGCACATGGCAATCTGATAAGCCATTTTAATATCCTGCATAGATTTTATTATTTTTTAAGTGGTTGTATTGCAAGAAGTTAAAGATTAAACATTGATAAAACGAGGCCGATAATTAAAGAAAGCAACATCGCCATAAAATAGTAAGGGTGAACCATTCGCCCCCAACATTGGAGGAATTGTTATGTTAAGTTTCTTAATTCAAATCGCCAACCAGTTTGAAAATGAACACGGTTATCGTCCCAATGTTCTCTATATTAACCCGCAGCACTTTAAGTCATTACGCGATGCTCTTTCAGAAATAAAAGACCTTGATGCACTCACCCGTTTTTTGGGAATGGAGATTGTGTTGTCCAACGAATCAAGTCAACCCCATTTAGCTTGGTCTCCTATCGAATGGAAACATGCCGTTGTTGTATAAGGTAACAAAATCAAGCTCATAAAAAACGCCCCGGAGAACCGTTTGTTACCGCCTTCCCTTTAACAGGAATGTGCTATGCGTGGCCGTGGCCACCATGCCCCACCACCATTATCTGGTTCAGCATTGGGCCAAGCAAAATTGCTCCCCCCCCCCCAAGGGTAAACGGTGCAACCAGAATCCCAGAACTAAATTGGTAAATTATTTCCACATTTGTGGACGCCTTATGCTGTCGCTCAACCATTTGCAAATTAAACGATAAGCATAAAGCACACATATTCACGAAAAATGCTCACTTTACACAAGTTTATTTGGAAAAAAGCACTTTCATCTTTGATAAGTTGGCGGTTTTAGGGCATTATTGCGCGCTTGTTGAATAGATTGATGTAAGGTTGGTATGGCAAAAGAAGAACACATTGAAATGGAAGGCACGGTCATTGATACCCTGCCCAATACCATGTTTCGTGTAGAACTCGAAAATGGGCACGTTGTGACGGCACATATTTCGGGCAAAATGCGTAAAAATTATATTCGTATCCTTACTGGTGATGTTGTGACTGTGCAGCTAACGCCTTATGACTTAAATAAAGGCCGTATTACTTTCCGCGGGCGTTAAATCCTTAATGACGAAAAAGACCACAAGTTAATACGCGTACGAACACTTATGGTCTTTATTCTAGCTACCAGTTCCTACCGGTAAACAGACACATCGCTGCACTTATGCAGTCACTTTTTCTTTAGACGTAACCTTAAACGCAAGCTCATCCTTTTCAACATGAATATGAATTGAGCCACCGTGGGTTAAATCACCAAATAACAGCTCTTCTGCCATGGGCTTTTTAACGTACTGCTGAAGGATACGTGCCATTGGGCGCGCGCCCATTTTAGGGTCATAGCCTTTAATCGCAATCCAGGTCCGCGCTTCATCGTCCACTGTTAGGCTCACGCCTTTTTCTTCCAGTTGTGCTTCAAATTCAAAGATAAACTTGTCCACCACTCGACCAATCATATCCGGCCCAAGCTGGTTGAACTGGATAATGCTGTCTAAACGGTTTCTGAATTCAGGCGTAAAGACTTTTTTAATGGTTTCCATTGCATCGGATGAATGGTCTTGCGTCTGGAAGCCAATTGAACTTCTGCTTAAACGATCGGCACCAGCATTGGTTGTCATCACAAAAATCACATTGCGGAAATCCGCTTTACGACCATTGTTATCCGTTAACGTACCGTGATCCATCACTTGCAGCAGAATATTAAACACATCTGGATGTGCTTTTTCGATTTCATCTAACAGTAAAACGGCATGCGGGTTTTTATTGACTGCTTCGGTTAATAACCCACCCTGATCAAAACCAACATAGCCCGGTGGCGCGCCAATTAAACGCGATACGGTGTGTTGTTCCATATATTCCGACATATCAAAACGGATCAATTCAATGCCTAAAATGCGTGCCAGTTGGCGCGTTACTTCGGTTTTACCCACACCAGTTGGTCCTGCAAACAGGAAGGAGGCAATCGGCTTTTCAGACTCACCCAAACCGGAACGGGCTAATTTAATCGCACTGGATAAGCTGTCAACCGCATCGTCCTGACCATAAATAACCAGTTTTAAATTATTTTCTAAACTGCGTAACACTTCTTTATCATCACTTGATACCGACTTAGCCGGGATACGGGCAATTTTAGCGACAATCGCTTCTATATCTTTTACGCCGATGGTTTTTTTACGCTTCGATACTGGCAGTAAAATCTGACTTGCTCCGGCTTCATCAATCACATCAATGGCTTTATCCGGCAAATGTTTGTCATTGATATAACGCTCGGATAATTCAGCGGCACTACGCAAAGCCTGTTGGGTGTAGCGAACTTTGTGATGATTTTCAAAACGGCTCTTTAAGCCAGCAAGAATTTGCACACATTCATCCACGGAAGGTTCAGACACATCCACTTTCTGAAAGCGGCGTGCTAAGGCGCGATCTTTTTCAAAAATACCGCGGTATTCCTGATAGGTGGTTGAACCAATGCATTTTAATTCGCTGGTGGCCAGCACAGGTTTTAACAGGTTGGAGGCATCCATTGCTCCACCGGAAGCGGCACCTGCACCAATAATGGTGTGGATTTCATCAATAAACAGCACAGCATGTTCTTCATTCTTAAGCTGCTTAAGTACCGCTTTAAGGCGTTTTTCAAAATCACCACGATACTTGGTACCGGCAAGCAAGGAGCCTAAATCCAACGAGTAAATAATGTAATCTTTTAGAACATCGGGCACATCGCCATCAACAATGCGCTTGGCAAGCCCTTCTGCCAATGCGGTTTTGCCAACACCGGCATCCCCGACAAACAACGGGTTATTTTTACGCCGACGGCATAAGATTTGTATTGTCCGCTCGACTTCATATTTGCGACCGATTAAAGGGTCGATTTTGCCGGCCATGGCCAGCTCATTCAAATTAGCAGCGAATTGCTCTAATGGCGTGGCAGCCGCTTCTTCTGCCGGTTCTTCGTCTGCAATGGCATCGTCATGCTCAGGCGATGGCCCTTCAATTTTGGAAATACCGTGGGAAATATAATTGACGATTTCCAGACGGGAAATATCCTGTTTTTTAAGGAAATAAACGGCTTGTGATTCCTGTTCACTAAAAATAGCAACCAGCACATTCAGGCCATTGACTTCCTGCTTGCCTGACGACTGCACATGGAACACAGCACGCTGTAACACCCGCTGGAAGCCGAGTGTTGGCTGAGTATCGCGTTCATCATCCGGTGGTAATAACGGGGTGGTTTCATCTAAGAAAGCTGCTAAATCCTTTTGCAGTAGCTCCATGTCTGCGCCACAGGCTTTGAGGACTTCAATCACGCCCTCATTCGACATCAACGCCAGCAGCAAATGCTCTACTGTCATAAACTCATGGTTTTGACTCCGCGCATCTTTAAATGCACCGTTTAATGAATCTTCTAATTCTCTACTTAACATGACTAAAACCTCTTAACCGTCGACTTCCATTGTGCACAACAATGGGTGCTCATGCTGCCGGGAGTAATCATTGACCTGAGCTACTTTTGTTTCTGCAATATCGCGGGTAAATACACCGCATAACCCTTTCCCCTTGCTATGCACATTAAGCATGATCTGTGTAGCAGTTGGACGGTCCATTGCAAAAAAAGTTTCCAGTACATGAACAACAAACTCCATAGGAGTATAATCGTCATTTATCAGCAAAACTTTAAACATTGGTGGATGTTTTATTTCAGGCTTGGCTTCTTCGACCGCAAGGCCGGTGTCATCGTGGTACTGGTTTTCTTTATGTTCAGTCATATATTAATCTTACCTTAAATAGCGCCATTCTTTCTACATAGTAAAAATTCACAAAAAATCCAATAAAATACTGAAAATTTCTAAAAAGTAGCTATAGTTAGGCTTGATAGACATGTAACTGCTGTATTAATAAGTTGAGCACTGATTAATAAACTCTGTACTATCAATAAGTTAACGTAGAATATCAAGGAGGTTCGGAGGCATGTCTACAGGAGTCGTTAAGTGGTTTAGTAATTCCAAAGGGTATGGATTTATCGCACCAGAAGAAGGTGGTGACGATATATTTGCACATTTTTCAGCAATTGAGATGGAAGGCTACAAGACCTTGAAAAAAGGTCAACCGGTTGAGTTTAAATGCACAGAAGGCCCCAAAGGCTTGCATGCAATTGAAATTACGGCCGCAGGTAGCAATCCGGACGATACTGAAACAGCGCACTAAGTCAAACCCAACATCGCAAAAAACAAAAGGCGCACCCCACTTATATCTAAGATGGGGTGCGCCTTTTTGTTTTACCGCAAATAAATTGGCTAACATTAGGTTTGCATAAACATTTATGGAGCTAGGGTTAGTTAACAAAAGCTATTTTTTAATTTAAATCATCAATAACCGCGTTCAATGTAGCGCTTGCCCGCATCACCTGAGAAACCCGCTCTTTATTGGGTAAATAGTAGCCACCCAAATCGACCGGCGCACCTTGCACATTGTTAAGCTCGCCCACAATCTTTGCTTCGTTAGTAACAAGCTGCTCGGCAACCGGTGTAAATACCTTTTTTAACTCGCTATCATCATTCTGCTCTGCCAGTGCCTGTGCCCAGTACATGGCCAGATAAAAATGGCTACCACGGGTATCAAGCTCACCCACTTTACGTGATGGCGACTTGTCATTATTTAAAAACAAGCTGTTCGCTTTATCTAATGCGGCGGCTAATACTTTTACTTTTTCGCTGCCGGTTTTATTTGCCAAATCTTCCAGTGATACGGCCAGTGCTAAAAATTCACCCAACGAATCCCAACGTAAATGGTTTTCTTTTAACAGTTGATCGACATGTTTTGGTGCTGAACCTCCTGCACCAGTTTCAAACAGTCCACCACCTGCAAGCAATGGCACAATGGATAACATTTTTGCACTCGTGCCGAGCTCAAGAATCGGAAATAAATCCGTTAAGTAGTCGCGTAATACATTTCCCGTAACGGAAATGGTGTCTTTACCTGCTTTAACGCGCTCCAGAGTATATAAGGTAGCATCAAAAGGTGACATGATTTTAATATCGAGCCCTTTGGTGTCATGACCTTTTAAATACGTTTCAACTTTAGCCATTAAATTAACATCATGGGCACGATTATCATCCAACCAGAAAATAGCAGGCTGCCCCGTTAAACGCGCACGGTTTACCGCCAGCTTAACCCAGTCCTGAATAGGCAAATCTTTTGTCTGACACATTCGCCAGATATCACCTTGTACAATAGAATGTTCCATTAATATTGTTCCTGTCGCATCGGTTACCCGCACTGTACCGCTAGTTGGAATCTCAAACGTCTTATCATGCGACCCGTACTCTTCTGCTTTTTGCGCCATTAAACCCACGTTGCTCACATTACCCATGGTAGTCACGTCAAAAGCACCGTTTTCTTTACAAAAATCAATGGTTGCCTGATAAATGCCAGCATAACTCCGGTCAGGGATCATCGCCTTGGTATCGTGCAACGCACCGTCTTTGCCCCACATTTTTCCAGACGAACGAATAGCCGCTGGCATCGATGCATCAATGATCACATCACTGGGTACATGCAAGTTGGTAATGCCTTTATCTGAATTGACCATCGCTAGTTCAGCGCGGTTTTGGTAAACCGCTGCAATATCGGCTTCAATTTCTTTACGTTGAGCATCCGGCAGTTCAGTGATTTTTGCGTAAACATCACCGAAACCATTGCGGGTATCTACGCCGAGCTTGTCAAACGTTGCGGCATGTTTTGTAAAGACATCTTTATAATAAACATCCACCGCATGACCAAAGATAATGGGGTCAGACACTTTCATCATGGTGGCTTTCATATGCAGTGACAGCAATACACCCTCTTCTTTTGCATTTTGAATAGCGGCCTCAAAAAAATCTTTTAATGCCATTACACTCATCACTGCAGTATCAATGACTTCACCGACTAGAACAGGTGTTTTATCTTTTAATACTTGAACGTTACCGTCAGCGGTGATTAATTCAATTTTTACATCACCTGCAGTTTTAATCACAACGGATTTTTCGCTTGAATAAAAATCTCCATCCGTCATTGATGCCACATGCGATTTTGAATCTTCTGACCAAGCACCCATTGAGTGAGGATGTTTCTGTGCATATTCTTTAACGGGGCCAGCAACTCGTCGATCCGAATTGCCTTCCCGCAATACCGGGTTAACCGCGCTCCCCAACACTTTTGCATAACGTACTTTAACGCTTTTTTCTTCTTCGGTTATGGCTTCTTCTGGAAAATCTGGAATCTCATAACCGGCGGCTTGCAACTCTTTAATGGCTGCTTTTAACTGCGGGACAGATGCACTGATATTTGGTAGCTTAATGATATTCGCATCCGGTGTTTTAGCCAGTTCGCCTAGTTCAGTCAGCGCATCGGCTTTTTTTTGCTCAGTGGTTAAATTATCAGGAAAATTGGCCAAGATGCGGGAGGCTAGAGAGATATCCCGTGTTTCTACATCAATGCCCGCAGCCTTAGTAAATGCCTGAACAATGGGTAAAAAAGACTGGGTGGCTAAAGCCGGAGCTTCATCGGTTTCGGTATAGATAATTTTAGAGCTGGAACTGGACATAATTCATTCTCAAATTAAAGTAATAAGGGTGGTTTAGCACATGAGCGGCTATTATATTTCAGATTCATGAATGATTCACGTTTCATTTAGGCTAAAAGACTAGGCCTTTATTGGCTAATATTTTCAGCTGGAGGTATCGCATTGGTTTGTTTCAATCAATTCGGGTTTTGCAATAAAAAATCCCTGTACGTAGTCAACGCCAATTTGCTTTAAAACGTCCAATGCCTGTTGGTTTTCAACAAATTCAACCACTGTTTTTTTATGTAATATTGTACAAACATCATGCATAGCTTTTACAAGTGCATAATTCAATTTGTTATTTTCAATTCCGACAATAAACGACCCATCAATTTTAACATAGTCTACTGGAAATTCCTTTAGGTATGAAAACGAACTGTAGCCCGCCCCAAAATCATCGAGTGCCGTTGCGCAACCCATGGCACGCAATTTATTTAAAAAGATAATCGCATTTGGAAAATCGGATATTGCAACATCTTCGGTAATTTCAAAAATAATTTTTGCAGGGTTAATGGCAAATTCTTCGATGGACTCTCGAATAACATAAAATATTTCAGGATGGCCGACTGATTTCGCAGAAAGGTTAATCGAGATGCAGTGCATATCTGCTTCACCAGTAGACTTAGCCCCTAACGAATAGGTTTGCAGTGCATTGCGCACAACCCAGCGATCCACTTCCGGCATTAAATCAAAACGTTCCGCTGCCCCTAAAAAACCGGCTGGCATAATCAGCCCCTGTTTTTCGTCATCCACCATTCGAATTAAATATTCTTCAGCAAAGACCTCATTCGATGTGGTGCTGACTATTTTTTGTTTTGCAAATACAAAATTATCATTCTTAATGGCATTTTTAATACGCTGCGACCAACCCATATCCACATACAAGCTATCAACAGCCCGCTGATCAGTATCGTCATAAATATGTATGCAGTTTTTTCCTTTGCGTTTCGCTTCGTGGCAAGCTACATCGGCACGAGATAACAATTCATCTTTATTTTTCATCGACGCTGCCATTGCAGCCAAACCGATTGAGCACCCCACATTAAAAGCTTTTCCATTTTCAATAAATTTGTAATTTTTTATACACTGGCGGTATTCATTGGCAAGGTTGGCTGCTTTATCAAGCTCAATATCCAAAAACACTAGAGAGAACTCATCGCCACCTATTCGAGCAAGCAAATCACTTTTGCGCATTCGGTTATGCAGTAAGCCAGTGACTTCTTTTAATAACCTATCCCCCGCCATATGCCCCAGCGTATCATTAATGTATTTAAAATTATCCAGATCAAGGTACATGCAGACAATATTAAAAGACTGATCCTCATGTGCACGTTCAATAATAAGATCAAGGTTGTCTGAGTAATATTGGCGATTGTAAAGTCCCGTTAATGCATCGTGTTCAGCAATGTGCTGCAAGCTGCTGACTAACGCTTTTTGCTCGCTAATGTCCTGAACTATTAATATATATAAAACTTCCGCCCCCAGCTGCATCTGGCTGACTTTTATTGATAGCGGAAAGATTTCTCTCTTCGTGTTTATTGCCTGAAATTCACCTTCAAAATGAATATCTGAAAAATCATCCTGATGAAAAAGTTGATACAGCTCTGTATCTTCATATTTATAAATTAAATCCGATAAACATTTGTTCTTACTAGTCTTCTGAGTTAAACCAAAAAGCCTCAAGCCTGCTTCATTAATGGATTCAATTTTGCAATCCACATCAATGGTAAGAATACCCTCGGCAGCATTACTAAAAACAGCTTCCAAACGTTGCTGACGTGAGCGCACTTGGTCTCGCATATCATTAAATGCTTTATCCAACAGTTTAATTTCATCTAAACTATTTTTAGCATTTAGCTTGTATGATTCACCTCGCGCTTCGGCTTCCATTGCTTTCGCAACTTTAAGGACTGGGTCTCGTATAACACGTTTAAAGATAAAATATGAAAAAGCTAGTAGCAAGATAAGCGTTACTGTAAACAGCCAGATAAAACCAGATAGTAAATCTGCTGTTAACAGTGATTTTTTAAGCCCTTTATTTGCATCCTGATTAATCAAACCTTCAATGCTGGCAACTGTTTTTCGTAGCAATTCAAAATTAGGATTCAGAATATTTTTCAGCATGGGTAAGTCAGAACGCCAATTATCAGAAACATAAACCGATATGGCTTTGTTAAAATGCGCTTCGTAAAGCTCAGACGCTTGATGCATTACTTCCAACGATTCCTCTTGCTGCAAACCCAACAAGCCTTTTTTGTTTAACTTATCCAAATCTTCAAAACGATACTCAACTATCTCGGCATAAATTTGCCTGTTTTTTAAATTCCGGTCCATTGATGCAACCGGATCACCAAAAGCCCCCATCCTATTAGCAATAGCAATACGCAGCCAGCTTACTTTTTGCGCCCATGCATAGCGTATGGACTGAAACAAGCCGAAAATTTTGTACTGATTCCTATCTAAATCACCCATTTGCGCATCGGTCATTGCGCTTTCTTGCAAAGCGGATTCAACCGCTTCAGAAAATAAAGCATTATTGGGCATTAAAAATTCCAGCAAGTGGGGCATGCCCGGGTAGCGCGTTCGCACATTGCTCATTACATTAAGGTACTCATGTGTGTGTCTTTCTAAATCTTTAATTGTTACAATAAGGCTATTAACATGAGAGCCTATTTCGGCATACGCGGGCTTATTCTCCAGCTTTACGATCTCATCTATCAGCACACTGAGTGCAGTATTATTATTTTTGGTCTGCTCCGATATTTTATATCGCCCTGGCTGGTGAACAAATTGAACCAGCGTCAACAGTTCAATTTGTAACTGGTGCAAATCAGATTCAATATTAAATTTTGTTTCATCATCCAGATACGTTGTATATTTGAGAACATTGCGCTCGATTTGCTGTATTTGTTGTTTAACACTAGCGACTTGCTGTAACAGCTGTGTATTTTCCCTTATTACTGAATAGCCATCTTTGGCTGTGCGCGTTACCAGATTTTGTGCATACACAGTGATAACCAGTAGCGTAACTGAAATAAATCCAGCAACCCAAATATACCGCCCGGATAAATGGCTCAAACCTACCTTCATACCACCACTTCTTTTTTATTTGAGCCTAGCATCATGACAATGCCAATCTTTTTATTTTGGTTAAAGAAATACACAACTCGATATTCCTAGCTTGATATACTGACAACAATATCGCGGTACCATAATTAAACTAATACAAAATACAAATGACCGACTTATACCTATTCAACAAACCCTTTGGCGTTATTTCGCAATTCACCGAGCTTGATGGTGCAGCCAGTCTGGCTAATTTTATTTCGGTTCCCAATATTTATCCCGCAGGACGTCTCGATAAAGACTCCGAAGGCCTCCTACTCCTTACTAATAACGGCAGCTTGCAGCATAAAATTAGTAACCCTAGGAATAAAATGGAAAAAACATATTGGGCTCAGGTTGAAGGGATCCCAGACCAAAAAGCAATCGACCAGCTAAAACAGGGCATAAAGCTGAAAGATGGTCTCACTTTACCGGCAAAAGCCCGCCTAATCGACGAAAATGATATATTAACCCAGCTTTGGCCACGTACGCCGCCTATTCGCTATCGTGCTAAAATACCGACATCTTGGATTGAGCTTAAAATAAAACAGGGGAAAAACCGCCAAGTACGGCGCATGACCGCAGCGGTGGGTTTTCCAACATTACGGCTTATTCGTTATTCCATTGGTAACTGGTCGGTGGACAAGATTCGTCCTGGCCACTACAAACATATAACCGTATAACCACCTCGCCTATGAACCAACTTCCTAACAACTGGATACCTCATGTTACTGTTGCGGCGATTGTGCAACATAACGAACAATTTTTAATGGTTGAAGAAAAAATAAATGCGCAACGGGTCATCAACCAACCTGCTGGCCATTGGGAAAGGAGCGAATCACTTATCGAAGCCGTAAAGCGCGAAACGCTCGAAGAAACCGCCTGCATTGTTGAAGCAGAATATTTAATTGGTATTTATAACTGGACCATTCCTGAAAATGAAAATGCCGCAACCACAACCGATACCTTTTTACGATTTACCTTTAAATGCAGGTTCCTCGAAGACACAAATGCCGAACTCGATCCTGATATACATCGCCGCATGTGGCTCAGTGAACAACAAATACGTTCAACCGATTATCAAAAACGCAGCCCGCTTGTTTTGCGTTCACTGAATGATTGTATAAAGGGCAAAAATTATCCCCTTGATCTGTTTATCGATATAAAATAGTCTTTAGCACGCTTTTTATTCAGGGCGTCAGTGCCCCTCCTTAAACCGTTTAATGGATGAATACCAAAATTTTTTATGTGGTGGGTAGCTTGATGGTAAAACAGCTGCCTTTTTTTAAGCGACTACTCAGATTTATATCACCGCCGTGGGAATGTGCAACGGCTCTGGAAAAACTTAATCCTAAGCCGCATCCATCATGAGTGCGGCTCTGATCACAACGAAAAAAACGATCAAATACCCGTGTTTGATCGTTCTCTGGAATCCCCATCCCTGTGTCCATCACAATAATTTTAATTTCTTGCTGGATACAGGTTAAAACGACATCCACTTGGCCATTCTCTAAAGTGTATTTTATGGCGTTATCCAAAAGATTGGCTAACATGCGTTGCAAGTTTTGAATATTACCGTAAATGTAGCACTTATTTTCTAGGCGACAAACCAGCTTGATACATTTTTGTTCGGCCATGGCTTCAAAAAGTTCACAAGCATCCTGAACCAATTGATGAATATTCACTTTTTGTTTGGGTGTTTGAAATGCACCTGCTTCGGCCTCTGCAACATCGAGTATGGAATTGATCATTTGTAATAGTCGGTCACACTCTTCTATGGTATCCGATGCAGCGGACTTGTATTCCTGATGTGTGTTATCAGTTGATAGCATCGATTCAGATATCGCTCTTACACGTGCCAATGGGCTACGAAGATCGTGAGCAATGTTATCAGTCATTTCTTTCATCTCAGATATCAAGACCCATATCCTGTCGAGCATGGCATTAAATGTATGCCATCGGTAGCATTAATTTCTTTCTCAATAACCAGATATTTTCCATGTTTTACCCATTAATTTATATTTACTTCTAGAGAAACTTATTTTATATGCTATAAATCACCTAAGCATTACCCGCAAATTACCAAATGGTAATCCTATATTCTTTAACATAACGAACACGATGCTATGACATTAAAATTTAATAAAGAGTAAAAATTATCCCCTTAAGCTGTTTATCGATATAAAATAGCGGTTAGACCATTTTTAATTCAGGATCCGATTATTTCGTCTCAAACTACAAAATCCGTTTATGTTGGCATGTCCGGTGGTGTTGACTCATCCGTTGCCTTGTTGTTGCTACAACAACAGTACCAGTTGCATGGCGTATTTATGAAAAACTGGGAAGCGGATGACACCGATGAATACTGTGCAGCGGCTGCCGACTTGGCCGACGCCGAATCAGTTTGTGCTCAGTTGGACATTCCTTTAACCAGTGTTAATTTTTCAGATCAATACTGGGATCGTGTATTTGAATATTTCCTGTCAGAATATAAAGCCGGACGTACTCCTAACCCTGATGTGTTGTGCAATAAAGAAATAAAGTTTAAAGCCTTTTTAGACTATGCCATTGAGCAAGGTGCCGATTACGTCGCCATGGGTCATTATGCACGTGTGGCCAGTAAAGACGGTGAATTCCAGTTATTAAAAGCCAAAGACAGTAATAAAGACCAGAGTTATTTTTTGCATTTGTTGAATCAACATCAACTTTCAAAAAGCTTATTCCCACTGGGTGACTTAGCAAAAAAAGAAGTACGAGAGATAGCCGCAAAGAATAATTTTATTACCCAAAATAAAAAAGACAGTACCGGCATCTGTTTTATCGGTGAACGCCGTTTTAAAGACTTCCTGCAACAGTTTATTCCGGCGCAGCGTGGCATAATGCAAACGCCCGAGGGTGAACAAATTGGTCATCATGATGGTTTAATGTACTATACCATTGGCCAGCGCAAGGGTTTACACATTGGCGGGCAACAACAAGGTGATGGCAGCCCATGGTATGTGGCGGATAAAATTGTCGATAAAAATATATTAATTGTCGTACAAGGCAGCGATAACCCGTTGCTATATAAAAAGCGTTTAAGCGCAATTAAGCTTCACTGGATTTCAGGCCATGCACCGTCTATACCCTATACTTGCACAGCCAAAACACGCTATCGGCAAGCCGATGAAGTTTGCACCATCACCCATATAAACAATAACCAGTACACGGTGGAATTTGAAAATCCGCAATGGGCGATCACACCGGGGCAATCCGTGGTATTTTATGATGGAGACATTTGTCTTGGTGGAGGAATTATCGATAAATGAGTAATCTGCATGACCAAACCATTGCCCTTGCGGCCTTCTATCAAGCAATACAAGCCGTTGACGAGCTAGCGCGAACCGGTAATGCACCGCAACATGATATGCAAACCTGCATTGAGAGCCTGTTTATCTTCGATACGCCCACAACCGAAGCGATTTACGGCGGCATAGTGGCGTTAAAAAGTGGTTTTAACGGGCTAATTAAACAATTAAACGGCGACACTTATTTAGACGACCCATCGGAACCCGTCGGTAAGAGCCGCCAAAAAATGAACATTTATTTAGCCCAATATGTGATTGGCGTGATGCATTTACAAAAAAAACTGTCAAAACAACCAGCTATTTTAGACTCCATAACTACTCGGCTGGAAGTGGCCAAGCGCCAAGCCGAATTGTTTTCGTCGACCACCCACGAAAATGTCTTAGCCAACATTGCAGATATTTATTCTGAAAATGTCAGCCCATTAGCTGCTAAAATAATGATTCAGGGTGAGCAAAATCATTTGGCAAATACGCTCACGGTGAATAAAATTCGCAGCTTATTGCTTGCGGCAGTTCGCGCTGCCATATTATGGAACCAGCTCGGTGGCCGACGCTGGCATATCCTGTTTAAACGAAAGAAAATATTACAAATGGCCAACACTATTTTAAACGAAGAAATACCTAAGAAGTTAAATTAATTTTTAGTTCTAACTAACTATTTTTATTATAATTTTGCACTCAAGTTAAAGTGCATTATGAAGGAGAATTCATGGGCAACACTGCAAAATCAACCCTTTCGGTTAATGGTAACGACTACGAGATTTACCGCTTGGATAGCGTTAAGGGTGCAGACGATCTGCCCTTTTCGCTTAAAATATTGCTTGAAAATCTGCTACGCCACCACGATGGTGTCAATGTTACCGATGAAGACATTCAAGCCATGGCTAACTGGGATCCGAAAGCCACCCCATCCACTGAAATTGCTTTCACCCCGGCTCGGGTATTAATGCAGGATTTTACCGGTGTACCGGCGGTGGTCGATTTAGCCGCCATGCGCGAAGCCATGAAAACACTTGGCGGTGACCCCGATAAAATTAACCCGCTACAACCGGCGGAGCTGGTCATTGACCACTCGGTGCAAATCGACTCCTTTGGTAACAAAGATGCCGTGACAAAAAATTCAGAAATGGAATACCAACGTAATGAAGAACGTTACAGCTTTTTAAAGTGGGGACAGTCCGCTTTTTCTAACTTTAAAGTGGTACCACCTGATATGGGCATCGTGCACCAGATCAATCTCGAATACCTTGCACGCGTGGTGTTTGACGCTGAAAATAAGGGCGTTCGCCAAGCTTACCCCGATACATTGGTTGGCACCGATTCACACACCACCATGATTAACGGCGTGGGCGTACTCGGCTGGGGTGTGGGCGGTATTGAGGCGGAAGCCGCCATGCTCGGGCAACCCGTTTCAATGTTAATCCCACAGGTAGTGGGTTTTAATTTAACCGGACAACTGCCGGAAGGGGCAACCGCAACCGATCTTGTCTTAAAAATTGTGCAGTTACTCCGTGAACACGGCGTAGTGGGCAAATTTGTTGAGTTCTTTGGCGAAGGGTTAGACCATCTTTCGCTTGCTGACCGAGCCACCATTGCCAATATGGCACCGGAGTACGGGGCAACCTGCGGTATCTTCCCGATTGATAACGAAACACTGAATTATTTACGTTTATCCGGCCGTTCAGAAGAACACATTACGCTAACCGAAGCCTATATGCGTGAACAAGGGATGTTCCGCGACAGCAATAATGTAACAAAACGTTTTAGTAGCACGGTGGAATTTGATATATCCACTACCGAGCCCGCGCTTTCTGGCCCGAAACGCCCACAGGATCGTATCCCGCTAACGCAATCTAAACCCATGTTCCAGGATGCGTTAAAGGCAATGAAGGATGAACGTAGCCTGACAAGCAAGGCCGTCAATACAACGATAAACGGTGAAGACGTTACTCTGGATGACGGTGCGGTTGTTATCGCATCCATCACTTCTTGCACCAATACATCGAACCCTAGCGTAATGTTAGCCGCCGGTTTAGTCGCACAAAAAGCCTCGGCTTTAGGCTTAAAAGTGAAGCCTTGGGTTAAAACATCACTGGCACCAGGTTCACGCGTGGTGACCGAATACTTTAATCAGGCGGGTTTAATGGGCTCAATGGAAAACTTAGGTTTCCATGTCATTGGATATGGTTGCGCGACCTGTATTGGCAATTCGGGGCCACTGCCCGCCCCTGTTTCAAAAGCCATTGCAGAAGGTGATTTATTTGCTTGTTCTGTTTTATCCGGTAACCGTAACTTTGAAGGCCGCGTGCATGCCGAAGTGCGGATGAACTATTTAGCATCCCCTCCTCTGGTGGTGGCTTATGCTATTGCAGGCACAATGAACATTGATATCTACAACGAAAGCTTAGGGAAAGATAATAAGGGCAACGATGTGTTCTTAAAAGATATCTGGCCTACGCATCAGGAAGTTCAAACAGTAGTAGCCAAAAGCGTGACCCGTGATGACTTTACTCAAAGTTACAATGAAGTCTACAAAGGCGACCAACAATGGATTGACCTTAAAGCTCCCGCAGGCCAGCTGTTTGACTGGAAAGACGATTCAACCTATATCAAAAACCCGCCCTATTTTGATGGCATCACCATGCAACCGGACACGGTTAGCGATATTCAAAATGCACGTGTGCTTGCGATGCTCGGCGACTCCGTTACTACTGACCATATATCCCCTGCCGGTGCCATTAAAGCCGACAGCCCTGCCGGCATTTATTTAAAAGCCAAAGGCGTTGCCGATAAAGACTTTAACTCTCTCGGTTCTCGCCGAGGTAACCACGAAGTGATGATGCGTGGCACCTTTGCCAATATCCGGCTGCGTAATTTATTAGCCCCCGGCACGGAAGGCGGTATTACCCAACACCAGCCTAGCGGCGAACAAATGAGTATTTTCGATGCGGCCATGCAATACAAAGAAGAAGGCACGCCGCTTATTATCTTGGCAGGCAAAGAATACGGCTCAGGCTCTTCGCGCGACTGGGCAGCAAAAGGCCCCCGATTGCTCGGCATACAAGCTGTCATTGCCGAAAGCTATGAACGTATTCACCGTACTAATCTGGTCTGTATGGGCATATTGCCATTACAGTATAATGACGGTGATACGGCAGAAAGCTTAAAACTTACTGGTAAAGAAAGCATTTCTATCAATGGCTTAGGTGATGGTTCGAATAAAATAGTTGAAGTTGTTGCCACGGCAGAAAATGGCGATACGGTTATCTTTAACACCAAAGTGAGAATAGATACACCGCAGGAAATCGAGTACTACCGCCATGGTGGTATCTTGCACTATGTTTTACGTCAGCTAGCCTCGTAAAATAGATAAGAGGTGGTCTTTGTATAAACCAAAGACCGCCTCTCCTTCCCCTTTTATTGCACGGGTTCGCATTTATGCAAATCAAAACAATTTATATCAAAAAGTCCTAAAGTTCCCCACAAGAATAGCCGATAATTTTCTTACGCTAGATTGTTTCGCTAGATTATTTCTAAGGCACCCGATGCAATCGTATTTAGTCACCCTACACTAGAGGAAAATTATTGTGAGAAATAAAGTCGATCACACTACTGTTGGCACACATTTTGGTAAACCTATTTACAAAAATATCGAGTCCGATGGTAATGTCTTTCAATATGATCGTGTCGCCGAATGCGACAATGATGGTTGCCCGCTCGACCAGCTAAACAACGATGAAGTTATGCTAAAAACCGGTTTAATATACAAACGCGCCTGTTAAACCTAAATATGGGTTAAATAAAAAATACTGCCTGTGCCAAATCGTAAGCAAACAGAAGCAGGATTTCGATTTGTTTGCCATTAATTTCCTAGATCTAACATCTGAATTAGAACGGCAACAAAAAATTGAACAACAACAAAAAGATATAGAACAGGCGCTAGCACTGGCTGAAGAATCTAATCGCTTAAAGTCTGAATTTATAGGTAAGATCAGCCATGAGCTACACACACCACTTAACGGCATACTGGGATTATCAGAAATACTGCTTAATTCCCAACTTTCAACCGAACAAACAGAGTATATCGAAAAAATACATTCGTCTGGCAACGGTTTGCTTGGCCTAGTCAGTAATATTCTTGAATTTACAAAACACGAAACAGACCATCCCCTTCAACCAGAAACAATTCAACCCGTTAAAATATTAAAAACCCTTCGGGATGAGTTTGTAGGGGCAATAGAAATAAAAAAACTCAAGCTGGTTATAAAAAAACAAAACGATGTGCCCGATGAAATTGAACTAAATAACAGTGGCTTTTTGAATGTGGTGCGCTGTCTTGTGGATAATGCCATCAAGTTCACTAAAGAAGGTACTATTACTGTTTCGCTGCAAATAAAAGAAGTGGCTCAACAAAAAAATCTTATTTTAGAAGTACTCGATACCGGCATAGGAATTGAGCTGTCACAACAGAAAGATATTTTTGAAACCTTTAAACAAATAGATGGTTCAATTCGCCGCGAACACGGTGGATTGGGATTGGTCTCAATATCGTTAGCAACGTCGTTAAGTCACTTGAGGGTACTATAAAAATAGAATCGGAACACAATAAAGGCTCTGTTTTCAGAGTGACTATTCCTCTTAATAAAGTCATTATTCCCATCGTTGATGTACATTTACTAGGTAGGTTGCAAGCTGAACTTGGTGATGCGTTTAATGAGCTTATTGACGTATTTACACAAGATACGGCCGATCACTTAAATAAACTTAAATCACTGATTGAGCACGATGATAATGAAAACATGAAAACACTCCTCCAATATTTATCAGGCAGTGCGACCAATATTGGAGCCGAACGCTTAAAACACCATTACAGTCATTTCATTACAAAACCAGAAGATCAGGATCACCGACAGTTACTGGAAAAATACCAGTCGCTTTTAAAAGCCTTTAACGAAACATCCACCGATTTGCAGCAGTTCGCATAAGCCATCTCTACACTGTACCTGCGCCCTATTTAGTGTAAAATACGCCCACTATCATATCTAAAAGTGGAGTTTTTTCATGGACTTAAGTCCTTTAACCGCCGTTTCTCCTGTCGATGGGCGTTATGCCTCTAAAACACAGGCCCTTCGTCCCTACTTTAGCGAATATGGACTCATTTATCATCGTGTTTTAGTAGAAGTACGCTGGCTGCAATTTTTAGCTAATAAAACAGATATAAAAGAAATGGCTCCCTTTTCGAATAAGGCCAATGCCTTTTTAGATACCATTGTTAGCAACTTTAATGCTGACGACGCGCAACGTGTTAAAGATATTGAAAGCACCACCAACCACGATGTAAAAGCGGTTGAATATTTCTTAAAAGAAAAAATAAAAGGCCAGCCCGAAATTGAAGCGGTGAGTGAGTTTATTCATTTTGCCTGCACATCTGAAGACATTAACAACCTTTCTCATGCGTTAATGCTTTCAACCGCACGGGATAAGGTCTTATTGCCTGAAATGGACAACATTATTAATCGTCTGCGTGGCTTTGCGCATGACTACGCAGAAATCCCGATGTTGTCACACACGCATGGTCAACCAGCGTCGCCAACAACCATTGGCAAAGAATTTGCCAATATTGTGGCCCGCCTTGTTCGTCAGCGTGAACAAGTGGCTAATGTCGTTATGCTTGGAAAAATTAATGGCGCGGTTGGTAATTACAATGCCCATGTTTCCGCTTACCCCGAACTCGACTGGCCTGCATTAGCCAAACAGTTTATTACCGAAAGCTTAGGCCTAAGCTTTAATCCTTACACGATACAAATTGAACCGCACGATTACATCGCAGAATATTTTGATGCCCTATCACGTTACAACACCATTGTATTAGATATGGATCGCGACATCTGGACTTATATTTCAATGGGCTTTTTTAAACAAAAAGTCATTAAAGGTGAGGTAGGTTCGTCAACCATGCCGCATAAAGTGAACCCCATCGACTTTGAAAATTCAGAAGGCAATATTGGCATTGCTAATGCTCTGTTTAACCACTTATCTGGCAAGCTCACAGTTTCACGTATGCAACGCGATTTAACCGATTCAACTGTGTTGCGTAATTTAGGTGTTGGACTGGCGCATTGTTTAATCGCCTATTCATCTACAATGCGCGGTTTAAACAAACTGGAAGTCAACGAGAAAAAACTCGCCGAAGTATTAGACAATAACTGGGAAGTGCTAGCCGAACCCATCCAAACCGTCATGCGCCGTTATGGTATCGAAAACCCTTATGAGAAATTAAAAGACTTAACCCGTGGCAGTAAAATATCGGCGGAAACACTGAATGCTTTTATCGCTGATTTAGATATGCCCGATGATGCTAAAAAAGCACTCAGTAAATTAACACCGGCAAATTACATTGGTTTAGCTGTACAACTGGCAAAAGAGATATAAACGAACCCACTGTAAGCTGACGGAATAATAAATTGTAGGTTGGGCTGAGTGCAGCGAAGCCCAATAGCCTGCTTAATATTTGTTGGGCTTCATTTTATTCAGCCCAACCTACCGTTTATGCTACAAGCAACAGGGAATAAATCATCAGAGATTAAAAATGGACAATAATACTAACACCGAAACCATTTTAAGCTCGGCAACCGAGCATCACCAACACACGCTGGCATTAATACAGTCAGCAACTCGCAATATTTTTATTCATTGCCACGATTTAACACCACGCATATACAGCCACCCCGACATTGCGTCTGCCCTTACACAATTTGTCATCGCAAACAGTGCGCAACGTTACGTTAGAATAGCAGTGAGCGATACCAATACGGTGGTAAGCTGCGACCATAAAATACTCGACACTTGCAGGCGCTTATCCAGCAATATAACAACGCATAAAATCTCAAAAGAGCATGAAAAGCATACTGAATCTTTTATACTGGTTGATAATAATATCTTTATACTGCGACGCGACTACAGTAGTTTCGACGGCAGCCTTATCAAAAACCCCAAACAGGCCAAAGAACTGCTAAACTTATTCAATGAAATCTGGTCTCATAGCCAGACCGACTCTAACTTAAACCGACTCTATATATAAAGTTAAAGCATCATGCCGATACGTTATTTTAAACAAATTATTGCCGTCCTTTTATTATTCAGCAGTCTGACAAGCCTGTCCAGCGCCTATGAACTGGAAATTATTAACCTTAACCATCGCCCTGCCAGCGACATTATTCCTGTTATAAAACCATTGCTCGCTAAAGACGGCACTCTCAGCGGCGAACAATATGTGCTATTTATTAATACCTCCGCAAAAAATCTACAACAGTTAAAGCCGGTTATAGCTATGCTGGATGCCGATTTACGGCAGTTAAAAATTACAATCATGCAGGAATCAGAAGCCACCATGAAACAGCATGGTTTTAAAATAAGCGGTGTGCTACCGAAAAAAACAACTGCGAAAGTCTATTCAACCCGGCGTGCGGAAAATAATCTGCGGCAGCAACAGATCCAGGTTACAGAAGGTCAATGGGCGAGCATTCAAACTGGCATTTCCGTTCCTTCTATATCGAGGTCAAAAAATTCAAATGGTACTATTACCGAGTCTATTCAATATCAAACCATTGTCACCCGTTTAAAAATTCAACCCCAAATTATTGGCGACAAAGTTAACCTGAAAATTGAATCGTCCATTGGCGATAAAGTAACATCTAAAACACAACGCTTAAATACAACAGTGCGTGGCAAGCTAAATGAATGGATAGCCCTTGGCGGTATTCGCAGTGCCGTTGACAATAGCAGCAGTGGCTTTGTTTTCTCGACCCAACGCAACTCAAACGCGATGAAACAAATTTTTATTAAAATAAATATAACGAAGTATCAGGACTAAACTTAACGTGACTAAGCAACAGGCCATTCATTACACAATAAAACCAACTCACCCCGAAGCACACTTATTTACCATTACTTGCCATATCGAAAAACCTGACCCACAAGGCCAGCAATTCCAGCTTCCAAACTGGATACCCGGCAGTTATATGATACGGGACTTCGCCAAAAATATTATTAGCTTTAAAGCTGTTGATAGCGCAAACAATAAACTCGAATATAGAAAATTAAATAAATCATGCTGGCAAGTTCAGGCCTGCGATTCCGGCATAACCATCCAGTATGAAATTTACGCATGGGATTTATCAGTGCGAAGTGCTCACCTGGATACCACGCATGGATTTTTTAATGGCACCAGTGTCTTTCTTGCTGTTGTTGGACAGGAACATTCCCCTTGCAGTGTCGATATACAGAAACCCGACGGCAATCATTATAACAACTGGCGCGTTGCCACCAGCCTTGAATCGTTGGAATCAGCCCAATATTCGTTTGGCTTTTATCAAGCCGAAAATTATGATGAGCTGATTGATCACCCGGTTGAAATGGGTACCTTTGATGTCGGCACATTTCATGTAAACAATATTCAACATGACATTGTGTTAACCGGAAAACATCGCGCCGATATTCCAAAACTTTGTGAAGACCTAAAAGTAATTTGCCAAACCCATGCCGACTTTTTTGGTGAACTACCTGACATTAAGCATTACCTTTTTCTAACGATGGTTGTTGGCAAAGGCTATGGGGGGCTGGAACATCGCTCATCTACCAGTTTACTTTGCAGTCGTAACGATCTGCCAATTAAAGATCAAGCGCAAACAGCCGAATACAGAAATTTTCTTGGCCTGTGTAGCCATGAATACTTTCACACCTGGAATGTTAAGCGTATAAAACCCGAAGCCTATTTATCCTGCAACCTGGACAAAGAAGTTTATACCGAACAACTCTGGGCTTTCGAAGGTATTACGTCGTATTACGATGAGTTGGCACTGGTTCGCAGCAAAATCATTACCGAAGAACAGTATCTGGAAATGCTGGGCAAAACCATTACCCGTGTGCTACGTGGCAATGGCCGCAACAAACAAAGCGTAGCCGAGTCCAGTTTTGACACCTGGACACGTTTTTATCAACAAGATGAAAGCGCACTCAACAACATCGTTAGTTATTACGCCAAAGGTTCCTTAATTGCATTGGGGCTGGATTTTGAAATTAGAAAAGCAACCAATAATAAAAAATCGCTTGATGTTGTGATGCAAATCCTTTGGAGCCAGCATGGTAAAAAAGGCATTGGTGTACCTGAAAAAATGATTGAAACCCTTGCTTCAGAGATTGCAGGCGAAGACTTAAGCCGTTTTTTCGAAACAGTTCTATATGGAACTCAAGATTTAGCGCTTGATGACTATTTTAATTCTGTCGGCATCGGCTTGCACAGTTACATTGGTGACTCTATTGATAATGCCGGTGGCGTAAAAAATAAAGCGGACACAGAAGACGATAAAGTAACATCAATTGGTGCCCGCGTTGTTAAAAACCCGCTCGGCGCAAAACTGTCCCATGTTTTTGATAATGGCAATGCACAAAAATCTGGCTTATCAGCAGGTGATATTGTCATTGCTATTGATAATATACAGGTCACAAAATCCAGCTTTGAAAAAACAGCACAGTCCTACCCGCCCGACAGTAATATTTTAATTCATGCATTCAGACGTGATGAGCTGATGCTATTTTCTTTGCAAACGGCAACATCCCCAAAAGATACATTTTATCTGGAAGTAATGGACAACCCAAACGAGGTAATGCTAAACAATAAAAGGCAATGGTTAAATATTATTTAAATAACGGATAGTATTTCACGATAAAATATCTTCGCAGGCAAAAACTATTTCTTCAAGCTGCTCGCTCTGGTTAAAACCTTTGTAAAATTCAGCAAATCGGGTAGCCTTTTGCCTATACTCTGCATTATTTAAAGATGAATTAATTGCTGTTATAAAATCCGGTGCGTTGTCACGTATATCAATAAACCCCGCCATTCCAAAATTACTTAACTTGTTTGCCAATATACATTGCTCCAATTGTGTTGGTATTAACAACAGCGGGATCCCCATCAACAACGTTGCAGCAACGGTTCCATGTCCTGCATGGCATATTACAAGATCGGCTTTATTAGCAATGCTATTTATATTGATCGGATCAATTGAAAAAATAACATCACCACTTTCATAAGGCATCAAGCCCTCTTTATTTTCTCCTGCACAATGAACAATAAAATCAGCATCAATATCTTTGAAACTTTTAAGAAGATCGTATACAAGTTTGTAGCGATTATTTGTATAAACAAACACCTTGCGCCTGGTTGATTCAGGCCAACTTGCATCCACACCACTACCATCACCCAGTCTTGGGCCCCAATAAGCATCAGCCGCACGGCTATCATAATGATCAAGCTCAGGCAAGGTACATAAAAAGTCTTCTTCAACAGCAAACAGCTCGTATAAGTGATTTAATTTTTCGTAATTAAAATGTTGCAATACTTTGTTAATAACAGCAAGCACATCAGTTTCTATTTTTTTTACAAATTCTGGCTCAGGATTAAGCCAGGGCACAATAGCCGGCAAGGGGGAAACTGATGGCGGCGAAACGAAACCTGTGCCGAATAAGGTCGAAGGCAAATTTAATGTTCTTGCCGCGATCAATGCGGTTGGCGAATGGTCAACGATAAGCAACTCAGTTTTATAAGCCTGTAATTTATCACGCCATTGCTTTACTAAAGCAAGCAAAGAGGAAGCTGAATGATACCCCTGTCGGGCAATAATATCTGCATAACTAATTGTGGGGGAAGTGTATTTTTTTTCAGAATCCCATATGGGTGCAGATGAATATTTTATCCGCTCAGTATCAAAAAAAGTTTCTGCATATTGAGTGGTTCGTAATAAAGCAGAAACCGTATGTTGCCGCTCAACTAAAGTATTGGCAAGTGGTTTAAAACTTGCTAAATGCCCATAACCACCGCCGAGCTCCCAACAAAAAGTAATATTTTCCATAAATCCTTAACGTCCCAAAATAGAAAAATGTAACCTAACAAACGTGTTTAAAAAATATTAAAAGCGAGTTGACCATACCAAAAAACTCACAACAAAATCAGATTGAATTTATACTCACTCTAAAATAAAAATAGATATCGTCCACGTGTAACTATAGATACATTTACCCAAAGTGGGTTAACCCATTTTTGTAGATTTATCTCTTTCATTGCTTGCCCATATCGGTATAATTGAATTCTAATATGGGGATTAAACTATTAAAGGAAGTATAAACATATGGCTCAACTTAAAATACAAACAAGAAAAAAATTATTACCGTTATCCATCGCGGTTGCATTGGGAACATTTGCTAGCAACATCCATGCTTCATCTGTAACGATTAATACATCAGGAAGCTACACCGTTGGCGCAGGCGCAACTCCGGTTACGACCTCCGCTGCACTTGATTCTGCTGTCGATACTGCAACCTCGGTTCAATCTTCAGGTTACGGGTCCACTGTCAATAACACTAGTAACGCCAATTATTTTACCCGTGGCTACACTAACGGAGGATTTTTTGCACGTGCAAACGGCACTAGTTACGGCGAAGCATACAATGCAACAAGCTCTATTACTTATGTTGATACTATTTTCAACAACAGCGGCACGGCGCAAAACTACACTTTTGACTTTAATATTATTCAGGGCGCTTTATCAGTATACGGCACCCCAACTGCAGCGGGTGACTTTGCCTATGCTGACTACAGTGTGAATATCTTCCTTACCGACAGCAGCGGCGTAAGCACATCTATTTTTAGTAGTGCCGCTCAATTAAACATGGATGATACAGGCACAATCAACTTTACCGGTGACACTACTTTAGGCGGAGCCTATGGTGGTGGTAACATTTATGGCTGGACAAATTACACGGGGTCGCTTGATCTCGGTACTTTTAATGCCGGCGACAACTTTACTTTAACCTATGGCATGACTGCAAATGCAAGAGGCCAAATAACCTCTGCTCCTTCAGGTGGAACGCCTACTGTTGGCTATGGGGAGTGTGGCATTGAATGTGGCGAAGGCGGTGGTGTTTCTGGTGGCTCTAATTCTCGTACGGGCGACCCATTTGGTGTTTCTGGCACAGGTACAACCATCAGCTCAACCCCCGTATCGGTGCCCGAAGCATCCAGCGTATTCCTGATGGGGCTTGGCCTGGCAGGTTTAGCAGCAACGCGACGACGCAAAAGTAAATTAAACGGTTAATTTACTGTATACCATTAAAAACGGCCTTTACCGCAACAAGGTAAAGGCCGTTTTTTTATTCCAAAATTATATGCAATATTATTGGTCGAATCAGGGATTATTTGACATGAAAAAAAATCCTCAATCTTGCACACAGTATACTGAATCATATTAAACTGTTTAATTTAAGTCATTCAACATAGCATTTAACTTGCCTTTTTTATCTAGCCTAGCAAGTTCATCAAAGCCACCAATATGTTCACCATCAATAAAAATTTGTGGTACTGTATTTCTTCTAGAACGTTTAATCATCTCTTTTATTTTAGGTTTATTGCCTTCAATAAATATTTTATCTATCTTCGCACCTTTTCTTTTTAAAAGTTTCTCTGCCTTATGACAATACTGACAGCTCTCGGTGCAATACATAATCACTTTGTTCATTTTTAAACCTTATTTTAACTTTCAATATAACTGACACTGGTAATTTCCAGCCCATCAACATGATCATTTAACCAGCGATGAATGAGGTTTTTCGTCATTCGTTCTGCAGTAACAGCATCATCATAATGCTTAATGGATGTCGTGATGATACTTACATGAGCGTGATCGGGCGTGTAATGTGCGGCAAGCTCATGTCTAGCATTTTTATTATGCGGGCGAACCGTTGGCATTTTAAATGCGTGAAGCTGAATATTTTCAAACTGGACAGTTGAAAATACTGGGCGCAGCCGACGTGTTATTTCTTCACGAATAAGATTGCTTACCAACCATGATATATTCTCAATCGCATTAACCAAATCTTGGTCAATAGCATGTTGTTCTTTTAAAAATTCAACAGCCGGATAATAGCTTAAATGTTGCTGCTCCTCATAAACAATAGCTTGCTCTGCAATTTCTTCGCCGACAACATACGGCGACGCGGGCAAGTGTTTTTCTAAATCTTGCTGCGATATTTTTAAATCCAGCGTTGCGGCAACACGGCAAAATTTCACAAAATATCCTGTTAAGTGATTAGCTTTGTAACATAGTCCGTTATCGGGTCAAAAATCGGTGCTAGCTTTTTACGCATCACCGTTCCCATTGCATCACTACGCGCAAAAATGGGGTTCACTAAATGAATGTCTAGCTGCGCTAGAACAAGCATTGATTTTAGCAAATCTTGTGCGTCCGGTAATGCGACAATAATCTCGTTTATAGCTTTAGTATAGCCGCATTTTCCATCTGCAATATAGTCGTGAGCTTTTGCAGGCAAAGTTTCAAATACATTACTTGGGACAAAATCAACCGGCTTTATCGTTGAAAAATAATTGGCAATCGCGACCAGCAATTCAATCGCCACATCCTGATTACCTGGTTTTTTTAGCACGGTGAGTGCCGTTTTAAAGAAGGCTTGACCTTGCGGGCTTAAACAGCGTAATAGCTGCGCAGCAAAGGGGTTCTGGTTCATGCCTGCCAATTTAGAGGTATAATCAGCATACGCTGGATGTCCGGCTGCCTGCAAAGGCAAATGATCCGGCAAGGCGCGCATAAAGCCAGCCAAAAAGGCATTCTTGCGCTGGCCTTTTTTCCACAAACTTTGTTTTGTATCTTCCGAAATCAGGTTCGGTTTTAGTACCAGACGAATAGAGTCAAGCATTGCCTTGGGTTGCTCTTCAAAGGGTAAAAACTCCACCAAAAATTCAGCCAGTATTTCCCCCATTTCACCGTTAGCGACTAAATCACGTTCCAGCATACAGCGCGCATTGGCCGATGTTTGCATAACCCACCACGCGCGTCGAGCCAGTTCATCCGTCAAGCTCTCGGCATGCACAACGGCAATGACCGCTTCAGCTTCACCCAGTTGCAATAGACGCTCCAAACTATCGTGTTTGGCTTGCCCCATTCGTGTCCAACGACGTAAGTAAATAGGGTAGCCACCGGGCGAGCCCAACACCTGGGTTGAAATAAATTCTTTGACCTGTTTAATGTATTGTTCATCACGGCAATTCGGGTTTAGTACCACTTTAGCTTCTCCCCGATCAGATAAACCATAAACAATCATTTTTGATTCATCAATCCGAATTGCCTGTAGTTGCTGGGTTAGCAATACATTCATACGTAAACTATCTTCTGCTGATAATTCCATCTTGCTATTTTACTGCCTTAAAAAATTTAATTTAATTGGACACGATTCCCAAACGGCACTTTCGTTTTGCCTTTAACTAACCATATCACTGGAAAGTTGGGTTCATAATCTGGGAAGTCGCCTTCGGCATCGGTAAAATACACCAGCAAGTCGGGTAACATGTCTTGTTGCTCGGCCCATTCAAATACCGGCTTAAAACTGGTACCGCCGCCGCCGGTTATTTTTTCGGGTACTTTAAACTCATCCCATGCTTCATAGCGCCAAGGGCCATCTACATTTAAACTGGAATCGCAGGTATGCAAGGTGATTTGCGCACGCATTAAACTTTTAATGGCATCTATTTCAGAGACAAACTCTCTGATTTCTGAGTTAGCAATTGAACCACTGGTGTCCAGTGCAACGACAATATTAATTTGCGCACTCCGTAAGCTGGGAAAGATAGCCGGATCACCACGCCGTGAATTTGGGCGAGCATAACTGTAATCATCACGCGCAATCGATGTCATATATTGTGCGAGTAAATTTCGCCAAGGGAGCTCAGGTTGCAATAGAAAATCAATCATCCTTGCCATATCATCACCAAGCTTGCCAGCTTGCATGGCTGATTGCGCTGCGCCGGCCATCCGCTGCTTCCACTGCACGTTTAAGTTTTCACGTTCATCATGGTTAAGTGGCTTAGGCTGGGCTGCACCACGATCACTTTCCTGTTTTGTTTCTAAATTGTCCTGGTGTTGATTGGCTTGCTCGTTTTGCAGCGGCGGTGCTTTTTCTGAATTTTTAGCGCCACTATCGCTATCGCCCTGATTTTTCTTTTTCTGCGAATCCGATTGTTGTGAACTTTGTTGATCGCCTTCGCCGTTTTCGTCCGGCTTGTTATTAAAGGGATCTTTGGGCGGGTGCTCACCTTCTTTAGATTTATCAGGATCTGATTTTGGCTTTTCTTTAGGAACTTCTTTTAGTGGATCATCGTCATTACCTTGTAGATCATCACCGGATTCATCCGAGTCATCATAAACATGTTGGTCTTGTGTTTCTTTATTATCGTTATCCTCTAGCAGCGGGTAAATTTCTTCTGCCGTCATGCCTTCATAGGCTTTAAGGTACAACGATTCAGGCGGTGGTGTTAAACCATCTTTCATTAACATCGGGTTAATAGCAAAGTCGCAGGCTAAATCCCAACGATGTTTAATGCGGTGTACTCGACGCGCGAAGTGAGACAAAGCACAGTGCAATGCTTCATGCGCTAATATAAATTGTGTTTGCTCAAGGCTTAATGAGTTGATGTATTTTTCGTTATAGTAAAAACTTTTGGCATCGGTGGCGGTACGTTTACACCATCTAGGGTCAGCTTTAATCATCGGTAAGCGTAAAACAAGCGCACCTAAAAAAGGTTTGTCGATAATTAATTTTGTACGCGCTGCGCTAAGTTTTAGTTCAACGTCCGTTGGTGCGTCGTTATCCATCAGTCATAAAACACTATTGATACAGCATAATATCGGCTACTTTATTCGACCACTGTGCGAACTGGGGAACAGAAAAAATATCCTGTCCAATCGCTCGGTGCATATCCGACACCAACATTACGCCCATTTCTTTTTGTGAGAATACGCTAGCGTAGTCCAGTATATTACCAAAAGTTGTATCGGCCGACTCACTGCCTTTGGCGCGGATTGCACGGCCAACCAGGGATGCAGCAACCGCGTATTGCAAATCAATTTCAGTGGGAGCAGCAACCTCTTCCCCACGAATGATGGCATCAATGTCTGGCAACTGATCCAAATTATTAATGAATGCATTTAATTCAATTCCGGCTGCGGGCCCGACACATGCCTGAAAACTACCTAAACGTAATTCAGGGTTGTGTTCAAATTTTTGCAATGCACGGTGTGCAAACTCCCATGAACGCGGTGACGGAAAAGCAACCGGGTTATGTGCCGGATCAAAATCAAATAACAACTCGGGTCGAAAACGCACAAAAGCAATCACACGATCATCAATGTTGTTTTGATACGCCCATGCAACCCAGTCATCTAAATGAATTTCAAAATCAAAATGCGAAAAACGATTGGCTAACGGTGCTGGCATTGTGTAAGTCACACCACGATCACCTTGTCGGTTACCCGCCGCAAAAATAGCCCAGCCTTCGGGCACTTCATACTGGCCAAGTTTGCGATCTAAAATAAGTTGATAGGCGGCTGCCGAAACACTCGGCGGCGCGGAAGTAATTTCATCTAAAAATAATATTCCTGATGTCCCGTGGCGTTCTTTGTCTGGCAACATCGCAGGCACAGCCCACTCAACCGATTCACCATTGCGAAAAGGAATACCGCGTAAGTCACTGGGTTCCATTTGTGATAAGCGTATATCAATTAAAGGAATGTCATGTTTCGCCGCTACTTGTGCAATAATTTGTGACTTCCCCACGCCCGGCGCACCCCAAATCATCACGGGTGTATGATGCCCATGCTCGGTACTTAAGAACTCTGTATCAAGTACACTTGTTAAATGGGCTGGACGCATTTTATTTTCTCCGAAATTTTTATCTAATTTGTTACTTTATTTAATTCCGTCATTCCTGCGAAGGCGGGAATCCAGCCTAATATAACAGCTTGTTTTTAATTTTCTGGATTCCCGCCTTCGCAGGAATGACGGTATGACTTAATTGTAATCTATCCCAAATCCATGTCGGTAAAACCAGCCATGTCATACCATTTTTTGGCTTCAACTAGATCTTTTTCAACGCCATTACCCTCGTGGTACATCATTGCCAGTGTTGTTTGCGAGCCCACCAAACCTTGTTCAGCCGCTTTTTTAAACCAGCCTATCGCTTCATTAATATCTTTATCAACACATTCACCTTCCATGTACATAAAACCAAGGCCATGCTCGGCAATGGCAAAGCCACTCTCTGCTGCCGCTTTCATCCATTTAAGTGCAGCGACATCATTTTGCGCGCAACCTAAACCATTCTGATACATAATTGCCATACGATGCTGTGCTTCAGCGTTGCCATTTTCAGCAAATGGACTCAACATGCCCATTGCAGTTGCAAAGTGTTTGCCTTCAAAGGCCGACATGGCACTTGCATAATCCACTAATTGTTCATCGGTCATTTCCATCGTTTTATCTCTCAATATTTATATAATGTTATCTTTTCAGAATTTAAGCAGGCAATTATTCTAAGCGCACTACTCAAAGGTGTAGTATATCCTGAAATACTTATCTTACGCATCTATTCAAACTAATTTACTCAAGTATTCACATTAATGTCTGATTATATCCCTCTATAGGGATATTCAGACTTCTACTGCTGCTCGGTATACTTTCAAACCAGACACAATATCCTTAATGATTATAGGTTATTAGCTTTTATGAACCATGAATCTGCAGCAGCAATGAAGGCCTGTATTGGCAAAGTGGCCACAGGCCCGGAATACAGCAAAGACCTCAGTTTTAAGGAAGCCTATACTGCCATGCAATATATCCTCGATAAAGGCGCTGATCCGGTGCAAGCTGCCGTGTTCTTTATCGCTTTGCGCATGAAACGCGAAACAATGGATGAAAATAAGGGTATTTTAAAGGCCATTATCGATGGCGCAAATATCGTAACAGCTGACGTTGACGAGCTGGTTGATGTTGCCGACCCCTATAATGGCCACAACCGTAGCTTACCCATTTGCGCCTTCATCCCGCCTGTTTTAGCCGCTTGTGGCTTACCGGCCGTATCGCATGGACTGGAAACCATTAACCCTAAATACGGAATTACTACACATAAAGTATTGGCGGCTGCCGGGCTCAATGTTAATTTATCATCTGCAGAAGCCGCTAAGCAGATTGAAAACCCTGATATTGGTTGGGCTTATATCGACCAACAAGCCTACGCCCCCGATTTACACAGTTTAAAAGATTTAAGAGAACGCATTATTAAGCGCCAAGTACTGACAACCGTTGAAGTGCTCATTGGCCCCGTACGCGCTAAAAAACATACTCATTTATTAACCGGCTACGTACATAAGGCTTATCCGCCTGTTTATGCCGAGCTTGCTCGCTTTGTCGGCTTTGACTCCGGTATGATTGTGCGTGGCGTTGAAGGCGGTGTAATACCGTCTTTGCAGCAGTCGCATAAAGTCTTTGGCTACACCGATAATGGCGAAGAAAGCCCGCAAACGTTCGACCCGACTAGTATCGGCATCGAACAAAATACACGCGCTGTCCCCATCCCTGAATCAATACCCGCAGGGAAAGATGATAAATGCAAAGAATTTGATGTTGATGCTGCCGCTGCGGCAACAGCAGAAGCAGGCATTGCCGCACTGAAAGGAAATAAAGGCACTCCTTACGACAGTCTGGTATACTCCTGCGCCATTGTTTTAGCTCATACCAGTAAGGCCAAAACTGGTCGAGCCGAAACCTTATCTGCCGCTGCAGATAAGGTACGAAAAATCTTGGATTCGGGTGAAGCCTATACACGCTTTACTGGAATCAAGTAAGACTATAGTTTAACTTTTTTTGATAATCAGCTGATTTAACAGGAGAAATTCATGAATCAAGAGTATTATGATGCCGTTACGAAAATGGAAGAAATGGGCGTAAACCCAGAATATGTACAAGGATGGCAAGGTGGATATGTATTAAACCCCGAACGTGAAGAGCAACGTGTCAACGAAGCTTATAGCGCGGGCTATGAAGATGGCAAAGCAAAAAACCAAGATAACTTTGGTAACTGGACTAAGTAAGTTTAGTGCCCATCTTTTATCTTTACGGGCACTTATGATATTTGGTTCAAATTTGCTTTAACATTATAAAGGCGAATAGAGGGCCCTCTGTTCGCCTTTTTTAGTGCGCGTTTCTTTTATTTTCTTACGCGCACTTATTTAGTACCCGTTTTTTTCCTTTACGGGTACTTATGATGTTTATTGATCTTTTCCTACCCACCTAGAACCCAAGCCCATGCGAGGCACACGCGCGCTTATTTAGTACCGGTTTTTTTCCTTTACGGGTACTTATGATGTTTATTGATCTTTTTCTTACCCACCTAGAACCACAAGTCCGTACTAGGCACACGCACACTTATGATCTTTTTCTAACTCACCCAGAACCACAAGCCCATACGAAGCACACGCGCTTATAAAGCTTTCCAACAAACTAGAGCAACCGTTCTCGAAGTTCTTCAATTTTCTCATTTGCTTTTTCAAGCGCAACCCGCCCCACCGCTACATCCGTCACGTCATAAATAATAATCCCAATATGGTCGACCGTGCCATCAGCCGAACTTAACGGCAAAAAGGTAATATTCTGGTACATAAAATCGGCCGTACCGGTAATCGGCCGGTAATTTTTAAATTTAAACAAATAAGGCCGCTGTTCCCACGTGGTAAACGCACTGTTATTCAGTTGAAAAACCGAACGCGTTTTATTTCTTAACCAGTCTTCAGGTAAACCATTAAAGCGATCAAACAAATTAGTACCAACCACATGCTCGCCACGAATACCACTGTGGTTGGTCATGAAATCATTCCAGACTTTTATCGTGAAATTTTCATCGAGTACAATTAAGCCTACATCAATAGAGCGCAGCATACCCATTAAGCGTTGCACTTCTTTTACATCAATTTCACTCATGCTGTTTATTCCACGGATTAATCAATTAAGTAAGAAACAAGTTCATCCAAAGGTTTAATAGAATCTTCAGTAAACAATAATAATAAATCACAACTTATATTCTTATCTTCAATTTTATAGCCCATTTCAATGGTCAGTGTTTTTGTCCAGTGGCTTGCATTTTGGCCGAGTAATTCATCAACCTTAACATGTCGGCCAATCACCAGTGGGTGGCCTTGGCTAAAGTTAATATCCAGTTGTTCAGCAATCCCTTTTAAGCAGGCACCAATTAGAATATTGGCAATATCCATTAACAATTCCACCTGCACGGCTTCATCAATATCACCGACGTATTTCATTAAATCTGCAATGTCTTCAAAACTGGCTTCGTTAAAAATAAGCAAAGCTTCACCTGCGATACCGGCACCAATGAACCCCTGACATACACCGGAGACCATCTCATTGTCATCCACTTGCTGGATGGCCATACGCAGTTCAGACACCTCAATCATATTTACCAACGGGATAGGCATCACAACAAACGAGTCTAAAAGCTTTGCCAGCAAGTCAGCCGCTCGCCCCATCGCAACATTAGCAATTTCCTGATAACCTTCTTGATTATCCGGTTTGCTCTCGGCAACATCACGCGTAGTCAGTGCTTTCGTTGATTTAGTCGCAACCACTTTTGCATTAAGATCAAAAATAGCATGTGTCCGAAGTGTTTCACTCAACTCTTCTTTGTTGATGGGTTTTTTAACAAATTCCAGCGCACCCATTTCTGTTACGCGCTCTACAGCAAGAGGCTGGATATCACCCGATACTACGATGACGATCACTTCAATATCTTGCTTGATAATGGCTTCTAACGTTTCATAGCCGTCCATTACCGGCATGTTTAAGTCCAGAAACATCACTTTGGGTGCGTCTTTAAGCAGAACGCCAATTGCTTCTTTGCCATCGGCGGCATTAAGGACTTCTACATCCCATTCAGGCGGCAAGGCACGCGTCATTTGCTTACGCGCGAAGCCGGAATCATCGGTTATTAGTATTTTGGTCGGCATTGAGTTTGCCATTTCCTTATGCTTTAAATTTTGTACTTAGGCTAAGTATCGGCATGCAGGCCACAAATATTTAGAGGAAGTTGCCTATTTCGTAAAATTTGTAATACGTGTTGGCATAATCAGCATCTAAACTGTTTTAGGGCGATTTTATTGACCTACATCATCATCTAGCTTGAACGCCAATGATAGTTTCAGTTCGTTTTGCATAACAAGGAACCTCCGATGCCCACTTCCAACACTTATACTTTTAAAAACCTTTTTTTTGAAGCAACCCGATTATGCAATTATGCCTGCCCCATGTGCATGGCAAGCAGTAACGATGTCAAACTCGTTAAAAAAAGCAGAAAACAGGAACTCAGCCTAAAGGAGATCGAGCAACATATTTTTAAGACTGTCGATAAAATAGGCGTTGAAAAGATAACCTGGAGTGGCGGTGAATTTATCCTACGTAAAGATGCTGTTGAACTCGTAAAACTTGCAACAAGCTACGGTTATTCTTCCGTTATAACCACCAATGGTTCAAAGATGACGCGTGAGAAATTACTCGAGCTAAAGGAAGCCAGCAACGATAGCGTGGTTATTGCAGTAGGCATTAATTCGATTGAGGATGAAAACTCTTGGACTCGGGATACCGATTGCGAACAATCGCTTGCGGTCTTGGAACTGTGTAATGAACTTGATATCCGACAAAATGTGGTGGTCGCCATTGGACAGCACAATTTAAAAACAATCGAACGCACATTACAGTGGCTCGACGATCACCACATCCCTTATAACCGCTCCCCCTATACAGCGCGGGGTTACGGTCGTGAATATTGGGATGAACTTAAGTTTAGTAAAAAAAATATGCAGGACACCATCCACCCTGCCCTGCGCAAACATGCTAACGGTTATATCAGTTATACGCCTTTTTTCCTGTCCCCCGAACTCCATGATGATATATCCAGCGGCATCAGCAATATAACCGTTCCACAAAATCCATCCATCGGTTGCTGGTGTGGGACTTGGTTGGCCGTTAATGCAGAAGGCGATGTTTCACCCTGTGGCATACTGTTGGACGATGTAAATTGTGGCAATGTACGCGAAAAAACGTTTCAACAGATCATTGATGACAGCGGAGTATTTCAGAAAATCCTCGACAGAACCCATTTAAAGGGAAAATGTGGTCGCTGTCGCTACCAATTTACCTGTGGTGGCTGCCGAGCGATGGCCTTCTATGAAAGTGGCGATATTATGGCCGAAGATCCCACCTGTTTTTTTGAACCGATTGATAAAACCACGGTAAGTGAACATGAACCAGAAACCAATAAAATGTTTAAAAAATTTGTTGCGATTTCACGCTTTGCCGACAAAATTAACGAGATGAAAGTGACCGATAAAAAGTCAGAACACTGATAAAGCAAAACAAGTAACCAAAACTACATGCAAACAGGAATATAAATTAACATTAAGTATCACTTATAAGGAATTGATATTATTCAATAATATTCTTCATAATTCGCTTTAAGTGCCGGTACATTGCAGGGACTTCAATATCGATCATTTGGGAGGTGACCCACTTATTGTGTTTCTCACCCATAATCCCCGTAATATACTCACCATAGTAACGTTTCATTGCAAAACCCGGACCATCATCATCACTAAAGTCAAACTCGGCATATTCAGCAACACGGCTATTCAGCAAATCAATAAATTCCTGTTTGTAGTTACCTGTGCCATAGAGATCATGGTAATTATCCACTAAATGCTTGCCGCATTTATTAGAAAGTTCGCCGATAAAACGTGTGCGTTCATCTTCGTCAAAATATTCTATAGTCATACGATCGGCAAGATGGATCATAAAAATTAAATTATCAGCAACTAGCTCTAAACGTTGTTTATTACTATCTGTTTGGTAATCTGCATTTTCGAGGTTTAAAATAGCATCCATCGCTACTTTCCAAATGTTATACGCAATCACACCCGCTTCCTCTTCGAGAGAATGCGACTTGTCTTGCTTGTGCCATTTCATTTTTAGTCGAACCATCTGGATACCTCTATATATTTTGCCGCTCTGGTTTATTAGGCTTATAACGCATGCTAGGCTTAAGTTGAAATCAATTATATATCGTCAACGGGGTATACCCCTCTTTGGAAACCCCACCGGTTTTGTGCCCGACTGCAAATGCCCGACCGCAAGTGACAGCAAACTAGATTTTACTTTGTTATCGCGCTCGTTACCAACCGTGAAAGAGGAAACAATGGATACGATAAAGCCTAAAATATTACAGAAACTGCGTGATATTGTTCAGCATAACTGCCATATAGCAGATGCAAATCATGCCGGTAATTACACCCTCTGTATTTACCTCCTCAAAATGCGTGAATACTACCGCTGGGAACAGCAAAAATCCCCGTCAGTAAAATTAGAAATGGACGATGTAGGGCAATGGCTTCGTGAGCGTGAAGAATTATGGGATAAAATTGAATCTAAATCCTTTCAGCCAATCCATTTAAATAACACAAGCTTTGATCCCTTTAACGCTAGCGCAATTAACGCCGTACTCAACAAACAAGGGCTCGTCTACAGTGCCGGGTTAGGTGCTAAATTAGCCCCTCATTTCTTTTTAGCCAAACTCGAATCAGAGGAAATACAAGGTGATTACACAATTTATATTTCGTCAACCGAATACGCTCGCGACCTCGCTTCTCCACCGGCAATGACCCTAGGCAGCAATATTTTTATTCGCAAAGAATCCATCAAACGAATGATATGGGAACGGTACGACCAATGGTTGTGGAACAAACCCGACAATGCCATGAAAAAGGCCATCGAATGCTACGATTTTACGCATATTGATAGCGCACTTGAAGAAATGACCAATAATGAAATAGAAAATATCATTTTACACGAGATAGGTGAAATACAGGCCGGGGTGATTTTAGGAGAACAATGGGAACAACTGATTTTAAACGTACCCCAAACTCAGGCAGAAATTATGCTAAGAGCCATACGCGATCATCTGGCGGACACCATAACCACCCTGCCCGCTTTATTACACAACAATAATATGGCTTCTATTCATTTTTATTTCTCAAATCTAACCCATATGCGCAAACATCTTAACCCCAAGTTACTTGCCGCTTATCATGAAGGGCAATTAGCGGGTAATTTTAAACCACTGAAAAACCTGGTTATAACATGCCGCGACCACTGGCTGGCACTCACGAAAAAAATTCTGCAAATACACCGCAATAACAAACAACCACAAAAACAAATAGAATCATTGATTGAAGCCAGTCGTTTGTAAGATAATGTGCTTTTATCATTACTAAAGACGCAGCACAATGCCATCAGCTCATAAAAGCAAACTCAAAACTATTCACGAAGTAAAAGAAAATACCTTTATTTTTGAAAAAGATAACGCTCTAACTGCGAAACAATGCAAACACATGATTGAGCAATTTGAATCACACGAAGACGAACAATACTTGGGGCGTATAGGTCAGCAAGCAACGGAAGACACCAGCATAAAAAGATCAACCGATCTGGTCGTCAGCGGCAAACCGCATTTTAAAGACATTGACGCAGCTTTGTTTAATTCGATTAAAACCGCACTAGTCGAATTTAGAGAAGCTTATCCCTACTTTAAAGGCCCCTTTAAAGATATGGGCTATGCCATTCAGCGCACTAACCCGGGCGAACATTACCACTGGCATATTGATGGCGGCAGTCATGATTTTAGCCAGCGCCAACTTGTAGCCGTCTGGTATTTAAACGATGTTGCGGGCCCCGGCGGTGAAACTGAATTTTTATTTCAGGATATAAAAGTAACCCCACAACAAGGTAAACTTGTTTTATTCCCGCCCTTCTGGACGCATGAACATCGTGGTGTCACGCTAGAAAAAGGCGTTAAGTACATAGCAACTACCTGGATTGTTTTTCGTTAATGTCTGTTATTTACAGGAAATAATACATTTGTATTTACTTAGAAGCAAAAGTAAAATATTTATGGCCATAATAACTGGTAACAACGGGCACACTAATCCCAATTAAATGCGCCACTTCCTCTGGGTAAAAGACAAAATTAATTGCAGGAAAACCATATTCAGCAAGGCCAACACTGATAAACCAGACCTGAGCCACAGCCACTATGTTCACTAACGTAAAGCGCGTAAACTCATTCGATGTGGACTGACTGCTTTTTCCAAATACAAATATTTTCGCTAAAACAAAAGCCGTGACCATGCCAATAATATACGCATAAAATACCGCGAAGCGATAAGTCACAAATTCACTAAAACCAATTCGGCTTAAAAAATTTACGCCTGCAGCAAAACCACCGGTTAAAACAAAACGTGTGAACTCGGAATTTATTTTTATATTAAACATTTTAGTTTATGCATTAGAGCTGTGCTATTTTACGTCCAAGACCAACACTTTCTGTAATGGAACGATCTTCTGGATAATAATAGGACGTATCGGTAATATATAAACCTTCGATATCCGATTTAATGGGCGGCAAATCATCCATAAAGTTCGGCGGGCATATCGGTTGCGCAAACCCATAGCGCGAAACATTCACATCAACAATATCATCTTCTGTTAAGGATGGATTTATTTTAAACAAGTACGCTTTAGACTCATCTATAAAAGCCTGATCATCACGATTAAATTTGGGGTGCGTTTGTGGCATATAAAACGGCACATAGGTAATATGTTCGTGCTGCTGGTTTAAATTACTGTACTCAATAATACCCGGGATTTCCATTGCATCGTCATTTACGTTTAACCAGAAGTTTTCTGTCACTGCTTTTTTTAGTTTAAAAATCAAACAGACACAGCCAATATTATTGATCGATGCGTATTTCTTTTGATGTTCTTCAGATAAGTTGTCAATTATTTTTGTAACAAAGGGTAAGGGCACCGTACTATAAACTTTGTCGTAAGGGTTGAATTCACCGTTTAACATTAGTCCCTGCACCTTATTATTCTTATGTGCAACTTTCTCTATCGCGCTGTTTAAGTGAATTGAAACACCCAGTTGCTCTAGCTTTTCTTTTAAAGCATTCAGTAATGTTTCTGAGCCACCTTCGAGATAACCCATTTGTTCTTCAAAAATACTTTTACGTGAACGCCCAACTCGTCTAATGCGTGCCCATATCCAGGGAGCCGATAAGTTTGGAGTAAAATTATAAAATTTTTGTGCAAACAATTTTTCCCATAGGATGTTATAGGTTTTTTCGCCTTCGGCTTTTTTTAACCAACTAACGGCATCAATACCTTCAAGAGCCTGCCAATTTTTTCGCTTGGTTGACAAAAACATGTGTATGCCATAACGAATTTTGGAGGTAAACGATAGTTTAGGAAATTTTAACAAGGCAAAAGGATTACCCCATTCATACAACTTGCCATCATAAAAATAGCCCATTTTAGTTGCATGCCATTTTAATTTTGATTCAATGTTCAGCTCTTTTAGCAGAGTAAATAGCGCATGGTCTTCTTTGCAAATAAAATGATAATAGCGTTCAATGCTTAAACCATTAAAATCAAAATGCGCCGACATGCCACCCAGACGGTCATCGGCTTCATACAGGTCAACCTGTTCGCCATCTAGGGCAAGTTGATAAGCACAGGCCAACCCCATTGGGCCGCCACCAATTACGGCTGTCTTTGCCATAGCATTTTTAAACCTCGAGGGAGTGTGTACCGATTTTTAGTTAAGCCCACCAATAATAATTTCTGTTTCATTGATATCGCCATCTTCAGAAATTCTTATTGCGGTTGAGCCCGGCACTTTATATAAAATATAAGCCGACATCATCACGATCAGTTGCTTATTTTCAGTTTCAATCGCTGTTAATATTTTATCGCCAACAACCTGACAACGTTGCTCTGCATTTAAATTATCAACCCAGGAACGGCTCATTTGCCAGCCCTTATCCATGTCTTTATCCATTTTCTTAAAAAATTCCTGTGCTTCGGTCAGCATCATGCCGGGAACCTCGACAGGAATAGTATTACCGCTAATGAGTACATTTAAGAGCATTAAAACACCTTGGAATTTGATGGTTAATTAATTGAAATGAAACACAATTATACCGCATACTACACCCTGTTGCGATTACAGATTGAGTAATTACTATGCTATTAAAAATTTTATCCTTATTACCCCCTGAACGTCTGCAAACCGTTACCTCTCTTTTAAAGGATGCTCCTTTTGTAAACGGTACTTTATCGGCTGGCAGCGCCGCCAAGCGGGTAAAAAATAATGAAGAAGTGGCGATGAATGCGGCTCAAATGAACCAGCTCAATAATATCGTCATGGGCAGCTTGGTTGCTAACCCGCAGTACAAAAGTGCTGCGCTACCTCATCGAATAGCCGCACCTTTTTATGCGCGCTATACCGAAGGGATGGAATACGGTGACCATGTCGATGATCCGGTGATGGGCGCAGCTGACCGCTATCGCTCCGATATCTCCATCACCGTTTTTTTGTCCGGCCCCACCGACTATGAAGGCGGAGAGTTAGTGATTAATACCAACTTCGGCGAGCAGCTCGTCAAGCTCAATGCGGGTGATGCGGTTTTATACCCATCGTCAAGCTTGCACCACGTTAATCCGGTTACACGCGGCGAACGACTGGTTGCCGTTACCTGGGTACAAAGCATGATACGCAGTGCCGAGCAACGTGAGCTGCTCTACCAGCTGAATGGCGCGCGGGAAAACTTGTTGCAAACGAAGCCAGAAGATGAAGCGAGTAAGACTGTGGATATATGTTACGCCAATTTAGTGAGGATGTGGTCGGAACTGTAATAGTCGGCGTTTAACTTAAATGTTGTTTACAGGAACGAACATGCGCAGATAAAAATATGACTATTCCCAATAAAAGTATCGACACATAATTGTTCATTAGCACAACAGAATGATCCGTTAATGAAAATGCAGAAATAGCAACAATATGAATTAAACCGAGCACTGCTGTTGGTTTACACTGCTTATAGCCCTTGATAAAGATAAAAGCGGGGTAATAAAACAGCAGTAACACCGTTATTAACCCCAACAAGCCTTTCGCACTAGCCACATCCATAAAGGTATTGTGGGGGTGAGCGAAGTCCCCTATTGCCGGACTGGCTTTTCCTTGCTTAATATAAGTTTGAGTGCTTTTATTATAGTTGCCCGGCCCAATGCCGAGTATCGGGTTGTCACGAATAAACAAAAATCCGGTACGTATCATTTCTAGGCGTACTCCTGTTGACGTGCGCGAACTATTATCAGCAACATGATCCTCAGCTCGAAAATACTGTTGTGCCTCATTAACTGCCTTATCCACCCCGTTTTTCACAATACCTGAATTTTGATAAAATAAAACAGCAACCAAGCTAATAACCGCTAAGCTTGCCAGCATCCAGCGTGGTTTTGAAAAAAACATCACACAGGCCAGAGCCGTTACCATAAAACCGACATAAGCACCTCTTGAACCTGACAAACCGGCTGTGACCAGTGCTGCCAATACCGATAATAAAATAAATAAAATAAACCACCGATTAAGGAGGCGATGATTAAACCAAAGATAATAAAAACCCCAAAAAGCAACCAGCACCGCGATAGGGCCAATGATGTTTTTGCTGTACACGCCTAACGCTATGCCATGCCCCGCAACAAAAACATCATGATAGGCTTGAGCCAATAAAACGAAACCGCCGACAATCGCACCCCGCAATAACCAGATGCTGCAATCTGTATATCGCCGCAGTAAAAGATAAACAGGAATAACAAAGATAAAGCGCAGTTCTGTGCCTAAATAATGTGTTTGAATGGATCC
>UOFT01000061.1_pt1 | contig 56263 bp, 64 predicted proteins | sample 1990121 | NCBI WGS metagenome assembly UOFT01 (sample SAMEA4728526, study PRJEB27164) | hydrothermal vent metagenome | biome: marine basaltic hydrothermal vent biome; feature: marine hydrothermal vent; material: mineral | place: Pacific Ocean | collected 2011-06-14/2011-07-23 | depth 1741 m
ATTACACCGAGTATCACGCTATGAAAACAGACTCAATGACGAATCTTTTAAAACAACATCATGCTGAAATATCGGTTGTGAGGGCGAATAAAATTTTAGTGGCTATTGAGCTGCTTGAAGAGAAGGAGCGTCCAAGCTCAAAATATGAAGGTAAAATTAAAAAATACAAAGCTCTAACGTCTAAGGGGTTGGACTATGGAATAAATAAAGAAAACTTTAGCAGCCCGGGGCAAACAACACCGCATTACTATGTAGAAAAATTTGATGAGCTATTATCGCTTATCCAAAAAGAAGTATCGTAAGGGATTATGGGGTTAGGTTCTTGCCCTTTTCTTTTTAGTTTGGAACTAGAGGGCAGATGTTCTTTAATATGGGTGATTCACTCAATTAATAATTAAACATTGGAAGTATAAAGATGGAACAATATTTTATAATCTTATTATTCATTATGGCTGCTTATGTAGGCATGGGGAATTATGTTTATTTTAAAAAAGTTTTGCCGCAGCTTAAGAATGAAAATAAAAACATAGTCGGTAGTTACTCTCCGTCTGTGCAACAAGTGCATATGCAGCAGTATGTTGGAATTTTAGAGGGGAATAATGAAAGGCCATGGTTTTACTATTTTCTAAAATATAACAACTTTATTGTTTCAATAATTTTTGCGTTAGTTATCTTGTTTGCAATAACTATGTATAAGCAGTTATGAGTAAAATAATTCTTTTAGTGAATGATCAAGTCGCATTTGATTTCATTAAAGATGAATCGCTTGATGAGGAGCAGTTTAATTTTTTGGATAAAATGGATAGTGATATGTCGAAGGGGATTAAAATTAACGGTGAGTTATTTAGAAATCCTGATAAACTTCAACGTGCTGAGTTTACGGCAATGAATTTGATTAGAGCCTTGCAGCAAGAAAATAAAACTGTAATAGCAGCATCTTGTGCTTATATTTCTAACCGCTTACCCGAAGTGCATGAGGTACATGTGAGTAATCTTGATTCGGGCGTCGCAGTGGAGTTTAAGTAAGTGGAATATTATGAGTTTGGGGTCACAGTTTCTCTAAATATACGCATTTAATGCATTCTGCACTCATTAAATTTTTTAGTTATTGGTTAAAAATAAAAACTGTATCAACAATAAGCAATTGCTTTTATGCTACCGTGCTGCATTAAGCATAACCGCTGATAGTGCTTATTTTGTAAGCAATACTAAGCTGTATCTTTCACCGTTAAATGGATTTCAATAAATCCAGCAACTTGATGTTGCCAAAAATAAATTTAGGATTTTAGAAATCAATCACAGGGTCGAACCACGCTAACCCACTGAAAATATTGAAATATTAAGCAAATATAAGCTTAAATCCGTTCTTAGAAGCACTTTTCTACCGGCTAAATAGAGGCTTTAAGGGCTGATTGTTGCTTGGTGAGTTTAGGCCAGAAGATAGATTATTCTAAACTATTAGTGCTTAAAATGTTCTAAATCCAGATAATTCTAATGGTATAATCCAGTTGATCCGAGATGGGTCTACCGCAACCACGCAACGATTTTAAGTATAGAGAACAGAGAATGACTAGCACCGCTAACCCCACATCAAAAACCCCCGAGCATAAACCTCGCCCTTTAATTGACCTGTTAGTCGGGATAGTTATTCCCTCCTTTATTTTGATGAAGTTCAGTGGTGACGCTGATCTTGGCGCGACGACGGCGCTTATCGTTGCGCTGGCTTTTCCTCTGGGCTGGGGTTTATATGAATTAATCAAGTATAAAAAATTCAACTTTATTGCATTATTAGGCTTGGTCAGTGTGTTGCTGACCGGCGGCATCGGTTTGTTGCAACTGGATACGCAATGGTTGGCTGTTAAGGAAGCGGCGATCCCTGGATTAATTGGCATCGCGGTGCTGGTTTCTACCCAAACCCGCTACCCATTGATAAAAACATTGCTCTACAACCCGAAGATTATGAATGTTGAAAAGATTGGTCAGAAACTCGATGAACAGGGGAGTACCGATGTCTTTGAAGCACGGCTGCTAAAAGCTACGTATCTACTGGGGAGTACCTTTTTCTTTTCGGCGGCAATGAATTATGCCTTGGCCGTATGGATTGTTACCAGCCCCGCGGGCAGCGCCGCTTTTAACGAGGAGCTTGGGCAGATGACTCTGCTCAGTTATCCGATGATTGCTATTCCTTCTATGATAATGATGCTGGGTATTTTTTATTATCTGTGGCGCACGGTTCATGGTATGACGGGGCTTGCTTTGGAAGAGATACTGCATATGGATAATTCAAAGCAGTAGGTTTTTTCTAATGACTACAAACAACACTGCTATTTAAAAACAAGTAGCCTAGATGCAGCGCAGCGGAATCTAGGGGAACGACACACATGGTCTCCCGACAAGCACGAAAAAAAGACGAACAATACCTGATCCAGGCGAAGCAACGCTACGACAAGCAACGTCAGCGTAATGTTGCGGCGGTGCCGGGGGTGTATGAGTTTGTGGTGGTGCTGGATAATTTAAAGGGCGGCTATAATGTACCTAAAATTTTCCGCTCGGCGGAAGCGTTTGGGGCAAACTCGGTGCATTTGGTGAATGTGGACTGGTTTGACCCCGCACCAGCGAAGGGCTCATTTCGGAAAGTGCCGGCTAAATTTTATGACGAGTTTGCTGCTTGTTATAATTTGTTGATTGAGCAGGGTTATACCTTATATATGTTAGCGGCAGCCTCGGAAGACGATGCTGGGTCTTCGATAAGTTATGATATGGCTTTGGAAAGCAAGAGTGCCTTTATTTTGGGGCATGAGGCTTACGGGCATTCTTTTGATATAACAGATTTCCCTTTGGTTAAAAAACTGTCTATCCCGCACTTTGGTTCGGTGGAAAGTTTAAATGTGAGTATTGCTGCATCGATTGTGATGTATGAGTATGTTCGTCAACACCATTCAGATAGTACTAAGTAATTAAATAAATTCAGGAAAATGTATGTTTGATGTAAATGAATATTTTGATGGCAAGGTAAAGTCTATTGTTTTTAAAACGGGTGATGATAAAGCGACCATTGGTGTGATGGCAGTCGGTGATTATGAATTTGGTACGAGTACAATAGAACATATGAGCTTGGTCAGTGGCAAAATGTCGGTAAAGTTGCCGGATGAAGATAGCTGGCGTGATATTGCTTTGAATGAAATGTTTATTGTTGCGGCTGGCACATCGTTTCTGGTTAAGATTGCAGAGGAAGCGTCTTATCTTTGTGTTTATAAATAGACGACTTTTTTGATAGTTGGTTAATCATGCATGAATTTGAACTTGAAGGCCACGAGTATATCGAGCTGAATAATTTGTTAAAGGTGGTGGGGCTGGTATCCAGTGGTGGCTTAGCGAAAACATTAATTGCCGAAGGCATGGTTAAAGTGGATGGCAGCATTGAGTTACGTAAGCGCTGTAAGATCCGCGATGGTCAGGCCGTTGAGTTTCAGGGTGAAGTGATTAAGGTTGTTGCGTAAATGTTAAAGATAGTTATGCTTATTTTTATTTCACTGTTTATTGTAAGCTGTGCAGTGGTGCCGACGACAAGACCACATTCGGTGCACGACACTGCTTGTGGGCTTTCAACGCATAAATGGAATTTGGATTTAGTAACGGTGGGTAGCTATTCGGCAAGTTGCAATTCACCGGAGTGTATTGTGGCAACCGGCTTGGGTGCGTTGGCGATAGTTGGGGTAACAACCATTGTGTCGGGTTCGATAGTGCTGGTTGGCAATGCGATTCACTGGGTTGAGCAGCAAGGTAGCCGGTGTGACACGAAAGAACGGGATCATCTAGTGAATGATATTAACACCCCACTTATTCAACAAGGTGGTAAGCCGATTAAAACAAAGTTGGCATTGGAAAAAGAGTTAGAGGAATTATAGTGCGTAGTGTGAAGTTTATTTTTTATGGTTTGTTGTTTTTTACTTTTAATACGCAGGCCGAAGATGTAAAAGTTGGCGGCTCAGCTAACGCCGTTGTTGCTAATCCCGATACCATTGCTGCAAATGATGCGTTGTTCTCTATCTGGACATCAGCTGCGGAATTAGGCTTTGTTCAAACAACGGGGAATACCGAAACGGAATCTCTAAATTTTAAATTAGCCGTTGATAACAAGCGTAAGAACTGGGAACATTCCTTCAAGCTGGAGTCAGTGAGAAGTTCCGACAGCATGGGTACAACGGCTGAACGTTATCTTATTTTAGTTAAATCGGAATATAGGCTAAACGAGTCAGCGTATTTATTTGATCGTTTACAATATGAAAATGACCGCTTTAGTGGTTATGACTATCAGACTTCAGAAGTTATCGGTTATGGGCGGCATTTGGTGAGGAACGATGCATTTAAAATGAGTGCTGAGATAGGTGTGGGTGTTCGCCAAAATGCCGTTGAAAATGCCGCGACTCAGTCGGAAGGTATTGTGACTGTTGCCAGTGATTTTGACTGGACTATTAGCAAGTCTGCATCATTAACTGAAAATTTAACCATTGATATCGGTGATGCTCGAACAATTAGCAAGTCCGTTACCGCTTTAATAACGAAAATTAATAGTTCGCTATCCTCTAAAATTACTTATACTGTAAGGAATGCATCTGAAGTTCCAGTGGGAACTGAAAATACCGATACAGAGTTAGCCGCCACATTAGTTTATACATTTAAATAAGGAGGAGTTTATGCCAAATCATGAGCCAAAGAATTGCCCGCGTTGTCAGGCAAATTTTGAATGTAAAGTGGGTTCCATTCTGGAGTGTCAGTGTTCCAGTGTTTTTTTATCTGTTCCTGAGCGGGATTATGTGGGGGCGCGTTACGACGATTGTTTATGTGTTAATTGTTTGGAAGAAATGCAAACAGAATTCAGCATTATAAGCCATGATAGAAAAATACAACAATTTCTCCAGCATTAATCTCGAGGGTTTAATCCCCCGCTAGTTGCAGTGAAAACCGTAGGTTAGGCTGAGTGCAATGAAGCCCAGCCTACAATTTAATACCCTGTCCGCTTGTGGAGGGGGAAGTTTACTAAAGGCAATCGTTTTGGAAGAAAAGAAATTTGAGTTGGTTAGTTTTTCGTTGTGTCCTTATGTGCAGCGCGCGCGTGCAATTTTAATTGAAAAAAACATCAAGCATGATATTAAATTTATTGATCTTGACAGCCCGCCTGCATGGTTCTTTGATGTATCGCCAATGGAAAAAGTGCCAGTTTTACTGGTTGACGGTAAACCACTGTTTGAGTCAATGGTTATCTGCGAATACCTAGATGAAATAACCGAAGGTTCGTTACACCCCGTTGACCCTTTTGACAAAGCTGTTAATCGTGCATGGATTGAATATGGTAATTCTATTTTAGATGCCACCTATGATCTTTTTACAACCACTGACGAAAAACGTTTTAAGCATATCACGGCTTCAATAGATGAAAAATTCGATACCTTAGAAGATGAATGTTTAATGGGTACGCCATTTTTTAATGGCGATAAATTTTCAATGATTGATGCAGTGTATGCCCCTGTTTTCAGGTTTCATGCGGCACTGATTAAATACCACGATCTCGGTTTTTTTGAAGACCGGCCACAGCTCACTTTATGGCGAGACACACTGTTGTCTTATGGCTCGGTTATCAAGAGTGTGCCTGACAATTATGCCGACGAACTCGATGCGTATTTACGCAAGCAAGGTTCTATTTTTTCTGGAAAAATGAGTTAGTTTTAATGCAACGTTATAAAACACAATACTGGTCGCTGAATGTGCCTGCCTTATGGGATAGCGAAGCGGATGGCGAAACAGATGTGATTTATGACAATGGCGGTGTGGGTGAACTGGTGATCAGTACGCTGTATCAGGACGAGGGTATTGTTGATGAGCAACTCGAAGCGATGGCCAGTGAACATGTTGATTCCGATGCAGATATTGAAGATGTGGTGTTCGGTGATTTTAGTGGCATTGCAGTCAGCTTTGAGCAGGAAGGGGAATACTGGTGTGAATGGTATTTAAGTTCAGAAAAAGTATTGCTTTTTATAACCTATAATTGCACGGCAAAAGATTCTGAAGTGGATGTGGATGTGGTGGAATCTATTCTGGAATCATTAGAGGTAGTTGTTTAATCATGGTCCTTAAGTTGCTAACTATTTCTGGAGCAATATATGGAGCAGATTAAAGTCACTGGCAGTTGCTTATGTGGTGAGGTTCGTTACCAGTACAGCGGGCCGGTTAAAGTGTTTCAATATTGTCACTGTACACGTTGCCAGAAATTTACGGGTTCGGCTCATGCTGCAAATATCATTATCGACCCCGAACACTTCCAATGGCTTAAAGGCAATGAGTCGGTTGGCCGCTTTGAACTAGTCGGAGCTAAACATTTTGCAACGTCGTTTTGTAAAAACTGCGGTTCATCTTTACCTTGGAAAACCCAGAGCGGGAAAGCGGTTGTTATTCCAGCCGGTACACTTGACGAAGACCCAAGGGTATCCCCCATGCATAATATCTATTTTGCAAATAAAGCACCTTGGTATAAAGAAACCTGTGAGTTAGTGAAGTATGACGAGTTACCTGTTAAATAGGATAAAGTGATAGGTGGCAGCGAGGGAATTTTGCTTGAAAACAGATGTCCCAATTGAATAAATGAGGGAATTTTAATGAAAAAATTGTTTGCCTTACTCATCGTTACCCTCATTATCAGCGGCTGTGCAACGCCACCGCTGGAAATTAGTCGTGTGAATAAAAGCTTAACGCTGGCCATGGCGCTGGATAGATTTGATAATATGAGCGGCCAATATGCATTATGGGGCGGTGCAATTTTATCGGGTAAAAATCTGGCAAAAACCACCGAGCTTGAAATTTTGGCCTATCCCTTAGACGGCTATGCTGAGCCGATAAAAAATTCCAAATCATTTGGTCGTTTTATTTTAGTTAAGGACGGTTATCTTGAGTTAGGGGAATACTCTAAAGGTCGGCTAGTAACGGTGGTGGGTGAGTTAACCGGCAAGCGAGAAGGCAAGGTGGGTCACAGCCAATATATTTATCCCGTGTTAGAAGTGCAACAAATTAAAATTTGGCCAGAAGAGTCTCGCTATTATTATGATGACTCTGATGTTCGGTTTCATTTTGGTGTCGGCATTTTTCATCGATTTTAATGCTTTAACTTGGGTGTAAAGTTGTAATTACATGCAGCCGCATTCCATTAAGTATTTGTTTATTAATAAAAAAATGATATTTATTCATAGTAATAACTACATAAGAAATACTTAATATAAAAGCACCCAAAAGCATGTTTGAATAGAGCCTCATCAAATCTGACGCTTACATTACTTTCCCAAAAAAAGATGGCCAAAATAAATATGACACAGAATAAATCAGACAATACGCCGGTAGAAGTTCAAGCCATTCGTGAAATTAGAATCAGCCCGGTTGTTCCAACCGAATCCGTGTTAGTGGCAACCGCACGCGGCATGCGCCCTAAAAAGAAAGAAGAACGCATCGAACGCGATACGCGCAAACATGTGGATACCTGTCCTTTCTGTCGTGGTAATGAAGGTATGACACCCCCGGCTTTAATAGCAATACCGGACGAAAATAATTGGGATATCCGCATCGTAGAAAACTTATTTGCAATTCTTGGCGACGACGAGAAACGTTCTAACCTTGTGATGGGTTTACAGCAAACGATAGACGGTTATGGTCGTCATGAAGTGATTATTGACCATTCAGAACATGGCATTGCCATTTTTGATATGGCTCCGGCACACATTGCTGAAATGTTTAAAGCCTACCGTAATCGGATGCTGGATTTATATAAAGCCGATGAGCGTATTCGTTATGTGCTGGTTTTTAAAAACTTTGGTCCCGCTGCTGGGGCGAGTATTCCACACACCCATAGTCAGTTAATCGCCATGCCGGTTATTCCTGAAAACGTGCATTCAGAAATGCATCATTCTCAGGAATATTATAATAAGCATCATCAATGTATTTTTTGTAGTTTGATTGATGAAGCCTTAACCTTTGAGGCCACTATTTATGACCGCGACTCTGGTCAGGTTCGCCGTAAAGTAGACATTGGCCAGTACATTATTGAACGCACCGAACATTTTATTGCGATTAAACCGTTTGCTAGCCGTTACGAATGGGAAGTGCATATTTTTCCATTAAAACATCAGGCCGATTTTATTGACTGCACCGATGAACACATACAGGATTTTGCCGGTTTGTTGCAACGTACTATGAAGCGGTTAGATAATGTGTTGGAAGGCGTGCAATATAATTATTTTATGCACACTGTACCGCATGGTGAGGAATACAAAAAGAATAATAGTAGTTACCACTGGCACTTGGAGATTACCCCTAGAACCAGTATCCCCACCGGCTTTGAGTTGGGTTCGGGATTATTTGTAAACACCATTAGCCCAGAAGAAGCGGCGCAGCAATTGCGTGATGTCGAGCTGTAGGTCTTAATATTTTTAATGGTTGGTATTAATAAATTATTGGTTAAAAATAGAGATTAGCATTTAATTGCTTAAATTCTTATGCTATATCTGCATAAGCTATATACAAAATCCTTGTATATAAGGGGGCAATTATGAATGAGCGGCGTTCGAGTTTTCGGCATTTAGTTTATTTAAATGTACGCTTATACCACGATGAGTTTGGGCAAATAAATGGGAAAATAACGGATGTTTCGAGTGGTGGCATGTTAGTTAAAATTGACAATGCCGATAGCTTTCATAATAAATTAAGCCGCGAAAAATTACGGGTTAAGCCGATTAACATGGACGTGATATTTGATATGGAATGCTTAAGAGTCGACTCGCAGGTGATTAGTTTACAGTTTATTTGATAGCCCCCCATCTTTATTGCGGGCTAAAATTAAGCCAAATAGTATAGATTATTCTTTAAAAATCGCACATACTTGATTAAATTCATAAGAAAAAGTTTGTAACATGGATGAGCGTAGAAAGCATCGTCGAAAAGTCGTGAATGCACGGGTTCGAATTTTCCATTCCAGTTTTACTTCTTGGGATACACAAACGCGTGACATATCCGATGGTGGCGTATTAATCCTAGTCGATGATAAAACGCTCGATTTGTTAGTAAACGATGAAGTAAAACTTATTTTTCTGGACTCAGGCAATGTGGATGTTATTTTTAATATGCACGTGGTACGGCTTGCTGACTCTGGCCTTGGGTTGCAGTTTTTGAACTATGAAAAAGAGGGTGAAATTTACTCTATCAAAAATTTGCGAGAAATCTGGGAAAGCCAATAATCAGCATGTTTTTTTTGTGCATTCGTTCGCGCAGTCTTATGATTTTTGTGTTAAATTTTAAAAAATTGATGACAACTTAACAAATAAAATTATGATATTTCGTGTTAAGGAACGACGAGATTCCCCCCGCAAACGCGTGATTTCCTCCGTTCGCATTAGCCACCAGTTATTTGGTGAAGTTGATGGCCGCTCAAGGGACATTTCTGATGCCGGTTTGTATGTTGTTGCTCAAAATTTGCCAAATTTACCCAAGGGTGCGCATGTTAATTTGCAGCTTATGGACTCCAGTAACCCTTTTATTTTTTTCAACACCCGGGTTGTGCGTATGAGCAATAATGGCATTGGCTTGGCTATCGTGGATTACGAAGTCGATGGTGAACGCTTTGGTTTAGAGGAGTTAAGACGCCAATGGATGCTTGCTTACCCTAATTATAATATGCAAATTTAAGCATGCTTAAATTTATATAGGCTGGCTCAAGTCGCAATGCAAACTATTCAGCTTATTTCTCTTCGGCATTCTGCTTTTTATACGCCTTACCTTATTACCTTCGTTGCCGGTTTTTTAAAACAGCAAGGCCTTAATGCCGTTTACCGTTGTGTTTCTAACGTTGACGAACTTGAGTCGGCGCTTAGATCCGGCGAGGCACATGTTGCTCAGTCTGCGGTGGGTGTGAGCATGCGGCAGATTGCTGTGGCCGATAAAAATCCCCACTCTTTGCCGACGTTATTGCATTTTGCGCAGATTAATCAACGCGATGGTTTCTTTATTGCCACAGCTTCTAAAGTTACTTCGCTAGCAACCGGTTTTAATTGGAAGCAGCTCGAGGGTAAGCGTATTATCGCCGACCATTTATTTCAACCGATGGCAACATTGAAATATGTGCTGCATCAGCAAGGGGTTGACGTAAACAGTATTGAGTTTATTGATATTGGTAATGCAGCACAAAGCGTACAGGCTTTTTTAAATGGCGAGGCAGAGTATCTTCATTTGCAAGGCCCTTATCCGCAACAACTGGCTGCCGATGGTAAAGCAAGTATTGTTGCTGCGGTTGGTGAGCCCTTGGGTAATATTGCTTATAGTAGTTTGTGCGCAACAAAAGACTGGCTCACAAGCCCAATGGCCAGTGCTTTTATGAAAGCGTATAAAGCGGCATTGCATTATGTGGAAAAGACAAGCGCGGTTATATTGGCGCAACAGCTTACAGAGCAGTTTGGTAATATTACACTTGAAACGCTGGCAGAAACCATTGAATCTTATAAAGCATTGGGGAGCTGGACGACAAATGCGTGTATATCTGAGGATGCTTTTCAATGTGCGAATCGTGTTTTTTTATTGAGTGGCGATATATCATCCGCCATTGAGTATAAGCAGGTTGTTAGTCAACAACTTTGCAAAGAAGAATGATTGAACTGGGACTAGTTTTGCGGATAATGGATAACTTAGGATTTTACTCAGGTTAATAAAAAGGATGTTGGCGGTGAACAGTGAACACACAGGATAAGCGAAAGGAAACGCGGATTGCATGTGATCAGTCTGTAGAAGTGCAGATGGTCAATGGCGCGCCGTTATTGATGCGGGCATTAAATTATTCAATGAATGGAGTGGGGATCACTGGCTCAATTTACCAGTTAATTCCTCACGTTGGCGAACAACTGAATGTCAGCTTTACGTTGGATGCAACCCAGTTAAGGCAGGTGAATATTAACGGTATTGTAAAGTATATTAATCTGCAAGGTGGGGTTTATTATTTGGGCTTAGGGCTATGATTATTATGGATTAAGACTATAATTGTTAAAAATTAATAAGACTGAGGAGAGCTTAATAATGAAGAAGTTTATTTTATACGGGTTTTTAGTAGTGATTATTGGTGCGACGGGCTGTGTGGGGCAAAAAATAAAGCCTGCAGCACAGGTTGATAAAACACCGATTTATATGGAACACCATGTACCCTTTAGAAAGCATATTTCTGTTCGTGATGCCGTTCGCCGTGAATGTAATCTGGGTGGAAAGTTAGCAACGCATATTAATAATTATGCCAAGAGTTATCATTTAAATATGATGGAAGGTAAGGGGCATGGTAAAAACATGGATTCAGGCCGTACTTTAGAAATTGAAATCGTTGATGTCGACGGTGCCGGTGGTGGTGCGTGGTCGGGTGCAAAGATGGTTGCGATTGAAGGTGAACTAATGGATCACGGTAAAGTGATTGGTTCTTTCAGAGCGGTTCGTAGCTCAACAGGCGGTGCCTTTGGTGCATATAAAGGTACTTGTTCAATCCTAGGGCGGACTGTCAAGGCGCTCGGAAAAGATGTTGCCCTTTGGTTACAACACCCTGATCTGAATGCATCGCTTGGCGAAGCACGTAGAAGGCGTCACTAAGGCTTTTGTCACACGAAGAAGGGGCGTTAACGCCCCTTTTTTTATGTCTATAAATAAAATATATTTTACTGAACTCTGTGTTTGAATAATAAAAATGCGACACACCAAAACGATAAAACATGGCTACTGTATTTTAGTCCTCGCTATGGTGCTTGTTAGCACATTCAGCTTTGCCAGTGAGAAAAGCGTTGTCTTGCCTGACATAATAACTTTGCCCGATGGCAGTTTATATTCAGGCGATCTTAAATACGAGATTATTCGGGAAGGCGTGGGTGAAAATGAATGGCCAAATGGTGACCGTTATCGTGGTGAATGGTTAAACGACATGCCGCATGGTAAAGGCTTTATGCAGCGCAAAGATAAAGAAGAATACCGTGGGCAGTTTTCATTTGGGCAATACAGTGGTTTGGGTGATTTGAAAACAGTAAAGCAGGAACGTTACCTTGGTATTTTTAGGTTTAACTTGCTAGATGGTTTAGGGATTCTAATCACCGACGGCAAAGAATATTACCTAGGAGAATTCTCGCAGAGTAAACGCCATGGGCGTTTTTTATATTTCTCACGCTTGGCAGCAGAGCCTGAATATCAAATCTGGTTTGATGACGAGTTAGATAAAAATATTGATATGGATAATATTGCTGAGCAGAAATTAATTTCGCAAATGTTGCTAAGTTTTACCGAAGTAGGGCGTAAACGTTTAGCTCAACGTAATCAAAATACATACTACCAAGTTCGTGGGCGAGTCAGAAAACTTGTTACTGACGTAGATGATACACCGGAACATGCCTATGGCGATTTAATTATCAACTTATTAAATATGTCGAATTAATAGTGTGCGGCTGAGGATATAGAGATGGTTGACATTGTGACGGTTCCTATGGATACATTGTCTGACTTTGAATGGGAGCAGTTGTGTGACCACTGTGGGCGTTGTTGTTTAATTAAACTCGAAGACGATCGAACTGCAGACGTTTTTTATACCAATATCATTTGTAAGCAATACGATATTGAAAAGGGGCAGTGCGGTTCTTATCAAGAACGGCAGCAGTTAGTCCCCGGTTGTATCGTTATTCGGTCGTTTGGCAAAGAAATTTACTCTCAGTTGCCTGAAACCTGTGCATACCGCCTACGTTATAATAATAAACCATTGCCTGAATGGCATCCGCTGCTAGTGGGTAATACAAAAAAAATGCAACAGGCCATGATCTATGTGAGTCAGCGGGTCGTATCAGAGCAAAGTATTCATGATGAACAGTTTGAAGATCATATTGTTGACGATATTATGTAATTAATCCATTATAATACGCAGCATGAAAACAGTTATCCGTTTTATTTTAATGGCAGCTATCGCCATATCCTTAACCGCGTGTGCAACGAGTGGTCCACGTCTGTCTGAGGCACAAACAAAAACACCGGTTAATAAACTTCACCCAAAAATACAAAAATATGTAGAACAAATTTACTCGCAAGATGCCGTAGAACGGGCATGGGCTGTTTATAATATTGGTAAACTGCATAAATATGCTTTTAATGTAGTGCCATACCTTGTTGCAATGCTAAGCGATTCCGATATAGCCGTTATGACACGCTATATTGGAAAAAATTACGCTTCAGGAACAACCACGACACCGGCTGATGAAGCGGTAAAGGCCATCGCAAAAATAGGTAGCGTTGCGGTTAAGCCGTTATTAAACGCACTTAAAGACAGTAATCAAGACGTTGTTTTAAGGGCAATTAAAACACTGGGTCTAATTAATAACAGTGAATCCATTAAACCACTGATGGCCTTTATAAGCCATAAAAATAGACGTATTCGGTTAGAAGCTGCAAATAGTCTGAGCCGTTTTAGGAATCCATGGGTTGCAGAGTACCTATTAGCCAGTTTAAAAGACAAAGATCCAGCGATACGTTCAACGGCATTATATGCTTTAGGCAAGCTTAAAAGCCCGGTAACGGTTTTTTCTTTAATCGAGTTGCTAAAAGATAACGACCCCACAATTCGTTTGCAGGTACTGTATGCATTAAGCAAGTTCAGAGACCAACGTGTTATCCGCCCGTTGTTAAATGAGTTACGTGTTACCGATACAAAGTATCGTCTCGAAGTCATTTCTGCTTTAGGGAATATTCGTGATTACAGGGTGATTGAAGTCTTAATTGAATTATTAAAAAGTAAAAATAAAAATGTACGACGGGTCGCAGCCGAGTCACTTGAACAAATAGCCGGCCTCTCTTTAGGTACCGGATATGCTAAATGGAAGCGCTGGTGGGATAATAAACTACAACGTTCTCGACGGCAGTAGATATTATATCGTTGCTGTTCTGTTAGCGGTTGAATATCGTCTTTAAATAAATCCAACTTAAATTATTTTTCTAGCCAGTTTATTTCTTTCGCCGTTTGCTTGCCAATAACAACGCGATATAAGTTTTTAGGAAAGATTGCTTCATTTTTACTAACAGGCATTCTCCCAGCCATAATTTCAGCCCGTTTTTGGGGGTAGAGTGGCTGGTTGTCTGGGTTAGCAAAACCCAGCGGGAAAATAGGGTAGTTGGTTGCAAGTTCATATTTATCCACTGCGCCCAAGGTATGTAGAAATTCGTGGGCAATAATAACATTATTCTTTCGGGTATAGCGCTGGCCTGCATAAGCATGCACCACACCAATGTGTCCTTTTTCTAAACCTAATGAGTGGGACAATTTTTTATTATTAGCAGGATCATAATAAACCACGTAGATTTGGATATCCGGCGAAGGACTCGCGTTACTTCCGTGGGTGAAAACCCAATAGCGTAATTTTAGACTCCATAGCATAATATTAAGCGTTGAGCGTGATGTTGGTGGTAGAGGGGGTTGTTCGAGTACTTTGTTTGCAACATTAACGATGGTTGGGTTTTTTATCGGTACTTTGTAATACTCAGCTTCTTCAGCCATAAAGGCTTCAATGTCACGAAAGTTATTCTTTTTAAGGCTATTGATATAACGTTCAGTATTTGAACTGCCATCGCCATTAATCGGAAATATCGAAACCCATAAAGGGGCATCCCAGTCGGTTGCTCGCAGTTGGCTAAGATAGGTTGAACCACCAACGATAAGCAGGATGGTTAATAAAATAAATATCCGGAAAGCTCTAAACATTTTTAATTCGTCTTATTAATATTTTGGATGAAGTGGCGTTATTTCTGTGTTTTTATTAAAATATTTTATGAACGTTAGCATGTTATGTTGCTTTTGCCATGTTATTTATTATAAAAAATTGATTATAGATTTAGTTTATAGTCATTCTTAACTGTAAGGATTTTAGATATTTTTTCAGCTTACACTATACTGTAAAGTAGTATAGTGGTTTATTCAGATTTAATAATGGAGGTGATAACTATGATTCGTCGTATGTATTTCATGATTCCAGATGTTAGTCTTGCTCGCACTATTCATAATGAGCTTTTATTGTCACGCGTGGCTGAAAGCAAAATGCATGTTATTGCGAGAGAAGACGTTGATTTAAACGATTTGCCCGAAGCTAACATTTTACAGAAAAGTGATTTAATTCATTCTGTTCAAAGAGGGATTCCCCTTGGTGGCTTAACGGGTGTTATCTTAGGTGCGATAGTGGTTAGTTTAGGAATGGTTTCGCCCGGTTATGAAGGCGTTACTATTATGCTAACCTTTTTTGCTGGGTTGTTTTTAGGTATATTTGCTTCACTTTTGATTGCGGTTAATGTGCCTAACACTCGACATACTCGTTTTGAAAAAGATCTTGCCAGCGGTAAGATACTTTTTATTGTCGATGTACCGGTTGAAAAAGTGGCTGAAATTAGCGAGATGGTAACTCGGCATCATCCTGAAGCCGATATGAAAGGTTTGGAGCCCAATATTCCTGCTTTCCCATAAATAAAGTTTTAAAAACATGAATAAAAAACCAGCCTCGGCTGGTTTTTTATTAGCAGCGCCTTTCCTTGGGCTTGGGTAATTGTTTGGCCACGATTTATTTTGCTTGACTGCGTCGAATATAATAACGTGCGCGGGCAACCTTATTGACACAGTTAGGGTACTTGTCAAATTGCTGTTGAATATCTGCGGCGGCTAGCAACGTAGCTGCTTTTGTCCACGCAACTCGGCTACTAAAGCCCTTTAATTTTGCATCTTCAAGTTCAGCTCTTGCCTCTGTCAGCCCAGAGCTGCACTGATAGGCAAGCCTTTCGTTTTGAACTGCGGCACACCCAGAAAAAATAAAGCCTGCTAGTCCAGTCAGAAGCGTTAATTTTAAAATTGATTTTATAGAGATTGACATTATTTTATGACTACCTTAAATTTTGTCTTTGTAGATATATTTAAATAAATATCTGTAAGATTAAGTATAATAAATAACCATATAGCCGTTGACAGATGAGTTGGCAAAATGGCTATTTAACAGTTATATATCGTCAACGGGGGTCTTGGGTACCCCGCCGCAAGCGGCTGGGGAAACTGTATTATAACTAACTTTAAACACGGATACAGCTAGATTAACTAAAGAGAGAATGTTCTATGCCTTCATTTGATGTGGTTTCTGAAATCAATATGCACGAAGTTACCAACGCGGTTGATCAGGCGAACCGTGAGCTCGCGACTCGGTTTGACTTTAGAGGCGCCAATGCCAAATTTGAACGCCAAGATGAGGCGATCAATATGACAGCGCAAGCCGAATTCCAGTTAAAGCAAATGCTTGATATTCTTCAAAATAAAATGCACAAGCGGGGCATTGATATATTCTGCCTAGACGTTCAGCCGCATACTCCTCTAGGCAAAGAGGTAAAACAGATGGTTAAACTCCGCCAGGGTATTGAGCAAGCCGATGCCAAAAAAATGATTAAACTCATCAAAGACGCTAAGTTGAAAGTACAAACAGCGATTCAAGGGGAAAAGCTGCGTATTACGGGCAAGAAAAGGGATGATTTACAGGCCGCGATTGCACTTTTAAAGGAAGCCAATCTGGAAATTCCACTCCAGTATGAAAACTTCAGGGACTAATTAGTCATTAAATTTCAATAACTTATATTTTATCGGTATTGTTGTTTTACTGACAATGCTAAATATTTGCCTCTGTACTCTGCCGTTTGCCTAAATATTGCGTATAATATAAAGCAGATTTTAACTGTTGTTTGTGCATTTAGTTTTAAAGTCAGGCATCCCTTTTTGCTTGCACCTTCCCCGATGAATGGTTAATTTACTATTTATAGATTCAGAGCACTGATTCAACTGCATGGATTTAAGATAATAGTGGGGAAGGTATTTTCTTCATTTTTGGTGGCACGGCATCACTGATGTTCTGTTACTCTCTCTGTTTGTGTTGATAAACGAAAAATAAAATAATGAAGGACTCACACGACTTAAGTTTATTGATTCGCTCACGCGTACCGATTATTTCTTTACAAACAAAAGAAGAACGCCGAGCGATTGAATTACTGACTTCGGTTACGGCTAAATTATTGATTCCGTTATACCGGTGGAGTATTACCGAAGGCTTATTGCGTCTAGAAGAAGGTTTTTCTCCACAACGGCACAATTCACAGCCACAGGATGTTTTAGGCCATATTAAAGCCAGCTTACACCCGGGTATTTTTATTTTAACCGACTTTCATCCTTATCTAGACGATCCCTTGCATGTACGTTTATTAAAAGACATTGCGATTAGTTACGCCGATGCACCGCGCACAGTTGTTTTTCTTAGCCATGATTTTTTTATTCCTGATGAGCTGAGTAATTTTAGTGCCAGCTTTCAACTTAGCATGCCGAGTAGAAAACAAATTGCACAGCAGGTTAAAAAAATAGCAGACAGGTGGGCGGAAGAAAACAATGGTCGTCGAGTTAAAGCAGACAAGCAGGCTTATGAAATGTTACTAGGCAATTTAACCGGCTTGACTTTAACCGAAGTGAAACGGCTGGCGCGTGGTGCAATCTATGATGATGGTGCAATTAGCGAATCCGATATCCCTGAAGTTTTAAAAGCAAAATATGAGCTATTAAATGCAGGTAGTGTTTTACAATTTGAGTATGAGACCGAGAAATTTTCGGACGTGGGCGGCTTTAGTGTTGTAAAACAGTGGTTAAAACAGCGCAAACAGGCTTTTATTAAAGAAATTCCTGGCCTTAATCCACCTAAAGGGATGTTATTGCTGGGCGTACAGGGGTGTGGTAAATCACTGGCGGCAAAGGCGGTTGCTGGTATCTGGGGTTTGCCTTTGCTGCATCTCGATTTTGGTGCTTTATTTAATAAGTATCATGGCGAAACAGAACGAAACTTACGCAAAGCACTGGATACAGCCGAAGTCATGGCGCCTTGTGTATTGTGGGTAGATGAAATTGAAAAAGCACTGGGAACCTCAGACAATGATGGGGGCACTAGCCAGCGTGTATTAGCGACCTTATTAACTTGGCTAGCAGAAAAAATTAAACCGGTTTTTATGGTTGCAACGGCTAATAATATTGATGCTTTGCCGCCCGAATTGATTCGTAAGGGGCGTTTTGATGAAATATTTTTTGTCGATTTACCCAAACATGCAGTGCGTATGAGTATATTCAAAATTCATTTGAAAAGGCGCATGCTGGATCCTGCTCTTTTTAATATAGGTGATCTGGCTAAACATGCCGACGGTTTTTCAGGCGCTGAAATTGAGCAGGCCATTGTCTCTGCTTTTTATGCTGCTCATGCCAGTAATGTTGAGGTTAATGATGAGCTAATACTAAAAGCAATATCACAAACAAAACCATTATCTGTTGTTATGGCCGAACCTATCGAACGTCTGCGGCATTGGGCAAAAGAGCGAACCGTTTCAGCAGATTAAACTCACAAACCTGCTTAAGGCTTTAATCCTTTTGTTAGTGGTGCATCGGCTGTTTGTGCATATTGTTTCATTGAACCGTCAAATACTTTTACATTTTTAAAACCCAGATAGCGCAAGGTAAGGTACGATTGTGTTGCGCGATGTGCCGAACGGCAATAAAGAATAACGGGCTGTTCTTTTTTAATTAAGCCGATTTTTTTAAGTTCATCTTCGAGTATTTTTTTAGACTTAAATTTAAACTGATTTTCGAAGTCGACCGCATTATCCCAACTCCATAATCGGGCCCCGGGTATATGGCCGCTACGACGTTGCTTGATATTACCCACATATTCTTGCTGAGAACGTACATCAATGAGCAAGGTATCTTTTACCCGTGTTGCAGGTAATACTTCTTCGATGCTCGCTAAATGGATGTCCGCTGTTAACTTCGGTTGTGGGTAATTTGTTTTTTTCTGTGGCTGGTAAGGTGTTGCGGTAACGGGTTTACCTTCTAATATCCATTTAACTAGGCCACCATCAAGTAGTGAAATGCGTTGATGGTTAATGCGTTCAAGTTCCCAGAATAAACGACCGGCATGCAGCCCGCCCATGTCATCGTAAATAATAACGTGGCTGCTGGCTGACACACCGAGCAAGCCGAGCAGCTTTACTATATTATCGCGTCCAATACTGACAGAAACGCCATTTTTAAGCCTTTGATTAAGCACATGGTAAGGCAGTTGTATGGCATTTTTTAAATGGAAACGTTGGTACTGAGTCTCATCTGACATATCAATAAGAATAATACTGGAATTATTAAGGTGTTTTTGCAGCCAGTCTGTTGATACCGTTGCTTGTGATGCTGATACTTGTGATACATATGAGAGTGAACTTAAAGTGAGCAATAAAAGCATAAGTGTGCGTAAAAAGTGTTTCATTTTGTAATCTCGCTTGAATAGTTAACCTATTATATATAGGCTAATATTTTTAGCAAAGTCTTTATAAAAAAGTTAATGTATCTATGTCGCAAATAGCGTGCAAATACCATTATGATTTACCTGCGCGATGGTCGTGCCATGCCTGCCGTATTAATTTTTGTACTAATTGTGTAACGCCGCATCAGGAACAAACACCGTATTGCGTTGTTTGTGGTGAGCCGTTAGCCGTTGTAGGGGCTGAAAACGTGGTGTCACCTTTTTGGCAACGGCTGCATTATTTTTTCATGTATCCGGTTAATGCGGTTCCGATGGGTATTATGCTTTTGCTTGTTGCAGTGGTTGCAGCATTTGGTAATACATTATTTGGTATTCTTGCCGTTGTACTTAGTATTCTTGTCTTTATGAAATATGCCTATGTCGTTTTGGAAGACACTTCACACGGCTACTTATTGCCACGGGCTTTTTCACTGGAAATGATTACCAATGATCTGGAGCTTCCGTTTAAACATATTCTTAATATTTTCCTTATTATTGCTCTGAATTATATGGTTTATAATTATAGCCGAGAGATAGAGTATGATTATTTATTCTATGCGATTCTATCGGCAACACTTTTTTTCTTGCCTACCAGTGTTATGGTGCTGGCAGTAAAGCATAGCTTTACCAGTGCATTTAATCCGTTGTTACATTTTCATATCGTAAGAAGTATTGGCTTTGCCTATGTGCTTTTATACGCCTTTCTTTTTATGATGTTAAGTTCTGTGGCTGCGGCTATTTATTATGTTAATTTGCTAATCCCCAGTGACTTTTATTTGATGATTGATATTTTTATCAGCATGTTTTTTCTTCTCAGTATTTTTAATATGTTGGGTTATGTTTTGTATCAGTATCATGAAAAAATTGGTTTCGGTATTGATGTTGCCGTTTCAAGCAGTGAGCTCGAAGCTGGTGATGGTTCGGTTTTTAAATTAAGAATGCCGATGATGGCGGACATTGAAGTTTTAGTTCAGGAAGGCGAATATAAACAGGCCATGAAGCGGCTAGAAAAGTTAATTACAGAGCACCCCAGTGATATGCATGCGCGGGGCTATTATCAGAAGCTATTGCATTTGCTTGGCGATGTTGATGCAGCTAGGGCTCATTGTGCTGATTTTGTTGGAAGGTTGATGGATGAAAATAAAATTACTCAGGCAATGAACGTTTTCATTGCTTGTTACAAGCAAGATCCAGAAATTACTTTAGCAAAGCCTTCGCAACGTCTAGCAATGGCCTCTGTATTTGTTAATAGCAGTAAACATCGGTTAGCCATGCACCTGCTTAATAATTTGCATAAAGATCATCCGGCCTATTCTGAAATACCCGAAGCCTATCTGATGGTTGCTCGAATCATGTCCGACCAGTTCAATCAAGATGACAAGGCTATCAATATATTAGAATTTGTATTGGAGCGTTATCAACAAAACAAGGGTATTGAAGCCGTGCAGGAATATCTTAATATTCTTAAGTCAGTTACTCAGTCTGATAAATTCTGATTAACTACTTAATAAGTAACCACTATTCTTGCTTGCTTGCTATCGGGAAAATCTTTAGTGAGTAAATCTTTGTATTTTTTATACTGCTCCGTGCGGTTTGATTTTTTAAGACCATTGACTAGGCTGAGTAGTAACTCAGGTTGCTTGTCTGTATTACCGTCATGTTTAAGAAGGTAGTGGCAGATTTTCTCTGCATCGTCCAGATGATTATTATTTGAAAATAGGGTAGCGAGATAATAAAGCAGGTCGGGTGTGAACTTGGCAGAAGGCTTTGCTGTTTCTGAATATTCAGTGTACACCCGGTGAATTAATTTTTCATAGCCTGATTGTTCACCGGCTAGTTTAATCAGTTGGTGGGCGAAAACATGGTATTGGTCAGTATCTGGGTGAATTTTTTCTAAATAATAAAGCTGTTTAACAACATCAATATTATTAGGTTGGTTAATGAGCAGTTCGTTGAGTATTTTATGTGCTTTGTTAAAATCAAGTTGTGCGACCAGTTCAATGGCTTGCTGGAATTTCTTTTTAAAATTGAGTTGCTGCGTATTGTCCTGAATAGTTTCTGTGTGGATTAACTGTGGGTAGCGTTTATAAATGAGCCCTAGTGCGGCACCAGTTAACAAGCCACCAATGTGCGATAGGTTGCTAACCTGATCAAGGAATAGGTATTGGTTGAACAATTCATAAATTAACCATACGGGTAATAGTACTAATGCGGGTGCTTTTACGTAGCCAAAATAAACAATGATGGTGTAAAAGAAGCGAATTTTTCGCATACCATAAAGTAAAGTATAAAAGCCGACCAGCCCTGCAATGGCACCCGACGTGCCAACGACCCAGTAGGCTGCATTTGGATCCAGTAGGATCAACGTGGCACCGGATGCAATGCCGGAAACTAGGAACACAAATAAATAAGCGCTACGGCCAATGGCAAGTTCAATAACAAAGCCAAACATAAAAAGAAAAATCATATTAAGAATTAAGTGGCTGATATCATCGTGCAGAAAATTATGGATAACCAGTGACTGCAAATTATATTGATAGGGCTTAAGGCCGTATTTATATTTAACAATACGGTTTAACAAGCGTTTAAATTCGGTGTGCTTTTGTAGCCACATTTTAAACTGAGGGTGGCTGGGCTTTATTATTTTATGGGAATCAAGTTGTGAAAGAAACAGGCCATCGACCATTATTTTTTTTAATGCGAAGCGGTAAGCTTGTTGAGGTTGTTCAGTCAGCAGTTGGTTGATAGTGGTTGCGTCTTTTGCTCCTACATATTTGCTATAGGCGGGGGTTTCAATTTTGGCAAGCCCAGATTGAATATAATACTGAAAGGCGAGGGCTTCGTTTTCGTTATCATTGTTTTGCCAAGTGAAGTAAGCACCGACACAGATTAAGATTAATATAATGCTCAGAATGGGCGGATTCTGCCATTGTGGTTTTTTCTCAATTGGAATAAACATTGTGCTTTAGTTGCCCTGAAAAATTTGTTTCAAAAATCAAATGCAGGTGAGTTATTTTTGTTGTAAGACCAGCCATAACTATAGCATTCGGCTGAAATTGAGGGAAATGACTGGAGTGAAACACGGCTTGAAAATACGTTCTATTTGCTTGATTTCGCAAAAAATACAATTAGTTCGGACTATTTAATCATCGGTCTTAAAAACTGTGAAGTATGTCCTAAAATAAACCTAGGGCTGGCCGATGATGACTAAAAGAACAGTAACGGGGAAATTTTAATGACAAATGCAGCAAGCGATATAATGAATGCCGTTGAAAGTGCCATGGGCAGTGCAACGGCTTTTGGCGACTTACTCACGGTCGAACAACGCCAATTTTTATTGGATCATGGTGTAGTGCGTAGTGTATTGCCCGGTGAAGTCTTATGCGAATATGGGCAGCAAGGTGACCGCGTTTTTATTTTGGTTTTCGGCGAAGTCGAGGTTAGCAAATCAGACGGTGAGCAAAGTGTAATCCTAGCGCATCTAAGACAGGGCGAGATCTTTGGTGAAATCTCGGCACTGTATAATTCGCCTCGTGTTTCAACGGTCACGGTGAGCAAACCTTCTGTTTTATTGGAAATTCCAGGGGATATTTTAACGCAAGTGGTTGATCAAAATAGATTATTACGTACTGCTATTATTCAGCGTTACCAAACGCGTATTACAAAAACAGCCCTACGCGGTGTTTCTTCATTGCGCTATTTATCCGATGAGGCGCTTAAGGATTTGGTTGAACGTTCTTCACTTGTCGGTATTCCCGAAGGCAGCAAGGTTGTAGAAGAGGGTGAAGCGGGCGATGCGCTTTATATTGTGATCTATGGTTCTGCACGTGTAACGCATAATTTTAGTGGCTCGGAAATAAACCTCGCATTGCTGCGTGCGGGCGATTATTTTGGTGAATGGTCTATACTGACGGGGGCGCCACGCGCAGCCTCGGTAACCGCGATTACGCCAGTTGAAGCGGTGCGTTTGGACTGCGATCTGTTCCTTGATTTTATTAAAGACAACCCCGAAGTACGTGATCGAATCGATTTAGATGCACACAACCGGCATGACATTACACTGCAATTTGGTGAGCTACCGGCCACGCCTGAGCGTGCTGCATCGATGGTTAACAATATCGAAAAAATCATGCGTGATCCTTCCGAACATTCTTGAGTCGTCCTACATTCTTGCCCCATAAATAAGCTCATTCCCCGTGAGCTTTTATTTTTCTAGTAAGCACTTTATTTAGATTTTTATGGCAAGAAATATGCATGTTTCTTGCTATTAAACTCAATCTGGAACAATAAGTTTGGTTAAGGGCATTTTATGGTTAAATTTATTAGCATGGGGCTTCTGCTGCTATTGGTCAGCCTGCCTATCCAAGCGCAGCAGGGTATTCGCGCTGTGCTTGGTGAAGATAGTCTGCGTTTTAGTTATGTTACTGAGGCTTGGGGGCAGGAAATTGGCAGCCTCGATGTTGAGGTGGGTGTGCTGGCGACGAATACAGATAATACGACTTTGTTGCATATGGGAGTACAAGTGCAACATGAAAATCAGAGTGCCGCTCTGAAACTATCCGTTGGTGGTCGCGTGTATTATACGAATATCAATAATAATGATGCAGCTTTAATTGCTCTCGGTGGCGATTTGCTACTCAGTCCCGAGAGCTGGGCAGGATTTGGCATTGGCACTAGTTATTATACGGCCCCGAGTGTGACTACATTTTCTGATGCGGACACGTTTACCGAGTACAGCATTAGTATGAGCTATCAAATGACACCGCAGGCCATTATTTATTTTGGTTATCAGCGGGTAAGCATTCAGTTAAAGACCGAAGCAAATAAACGCGATCTTGAAAAAGGTTCTTTTTTAGGAATAAGAATTGATTTTTAAGCCTGCTTTGATTTAGTTTAGCCCAATGATTAAAGTACTGTGTTTTGACTTATTTTCAACACTGGTTGATGTTGGCAGTGTGCCCCTTTCTATTGGCCGGATGACGGCTGATATTTTTGGTCTTGAGCATGAACAGTGGAATGCACTGTGTTTTAGTGCCCACCATGAAATTTGCGAGCCAACGGAAGCTTTTGATGTTATCCAAACGCTTATTCATAGCCACTCACCCTTAGTGCCTAAGGCGCTTATCCAGCAAGCAGTGGAAGAGCGGCAGGCGCGTTTTGATTATGCTTTAACCAAGCATATTCAGGATGATGTGTTGCAAGGTATCGAGCAATTAAAGCAACAAAACTATCAACTTGTTCTGGTTTCCAATGCTTCGACAGCCGAAGTTCAGGCTTGGCGGGATTCGCCGTTAGCCCCTTTATTTGATCACAGTGTGTTTAGCTGCGCGGTTGGTTTAAAAAAACCGGATGCCAAAATCTATCAGCATGCCTACGAGCTTGTTTCTGTGCAGCCAGCTGAATGCTTGTTTATTGGTGATGGTGGTAGCGATGAGCTAGTCGGTGCAAAGGCGGCAGGCATGTGCACATTATTAATGACCCGTTTTCTAAAAAACAATAAAACGGCTCGCCAGCAAGCCCATGTGGGCGTGGTTGATGGTGAAGTGGAGTCGACTGTGGAAGTACTGGAGTGGCTTGCTCAGCAGTCTGTGGATTCTGCTCCGCTTTAAAAGTGAAGGTGTTGAAGCAAAAAGACCGAAGCTAAGCGCTCCGGTCTTTTGTCATATGTCATATGCATTTTAAATATTAAAACTTTAAAGTGCCATTTCTTTTAATGCTTTTAATGGTTGGCATTTAATAACATTACGTGCTGGTTTTGCTTTGAAGATAGTTTCTTCGCCTGTGAAAGGGTTAATTCCTGGGCGTGCTTTTGTTGCAGGTTTACGCACAACTTTAATTTTAAGTAAACCGGGAAGCGTGAATACGCCAGCACCATTACGCTTAACGTGGCCATTAATAATTAAAGCAAGCTCATCGAAGATAGTTGCAACGTCTTTTTTCTTCATATCTGTTCGTTCAGCTAACGTTGTTAAAAGCTGAGTTTTAGTAAAAGGCTCTTTAATTGCTTTTATTTTAGGGGCAGCTGCTGCTGCTTTTTTCTTTGTTGCTTTCTTTTTAGTTTTTTTCTTAGCGGCCATGATAACTCCTGATTTCGCTTGTTTCTGATTGACTTAGGTAAGGGTATTTATTTTTTTATAATATTTTGCTTGGTATGTACGCAAAGTAAAATACTAGATAGCGCACACTATAATCATTTAGCGCTATTATACAAGGTTTTTTTTCATTTTTTGTAAAATAAGATTAAAAGCTACGTTAGTCAATTCTTATTTTGTTATGCTATACCGAAATGAGTGAGTTAATAAAAATATCAGAAGTGGGTAGTTTAAATGCACCACAATGCCTGACGTTGGATATTCCGATTCAAAATGTGGTTCGTAATAGTCCGCTTGAGGTTTTACTGGTGTGCTATGGTGACAACCAACTGGCGGCGTACTTGAACCAATGCCCGCACACGGGTGTGAATTTGAATTGGCAGCCAGATCAGTGTTTTGATTTTGAGCTGCGGTATTTGGCTTGTAGCTTGCATGGTGCATTGTTTCAACCGGCGGATGGCGTTTGTATTTATGGCCCTTGTCGAGGGCAGTCATTGCAAAGTGTGCCGCTTATTATTAAGGCTGACGGGATCTTTATTGATATCGAAGCTAAATGGGCAGTAAATAAATTTGGAAAGGATAAATAATCAGCAAAACCAGCTGAAAAAAGTGCTTTATAGGCTTGTTTCGTGGTTAAATTAAAGTAGTTGTGCTTCTTGACCGCTAAAATAGAACCAAGTTAGATATTGTCAACGGGGTGTGTACTCCGCTGATGCCCAAAGGGTGAGCCCTATTGGAAAAACCCCACTGGTTTTGTGCCCGCGCAAGCGGACGGGGAAACTAGTATTATATCTAGTATTATATGAAGGTGCGAATTTTGCATCACTCGGTAATAATTTAAGGATTAAATTTTCGATATGCGTTATTTCAGTGCGATATTGTATTTAGTATTGCTTGGGTTGTCGGCCAATGCTTTGGCTCAGTCTGTCTTTGTTAATGATCAGCTACGTGTCGGGGTGCGACTTGAGCCGAGCCAGCTTGTTGCCCCGGTGGGCGTTGTTTTAACGGGTATGAAGCTTCAGGTGTTAGAGCGCAAAGATCCTTTTATTAAAATTCGTACTAAAAAGGGACTGGAAGGCTGGATTAAAGATATTTATGTGACGGATAAAACGCCAGCAATATTACGTGTAAAAGATTTAGAGAGTCAGCAGAAAAAAGCACAGCAGGAATTACAGGACGTTGTTAAGACTAAAGCCGCGCTTGAAGAGGCAAATTTAATTTTAAACGATCGAATTGATACTTTAAAAGCGCAACGTGCGGAGTTTCAGCGTAACCAAGCAATACAAATTATCAGCAGCGCCAAGCCTAGCAATGGGCTTTCTATTATTTGGTTGATTGCGGGTGCGCTTGTTGGTTTTTTACTGGGGTATTTATGGCACCGTCATCAGTCTATGAAACGGTTAGGTGGCCTTAGAATATAATCAAAGGATATAAGCCAAGCAGGTTAAGTATGCTGGTGATATTTAAGCAATCATGGCCATGGTCATGGCGTCTAAATCTTCTTTACCCTGTAAAATTTCATCCATGGTTTCGTAAATCTGTTCTTCGGTTAAGCCAAAGTATTCATAAAGTTCAGTCGGTATTTCTTCGCTTGCTGCATCGGACATATTATGGTTTTTAAGTAGTCGGTCTGCTATTTGGATGAGTTTGACATAGCCATCATGTTCGCCTTCATAGCTATCGTTGTGGTGTTCTTTTGCTGCAATAATCACTTCGCTGGGCATGTTCCACTTCTTCATTAGCAACGTTGCGACTTCGGTGTGGCTAACGCCTAATAGTTTATCTTCGATGATGGTGACTGGGGTTTCATGCTCCGCTTGAATCACTTTATTGAGCCATTGAAATTCATGTTTAAATAGCTGCCCCATCACCATAAAACCAATGTTATGTAGCAGTGCGCTTAAGTAGGCCACACCGGGTTCCAGCGGTTTGTCCCAGTTGGCTTTGGTGGCAAGCTTTTGGCATAAGGCGGCACTGTAGGTTGCGTTTTGCCAGATACGGGCTTGTCCGACTGGGCCACCGGTTGGTAGGTTGAATACTTTGCCCATTGCGATACCCAGAGCTAGGTGCATAACGGACTCATAGCCAAGTACCCGAAAAATAGCATCGGATAAGGAGTTCACTTTGCCGTGCTGGCCAAAAAAAGGCGAGTTGGCATAGCGAATAACCTGTGCGGAAATAGCCGGGTCTAAAATAATAATTTCAGCGAGTTGTTCAACGGTGGCATCTCGGTTATTGCGTAGCTTTAATAGCTGGGTCGCCAGTTCGGGCATGGCGGGCAGTTGCTTTATTTTATGGATACGTTCTTTTAGATTAAATTGTTGTACCGAGTTGGGGTTGGTTACTTTTTGTGCCGTTTCACGCTGGTCTGAAAAGGTGCAGCCAATGAATGCATCGGCTGCTAAGTCTTCAAGACGGCCTGCATCGAGTTTAATGATTTGGCCTGAAACCGGTGACTCAAAGTAGACGTTGTCTAAATTTGTTAAGGCTTCATCAATAATCAGCTGTACACCCATTTGTAAACGAAGCTGGCGGGGCTGGCTCATAAAGTAATGGATAAATTTTTTGTGTTCTTTAATGTCTAGGAAACGTAAGGTCAGGCGTTTTAGTGAGGTTTTTAGTTTCTCAAGATTCAGTTGATAATTAGCTGGAATCATTACCATGATGGATGATTTGCTGTCACGCATTAAGACGATGCGCACTCGCTGCTCTGCTGGGACAGCCTGATTAGCCCAGTTTTCTGTTATGCTGACACTATCGGGGCACTCAATGTTGGTGTACGGTATTTTTAGGGTGTCGAGTAGAATCTTAACGACATTGTTTATCGACATTTCCTGCATCATTTAACCCAAGTGTATTATTCATTACTATGGACTCTATTAGCGACAGGAAAGCCTGAAAACTTTAGTATTTAGGCGGTAATTTGGGAAGTTACATATTTATGTTTGTATTATGCAATACAGTGCCGACTTTAGGCTGTAAATTGTAGGAAAAACCTGACACAAATAGCAATAGCGTATTAAACTTATATAATTTTATAAACTTTTAACGAAAAAAATGAACCAATATGGCTAAAAATTCAACAATCAATATTGAACGCTTAATGCGTTTAGAACCCATTTCTGCACTTTCGAGTGAGCGTTTAGAGGAGCTCGCCAAACTTGCTGATGTTGAGCGGGTGAGTATTGGCGTTAGCCTTTTCAGGGAAGGTGACTTAGATAACCAGACATTGTATTTATTGCAAGGTGATGTGCAGCTGAGTTCATCGGATGGCAGCTTTGATGAAGTGATCAGTTCGCGCCATAACAGTGCAAAATTTCCGCTGGATGATAGTCAGCCAAGACAGGTTTCCTGTGTTGCGCTGGGTCTGGTTGAATTTTTACGTGTCGATAATAGTGTTTTGGACTATATGATGATGTGGGATCAGCTGGCGGTGCAGGAAGAATTACTGGGAGAGAAGAAAGAAGAGGTAAAAGCAGAAGAAGAAAAATCGAGCAAAGATGAAACAAAAAACAAAGATTCTGAGAACAAAGACGGCTCTTTAGACGATAAAGCAACCGATGATACGGGGGGGGAAATAGCCAAGGCAAAAGAGGAGGGCTCGGGTGGTGATAAAGAGCAACCGCTGGTCGAGGATAAGGATGCAGTCTTAGAACAAAAAATGGATATCGAGAAAGAGCCTAAAGTCGTGGAGTCAACGACAGCCGAACCGGCGAGTCAGGATGATGAACAAGCTGCTGTTACAGAAATTAGCAGCGATAAAATAGCGAGTGCAGAGATAGACAATGTTGCCCCTGTTGAAAAGGGAGCTTGGATGCGGCGTATGCGGCATATTATGGCGTTTAAGAATTTACCACCGGCTAATATTAAGGATTTACTGGATCGAATGGAAACGGTTAAGGTGAAAAAAGGCGAGACCGTGGTTCATCAGGGTGAGTCGGGTGATACTTTTTATGTTTTAACCGATGGCGAAGCGCAAGTGACGCGCACCATTGAGTTAGCGCAGTTAAAAGCCGGTGCCAGTTTTGGTGAAGAGTCGTTAGTGTCGGGTGGCCAGCGTAATGCATCCATTACAATGATGACCGATGGCGTATTAATGAAACTGTCTAAACAAGATTTTGACCATTTATTAAAAGAGCCAATGCTTAATCGAGTGTCGCCAGAAGAAGCAAAGTTAAGAGCACTAAAAGGCGATATCTGGCTTGATGTACGCCATGCCAGTGAATACCATCATAGCAGTTTACCAAAAGCGAATAACATACCGTTGCATGAGATCCGTATGCGGATGGATGAACTCGATAAAAACAAGCAATATATCTGTTATTGCAATACGGGTCGCAGAAGTTCGGCTGCGGCTTTTATTTTAGCGCAAGCGGGTTTCCATGTGAGTGTGTTAAATGGTGGTGTGAGAGTGATGCCACAAGATCTTGTTAGAAAATAGAATCTCGTTAATATACAGATTTAATAAACCGTTTTTATTGCCCGTATTTGGCTTTAACCCGGTGGCCAGTGCAACGCGCGTTCTGCAAGCAGGTGCAGATGGATGTGGAAAACAGTTTGGCCAGCACCTTTATTGCAGTTCATAACTAACCGATAACCTTCGTCTGCGAAGCCATCGTCTGCGGCTACTTTTTTTGCTGCTAAAAAAAGCTTACCGATAAGCTCTGCATCTTTTGCGGCTAGATCATTCACTGTTGCTATATGTGTTTTTGGAATAAATAATATATGGGTGGGCGCTTGCGGGTTTACGTCTTTAAAACCCAGTATGTCATCGTCTTGGTAAATAATCTCGGCAGGGATATCGCCGTTAATAATTTTACAAAATAAGCAGTCCATGTGTTTTTCCTTTTATGATATTTATTTTTATAAAAACAAGGTCAGTACACCGGTAAAACCATACAAGCGCTGTCCAGCAATTTCTCCGTTGGCATAAAAACCAATGGTGGGAATATCGCCCAGTACATCGGTAATATATTTCATTTCGCTTGAGACGTCACCAAACATATGCTGACCGCGGCCGAGGCAGGAGATGTAGAGTGCACCTTTGGGCTTTTTGCCTTGTAGGCGATCTTTTAGAGTGGTTAGCATGCGTTTTAAATCATCAATGGCGGTTTGCGAATCCCGCTTACAAAACATGATGGGGGTGCCGGGTTTTAAATCATCCGCAATGGCAATAAAGTGATTGTCGGCATCGATGCCAATAATATTGCGTACTAGATAATCACCGGTGTCACTCCCTTGCACCGGAAAGCCGGCAAAGATATAACCGGCCGCACGGTCAATGTCGCGGGCAAGGATTTCACCGATATTTTCTTTAAAAACATCCAGTGCAGGACGATTATCAATGCTCAGCGCCATATGGTGTTCGCAGTCGGTTAAGGTAAAAGTATCGGAGATGGGACTGCAACCCTGAGAGAGGCCGGTCATTATGTTACCGGTATGGTTAAAAATAACGCCAGACAAGCCGCCTTCTGTTATGCCGTCAGCGTATTGATAAAAATAATCTTTTGCAGAGGTTAAACCGCCAACAAAATAGCTTGGTTCAAGTGTTTTGGCCAGCGTTTCGATTTGTTCTGTTAGCATCGGGTTGCGTGGGTCAGCATGTACGATGGCAAACTGGACTTGTGTGCTATCTTCATTATTTTGAACAGCAGCTTGTTCCCTGAAAATATGATAGTTGGATGATTCGGTGTCCGTTAGCATCATTGCCATCGCCGGTTGTTCGGCGTATTCGATATCAGTAACGCAGATCGAAAAGCCAATAGTGCCAACCCAGTCAATGGATGGGAACTGTATTTTCAGTTCGCTAATAATTTTTTTAAAATAAGCGGCGTAGTCATCAGTGACATAGATAAAGGCTAGAACAGGCGTTGCTGTAGAACTGGATACAGCACCTTGTTCTTGCAGCTGTTGTACGCATTGTTGCAGTGCAACTTGCCAGTCGGGATCGCTTGCGTGGCTGAGAATATAACTTGTCATTAGTAGCTCGTCGCTGTGAGTATGAAGAGTTTAAAATAATACAAAATAAAAAGCCGGGCAACTGTGCCCGGCCTCTTAATTTAAAAGCTTTTAAAATTTAAGCTTTCTTTTTCCGTTCAATAAGTTCATGAATGATTGGATTCAGGATGAGTTCCATTGCAAAGCCCATTTTGCTGCCAGGAACAACAATAGTATTTGGACGTGACATGAAAGAGTCCGTGATCATATTGAGTAAGTATGGGAAGTCCACACCATCAGGTCGACGAAAACGAATAACAATAAAGCTTTCGTCCGGCGTTGGTATATCACGTGCAATAAAAGGGTTAGATGTATCGACTGTGGGTACACGCTGGAAGTTAATGTCGGTACGTGAGAACTGCGGTGTAATGAAATGCACATAGTCATCCATACGACGTAAAATAGTATCCACAATAGCGTCTGCCGAGTAACCACGCTGCGCATTATCGCGGTGAATTTTCTGGATCCATTCAAGGTTTACAATCGGTACAACACCCACCAGTAAGTCGACAAACTCGTGGACTTTAATGTCGCCATCGGCAACACCACCGTGTAAGCCTTCATAAAAAAGCAGGTCAGAACCGGCTTTCATTTCTTCCCATGGGGTAAATTGGCCAGGGGTTAAGTCGGTGTTCAAACGTGCATTATGCTCTTCCGCTTCGTCGTCGCTGTGTAAATAGTAGCGACGTTTGCAGCTACCGCTTTCGCCATAGTTTTTAAATGTTTCAGCGATTAAATCAAAGTGATTGGCTTCTGGGCCAAAGTGGCTCAGTTGCTTGCCTTTTTCTGCGAACTCGGCAATGGCGTCTTTCATTGATGCACGATCGTAACGGTGGAAACTGTCACCTTCTACAATCAGTGGATCAATTTTTTCACGAAAAAAGATATGCTCGAAAGCATTTTTTACAGTGGTTGTGCCCGCGCCAGATGAACCGGTAACCGCGATGACAGGATGTTTAGCAGACATGCGAACTCCTTAATGAGTAAAATTTAAAAGTTATAAAAACTGGGTGCGACGAGCTGGGGCTTGAATGTCATTTTGCTTCAATGCTGCGCCATCATTGTTATTTAGTGGCCGCGAGCCGGTAGCCAGATCGTGCGAACGGCGTATTCTATCGAAAACTGAGGGTGAAAAGTAGAGGCAGTTCCGTTTATTTCTATGGGAGGCAAATTTGTAGCGAATACAGGCAAGTACTGCCCTGTTAGCCGCTATTTTAACGAATATAGCGGCTAATTAGCCGATTTTTCACGATCTATTGCACGATATCCAATGTCTGTACGGTAATAGACTTTGTTCCAGTGAATGTTTTTAACCAATTTATAGGCGCTTTTTTGCGCTTCACTGACCGAATTACCCAATGCGGTAGCACAGAGTACCCGCCCACCTTGGGTGATGGCTTCGTCATTTTTTAATGCAGTACCGGCGTGGAATATCTTGCTATTTTCAATATGGGTATCCAGACCTGAGATAATATCGCCTTTATTGTAGTCATAAGGGTATCCACCCGCGGCTAATACCACACCGAGTGCCGCGCGCGGATCCCAGTCGGCCTGCACAGTGTCAAGCTTACCATCGACAGCAGCAAGGCAGAGTTTAACCAGATCGGACTGTAACCGCATCATGATAGGCTGGGTTTCCGGGTCGCCAAAGCGGCAGTTGTATTCCAGCACTTTGGCTTTGCCGTTTTTATCTATCATTAAGCCGGCGTATAAAAAACCGGTGTAGGGGTGGCCGTCATCAATCATGCCTTGAACGGTGGGCAGAATTACGTCCTGCATGGCATGTTGATAAATGCTGTCGGTGACAACCGGTGCGGGTGAGTAAGCACCCATGCCACCAGTATTGGGGCCTTGGTCACCATTGTCACGGGCTTTATGATCCTGCGAAGTCGCCATGGGCAGCACATGTTTGCCATCGACCATGACGATAAAGCTGGCTTCTTCACCCTGTAAAAATTCTTCGACAACCACGCGTGAACCCGCTTCGCCAAAAGCATTACCGGCAAGCATGTCTTTAATGGCGGTGATGGCTTCGTCTTCCGTTTGAGCGAGGATAACGCCTTTGCCTGCGGCGAGCCCGTCGGCCTTAACAACAATGGGGGCTCCCTGTTGCTTAACATAGGCAATCGCCGGTTCGACTTTGGTAAATACATCGTAGGCAGCGGTCGGGATGTTATGTTTCTTAAGAAAATCTTTACTAAAGGCTTTTGAGCCTTCCAGTTGTGCGGCGGCTTTAGACGGGCCAAAGCATTTCAGGCCGGAGGCAGTAAAAGCGTCGACAACGCCGGCCACCAGAGGCGCTTCGGGACCAACAATGGTCAGGTCAATTTCTTCCTGCAAACCAAAAGCCAGCAGCCCTTCGATATCTTCGGCATTAATTTCAACATTTTGCAGTTTGGGTTCAGTGGCGGTACCCGCATTGCCGGGTGCGACAAACACGGTTCTAACTTGTGGTGACTGCGCCGCTTTCCACGCTAAGGCATGTTCGCGACCACCGCCGCCAATAACTAACACTTTCATCGCTATGACCTGACTTGATTATTTTGAAATTTGATTTAAGGGCTTATTATGATACAGCATATACTTTGATGTTTCATAAATCCCCAGTGTGATGTGTTTGTATTTTTCGGCAAGCTGCGGACGCTGTTGACTAATGTCGATAAGATGCGCGTTACTGTCGAGGTTTTCGTTGCTTAGCACCAGTGGATTGGTTGCATATAATTGGGCATTTTTGCCATCCGCTAAAATTCTAAAGTAATAATTGTCAGACACTAGGCCTAATTTAGAGTTGTTTTCATGGGTGATGGTAAAAGCATAGCGTTGCTTGTCAAATTTTTTGTTCAGCAAATCACGACCCATGGCGGTGTTGGTATAGCCTTCAGACAGGAGTGCGGCAAGGGTTGGTAATATATCTACTTCGCTGGCGACCTTATTATAAATTTTGGCTTGCAGTAATTCAGGTGCATAAAGAACAAGTGGTACGTGCTGGCCGGTTAAATCAAACTCAGTTTCGAATTGTGGTGTATGTTCACCGCCATAGCCACTAATGCCATGATCACCAAAAAATACAAACACGGTGTTATTAAAGTATTTTTCCTCTTTTGCCAGTTTCATAAAGTGGCCAATGCTGTGGTCCATAAAACGAAATGAGTTGTATTCTTTTTCTGAGATAAAACCGTTTTTCTTTAGTTCTGCTTTAGTTCGTTTTATGTATTTGAAGCCTTTGTTATCGTCAGGAATAGTGTAAGGCCGATGGTTTCCCGATGTCTGGATAATAGTAAAGAAAGGCTGAGTTTGTTGTTTAAGGATTTTATGGGCTTCAGTAAATAAATCTAAATCGGAAATTCCCCAGACGTCAACACGCGGAGAAGTATAATCACCTTCTTCATGCAGATGTAAATTGTTGATGTTGTGTGATAATACCCCGCGAACATTGCCCCAATTAGCGCTGCCACCCAGAAAATAATGTTTGGTATGGTTTGTAAAGGCGTTGACCAGCGTGTGCTGCTGAACAATCAGCGGGTTTCGCGAAGAAGTTTTGTGTATTTCGATATCCGGTATGCAGGTAATACCGGCAAAGACGGAACGTGCTGTACCAACATGCGGGGTGTAAAAGCGCTTAAAAAAAATGGCGTTGCGTGCAATTTTGTCAAAGTGTGGTGTTGGATTGAGCTTATTACCAAAAACACCTGTTTTATAAGAGGCAAAGGATTCAAGAAACACCATAACAACATTGGGTGTTTTACCCGCGAGTACACCGGGTTGGTTAATTACACGTTTGAAATTAAGGGTTTCACTGTTTGGCTCAGTAACACCAAGATAGTTTGCAATTTCTTTATAGTAGCTACGAGTTTTTTCCACATCAAAACTGATATTTTTATTTTTATAAGTATCAAAAAAATGTTCGACAGGGTTAACCGCAACAGCCGGTGCAAAAGAATGCGTACTTGCAAATGCGTCACTCCAGCGTAAAGGATAATAGGAAAATTTTCCGAATAAGCCAAAAATATAAATAACAACACAGGCGCTGACAAATAATGTTTTTTGCCACCAGCGACGGGGTTTATTGTACTGAATTTCTGTTGCCCGTTTATAGATAGGGAGTGTTAAGCGGCGCAGTAATAAATTGTGTAAAAAGGTAAGGCCGCCAAGTGTAATAAGTAACCAGATAATGGGGTAAGACTGCCACATCATATTAAGAGAAATAAAGAAGTCGTCAGTAAAGCGCAGTACAGAAGCATCCAGAGGTTTGTGCAAGTAAGAGTAATGAATAAAATCGGCAAAGTAATAAAAGACGGTTATCGCAAAAAGAAAACTTAAATAGCTTAGCCAGCTTGTTCTTGCAAGCTGGCTTTTAACTGGGTTTATGGGTTTTATCCAAGCGAAAAGAAACAAGGGTAGAATAATAATAAGGATGAGTCGCAGGTCATATTTGAGCCCAATGTAAAAAGATGTTAACAACTCATTGAGCGGAATAGGATTATCGGCATCTTTGTAAGCAATCCAGTAAGTAAAGCGAAATAAGCTATAAAACACCAAGCTGATAAGGATGGTTTTCAGGTAAAAATGAATTAATGGAATTTTTTTTAGCATGTGTAATATCAGGAGCCGCAGGGTTTGTGTATGTGTTATCCTTTGTATACTGAATTTTACCCTTTGTAGCAACCGATCACAATTTCATTATTGAACAGCGTATTCCTTATATGGTTAAGAAAATCCTAAAAAAAAGTGGTTTTATTTTACTGATTTTGCTGGTGCTTTTTGGTATTGCTCGGATCATGGACAAAAGCCTAGGGGGTATTTATGACGGGCTTCGTGCACCGTATTTACAATTACCCACTGCAAACTCAATGGTCATTCGCTGGCAAACAAAAGATCGGAATGTTGGCGTGGTGCGTATTGGCGAGGTGGCTGGCAAGTTGACTAAAGAAATATCTGAATTATCGGCTGATGACGAGCACCGTGTTCAATTAACGGGTTTAAAGGCCAATACCCGATATTATTACAGTGTTGGCACGCAAGACTATGCTCTGTTTAAAGGGAGTAAATATTGGTTTAAGACCAGTCCAGATACCAGTCCAGATATTGGCACCGACAATACTTCTGTGCAGGCAGTGCGTTTTTGGGTAACGGGCGATCAGGGTGCCGCTGGTGATATTCAGAACGGGGTAAGGGATGCGATGTTGAGCTGGACAAAACAGCAACCGTTAGTGGGTAAAACAACACCGGATTTCTGGCTAACCTTAGGCGATAATGCTTACCGCTCTGGGAGTAACAAGCAATTCCAGACAAACTTTTTTACACCCTATGCCCCCATTCTGAAACACACCCCGGTGTGGCCTGCTTATGGCAACCATGATGCACGACGTTGGGCTTTCTTTAATATTTTTGATTTACCAACACAAGCGGAGGCTGGTGGCCTTGGTTCTTCAACTGAAAAATACTACAGCTTTGATTATGGCCGTTTACATGTAGTGATGCTCGATTCTCAATCCAGTCGAATACAAAAAAACAGTAAAATGTTACGCTGGTTAAAAAAAGATTTAGCGCAAACTAAGCAGCAGTGGCTAGTGGTTGCTTTCCATCACCCCCCTTACACGAAGGGCTCACATAATTCAGATAGTCTTACCGATAGTTTTGGTCGGATGCGTAATGTGCGCAAATATGTATTACCGATTCTCGAAAATGCAGGAGTGGATGTGGTTTTGGCTGGGCACAGTCATATGTATGAACGCTCTTGGTTTATGAATTGTCATTATGGTTTTTCGAAAACATTCTCCAGACAATTTATTCAGGATCGTGCACCTCAAGCGGATATTGATTCAGGCGAAACAAGACAGCAACAAAACAACCTTGTTTATCGAAAAGCGGCAACCGATCTGAGTGCTTATTCAGGAACGATTTATGTCACACTGGGCTCGTCTGCAAAATTAGACAATGGTGATTTAAATCATCCAGCATTACCGATTTCTTTAGCTGCAAGTGGCTCTATGATATTTGATATCGTGGGCAATAAATTAACTGTAAATTTTATAAATGAATTAGGACAGGTTGTTGATTCATTTAGTATTGAAAAAGGGGCAGTGGATGCCCCTGTTGCACGAGAACAGTGTCAGTAGCCTGTTCAAGCAATCTTGTTACGATTGTCCAAGTAAGTACGGTGGTACAGCGGAGCCACGAAGTGCATTGTGGGCGGCTCGGTGAAAAATATTTTTTTAGTTGGGGCTAAGTTGTTATTGTTTGCATATATACTGGAGTATTTCTATAACTTGTTTAGTGGTTGTAGCCCAGGCAAGTGCAGCAGCATCCACTTCTTTTAATGGGTGGATAATATCTTCCGCATGCAGTGCGATATAGGGTGTGGCGAGTGCGGCACAATAACCTGCATCAAAGGCGGCGTTCCATTGTTTGTGTTTTTCGCCGAAACGCACGATCATTAAATCACAATTTTCAATGAGTGTTTTGGTGCGAATCGCATTGACCTTTGCAGATTTATGGTCGCGCCAAAAAGCATTATCTTCTTTACCTAAAATATCCCCTGCCGCATCACTGGCTTCATGTTCTGTTACGGCTGAAGTAAAGTTAATATTGAGATTTTTTTTACTTGCGCCTTGAATAATTTCATCGCGCCAGTCGGTGTGTATTTCACCTGAGAGATAAACGGTTAAACTCATTTTATATTATTTCCAATTGTTAAATGTTAATTAAGCTTAGTGGTTAGCTTGGAGCCGAGTAAAAATAGATTACTCGATACCATATTTTTCTCGGTAAGCTTCAACACTGGGTAAGTATTGTGCGTATTCAGGCTTATCTTTTATATATTCAATCAAGTCAGTCAGTTTGATAATGCTGACCACCGGAATATTATATTGCTGTTCAACTTCCTGAATAGCCGAAAGCTCAGCCTTACCTTTTTCCTGTCTGTCCAGTGCAATTAAAACGCCTGTAGCTCGTGCGCCAGCATTGGATATAATATCCATTGCTTCGCGAATGGCCGTGCCGGCTGTAATGACATCATCAATAATAAGAATACTGCCTTCGAGTGGGGCACCAACGATATTGCCACCTTCGCCATGATCTTTGGCTTCTTTGCGGTTAAAACTGTACGGTACATTCATACTGTGTTCAGTGGCCAATGATATAGCACAACTGCTTGCTAATGGAATGCCCTTGTATGCGGGGCCAAATAAAACGTCAAATTGAATAGCGCTGTCTTTAAGTGCTTGGGCATAATACTGGCCTAATTTTGCAAGTGCTTCGCCGGTATTAAACAGGCCGGCATTAAAAAAGTAGGGACTTACTCGACCGGACTTTAGCGTAAACTCGCCAAACCGTAGTACCTTGCTTGAAAGTGCAAATTTGATAAATTCTTTCTGGTAATCTTGCATAGTGGGACGCTCGTTTTGTCAGGTTGTGATTCGTAGAAAAGTGAAAACGCGTGTATTATAGCGAACTATTGTATTTATTGGGCAGCAATTTTCAAAAAGGTAATAAAATCGAATGAGAGTGATCAGTGCAAATTTAAACGGTATTCGTGCGGCAGCAAAAAAAGGTTTTTTTGACTGGATGAAAAAACAAAATGCTGATGTGGTTTGTATTCAGGAAACCAAAGCTCAAATTGATCAGTTAAGTGATGACGTTTTCAAACCTAAAGGCTACCATCGTTATTTTTTCGATGCAGAGAAAAAAGGCTACAGTGGCACGGCTCTGTATTGCAAACAAGAACCGGATAAGGTGATTAAAGGTCTAGGTTGGGCGCATGCCGATACTGAAGGGCGTTATATTCAGGCCAATTTTGGTAAGTTAAGCGTGGCTTCGTTGTATTTGCCATCGGGCTCATCTAGTGAGGAACGTCATGCCAATAAGCTAAAATTTATGGATTTATTTTTGGAAGACTTGATTGCTAAAAAACGCAAGCACCGTGATTATATTATTTGTGGTGACTTCAATACCGTACACAAAGAAATTGACATTAAAAATTGGAAAAGCAATCAGAAAAATTCCGGTTGTACGCCAGAGGAACATGCATGGTGTGACAAGTTATTTGACGAGGTTGGTTATGTGGATGCTTTCAGGGTGGTTAACCAGCAAGCTGAACAATATACTTGGTGGTCTAATCGCGGCAATGCGCGCGCCAATAATGTGGGTTGGCGTATTGATTACCATGTTGTATCTAACAGCTTAAAAGATAAAGTAAAAAGTGCCAGTGTTTATAAAGACAGCTGGTTTTCGGATCATGCGCCGTTAACGATTGATTATGATCTTTGAAAGATAAACCACGGCGAGAGCCTGCCCCACGAAGTGCTTTGGGTACACAGCAACGAGTCTGTTCCATAAAGTACATTGGGTGCGCAGCGTTTGAAAGGAATCTATTTTGCCGTACCGCTCGTGGTTAAATATTTCTCTCATAAGCTTTTATAATATCTAAAGCAGCGTCCACCTTATCATCGTCAACCGATATACCTGCAAAATTAGTGGGAGCGATTTCACCGATACCACCTTGCAGGTAAAAGCCATTCACAAAGGCATTAATCTGGTTGGCTTCTAGCAGCCCTTTGATTATATGTGCTTCAGTAATATCCTGTGCGGTATAAATTTTTATCATCGTATATTGTTTATGTAATAAAAATTAAGTATTGCATAAGTATCAGTAATATTTTCAATAAACTGACACTAAGCTTTGCATATCATTTTGATTAGATCTGTGATGCGTATGCTTATATCTTTAAGCGCGGTGATATTCTCAATAAGATTTAATTCTTCTAACCCCAGTCTTTTGAAAGCAGGCAGGTCAAAGAGTTCTGGGCCCTCGACCTTTTCACCGCCGAGTAGGTGTGAGTGTTTGAGGGCAACTTGGACTAAGTCACAATAATCGGCTTTGTCGACTTTACGATCCCAGCTATAAGCCTCTCTGGCATTGTCGATAAGTTCGTTATCAAATTGCCATTGCTGTAGGATCATGCCACCAATATGGCTTTTAAGTTGTGTAAGAACCGTGTCTAGGTTGCTTTCCTTGTGAGCCAGTTCGGGATGGGCATCGACAGCAACGAGTATTGGAATAACACCAATATCGTGCAATAAGCCAAATAGAAATGCACGCTCAGGGTTAAACTCGGGGATTTGTTTTGCAAGTTCGTAGCAAATAACGCCAGTGCGAATACTACTTTCATAAAATTGTGTCATTTTATGTACCACGAGTTCGGTATTAGGCATAAATAAATCTCTTAATACAACGCCCATAACAATGTTGCGAATACTTTCCAGCCCGATTTTGGAGATTGCATTTTGTATAGAGTCGCTGCTATTACTGCCCCCGTACAATGCACTGTTGGCAACTTGAACAATGCGTGCGGCAATAACCGGATCCATTTGGATAACCTGTGCCAGTTTTTTAGTGCCAAGATTTTCATTATTCAATTCAGAGTTAATGTACAGTGCAATTTCAGGGAGGCTTGGCAGGGTGATAGCATTACTTTTAAATAATTGGGTAATTTCGTGGATTAATTTTACGTTGGTATTGCCTGCAACGACTGTTTCGAGATTATCGTAATCCAAATTGTCTTTGTCTCGGTTATGCCGTATCCCGTATTTATCAATAATATCTTTTCCGATTCGAATGATTTCAGTGGGAAGGATGCAGCGCGCATATAAGCCAGGGGAATTGTTGGTAAATACCGGGTGTTGTGCTCGCTCGGACTCAGCACTCATGGATTGGTTTACCCCGCCACTTGTTTGTATGTCAAATGCACCGTGGACTAAGTACAGGGTATTTTTTGATTCTTTTTCGGCAATAATACGGTCATTAACTTGATAATGTGTGACTTCTGCATTTTCTGAGATATACACCAGCGTGGCATCATCAAGATCCTTAAAGTCATCAAATTTCAGTAAATATTTAATATCAATCATTGCTTATACCTTACAGGAGATGTGTACCCACAGCGTATTCTATATAGTTGTTTATCGGCAAGGGGAAGGCCAAATATAAATAAATTAAGGCGAAAAAACCAGAAAAAGTGGATTTATGTTAGAGTTGCACCCTCTTTAAAGGTGAAAATAATGAATAAAACAAACACCTCCTTAGCGCACAACAAACCACAGCATAGCTGGCGCGAGGCATTTTCGGTTTATTTGAAGTCGCGTGTTATTGTGATGTTTTTTTTAGGGTTTTCTGCCGGTTTACCTTTATTTCTTATTTTTTCAACGTTATCAATCTGGTTACGAGAGGCCGGCGTTGATCGTTCTGCGGTGACTTATTTTAGTTGGGCTGCTTTAGCGTATTCTTTTAAATTTATTTGGGCACCGGTCATCGAAAAATTTCCGTTGCCTTTTTTACATAATTTATTAGGTCGGCGGCGCAGTTGGTTGTTAGTGGCACAGCTTGTGGTCATTCTTGCCATTATCTGGATGGCAATGATTGACCCAGCGCAAGGCTTGGGCGGCATGGTGGTCGCCGTTATTTTACTGGGCTTTTCATCGGCTAGCCAAGATATTGTTATTGATGCATATCGTATTGAAGCGATGAAAAAAGAATACCAAGCTGCAATGTCGGCAATGTATATAGCGGGCTATAGAATAGGTATGTTGCTATCGGGTGCAGGCGGACTTTATCTAGCATCCTATTTTGGCGCCGATAATGAGTACAACTATGTTGCCTGGCAAACCACATATTTAAGTATGGCAGGTATCATGTTGGTTGGGGTCGTTACCACACTGTTAATTAAAGAACCGGAAATAAATAAAAATTCTGAATCATATTTACACAGCTTGTCTGATTATGTGAGATTTTTTATTATGTTTATTGTTATGGTTGGCGCCTTTATTTACGGGTTTCAACTTTTCAACTTTGAATTATCGAATGGTTTTATAAATGAAAGTTTACGTTTAGTTGTATCCTTACTATTTTCATTAACGGGAATATACGTATTAATTTTTCTTAATATTGTTAACCGAGAAATGGCCTATTCAACCTATGTTGAGCCGGTTGCTGATTTCTTTAAGCGTTATGGCAAAGTTGCGATTTTATTACTATTGCTAGTTGGCTTATATCGAATTTCAGATATTGTGCTCGGTGTTATTGCTAACGTGTTCTACCATGATCTTGGTTTTAGTAAAAATGAAATTGCCACAACCACAAAGGTTTTTGGCATTGTTATGACCTTGGTTGGTGGTTTTCTCGGCGGCTTAATGACAATGCGTTATGGTGTTATGCGAATTCTATTATTAGGTGCAATCTTATCGGCGCTTACAAATTTATTGTTTATGCTATTGGCTCACAGTGGGCATGATATTGTTTTACTTAGCGGCGTCATTGCAGTGGATAACCTGAGTGCCGGTTTAGCCAGTGCAGCGTTTATTGCTTATCTTTCCGGTTTAACTAATATTTCTTTCACTGCTGTGCAATATGCTATTTTAAGTTCGCTCATGACCTTATTGCCTAAATTATTAGGAGGATATTCAGGCAGTATGGTGAATGAAATGGGCTATTCATCCTTCTTCTTAATGACAGCATTTCTGGGGTTACCTGTTATTTTTCTGATATATTATCTAATGTTTAAAAAACCAGATGTGTTCAAGTAATAATGAATGTTGAAAATGTATATATAGCCGCTTTTCTGGTTGGTCTTCTTGGTGGCGTACATTGTGTTGGTATGTGCGGAGGCATTATGAGTGCACTTACTTTAGGTGTGCACCGAAATGGAATAGCATCCTCTACTGATAATACTGCCGTTTTATTTCCCTACTTGTTAAGCTATAACTTTGCACGTATAACCAGTTATTCAATCGCAGGTATTATTTTTGGCGGTCTCGGTGCATGGTTGACGAATCTGGTTTTATTTAATCAGGCACAACTTGTTTTAAAGGTTGTGGCCGGTGTGTTTCTTGTTGCACTGGGTTTGTACCTTGCAAATTGGTGGCGGGGACTGAGTTATTTGGAACGTATGGGAAACAACCTTTGGCGGTATATTGAACCTTATGCAAGAAAATTTATTCCGATAAAAAACAAGAAACAGGCATTTGCTGCCGGTTTACTCTGGGGCTGGTTGCCTTGCGGTTTAGTTTACAGTGTCTTAATCTGGAGTTTAAGCAGTGGTAGCGCAATAAAAGGCGGGTTGCTTATGTTTAGCTTTGGTGTTGGCACATTACCCAGCTTGCTAGCAATGGGGCTTTTTGCAACAATGCTTAAACGTTTTATGCAGTTACAAATGGTTAGAGTATTTGCAGCATTGTTAATTATTAGTTTTGGTGTGTATCAGATAACAACAGCGATGTTATAAAATTAATAAGTGAAAATATTATTTTTTAATGAGCACGCTATATTAGTTACTACTTAATCAAATTTTATTATGAGAAAACATTGAGAATCTTATTTTTTTTATTTATGGTGGTTTGGCTGTTACCCGCTAATGCTGCAGCCGATAAAAAATGTTTACTTGTGATGTCCTATCACACGGGTTATGCATGGAATGATGGTATCGAGCTTGAGGTTGAAAGAGTCTTAACAGGACATTGTGTGCTAAAAAAATTTTTCATGGATACAAAAAGAAACACATCGGTTGCATATGCAAAAAACAAAGCACAACAAGTTAAGCAACTAATAGCTCAGTTTAAGCCGGATGTTGTTATCGCAACGGATGATAACGCCGCAAAATATGTGGTAACGCAATACAAAAATGCGGATCTTCCTTTTGTCTTTGCCGGTATTAACTGGACGGCAGCGGCTTATGGGTTCCCCTATAAAAATGTAACGGGCATGGTTGAAGTTGGCCCTATTATCCCTTTGCTAAAAATAATTAAAAAAACAGTAAAGAACGTTCGCTCTGGGGTGTATATATCGGCTGATGTTATTACTGAACGAAAGGATTACGTGCGTTACCGGAAAGTATACCAAGCTAGGGGAGTCAGATTAACTGCAAAGTTTGTAAAAAATATGCATGACTGGGAAGTGGCTTACAACCATGCACAAAAGGCAGACTTTATTATTGTTAATAACTATGCTGGGATTAACGACTGGGACACAGAGCGTGCGATAAAAATAGTCACAGAAAAAAGCAAAAAGTTCACGGTGAGTTATTATAAGTTTATGATGCCGTACGTTATGTTTTCCATCACTAAAAGTGCTAAAGAACAGGGGCGCTGGGCCGCTGAGGTTGCGCTTGCGGTTTTGTCTGGCACCGCTGTTAGTGATATCCCAATAACCATTAACAAAGAGTGGCATATGTTTGCTAATGTTAAATTATTGCAGAAAGCTAAAATCTCTTTAGATACCAACACTAAAAGAAGAACTTCAACTAAATGGGAGAGTCGCGCCGAGTCACGGTAGCATTAAATTAAACTGTATTATGAAAGTCACGCTAACTACTGAACGTTTAATTATAGCCTGGGGGATAATTTTCAGTATTTTTGTTGCTGTTATAACGTTTAAAAATGAGATTGAAAAAGATAATGTTTATTTTGAATCATCTGCTGGCAAAGTCTTTAATAAAATAGAATTGGCTCTTGCTAATGTTAACAGGATAAATCGTGAATTTAATTCGCTTTTTTATTTGTTGGACGAAGTACGCGAAGATGAATTTCGTCTTTTAGCGGGTTCGCTACTTCGACAGAATGAATTTATTGAGTTTATTTATTTTTCAGAAAAGGTTTTGGCTAAAGATAAATTGGCATATGAAAAAGAAATGCGAGAGGACGGCTATACAGGATTCGTTATTACTCAATTTCATGGCGATCTTTTTAAAAAATCAGAGGAAACAGAATATTTATTTCCAATAAAATATATTGAGCCATTCAATGTGAAAAACTCTCGTTGGTTTGGGCATGACTTACTTACATTGTTAGTTGCTCAGAATGCGATTGCCTCGGTCAGTGGTAACTTGAAGTCACTGGCTTTTCTTCCTGCAACAGGGGAAGAAAACCGACTTTTTGCTGTTCAAGTTCTGTTTAATGACTATGATGATAATTTAGAAAATAAGGGGTTAAGCGATGCTTTCGGCATTTTGCTGTATAAAATAAATATTCGAAACATCGTTGCTGATAATAAATTTTTTGATTTTTTATGGGTGAGCCTCGATGATAAGCTGATATCGCCTAGAAGCAATTCAATGGATGCAGTAACATTTGGCGTATATTTTGAAGTGTCAAAAACTATTTATTATGGAAATCAAAAATTAGAAATTAAGGCTGCACGTAGAAAGAATTTATTTTCTTTTGATTTACTCATGTCGCTAACTGTGCTGTTGAGCGGTTTGTTTTTAACCTTGTTTATCTGGCACATTATTCGTGCACATATTGAGCATAATCAATTCCTAGCTGAGCAGAAAAAAATAATTGAAGAAGAAGTGAATGCTAAAACAAATGAATTAGCATCTGCATATAACCAGCAGCTTGCTTTAAGCGAGGAGCTGGAAGCCTTCAGCTATTCAGTTTCCCATGATCTACGTGCTCCACTGCGTTCTCTTAATGGGTTCGCAAGAGCGATTGAAGAAGATTATGGCAAACAGTTTGATGCAACGGCCAAAGATTATCTGCAACGTATTTGCAAGGCAAGCCAACGTATGGGTACGTTGATTGATGCATTGCTATCACTTTCAAGGCTTACTCGAAAGGATTTATTACTTGAGCACTTTTCGATTTCAGATATGGCCAGAATGATTGTATCTAATCTGCAAGGTGAATTTCCACAGCGAGAAGTTGAAGTGATTATTGATGATGGCTTAGCGATTACAGCAGATAAAAGTTTAATGTATGTTGTGCTTGATAATCTAATCAGGAATGCATGGAAGTATACAAAGAACGAGAGTAAAGCCCGTATTAAAATTGGCATGGAAATTCAGGACGGTGATAAGGTCTTTTTTGTAAATGACAATGGGGTCGGTTTTGATATGGCTTATTCCGAGCGGCTATTTGGCTCTTTCCAGCGGCTGCACCATCAACGGGATTTTGAAGGGGATGGTATTGGTTTAGCGACTGCAAAAAGAGTTATAGTGAAACATAATGCTAAAATCTGGGCGCAGGCTGAGGTAGATAAAGGGGCAACTTTTTACTTTACTCTGCCGCCGCTTGAAAAATAGTTCTAAGAATTAGCCACTGATTTTTGAATTCGGTACAGTGCCATTTCACCCAGCAAGTTTGGTAAGAAGCTATTAAAAATACGACTCCTGTGTTGTCGGTCAACAATACTGCGTTGTAATATTTTAAAATTTTTGTCTGCACACAAGTCTTCAAAATCTTTTATCGTGCACAGATGGATATTGGGTGTGTTATACCATGTGTTGGGTAATGCTTTGGTAACAGGCATATGACCAAGCATAATATTAAGTCGACTTTGCCAGTGGCCAAAATTAGGGAAAGTGACAATACCTTCACGCCCCACGCGCAACATTTCTTTTAAAATTTCATCGGTATTACGAAGTGCCTGAATGGTTTGAGTCATAATGACGTAGTCAAACGAATTGTCTTCAAACCCAGTTAGACCTTGTTCGATGTCGGCCTGGATGACATTAATATTATTTTGAATCGAAGTGACAATATTGCTTTGTTCTATTTCAATACCATAACCGGTTACCTGATAATTTTCCTGCAGATACGATAACAGCTCACCATTACCGCAACCTAAATCAAGCACGCGACTGCCGGGTTTAATCCAGCTTGCAATGGTGCGTAACTCAGCGCGAATGGACTTCATTTAGTTGAATCCTCTACATGTTTCATGTAACTGTATAAAACATCCTGATAATCTTTGTTGGGAATAAGAAAAGCATCATGCCCTTGGTTGGCGGTAATCTCAGAATAGGTAACGGACTTATTGGTATCGAGTAAGGCTTTCACTATTTCGCGTGAGCGTTCCGGAGCAAAGCGCCAGTCGGATGTAAAGGCGATAACCAGAAAACGTGCGCTGGCCTTACTAAGTGCTGTGGCTAAATTATCATCATGATCTTTTGCTGGGTCAAAATAATCCAGTGCCTTGGTCATTAATAAGTAAGTATTGGCATCAAATTTGTCGACAAATGATTCACCTTGATAACGTAAATAACTTTCTACCTGAAACTCAGTATCAAAGTTAAAATTAATTTTACCCTCACGGAGTTCGCGGCCAAATTTTGCACGCATCGATTCATCGGATAAATAAGTAATATGGCCAAGCATACGTGCCAGTTTAATGCCGTGACGGGGAATAACATTGTGTTCGTAATAGTGGCCGTCATGAAAGTCAGGATCGGAGCTGATGGCTTGCCGAGCCACTTCATTAAAGCCAATATTTTGTGCTGATAATTTGGGTGCGGCAGCAATCACTATCGAATGTGCGATACGTTCAGGATAATCAATCGCCCATTGCAATGCCTGCATTCCACCTAAGCTGCCACCAATAACGGCAGCAAATCTTTTAATACCGAGTTCATCGGCCAGTAAGGTTTGGCTATAAACCCAGTCTTTCACTGTCACAATAGGGAAGTCGCGGCCATAAGGTTTGTTTGTTTTGGGGTTGAGGCTCATAGGTCCGGTTGAACCTTTGCAACCACCTAAATTATTTGAGCAGATGATAAAAAATTTATTGGTGTCAAAGGGTTTGCCGGGGCCAATATAGGCATCCCACCAGCCGGGTTTTTTATCATCCGCTGAATTATAACCAGCAACATGTTGGTCACCACTGAGTGCATGGCAAACAAGAATGGCGTTGGATTTGTTTGCGTTTAACTCGCCATAGGTTTCATAGACAAGATCAAATTCAGGCAAGCTTATTCCACACTCCAGTTTAATCGCCTGTGAGAAATGGCACGTTTGTGGACTAACGATGCCAACAGAATCCTTTGGTATTGTTATTTGCGCTGAGTCGGGCACTGAATTGGGCATGAAATAAGTTTGTATCGTTATTGTTTAATTGAATGGTCAGTCTAATAAGCTTGTGATCTCGATGCAAGTTTCCAGTTGAATGGGATGTAAAATAGCCCATTTTAACGGTGTTTTTCTTAAGGTTTTTATTACTAAGCCGCTATAAGCTTATATTTAAGAAAAAGGACGATAACATGGCGACAGTATTGGCAGTAGATGATTCGAAAGTGATGCGCGACATGATGCGAGTGGTGTTGGAAAAAAATGGCCATGAAGTAGAGACAGCCGAAGATGGGGTACATGCACTAGAAATTGCCGAGCAGCGCTGTTTCGATGTTGTTTTTTCTGATATCAATATGCCAAAAATGAGTGGTATTGCGCTGGTTGCCAAACTGAGAGAATTACCCGGCTATGAGCACATCCCTATTTTAATGGTCACGACGGAGAATGCAGATTACCGCAAGAAAAAGGCAAAGGTAAATGGTGCAACGGGTTGGCTTGAAAAACCCATTTCTGAAGCCCGCTTGCTTAAAGCGCTTGCAAAGGTATTGGGTTAGTTTTTTTTTAAAGGCAGGCTCTAAGCCCTAAGCCACTTGTGCATCGGATTTGTGGTTTTCAATAAACCATTCTAACGGTTTATTAAGTGTTTCCATTAGTTTATTCAGATCCTGTAGCTGGCTTTGTAGTATTTCTGCTGTTTTACCTAATTCAGTCATACGTGATTGCAATGTATCACGTGATTCATTAATTTTACGCAAGCTTTCAAGGCGTTTTTCCATCTGATCTTTATGCTCTTTAATGCGGGTAACCAAGGGTAACATCGCAGCCTTGCTCCATGAGTTGGCTTCCTGATGCGCCTGATAGAGCGTGTTGCGTGCATGCGAGACCATCGAGATAAAAAATTTCTTCACCACAAAGGCCTGTTCGGTCATGGTCATGACCGGGCTGTTTCGGTAAGCCTCGGCTTCAAAATATAAACGCTCAAGATCGCGTTTATATTTTACAATGCTGAATAGTCTGGGTTTAGTTTCTGTTAAGCCGTGCTCTTTATTGAACTGTCGGTAAATGGTTTGCACTAGCCGGTTTACATTTTCAACGTGTTTGTTGGCGGTATCCATGGTGCCGTTAATAATATCAAAGAACTCTTTCATGCTTTTCTTTAACTTCATTGTCGACCAAGCACCGGTCATATTTTTACGTGTTTCAGCCATCAGCTTATCTAAGGCATTAATACTGAGTGTGCTTAGCAACTTGGAGTGATGGTCGTTGAACATTTTTTTATTGGCTTGAAAACTTTCAACCGATTTGTGGTAAACGGTTTGTTCCTGACGGGTTTTTTTCATTAAATGAATAATCACATCTTCATTTTTACCGCTTAGGCTGTTTAATTCCTTGAGCTGGTTATTCGCTTCGGCCAGTCGGGAAGCAATCATACTTTGCGCTTCTTTTGCCATACTGCCAATTTCACCAACAATACTTTCACGCACAATGTTCTGTTTTGACGGCAGGATGTCTTTTGATAAAATGGATTCCAGTGCAAGAATATTACTGCGTTTAATTAAATCAACATCATGGCGAATTTTGGCGAGCAAACCTTTTTGTGCGGAAACCGGGTAAACACTGGTGCTTTCAATGTTTAACATTCTTGCGGTGGTGGTGCACTGGGTGGTAATGCTTTTGTTTATCCCAGCCTCATCTTTGAGTTCATCCCATAAGGTATCAATTTTATTCAGTACAACAATGCGCCCGGTTTGGGCTTCACCACCTAATGGTTCAACATAGTGTTTCCACATTTCCATGTCCGACTTGGTTACACCAGTGTCGGCTGCCAATACAAAAACAACGGCCTGTGCACTGGGCAACATATTCAGGGTGAGTTCCGGTTCGGTGCCCATGGCATTTAAGCCGGGTGTATCAAGAATAGTTAAGCCTTCTTTTAACAGTGGGTGCGGGAAACTGATGATAGCGTGCCGCCACATGGGGATTTCGACTTTACCATCGGCGCCAACATGCGCGGTATCTTCCGGAGAGTGTAATGCCAGTTTAATAGCTTCTTCGGGGCTCACTTTTTTGGTACGAACAATTTCCTGAAATGTTTCAGACATGGCTTCAGATGAATTGGTATCTAAATCCATGTGGGTCCAGTTGACGGGATCTTTCTTTAAGTCGTTGATGCTGGCTTCGTCGAGCCGAGTTTCAATGGGCAATAAGCGAATGTAATTTTTGTGTGTTGTATTGTCGTAAAATAATTCGGTTGGGCACATGGTGGTACGGCCAGCTTCGGAGGGCAGTAAGCGGCGGTCATATTCAGAGAAGAAGATGGCGTTGATTAGCTCAGTTTTTCCGCGTGCAAATTCTGCAACAAACGCAATGGTCAGATGGTCACTTTTTAATGTTTGTATAAGCTCAAAAATGCGCAGTTCAACTTCACTGCTACTCATTTTGTTGGTTTCCAACCACTTCTGGAAGCTCTCAATGGAAGTGACGAGCTCTGTTTTCCAACGGCCATAGGCCTGCATTTGGTCTGTAAAACGTTCAGTTGCCATCTGTATTGCTCAATAATAAATTTTGATTAAATAAATATAGCCTTAAATATCAGTAAAGTACACGGTTTTATTGAACTATCACATTAAAATGTGACAGAAGTTGAGCACTTAGTGACGGGCATAATCATGTTAACGGCAAGTTTGCTTAAAATTTTAGCAAAATTTAGGCTTGTTCTATCAGGTTATTGCTTGATAAAGGCGAGTAGCGGAGGTGGCGAATCACTCGATGATTCGAACTGAAGCGCTTTGAATCGGTTGGTTTGTCCTTTTTTGGCTTGAATGGCTACTTTTGGTCGCTTAAAAAGCTGTGCTAAATATGGCATAAGGCGCTGGTTGGCGCTGCCGTTTACGGGTGGTGGCTGTTAGGCGAATTTTAGGCTAGCTATCGTGTAAGCCGACTATTTGGCTCTTTACCGGCGGGGCTTGGATAAGGAGCTGTAATAGTAAGTTCTTGTTTTTCAACTAAAAAAGGTATTTTGCGTTAGGAAAGGCAAGGTTTTTAAAGAGGTAAATAAGGTAGTCGACAAAGGCCAGTTTTACAAAAGTGAGAGCCAATAAGGCAAACATGGGTGATAAATCCAGGCCGGACATGGGTGGGATCAGGCGGCGAATGGGGCGCATAACCGGGTTGGTGAGTTGGCTTAACAGTCCGATAACGGGGTTGTAGGCTGTTGGATTGATCCAGCTGACAATGGCCAGAATCAAAATACCGAAAATATAAATATTAATCCATAACCCTAATAATGTGGCCAGAGCCCAAGGGATAAGGCCGGGGAAGCTTGGCATTGGCTGGCTGGGCAATAAACCGATAACCAAAAATTCAATATTTTGTAATACAAGGAGTAATACAATGGCAGCAAAATCAATGCCGCGATAGCTGGGGATAAAGCGGCGTAATGGCATTAATGGTGGATTTGTGATTTTGTAAATAAACTGTGAAATCGGGTTGCTAAAGTCTGCATGTACCCATTGAAATAAAAAGCGCAGCATGACGGCTAAAATATACGCACCAAATAAGGCACTGATTAAAAAAGTACCGGCATTTCCTAAGTGTGAGCCCATTTGTTTTTCCTAAAATTTGTTTTGCTAAATAGTTTGTCTAATATAACCGTGTTGCGGTTTTGTTTATTTTTGATCAAGTTCAACTGCAAGCTGTTTAGAACGATCATAGGCAGCTTGCATGGCTTTGCCAAATATTTCAATTAACTGGTTATCCACTAAGGTATTAATGGCCTGCTCAGTTGTGCCGCCGGGCGAAGTGACGCGCTGCCGTAATGTGGCGGGTGAGTCACTGCTTTGTGAGGCTAATGTGGCTGCGCCAAGCGCTGTTTGTAAGGTTAGTTGCTTTGCGGTTTCGGTATTTAATCCCAGCTTTTCAGCGGCGGCTTGCATGGCTTCCATTACCAAAAAGAAATAGGCCGGGCCACTGCCAGACAGGGCGGTGACCGAATCTAGTAAGTCCTCACTATCAACCCAAAGTGCAATGCCAGTCGCTTGCATAACAATATCGGCATACTCTTTTTGTTGAACTGAAACCTGTTGGTTGGCGTAAAGGCCACTTGCGCCGCATTGTACTAACGCGGGAGTATTGGGCATGGCACGGATAATGGCCACTTCACTGTCGAGCCATTTTGCCAGTGAGCTAATTTTTAAACCAGCGGCAATGGACAAAAATACCGCCTGAGTCTGGTTGGCATCAAGTGCGCTTAAAACGGACTGCATCACTTGCGGTTTTACTGCCAGTACCACTACATCGCATTGCTCGACAATTTGTTGGTTTGATGTGGCAGGGGTAATGTCGAAGTGATTGGCTAACTCCGTTAATGTGTCTGTTGATTGATCGTAAACTTGGAGCTTAATACTGGATTTTGTGCCCGCTGTAAGTCCGCCAATAATGCTGCGCGCCATATTGCCGCCGCCAATAAAGCCGACTGAAAAAGAAGTGTTTGTTGGGGAGGAATTTATTTCTGCCATATTGTGTACCCTAATGGATAAGTCCTTCATTTGCCAAGCTTTTTTTTATCCCTTAAGCCAAAAATGGCGCTGCCAACCCTTACCATGGTGGCTCCTTCGGCAATGGCTGCATCGAGATCATTGCTCATTCCCATTGACAATGTATCCAGTGTACTGGTTTGCGGTAACTTTTTGAATAATTGGCGCAAAGCTGCAAAAGCGGCATGCTGTTGTTGCGAGTCGGCATTGGCCGGTGGAATCGCCATCAGACCGTGTAATTCAAGTCGAGGCAGCAGGTTGATAGTGGTCGCCAATGCGTTGACATCGGCTGCTTTGACCCCAGATTTTTGGGGCTCATTGCCAATGTTAACCTGAATGCAAATTTTTAAGGGCGGAAAAGTTGTTGGCCGCTGCTCACTGAGCCGTTGGGCTATTTTTAAGCGATCAACGCTGTGTACCCATTGAAAATTTTCGGCAATGGCGCGGGTTTTATTGGACTGAATTGGTCCGATGTAATGCCATTCTAAATTAAAACCGGCTTCGCTCAGGCTTTGAATTTTTGGTAGTGCATCTTGTAAATAATTTTCCCCAAAACGGATTTGTCCTGCTTCGGCAACGGCTTTCACCGCTTCCACCGTTTGGGTTTTACTCACCGCCAGTAACAGGACATCATCAGGCTTGCGCTGGCAGGCTTTTGCAGTATCTGTGATCTGAGTCTGTACGGCTTTAAGGCGTTGCGCTAGTGTAGTCATTAATATTGGTGTAACCATTATTTGGAACAGTCCTTAATTAATAAGAACTTAACTTGCCCTTTATTGGGTGACAATGTAGTTTAGAAAATGTGTTTCTGGCCGATAACGAATTGTCAGCTAGACTATCATATATACACAGCCCCCTTTCAAGGTAACGGGAAAAAAAGAAAGATACTATGGATATTACTGAACTCCTCGCTTTTGGCGTTAAAAATGGTGCATCCGATTTACACTTATCCGCCGGTTTACCCCCGATGATTCGTGTCGATGGTGACATTAAACGCATTAACGTCCCACCACTCGAGCATAAAGTGGTGCATTCGCTGGTTTACGACATTATGAATGATAAACAGCGTAAAGATTATGAAGAATTTTTAGAAACTGATTTTTCATTTGAAATCCCAGACCTTGCGCGTTTTCGAGTTAATGCCTTTAATATTAATAAGGGTGCGGCAGCCGTTTTTCGAACCATTCCATCTAAAGTACTTTCGATGGAAGAGTTGGGTTGTCCCGGTATTTTTAGAGACATATCCGACAACCCGCGAGGCGTTGTACTGGTTACCGGCCCAACCGGTTCAGGTAAGTCGACCACCTTAGCTGCTATGGTGGATTATAAAAATGAAAAGGAACATGGGCATATACTAACAATTGAAGACCCCATTGAATTTGTACACGAAAGTAAAAAGTGCTTAGTAAACCAACGTGAAGTGCATTTACATACGCATGGGTTTAATGAAGCATTACGTTCTGCATTACGGGAAGATCCGGATATTATTCTGGTGGGTGAATTGCGAGATTTGGAAACCATTCGTCTGGCACTAACAGCTGCCGAAACGGGCCACTTAGTTTTTGGTACGCTGCATACTAGTTCAGCTGCCAAAACCGTTGACCGAATCATTGACGTATTTCCTGCCGCAGAAAAAGATATGGTACGGTCGATGTTATCGGAATCACTGCGTGCTGTTATATCGCAAACATTAATGAAAAAAATTGGTGGTGGTCGGGTGGCCGCGCATGAAATTATGATTGGTACACCGGCAATACGAAATCTGATCCGTGAAGATAAAGTTGCGCAAATGTATTCGGCTATACAAACCGGTAATCAGGTGGGTATGGTCACATTAGATCAAACCTTACAGGATTTGGTTGCGCGGGGTATTGTCAGCAAACAAGAGGCACGAATGAGAGCCATGAACAAAGCCGACTTCGAATAGGGACGAATAACGAGAAGCTCGATTGCGGCGTTATAAACTTTCTCGAAATGCTCACTTACTAATGTAAGCTCCGCGTTCTCCAAAGTTTATGCCTTGCACTCAAGCTTCTCACTATCCGTGATAATGATGGGTTAATTTACAAAAACTTAATTAGGGTTATGTGATGGACTTTGAATCGTTACTAAAATTAATGGTACACAAGAACGCGTCGGATTTGTTTATTACAGCCGGGGTTGCGCCGAGCCTGAAAGTAAATGGTAAGTTAGCACCGGTTACGCAAGGTACTTTAACACCGCCGCAATCACGTGAAATTGTTTTAAGCGTTATGACACCTGCACAGCGTGAAGAATTTGAACGCACCAGTGAATGTAATTTTGCAATATCGGCATCGGGTATTGGCCGGTTTCGTGTCAGTGCTTTTGTGCAACGTAATCATGCGGGTATGGTGTTACGTAAAATTGAAACAACTATCCCAACAATTGAAGAGTTGGGTTTGCCGGAAATACTTCGTGATTTGGCCATGACCAAACGGGGGCTGGTTTTATTTGTGGGTGCAACCGGTTCAGGTAAATCAACATCACTGGCATCGATGATTGGTTTCAGAAATAAAAACAGTACCGGCCATATTATTAGTATTGAAGATCCTATCGAATACATTCATCACCATGAAGGGTGTATTATTACTCAGCGTGAAGTGGGACTGGATACTGAAAGTTTTCAAACCGCATTAAAAAACACCTTGCGGCAAGCGCCCGATGTTATTCTTATTGGTGAAATAAGAACGAGAGAAACAATGGATCATGCGATTGCCTTTGCCGAAACAGGTCACCTTTGTTTAGCGACGTTGCATGCGAATAACGCGAACCAAGCAATGGATCGCATTATTAACTTCTTTCCCGAAGATCGACGTAACCAATTATTGCTGGATTTATCGTTAAATATGAAAGCCGTTGTGGCACAACAACTTATTCCAAAACCGGATGGTTCAGGCCGTGTTTTGTGTGCCGAGATTTTAATTAACACACCCTTGATGGCTGACATTATTCGTAAAGGTGAAATTCATGAGATGAAAGGTCTGATGTCGCGCTCTAGGCAAAATGGTATGCTTACTTTCGATCAGGCTTTATATGATTTATATAAAGAAGGTGATATTACCTATGAAGATGCCATTAACCATGCTGATTCCGCGAACGAGCTGAGGTTGATGATTAAACTCGGTGACTCACAGGGTGATGTTAATGCTATCTCTGCTGCGTTGGATGGGGTAACAATAGAAGAAACCAATTAATGTTATGAGAGTAACATGTGAAAATAAAAAAGGGGCAAGTTGCCCCTTTTTTATTGTTCTTATTAAATTGAGCTCAAAATATGTAAACGATATTCATTTTATTTTTAGATGATTTGTAGCGACTAGTTTGCAATAATACTGGTATGCAACACACCAATTTCTTT
>UOFT01000029.1_pt1 | contig 52048 bp, 55 predicted proteins | sample 1990121 | NCBI WGS metagenome assembly UOFT01 (sample SAMEA4728526, study PRJEB27164) | hydrothermal vent metagenome | biome: marine basaltic hydrothermal vent biome; feature: marine hydrothermal vent; material: mineral | place: Pacific Ocean | collected 2011-06-14/2011-07-23 | depth 1741 m
AATACCGATGAAAGTCCGTTAGGGATATTAAAGAAGCGCTATGCGCGTGGAGAGATTAACGAAGATGAATATATTCGCCGTCGTAATGAATTAGAGAAAAAGTGAACTATAAATGGCTGATTGGCTATCCTTTATCATTTTTGCGCTCCTCTTTTATTTTATGATGCGCCATGGTTGTGGTTCACACTTGATACATGGCCATCATGGTAAAAAGGGGGAGCAAAAACATCTTGACCCTGTTTGTGGGAAAAAGGTAGATACAGAAAAAGGATACGGGAAAATGCACGAAGGCAATTTATATCGTTTTTGTTCACGGGAATGTCTGGATCAATTTGAAACTGAACCAGACAAGTATATAAAACAATCGACGTAGTATGGAGATATCAAATGAGTGCTCGACTTTCACTAACAGCAATAGGGCATGCCACCAGCTTATTTATTGCACTCAGTTATACGCTCTGTGTGGCCTTTGATTTATTATTTCCGCAATACAGTATGTATCAGGCTTGGGAAAAACTTTTACCTGGATTTACATGGTTAAGCTGGCCAAGTTTCTTTATTGGTTTGGTTGAAGCTTATGGTTATGGCTGGTTCTTTGCTTTGGTTTGGACGCCTCTGTATAACGTCTTTTCCGCACGCAGCGAACAATCTTGACAACTCAATTTAAAGCTGGCGCCAGTCACATTTTAGTGCTTATTTTAAAGACGTTTCTGTTAACATATTGTTTGTGATGGAATGGCTGAAAAAATCAAATAACATACGAGCATTCGTCATTTTCTTTGTTGTATTGTTGCTGGCGGCATTAGCTTATAACGTTTCCGAAGTATCGCGCATTGCGGCCAATGAAAGAAAAACGATTGAATTAGAGCTGGCATCCTTGCCACTCGATAGCCCTGTCAGTTATCAGCAACAGGTTAAACCTGTTTTAGAACGCAGGTGTATTGTTTGCCATGGTTGTTACGATGCCCCGTGTCAGTTAAAGCTATCTTCAATTGAAGGCTTGCAGCGTGGTGCCAGTGAAGTGCGCATTTATGAACCTCGGCGTATAGAAAGTATCCCGCCCAGTCGTTTGTTTGTCGATGCGAAAAACACGCAGCAATGGCGTTCTCGCGGGTTTTACCCTGTCATTAACGAAGCGACACAAAACCCTATAGATAATTTACAAAATTCGATATTATATCGCTTACTGCAACTAAAAAAGCAATACCCGCAACCGAATGTTAATAAGTTGCCCGACAGTTTTACTCTGGAACTTAATCGTAAACAAACCTGCCCAAAGCCCGACACGATTAATAAATTTGTAAAAAAACATCCTTTATGGGGAATGCCATATGCGATGCCAAATTTAGCAACAGAGGAATATCAAACGCTGGTTTCTTGGATAGCACAAGGTTCACGCGTGGAGCCGCCCGCAAAACCTTCCGCAGCAGTTCAAACACAAATAACACAGTGGGAAACGTTCCTTAACCAGCCGTCAAATAAACAAAAATTAGTGAGCCGTTACCTTTATGAACATTTATTTCATGCACATATACATTTTGCTGGCTCGGCAGAACGTGAGTTCTACCGCCTAGTACGTTCAAGAACACAAGCGGGCAAAGCCATTGATGAAATAGCAACACTGCGTCCAAATGACAGTCCTGGCGAGCGTCCTTTTTATTACCGGTTGTTGCCCTATCACTCAAGCATCGTTAATAAAAATCACATCGTTTATCAATTTTCTAATAAACGCATGCAACGATTTCGAAAATTATTTTTAACCCCCGATTACAACGTATCACGACTGCCTTCCTACGAACGGGGAGAGGGCTCCAACCCATTTAAAATCTATGCGGCCATACCTGCTGTGTCACGCTATCGCTTTATGCTCGATGATGCTCATTTTTTTATCGAAGGTTTTATCAAAGGGCCTGTATGTCGAGGGCAATTGGCATTAAATGTGATTGAAGATCAGTTTTGGGTGGTGTTCTTTAATCCAGACAAACCGATGATCACTAACAACAGTGAATTCATCGAGAAAATGGCGAATGAACTGCAAGTTCCCGAAGACTTTGATAATAACTTTGATTTATTACGCATTTGGACCGATTACTGGAAAGGGCAGCTGCGCTACATGGAAGGCAAACAAGCCTGGTTTAAAACGATTGGAACGCATGAACTGGAACATGCTATGGATTATATTTGGGATGGTGATGGAAACAATCCGAATGCCGCACTCACTGTCTTCCGTCATTTTGACAGTGGCTCAGTTGCTTACGGGTTAGTTGGCAGCAATCCTGAAACAACTTGGGTCATTGACTTCCCTTTGCTTGAACGCATTCACTATTTATTGGTGGCCGATTTTAATATTTACGGCAACATTGGCCACCGAATGAGCACGCGGATCTACATGGATTTTTTACGTATGGAAGGAGAAGATTCCTTTTTGGCATTCCTACCTGTTAATAAGCGAAAAGCAATTCGTGATAAATGGTATGTAGGGCAGCGAAGTAGTATTGAAAAACTATTTTCCGCACCACAGGAGTGGTTAAACACTGAGTCCGTAAAAGGTTACCAAACAAATGATCCGCAGCGAGAGCTTTACCAAATTATTAAAGAACGGCTTAAACATTTAAAGCAACATGCCAATGCAATAAACCATTGTGGCAGTCCAGGTTGTAAAAATATTTCGGTTGAATCAACAGTAAAGCGTGCTGCAATAAAACGGGTTGATAATGCCATGATTAAAATTGCGAAACTACAGGGCGAACAATTACACTCCTTTCCTGATGTTGCCTTTGTGCGAGTAAAAGCCAGCAACGCTGAAGATGATCTTACTTATAGCTTGATACGCAACAAAGCTTATAAAAACGTAACCTCCTTTCTTGCTGATGCACATGAACGCGATCGAGCTGATGTTGACAGAGATACCATGACCGTCGTGAAGTGGCTAGAAGGCTCTTACCCGAACTTCTTTTTTTCCGTTGACTTGTCCGAAATAGAAATATTTTCTAAACGTTGCGCTGCAATACGGACCGATAAAGATTACGAAAGATTTGTTGACCAGTATGGTGTTAGGCGAACCAATCCTTTATTTTGGGAACTGGCTGACTGGTTTCAGGATAACGTTCGACAAAAAAAGCCCATTTTGTCCGGCTTATTTGACTTAAATCGTTATCAAAATCGTTAGTAAACACGATATAACAAAAGACACTGTTTAATAATATTTTTCAGTTGCTATCTGTCCGGGTTCCCTACGAGTATGGCGGCGCAAACCACGCTCCTCAAGTAATGTGGTTACATCTCCGACCATGGTAGAATTACCACATAACATAATATGACTTGAATCGGCTGCCAATCTGATCCCCACGTGTTTTTCAAGCTCACCTTTTTTTATACTGGTTGTTATTCGTGTATTCACTGTTTCAGATGTTTTCTCTTGCGTAGTAAATGGAATGAAACTGAACTGTTCAGGGTGTTGTAAGTGAAGATCGGCGAAGTCTTTCATGTATGCTTGATTTTCAGCCGTTTTAACAGAATATCCCAATATAATTTTTTTAAAACGTTGCCAGGGTTCCGATGTTTTAAGAATGGATAAAAAAGGCCCAACACCGGTGCCCGTTGCGATTAACCATAAGTGAGGAACATCAGGTACTTCATCTAATGTGAGTAAGCCGGTTGCTCGTTCAGATATTTTTATATTATCGCCCACACTTAAGTCGGCAAGCAGGGGACTTAAAAGCCCTTTTCCCACACAATTAAAATGGATTTCCAACAATGAGTCTTCTGGTGTATTAACCAGTGAATACGGGCGAGCAAGTATTTTATCGTCAATATCCAGACCAACCTTAACGAACTGGCCAGCAGAGAATGCTAATGGGCTTGTACGAATTTTAAGAGAGAATAGATTGGCACACCATTGTTTGTTGTCAACAACTTTCCCCGGTAACCATGCAGTCATTTTAGCTAGCCTGTAATATATTGAACCTATAGCATAGATATTTTTTTTGTATACGTCCATGCTTAATCGTTAAGAAACGCGAGAGTTATTTTTTTGATTTTTTCTGTTCAAAACCCTAAACTCAAGGAAACTCATATGGATTTAATGGACTTAATAAAAATGCCAAAGAAAAAAATAACGATTGTTGGAAATGGATTTGCTTCACTGTTTTTTATCCAATATTTTCTTTTATCGCCTGTCTTCCCAATCTTTGCTTGGTTGGTAAGACGAGTGTATTCAAAATATGATATTACCGTTATTGGTAATGGGCATTTTATTTATTTCCCTGCAATACCTGAATTTATCACCGGTAAAAAAAACAAAAAAGAAATAACGGTTGATATAAAACCTTTTCTAAAACGTCGCAACATTCATTTTATAAATGAAATCGTTACGGATATTCAGGATGGCGGGCGTACGGTCATTACAAATACAGGGCGCTACGTCAATGATGTTTTATTTTTAGGTGTCGGCCCTGCATTTATGAAAGATGATATTCCAGGCACAAAGGAACATACGATATCGCCTTGCGACGGGCCTGACAGCATGGAACTTTTTGTTGATAAGTTAAACACATTAAAAAGTGGCATTATTTATCTTGGTTTTAAAATCAACAAAAAAGATGGCTTTGTTTCTGGGCGGGCAGGGCAAATGTATGAGTGCGCCTGTTTACTGGATTATGCCTTAAAAGAAAAAGGTCTACGGGACAAATTTGAAATTCACTTTTTCTCTCCTAATATTGAAGTGGGAGATACAGGAATGATTACCGACCGATTACAAGAACGTGGTATTATTCTGGATTATGGTTATGAACCAGCCGAATTTGTATCCAACGGTATGAAAGACAATGATGGTACTTTACGTGAAGCGGATTTAATTCTTTATTCACCCGGCATAACCGGCTCAAAACTAGTCCAAAAATCCTGTTTACCTGTGTCAATTGGTGGACAGATTGATGCTGATAAATATGGACAAGTAAAAGGCTTGACACATGTCTATGCTGCAGGGGACTGCGCAAGCCATGAAGACCCTCCGCCATGGGTGCCTCATCAAGCGCATATGGCACAACTTCGTTCTCAGGCTGTAGCCAAAAATGTTAAACGCATGTTAAATGGGATGCAACCAGACACGACTTATCGCTATGAGCTATCATGCATTATGAACATGGAAAATGATGCTATTTGGTTACATATGTCGAGTGACAACAAACCGCCGTTCTGGAATATTTTCCCTAAACGCTCAAAAAAACTCATTAATGTAAAAAATATATTCGAAAAATTATACTTGATTTATCTTCGCTATTTTTAGTAGCCAACAACAATAACGCATAACACAGGAATTTAATGATGAATAATGAAATTGCTCATTCGGGTGCATGGGGTATAGCCCTTATTATGATTGTTGTCGCATCATGGATATTTTATCGTTACTTTGCACCAAAAACTTGGCGTGAATGGGCAAGCGCCGGTGTTGTACAGGCTTTTATTATTGCACTGTACGCTGAAATGTATGGCTTCCCACTTACCCTTTATTTTCTTGCTCGTTTTTTTGGTCTGGATCGTTTAAATCTCAATGCAAACCTTTGGTCATCGTTAGTGGGGTTGGGCGAAACCGGCATGATAATCTCAATGTTGCTGGGTTATGTTTTATTATTTACCGGCATTAGCCTATTTATAGCAGGCTGGCGCGAGTTATTTAAGGCTCGACAAAATAATCAACTTATTACAACCGGACTGTATCGTTATGTTCGTCACCCACAATATACAGGGCTATTCATCGGCTTATTTGGCGAAGGTGTTGTGCATTGGCCAACATTATTTTCGGTGGGTTTATTTCCTTTAATTGTACTTGCTTATTATTTGTTATCTCGAAGTGAAGAAAAACGTGTGCTCGCACAATTTGGAGATGAATATCGTTTGTATCAACAACAGGTTCCGATGTTTATTCCACGACGAGGGCAATGGCGGCAAATGATTAAGCGTATACGTAACAAGGACGAATCGGCTGAGTAATGATGTCTATTTGATGAATCCATTCAAAATTTCACTCTGGCACAAGTTTTTAGATGGCACACCTGAGTACCTAGCGCGCCATTATTGGTGGGCTTATCTTTGGCAACCGGCCATCTGGTTTTTTGACCATCAACCCATTATTAATCTGATTTTGTTTGGACAGTACAAACGTTTATTAAAGAAAACCTTGCAATGCCTTGAAAATCGTCCGGCGGGTCGAATGCTTCAACTCACTTGTGTTTATGGTAAGTTGACACCTTCATTAATCGGTTATCTGGACGAGCAGTCATTGTATTTAGTGGATGTCTCAACTGCACAGCTTGAAGCCAGTCGCAAACGTCTTAAGCCAGAACGTCGTTCGCAATTATTAGCTGCACGGATGAATGCTGAATCACTGGGTTTTCAGGATAATAGTTTTTCCACTCTCCTTATATTTTTTCTTATGCATGAAATGCCTGCGGTAGCACGGCAACACACACTTGTAGAAACCATACGAATTTTACAACCGGGTGGGCGACTGGTGATCACAGAATATGGTGAGGAACCTTACTGGCACTGGATTTACCGTTTTCGGCCACTACGTCAGCAGTTAACTTTTTGGGAGCCTTTTTTGGAAGGTTTTTGGCGCGAAGATATTAGCGCCATGCTGCAACATGAAGCAAAAAAACAGGGTAAAACCATTCGTCAGGTTGAGGCTCATCCGGTGTATAACGGGTTTTATCGCGTACTGGTTTACGAGATGGATATCTAAATAAAACCACAACCCTCTAACCCATGCTTTCAAGTGCGTCTTTAGTCATCATAGCGACACATTGATAAAATTTTTCGGTGCTTTCTTTTTTTACACGTTGGCAGTATTGTGGAACCCATTGTAATAAATGTTCTTTTAAAAAATGATGTTGCTGCTGCTGTATTGCTGTTGCTGTGTCACTGTCGTTTACATTCAATGCTTCAAGCTCCTTATAAAAAAGCATGGCCATAAAACGTAATTCTGCTGCAATATGATCCTGTGGCCCTGCATCTGCCTCGATAATGCCATAACCTGCCTGTTGATAACTGCCCATTACCGCAAGCGTTACTTCACCCATCAGAGTATCACCGCGATAAAGTGATTCAAACGGTGGCGGTAGGGTATCGTCACGATGCAATCCGGCAAACAATCGTGTGTATTCGATAGCCAGTTGTTGCGTTAATTTATTATCAGCCCCTTGTTGCAAAATCTGCCACAGTCCGGCAAGCGCCGAATCCGGTTGTTGCATAAACTGTTTTTGTTGGGTGGACAGGTGTTGTTGTAACTCTGTGAGAAATATCTGGTCGGGGCAACGGAGAAAAAAATCACTTAGGAACCAGCATACCCGGCTATACTCACCGACAATTTCTGAACGTTCACTGTGTGCGCTCAGGGTGTTGTGCTGCTGTTGTACCATCGTGTTGCAATGCCTCCTTTTTGGTGGCAACCAAGACAAACGCTGCGTTGATAACGGCCTTTTGCTCTAGGCGGGTAGGGTTTATTTTTTCCCATTAATAAATAATCTTTACGGTAATTTTCTCCTCGGTGACAAGTGGTACAATCTAGCATTAATCTATCGGCGTGGATAATATGGAAGCGACCGGTTTTTACATTGATTGAATAATCCTTACCAACATCGATTTCACCACTGCGGATCTTTTCTGCTATTCGTGCCAGTTCTTTATGCGTATCAGATTGTACAGTGGGCTTATCCGTTTCGGCAGCCATGGAATCGGACAGGGAAAAACTGAAAAGTAAGACCAGTATGAATATTATATGCCTTACGATATTATAAAAAGAATATCGCATCAGTAGTCACCTCCTTCCAGTACATAATAAACCTGTGGACGGGTGCCGTATTCTTTTTTTAATTGCGCGGCTTTCTTTTTACCAATATAACGGCTGACATTACTCTGGGCATCATCAAGGTCACCAAACAGGCGCGCATTCACCGGGCAGACCAGATCACAGCTTGGAGTATATTCAGGATCTTTGCCTATACGATCGGTTTTTCCTGCCGTCACCGCTTTTTCAAGCTTATGCCAGCAAAAAGTACACTTCTCTACCACGGCCGCTTTTTTACGGTGTAATGGATCACGCTGTTCATCAGGTATCGCTTCGTAAGGGGTGGCTTCTTGATCCGGATACAGGCTTTCGACTTTTTCATTAAACTGCGGCACACCATACGGGCAAACGGCTTCACAATAGCGGCAACCAATACAGCGTTCATAATCAATAAGCACCACGCCCAGCTCATTTTTGCTGATGGCTTTCACACCAATTGAATCACAAACCGTTTTGCAAGGTGGATCTTCGCAGTGCATGCAGTTCATGGTCGTAAAGGTAGTACGCACATTCGGGTAAACACCAATTTCTTTTTCGATCATGATATTCCACGGGGCATTAGGCGTGAAATGATTTTCCACATGACAGGCAGCTATGCAGGCACGACAACCCATGCAACGTTGCATATCAATAACACGAACGAGTTTGCTCATAATTATTTTCTCCCGTCAAACTCTGTAAAGTTTACACTTGCTGTCATTAAAACTTTCCATACCCGATACCACATCAGGGTGTGATTCCAGTACGCTGTTTATCCATATTCCTTTTTTAGCGGAGTCTGGAAACGCCGCGCTTTGCTGACCATAGTGATAAGACACGGCCAGAGTGTCAGGCCGGATCCCTTGAGTCAGTTTGGCCTTACCCTGTACTTTGCCAATTCGCGTTTCAATGACGACCGTTGCTCCGTCTTCAATTTTTTGGCGGCGCGCTGTCGCAGCATTAATCAATACAAAATTTTCGTTAGTGTCATGCCCTAGTGCATGGTTAAGAATCGGATTGAGCGCCGTATTACCGGATTGATTGCGGTACATGCGTTTATAAGTAATAAGGTAAAAAGGATATCGACGCGCCTCAATATGTGGTGCAGGGAAGCCATGTTCCTTAGTCGGTAACGGCGACATGGCCAGTTTGTATTTGTCCAAATCAAACTTACGAATATTTTTTGCTTTTACTGTTTTTTTGACGTTATCTAATGAACCGACAAGTTGTTCAGCATAAAAATGCATCTTGGGTTGATCCGGCCCTTTGAATTTTGCTTCCACACCTTTCAGGTAGGTATCTTTAGACTTCAGCTTTTTCCCCACAAAAGCATGTTTAACTGCATAATCGAAATTTTTTCCTTTGCTTTTTTCCAACCATAAATGTTCAACCGCTTCGCGTGCGTTATAGTCTTTTCCTGATTTAAACGGGTGCTTTTTCAGTTTCCATTTCTTGTTAATTTGTTTGCTGTATTCATCACGGATACCAAGGCGGCTGGCCAATTCCCAGATAATGGAATAAGCATCATGGGGCAAGTTATATACATTAGCGACTGGTTGGCGAATGGCCGTGTGTTTGCTATAAGGTGTATAGCGAGTGGGTGACAGATGCCAGGATTCAAGATAAGTAAGATCGGGTAATACGATATCTGCCATATTGGCTGTTTCAGATAACACGATATCAATCACTACATTGTAAGTTTTGGTTAATGCCTTAAACTGCTCACGCGCATTAGAGGTTGAAAAGGGTCGGTTGGTACCGTAAAAAATTTGCATCTCGGGCTGATATTGCAGGCCATAACGTTCGGGGTGGTTGATACTGTCGCCAACCTGTTGTGCAATATTGTGGGTGGCGTGCGGGAAGAACACACTTTCTTGTAAATCAATTCGTGCAGGTGGATACTCTGCTTTAGATGGTTCAAGATAATGCGGTTTTTTATAAACGCTGTGCAGATTAATACCACCGACCGCATCGATATTCCCCAGCAGCATTTGCAGGACTAAACCGGCACGCCAGTTTTGCATACCAAACTGTTTGGCAGCCAGGCCACGGAAAGTATGTATTGCTACAGGTCGATAGCGAAGTCGTTGGCCATCAACAACAACGGTGGCACCAATGCGAGCCTGTTTACCAAGTTCCTGCGCCAGTGAGATTACTTTATTAGCCGGTATGCCCGCATTTTTTTCAACATACTCAGGCGTTATGTCTTCAATAGTATCAGCAAAAACATCGAAGGCGCTGCGGTAGTTTATACCTTTAATTTTTTGCCGGGCACGCAGGGCAGGTTGCACACCAGCACTAAAAGGACGCGCTGACTTGCTGTTGATATCCCACACCATCGGCTTGCCCCTGGTATCACGTAAAAAATGACCATCCGGCCCGACCAGACAGGGTGCATTGGTGTATCCTGTCAGAAAAGGGATATCAATTGTATTGCTGTCGATAAGTTGTTTCGCCATGCCAAGCAGTAACAGCACGTCCTTACCCGGCCGAATCGGCAACCATTCGTTGGACTTGGATGCGGTATGGGATAAACGCGGTTCGATCACCACCATTTTCATACCGCGCTCCATGGCATCGGTGGTGGCGTGATCCAGCCAGCGCGCCCATTGTTCGGCCTCAAAAAAATTAGCACCAAAATTGAGTAGCAAATTACAGTTTTCTACATCAGGCAAGAAGCCGTGATAACCCCAGGTGAGTTCATCGGCCACATGTCGCGCCGCTTCGCACAGCGTAGTACGGTGCACCAGATTGGGCGTACCAAAAGCTTTGGCAAAAGCTTTTGGAAACTTGTCACCAATAAGATATTTGCCATGACCATGTTGCCAGATCAGTTTACGTGGATCGTCTTTACGTATCGCTTCGAGTTTTTTAGTAATCGTGGCGAAGGCTTCATCCCAACTAATTGCAACCCAGCGTGGATCTTCATTCAGACCTTTTTTCGGGTTGCTGCGTTTCAATGGTGTTTTAATACGATAAGGATTGTAAGTATTGAATAAACCAGACACGCCCTTAGGGCAAAGGCCAACATTATAATAGGCTGCCCGATCTGGGTCAGGGTAGATGGCGCGAATTACATTATTTTCAAGCTTGATGTTAATGCCGCAAAAATTAACGCAATGTGCACAGGTTGATTTAACGTAGCGGGTTGGTATGTCTGGAACATTTTCACGGGCACGGGCGGCGGCACTGGCAATAAGAGGGAACTTGATTCCCAGTGCTGCAACAGCACCAAGCGCCGATGTTGTTTTAAGAAAATCCCGCCGATTCATTTTCATAAGCCGATTAATTTTCATATTTGGTACCCGCTTTAAATTACTAAGTTCGAGTGTTTTAACAATATGTTCAGGGTTGAATATCGATACGTACTTTATCTAAAAAACTTTTTCGTGGTTTTACTTCAGCATGCACCAGATTAAAATGACAACCTATGCAAGTAACTTTTTCACGTTGCGCCAGTTCATGTTGACGTTGTGCGCGTAACCTTTGTGTTTTAATTATTTTATCTTTATGGCAACTGCGGCAGTTACGACTGTCATCGGCCAGCATTTTATCACGTACCTGCCAGGCAAGTTCATCACGTCGAGCTTGCCATAATTCGGGTTTTTTGTAATCGTTCGTTAGTTCGCCATATAAATCACGGCTACCATCAATAAGGTGCGACCAACTGGCTGCAATTAATCCTTTTGGAACATGGCAGTCGGCACAACCAGGTTGCACACCACTTGATGTTGTACGGTGAATCGATTTTTTATAGGTTGGTTCATTGGCCATATAGGTTTGCATACTGTGGCAAGAACTGGCGCAAAAGGCATCGGTGGTGGTGAACCTGTCAAGCTGCTCGGCACCCAGCATCAATGCAACGCCTAATAGCAAACCGATTGCGCTTGTAATAATGTAAGGCCGTTTGAGTAGCCGCCACATGGCTGTAAATTAACATCCATTATTGTTGTTATGCATAAATATAAAGTATAGACCATCTCATAAAAAGGAAAAGCGCCCTTAATATTTTTTCTCCGAGATTGCGTCGGCACACAAACAAATGCCATATAAATATGGTATGTTATTCTCTAAATGAATTTCGAAATTGCAGAAGTCGTTATTTCATCCTGGGTACCGCTTCTTTGGGGTGTGCTGGTTGGGTTTGTTTTTTCAACTGTAGGGGCGGCTGGAGGAATACTCGCATCAGTAGGGTTAATTTCTGTGATCGGTGTGCAAAATCCAAACCTGGTGAAGCCGATGGCACAGATGCTAACACTGATTACCCCCATTGTCGCCGTGCCACTTTATTATAAACAGTGTCGAGTTGTTTTTAGCCTAGCCTTTATTTTGGGTGCCGGCGGCATTTTTGGCGCCGTAATCGGTAGCACGCTTTCTCTTAACTTCCTTGCCGACATGAGTATTTTTAAGCCGGTGTTTGCGGTGCTGGTGTTACTCATTGCTTTTCAGATTGGCTGGCAAATATTCCGCGGTAAGCAAAAAAATTCAGCGCAATCTGACAGGGCTTCAACTAATTTCGAACATCTGATTGAACACGATGGAAATCCCTGCTCAATTGGCGTGAAGCATACGTTATATTCATTTCGTAAAATAAATTTTACTTTTGCCAGTGAAACCTTTTCCTTTAATCCCTTACTGCCTTTTTTTACCGGTATGGGCATTGCGGTTTTTTCCTCTGCTCTGGGAGTTGGTGGCGGCTTTTTATTGGTTCCTTTTATGAGCATTATAATGCGCTTACCGATGTTTATTGTTGCCGCAACCTCTGCACTCGCCATTGCCGTTCATTCAATCACATCCATTACCAACTATATGCGCCTCGGTGTTGAACTCGATTTTCCTTTGCTTGGTTTGCTGTTAGCTGGGACGGCTATTGGTGCTTTTGCTGGACCCTACTTGAGTAAATTTTTACATGAAATCTGGCTGCGGGGCATTTTATGTTTAGTGCTCATTATTATTGGCTTGCGCTATCTTTCTGTATTTTAGCAATTAATTTATATACTTACGAGCACAGCATTACCTTGACCTGTGTGTAACACATAGGTGCCATACTTGGTATAAGCTTCAATAAACGACAGTTGTTGATAAACTAATACCCATTACGTTTTAGCACAAAGGGGGAGCAGACAGTTGAACACATTACACAATGATAATAACAGTCACCCTGTACAAATCGCTGGTGCAGGCCCGGCCGGTTTAGCGGCAGCCATCACCTTGGCTCGTGCGGGTCGCGACGTTGTCGTGCATGAAGCACATGCTGAAGTCGGGCATCGTTTTGATGGTGACTTTCAGGGGCTAGAAAATTGGAGTAGCCCGACTGATACGCTAACCGTGCTTAAGACGTTGGGGCTTGACAGTAATTTTACAGCTCAACCCTTTATGGGGGGGGTCGCCTATGACGCGTGGGATAAACCTTATACTATTCAGTCAGACAAACCGCTTTTTTACTTAATTGAACGTGGGCCAGGATCAAACGCCCTTGATACGGGATTATTAAAACAGGCTCAGGCTTTAGGAGTGGAGGTTCGTTTTAATAGCCGCTTGAAAGAACTTAAAGGTGTTGGCATTTTAGCTGCCGGTCCCAAAGTGCCCGATGCCATTGCCGTTGGTTACCATTTTGAAACCGACATGCCTGATGGTTACTGGGTGATATGCGATGATAATCTAGCGCCTAAAGGTTACGCCTATTTATTAGTAATGGCGGGGCGAGGCACGGTAAAAACCTGTATGTTTTCTGGCTTTAAGCAGGAAAAAGTCTACGTTGAAAAAACATTAAAAGCGTTCGAGCGACTGGTTGGTCTGGAAATGAAAAACCCAGTCGCACACGGTGGTGCGGGCAATTTTCGAATCCCCGATAGTGCCTACAGCGGACTCAACCCCCTCGTTGGAGAACAAGCAGGTTTTCAAGATACCTTATGGGGTTTTGGTATTCGTCTGGCAATCACATCCGGTGTTTTGGCAGCACAAAGCTTATTGACCGGCGATAACTATGATGACTTATGGAAACGCCAGCTACGGCCACAAATGCAAACAGCGGTTGTGAATCGTGCTTTTTATAGCCTGCTAGGTAATCGGGGTTACCGGTTTTTTTTGAAACATACAACGGGTAAACCCTATGTCCGACAAGCCTTGCATAAAGCTTATCATCCATCACGGATTAAGAACTGGTTGTTACCTTGGGCAACGGCACGATATATAAGCCGACGCAAAGATACTACCTGCGACCATGTGAACTGCCACTGCGTGTGGTGCCGCCATTGTCAGCATGATGTTTAGCTTACCATGACTTTTTTTGTACAAGCGCCAAGCAGTCAAAAATTAATGCCGATGGTGCGGCTGTTTAATAAAAAAACAATCAAGAAAGCGCACAATGTTGATCCCAGTCGTATTGAAACAACAATACATGATTCTGATAACATTCAGGCAGCATGGCATTCCGGTATTGCAATGCAGTCATATCATAACATTGATCAATTGTCTGAAAATAATGAGCAGCTTATTGCCAGTCAAATTATGACATCAAACGTCGTCACGTTAAAACAAAATGATTCTGTTACGGACGCGATAAGACTGCTCAAGGCAAAAAAAATTCGTCATATCCCTATAATCACAAAAAAAGGAACAGTGGAAGGGATATTATCTGAGCGTGATATATTGCATTACTTGAGTGCCACCAATGAGGATTACACACACACAAAATTACCAGCAAGACTGAATGAAAAGATTAGTCACTTAATGAAACAGGAGGTATTAACCGCCAGCGTAGACACCGATGTTCGACATATCGCACGTTTATTCGTTGAGCAGCATATTGGCGCCATGCCTATAGTAACGGATGGAAAAATAATTGGGCTTATAACACGAAGTGATGTTTTAGGTGCGGTGATGCGGTATTTTATTCTGGAACTATGGGCATAAAATGAAAACTATCAATAATAAGGAACGAGTAGGCGTGGTACTCAGTTCCGGCGGTGCGCGTGGCGTTTATGCTCATACGGGATTTATGCAAGCACTGAAACAGCTTGACGTTAAAATATCGGCTATTGCCGGTTGCAGTGCGGGTGCCTTAGTTGGTGGAATTTTTGCAAGTGGTGCCGACATGCAACAATGGTCAAATAACATTTCAAATATACATTCAAAGAATTACTGGACACCGGATTCTTGGTTTAAATTTTTATGGCAAATGGTTATAAAAAAAGGGCGGGGCTATACCGGCTTATCAAGTACACAGGCAGCGATTGAGTATATACAAGGGCAGCTTAAAGCAAAAATATTTGAAGACTGCAAAATACCTTTTCATTGCTTGGCAATGAACATCAGCCAAGGTAAAAAAACTTTGTTTGGTCACGGTGAGTTAGCACCACGAATTATGGCCAGTGCAGCCATCCCCATACTTTACCAACCGGTAAAAATTGACAGCGACTATTACAGTGATGGCGCTACGATTGAACTCGCGCCAACCGATGCAGTTTGCTGTAAACATAATCTGGATTTGCTTATTGTGCATCACGTGGCAACACACCTAGAAGGGGCTAACAGCTTAGACGAAGTTTTAACGCAGCCCTGGTCGTTGCTTAATATTTTATACCGTCAGCTATATAATGACCGGCCTTGGTATTTATCGAATAAACCTGTCTCAGAAACTTATTGTCAATGTGATTGCGGCGCACGCGTTATTGTTTTGCAGCCTACTTTAGCTGAATTTACCTGGCCATTTAAAAACAAAGGCATTGAATTGCAAAAATCATCAATGGAAAATGCAGTAGCCGCATTGAATGAACTATAACCCCAATATATGGGAACTTTTAGTAAAAAATCCAGTCCCACATATCACTCAATTGCAACTATTTTTTTTGCCCAGTAAGCTACAATATTAAAGATGTATCGCCTGCACCATTAAGTTAGTTAATCGCTCCGACAAATTTAAAAGATGGAATATAGTTTATGTATACCGTAAAGCAGATAGCAGATCATCTCAACGTTACATCTGAAACAATACGTTATTATTCCCGCTTAGGTATCGTTGAGCCACAGCGCGATCCGGATAATGGTTATCGTTATTTTTCAGATAATGATGTTCGCAAAATAAATTTTATACTTAAGGCTAAACATTATGGCTTAACCATTAATGAAATAAGCACCATTCTGAAAAAGTCAGTCAAAGGAGAATCTCCATGCCAGCTGGTGATTGAAATGGTGACTAATCATTTCAAAGAAACACGTGAAAAAATAAAAGAACTCAAAGAGCTTGAGGCGCGATTATCCCAAACATTACTCGACTGGACTGACTTTAAGGAAGAAGAATCAGATTTGGATTTAATATGCCCATTAATTGAATAGTTAAGGCTGGTTTAAGAGCTGTAATATAAAATATCCAGGAAAGGCTGGTTTAAGAGCTGTAATATAAAATATCCAGGAAAGGCTGGTTTAAGAGCTGTAATATAAAATATCCAGGAAAGGCTGGTTTAAGAGCTGTAATATAAAATATCTAGGAGTAGTCACATATAATGTATATAAAATCCATTAAATTATATTTAATCGGCCTTGGTATTGCATCCATTGCTGCCGGATTGTTTATCTGGTTCGGTATATTTAATATTGCCGCAACAGAAAAACACTGGGACGCAACCACATCTTTACTCGAAATAGTCAAGGATCGTTCCATTTACACTCGAAGCCAGGGCTTACTCGTACCCGATTTAAACAGTAGTGAAAGGGTAGCGAGAGCCGCACCGAACTATAAAGCAATGTGTGCTAAATGTCATTTGGCACCGGGGATCGAAAAATCAGAGTTATATGAAGGGCTCTATCCACAACCACCGGTTTTCTACAAACGCAGCGCGTTGTCAGAACGCGAACCACACGAGGCATTTTGGGTTATTAAAAATGGCCTCAAATTAACAGGTATGCCGGCTTGGGGAATTTATAACAGTGATGATCAAATATGGGACATTGTTGCATTTATCTCATCAATGAAAAATATGTCGCCTGAACAGTACAAGAAACTGGCTGCTGCGGGTGAACATGGGCATGCAAAAGGTAACGAGCATGGCTCTGAGATGACGCCTGATGGCCCAGATAAACACTCAAAAGACGCTGCCACTAAACCCGCACAGGCCGGGCATTCCGATGATGCGGGTGCATCTAAAGACCATCATAACTAACTAAATTACATTTTAGGCCGCTTTTGAGGTGGCCTTTCTTAGTACATTATTGGCGCATAATGGTTATTATGTTAAATTCCGTAACGATCCCTATTGGAGGGATGGCCGGGGTATTCGTACCAAACCCGCCAAAACATCGCTTAAACTCAATAATATAAGAAGCCATATCTAAATTTTTATCGGCACAGCCTTCGCTATATCGTAAATATAAATCCATCCTGCCAAATCCTGGCCTGTTTGCGCACTTTCACGAATTAATCTGATCGCTTCATCAATACGATCATCATCACAGATTAACTCCAGTTTTACTTCTGTGATTACGCCTTCGCCTAATTCTATAGAGTAATCTTTTTCTTTATTATCCATTGCCTGCAACGTACCCGTCACATCATTAATGGAAAGATTACAACGACCTGCACAGTAATTATGATTACGAAGTGAATGAACGACATCTGCAATACGATTACGATGAATAAATGCTTTTAATTCTTTCATAGCGGGTATCCTTTTAGTTAGTGTTTTACTCTGCGATTTAAACTTTCTATACAACTGCAAAGTTTATCAATTTAATTTCTGTTTCTTCTTTCGCGTTTCCATCCATTCATAAATAACCGGCAGAAGAATCAATGTTAATAACGTTGAGGTAATTAAACCACCTACCACAACCGTTGCCAAAGGACGCTGAGTTTCTGCACCAACACCACTGGATAACAACATGGGAATAAGCCCTAGAATAGCGACACTGGCAGTCATCATGACGGGACGCAATCTCAACTCAGCTCCTTTGCGCACAGCATCATGAATGGGCATACCTTTTTCCTGTAGCTCATTGAGAAAACTAATTAACACTATACCGTTCAGCATAGCAACGCCGAATACAGCAATGAATCCAATCGCCGAAGGTACGGATAAATATTGTCCAGTAATAAATAGGCCAACGAGGCCACCGATGGTTGCAAAAGGGACATTGGCGATAATTAATGTGGCGTACTTCACCGAATTAAATGCGGTGTAAAGTAATACGAAAATAAAGAAAATCGTCAGTGGCACAATCAGCGCCAACTTACTCAACGCCCGTTGTTGATTCTCAAATGCACCACCCCACTCAAGCCAATACCCCGGCGGCATATCAACCTGTTCTTTAATAAATGCATTCGCATCTTCAACAAAGCTATCCACGTCACGGCCACGTACATCCATTTGAATCACCGCATAACGCTGCAATTGTTCACGACGAATAAATGAATAGCCTTCGGCAACAGAAATATCCGCCACTTGCTTAAGCAGAACAATTGCACCACCACTGGTACGTAATGAGATATTACTGATTGAATCAACTGACATTTTTGCAGCATCATCTAGACGCACGGTAATATCGAAACGTTTAATACCACGTATTAAACTCGACACTGGATCATTACCAATACCGTTACGTACCACCGTGAGCACTTCATCCGCGTTCATCCCATAACGGGCTAAAGCTTCACGATTAACGTTAATACGAATCTGTGGTTTACCCAGATTCGCTTCCAGTGATAAATCGGCAACACCGGGTACTTTTGCAATAACGGTTTTAATTTTCTGACTTAAACTATCCAGCTCTTTTAAATCCTCACCATAAAGTTTTACCGCCAGTGTGGCACGTACACCTGAAATTAATTCTTCCACACGCATTTGTATTGGCTGGGTAAAACTAATTACCGAAGTGGGTACAGCCTTCTCCAGTTTCTCGCGCATTTCAACCGCCAGATCTTCATAGCTTCGATCATCCTCCCATTCATCATGGGGTTTTAAATCGGTGAAAATTTCCATGTAATTGACATCAGCGGTTTCTCCTTTTTCTGCTCGACCAATCATCGCAATGGTGCTATTTACTTCGGGAAATGCATTCAATACTTTTTCCACATCTTTCGATATTTCAATGGATGTTTCCAAAGACGTTGAAGGAATAGAAACAATGCGCCACATAATGGAACCTTCCTGCAACTGGGGCATAAACTCTTTACCCAGCAATGGAAATAAAGCTAGGCTTGCCATCAATAAGACAATGGCAGAGGTTACCACTTTACGTTTATTATTTAGCGACCAGGCTAGTGCGGGTAAATATCCACGCTTGATCCAGCTAACCAGCCAGGTATCTTTTTCTTTTTTGGGTTTGAGAATCATCGCTGCAAGAACAGGAATGATGGTGAGCGTTAATAACAAGGAACCCGCCATCGCAAAACTTATATTAAACGCCATAGGTTTAAATAGTTTTCCTTCTAAACCGGTGAGACTAAACAAGGGTAAAAATACCACAATAATAATTAAAATCGCAAAAGCAACCGGATTGGCAACTTCACGAGCTGCCGCCAACACTGCTGCGGTACGATCAACCGTTTCACCTTTTTCTCTGCGCTCCGCCATAATCCGAAACGCATTTTCGGTGAGCACCACCGCTCCATCGACCATCATGCCGATGCCAATTGCGAGACCAGCTAATGACATTAAATTTGCACTTAAACCCATCTCCGCCATCATAATAAAGGCAATTAACATGGCCAATGGCAAGGCAGCAATTACCACCAGTGCCGAGCGTATTTCACCTAAAAATAAAAACAGCACAATCGCCACTAGAATCGAACCTTCAACCAGTGCATTGACTGCGGTTTTAACCGCTTTTTCTACGAGGTCTGTTCTATCGTAAATGGGTTTAACCACCATGCCTTCAGGCAAAGTAGATTCAACTATGTCCATTTTTTCTTTTACATTGTCCACCACATCTTTGGCATTTTCACCAATACGTGCCAGCGCCATACCCAGCACCACTTCTTTACCATCACGAGTAACCGCGCCGGAACGTAATGCAGGTTGTTGCAAAATATTTGCAACCTGACGCAAATAAACCGGTGTGCCGTCTTCAACCTTTACCACAATATTTCCAATGTCAGTTTCATCTTTTACCAGCCCTAAACCACGCACCAGATATTGTTCTGCACCCTGATTAATATACTGCCCACCAACCTGTCGATTATTGGTTTCCAGCAGTTTAATCACGTCACGAAAGCTCAATTCATATTCAATTAATTTAAGCGGATCAATCACCACCTGAAACTGTAGCTCCTGCCCTCCCCACGACATTACATCATCGACACCCGGTGCGGTGCGTAACATTAATCGCACGCTCCAGTCCTGCACAGTACGTAAATCCATATCGGAAATATTTGCATTCAGTTTTTCATCAGCACGCTCAATGGTGTACCAGAAAACCTGACCTAAGCCAGAGGTATTTGGCCCCATTTCTGGCGTGCCGTAACCTTCGGGAATACGGTCACTAATTTCCTGTAAGCGTTCCATTACTAAACGCCGCGCAAAATAAATATCCATATTATCTTCAAAATATACCGACACATAAGACAAACCAAACAGACTCACGGAACGAATTTCCTGCACCCCCGGTAAACCCGCCATGCCCGATTCCACTGGAAAGGTGAGTAGCTGTTCAATGTCTTCCGCAGCAAGACCATCGGCTTCGGTATAAATATTTACCTGCACCGGCGTTACATCTGGAAAGGCATCAATGGGTATAGTGCTAACTGCACGCCAGCCTAAAAAAGACACCACCGCAAAGATAACGATGACCAGAAATTTATAGCGCAAAGACGCTTCAACCAGTTTATTTAACATACTTTATCTCCCGACTAGTCTGCGTCGCCAATTTGCGATTTAAGTAGTAATGACTTCAATAAAAACATGCCCTGAGTAACTACTTTGTCATCTTTTTTCAGACCGTTTTTAATTTCAATCCAGTCGTTACGAATACCACCGGTTTCAACTAATTGTGGATAAAGTTCTTCACCGTCCAACATAAACACAACCTGCTCACCCTGTAATAATGTCACTGATGATTTTGGCACTGCAATTACTTCATTACCTGCGGAGATTTGTAAAGCGACTTTTACAAATTGGCCTGGGCGAATTAAATTCTGCTGATTATCCACTTCAATACGCACCGGCAAAGTTCGGGTAGTTTCATCAATGCGACGATGCACCTGTATCACTTTTGCAGGCAACCAGTTATCCTCTGTATAATTAATTCGTGCCCGTGTGCCGGGTTTAATATTAATGACATCTTCAGGATTGATTTGTGTTTCAACCCAAAGCAAAGATTCATCATTAATTTCCATTAACAACTGACCGGGGTCGACAACTTGCCCACTTACAAACTGATCACTGATGACTGTACCATTCTGAGTGCTTAGCAAACTAAACATACCGGTGGCCTTTGATGCATCTTTCTGTTTTAGCAATTCAGTAATTTGAGATTTGGTTACACCATAGGCCAGTGCTTTTGCATAAGCCTGTTGACGGTTAACCTGAGCTTCAATATAGCGACGTTCAGAAACCACTTTTCGTCCCAGCTTTTTGACTCGTTGCCATTCACGATCTGTTATTAGTAACCGACTTTGTGCATCGGCCATATCGACACTGGAAAGTGTCAATAACTTTTGACCTGTTTTTACCGTGTCACCCATGCGCGCATAACGTTTTATAATTTGAGATCGTATACGGCTAGTGACCTGTGAGCTACGATAAATATTCACCGTGACTTCACCGGGTGCGATAATTTCTTTTGTTAACAACCGACTGCTCACCAATGAAGTCACTATGCCCATTTCACTGCGTTGGTCCGCCGTCATTTCAGGAATCCCCTGCGCTTCTTCCTCGCCTTCTTCCGCAAAAGCGGCACTATTTACGAGCATCGAAAGCAATAAAAAAAGAGAGCTCGCGATGCGATGTTTGTTTTGGTATCGATTGGTTATCATAACAATTGTCTCCACCTGTATTTGAATTTTTAACATGTATGATTAATGCTAGGCCATAAACATATAATTTGTGCATGGGTAGCTGGTTTTGAAAAAAATCTAAATTTTTGGAGGTTCTGTTGGTGGTTTATGCAGTGGAAAGTGATATATAAATGAAAGCGGTGCTACATCATTGTGTGTTTTAATGGTATTGATTATTGGCGTTTTATAACTGCTGATGTAGTTTAAGTGGGTCCAGCCAGCACACAATGTATCACAGCCATTGCCTGATGAATTATCAATTGGGTTACGCTCAGAAAAAGTAGTATCAGTTGTTCCTGAGTCATTGTTCAAGTCTACCGAATCTATTGTCTGAGTGAAAAACTCAGTGGTTAAACTGCACTCATCCATTGCCCATGCCATATTACTGAATAATAGGCTCAGGCATAAAAATGTAGCGATAAGACGAGTTGTTTTCATACTATGATTTCAACATCCTGAGTCCACTGGCAATCACCACAAACTCACTGATTTCATGGGCAATAACCGCAACGGGCAATGAAAATATACCCATCACTGCACCGATCACAAGACTACCAATAACTAACACTGATAACATTAAGTTTTGCTGGATAATCGACCAGTTACGTCGACTAAAATGAATTAGGTAGGGTAATCGTGAAAGATCATCAGCCATTAACGCAACATCAGCGGTTTCCAGCGCAACATCCGTTCCAGCGGCTCCCATGGCAATACCGACATGAGCGACCGCCAGTGCCGGTGCATCATTAACGCCGTCACCTACCATGGCGACCCGCCCATACTGTTGATCAAGCTCTTCAATTTTACGTTTTTTATCTTCTGGTTTAAGTTCTGCAAACACCTCATCAATTCCGGCATGGGCTGCAATTGCATTAGCAGCAAGCGGATTGTCTCCGGTTAGCATAATAATTTTTTCAATACCTGCTCGACGCAATTCGCTGATTGTATTGTCAACCTCAGGGCGAAGTGGATCAATGACTGCGATCAACCCATAAAGCTGCTGATCTGTTCCCAGAAGGATGACCGTATTACCGAATTGTTGCAGCTCGCGAATTTGTTCTTTGACAGACCCTAGATCAATTCCCAATCCAATAAACAAATCAGGATTACCAATGTAGATTAGTTCATTGTTGATTTTACCCATAGCACCCGCCCCCGTAAGAGAGTGAAAATCATCCGCAGGAATAACGTCTATTTTTTCATCTGCGGCATAATTCATAATAGCGCTGGCGAGTGGGTGTTGTGATCGCGACTCCAGTGCCGCAGCCATGCTCAGCAAGTGTTTTTTCGATAGACCATTAAATGGGGAAATTTTACTTATTTGGGGTTTGCCTATAGTCAGTGTGCCGGTTTTATCCAGTGCGATAACCCGCACCTTAGCCAGATTCTCCAGATGCACACCACCTTTTATCAATATGCCATTTCTTCCAGCGGTTCCAATAGCAGCAACCAGTGTTATCGGAATAGAGATCACCAGTGCACATGGCGCAGCAGCCACAATAAAAACAGTGGCTCGCATCATCCACTCCTGCCACTCCTGAGCAAAAAACACGGGCGGTATTACGGCCAGTAATATTCCTGCAAGTAGTACAACAGGGCTATAGCGTCGTCCAAATCGTTCAATAAAACGTTGGCTTTTGCCTTTGCTGGACTGAGCTTCTTCCACCATCTGAATAATACGAGCAAGAGTATTATTCGCGGTCGTTCGGGTAACTCGTATGGTTAATGCGCCTTCACCATTCAGAGTTGCTGCAAAAACAACATCTCCCGTCTGTTTTTCTACCGGCACAGATTCACCTGTCACCGGTGCCTGATTCAAACTGGAATGACCTTCAATTATTTCACCATCGGTTGCGACTGCTTCACCCGGTTTAACGATAAAGACATCACCTACCTTAAGATCTTCTGCGGGTATGGTAATTTCTCTGTTATCTCGAATCACTAAAGCCGTTTTAGGTGCCAGTTCCATTAAAGCACGAATGGCATTGCGGGTACGCTCTTCAGTGTAGCCTTCCGCCGCTTCTGAAATAGAATAGAGAAAGACCAGCATCGCCGCTTCGGCCCATTGTCCTAACAGCCCAGCAGTCAGTGCCGCAACGGCCATCAATATTTCAATGCCAATCTGACGCTCTTCCAGAAGGGTTTCTAACCCTTCTTTAATAAAATACCAGCCACCAATAAAGACCGAAAGTAAATACAAACCGGTTTCGAGTAGCGGAGAAACACCTAGAATGGAACCAAAAAAACCAATTGCTAACAACAATCCCGATAGTGCAGACGTAACAACCTGAAGGTTACGCCAGGGCGGAGGCATGGGCTGTCCTTTGGCGACCGCATCACAACTGGGGCAGGCCATTATTCTACACCTGCTTTTAATTCACTGGACACTATCCCCACCCGGCAGCGACCCTCTTCTCGCAGAGCAATGCGCTTATTAAAATTTTCAAGATCTGTGTGATAAACACCCTCTATGTCAGGTAATGAACGCACCATACTATAGAGTTGTTGAAGGTAATCAGGCTTTGCGGTTAGCCTGTGATACACCCAGCGACCTTCCTTTTGTGAGATAAGAAAGCCGGTTTGACGCAGCACTTTAAGGTGTCTGGAAAGATTGTACTGTGGCACAAGCAGGGCATCGACTAATTCACATAGGCAGATTTCCTGCTCTGTTGTGGTCAATAAGCGAATGATGCGTAAGCGTGTTGTGTCGGATAGTGCCTGAAACAGCGATTCTGGGTTGATTGTTAGAATATGCATACTTGCATCATAGCGCAACTATGCAATTTATACAAATACTTTAGGAAACAGCGATGCCTACAAGGGCAATTTAAGCAGCTACAGGGTAGTACGTGACTGATGGTAAAGACAGCAGAGTTTTTGATTTAAAACAAAAACGAAACCGAAGTTTTCTGGCCGTTGGTTTTCTACTCCAACTTGTCTTTATCATATTAATTACGGTTGTTGGCATTAACCTGATTAACACCATTGTGGAGCATTTTACAGTCATTGTTACAGGCCATAACAAACAAAAAGATTACCTTACAATAATGCAAAATTCAGTCCGCGCACGCTCAATTTATGTGTGGAAAATGACTTTGACAAATGATCTTTTTGAGCGTAGCAAACACTACGAAAATTTTCTCAAGGCCGGCACGCGGTTTCTGATTGCACGCGAAAAACTTGAGCTTACTCCAAATCCTGAACAGCAATTACTGTTAGAACAAATGGATGTATCCATTAAACAAGTTGTCCCAATTTTGTATAACGTAATGGAAAAATTAAATGTGCGAATTGATTACCCATACCAAAATGAAATGCTCCGTGCGTTACTAGGGCAACAGCATATCGTATCAACAATTAATAAAATGTTTGCTCTGCACACTGAGCTAATTCAAAAAGTTTACACCCAAATCACTGCCGAACTAACCTATGCCTTGCGCGCTTTACTGCTTTTAATGGGATTAGCACTTATTCTCGGCGGTGTTTTTGCCTTTATGATATACCGACGCTCTCAGAAAATGTTGTTTTCTATGATACGTTCGGAACATGCACTTGCACAAATAAATGAAGAGCTTGAACATCGAGTTAAAGATCGCACCCGTCGCCTAGAAATTGCTAATAAGCGCCTGGAATCTATGGCTAACTTCGATGTTCTGACTGGGCTCGCTAATCGCCTGATGCTGTATAATCAAATGGAGGTAATCCTGTCCTACGCAAAGCGTGACAAGCATTTATTTGCAGTGTTGTTTATGGATTTAGATGGTTTTAAGCCCATCAACGACACCTATGGCCATGACGTTGGCGATACCATTTTAATTACGATTGCTGACCGTATACGAGACATAACACGAGAATCAGATCTTGCGGCAAGGTTGGGGGGAGATGAATTTGTTATTGTATTGTCAAAAATTACTAACCGTGATGATGCCGAAATCTATTCAAAAAAACTCAAAGATTGTATTAACCTCCCTATTCCACATCTTAACCATTCACTGCAAGTAAGTGCCAGTGTCGGTATTAGTGTTTACCCGAACGATGGAGACACAACTGAATTGCTTTTAAAAAATGCCGATAATGCAATGTACATTGCTAAACGGTCAGCTCAAAAGTAAATGCTGCCCAGTTTATTTACGCCAGGTGAAGTGTTCGTAAACCCCTGCCCAGTAAATACCAAACATAATTGCAAACAGTAATTCTTCGATAGGTGCAAAGCCTATTGATATACCTGAAAGTGCATCCAGATTCCACACCCGCTCAATATAGCCTGGCGCACTCCATTCAAGCCCCAGCAGATAAATAACATAGATACCGAGGAAAAGCCCGCCACCAATTAAGGTTTTACGCTTTAAATCCGGCCGACACAGTGTATTTGCAATAACACCCACCAGCATTGCTAAAATGGAGGGGTAAATTGGATTCCACGGGAAAAAATACAATAATGGAAATGCAATAAAAGGCGCAGACAAGGCTTTATAATGGTGACGATGTAACGGTTGCTGACGTTCGTGCTCATGCACTTCTGAGAGTTTATGGCCTGTCAGGCTGTTATACAGTACCGAGCCCACCCCACCAATGGCAAAACAAAATATTAGGCTTTCAATATCAAAACCGGTTGTTAATGCCAGATCAAACAAGCTTGGAGGTGACCAGTATTCAGGAACAAAAATGGGTTCGGTTAAACCAAATGGCATCGTGAAAAAACTGGCCCATAACATTGCCTTGCGGTTCTTGGGTGAAAAAATGTAAATGATAATCCAGGGTATTAAAAATGCAGAAGCCCATATGAGCCAGATGTATTGATCAGACATCTTTTATGATCCTTTTCTTTTTCTTTTAGTCCTAATGACTATTTGGGGGGATTATGGCATGAATGGCCATCACTTTGCTCAAGATTATCCAGCTCGGTTTCTTCTTTGTAATGAATAAACGCACGCTTTAAGCGATCAATCCAACTGCGAGACAAATGTTGCCCCATTTGTTCAATGTGCGCTTCAATTTGTTGGGTTGTCGCTTCCAGCAAATTATACGTTATATTAATTTTATTGCCTTTTATCTGTACCTCGTTTATCCCCATCATTGTCATCAATGACTGACTGATAGTGTTTGCAATATCAGCAGGAATCGTTTCTTCAAGATCTAATGTGCGTTGTTTTATAATATTCTTAATATAATGTTTAACCGCCGTTTTCCCTGCTTGACTAACATACAGGCTCGGGTTGGCGGTAAATCTTTCTTTGCATTGTTCGGAACAAAAGGTGAATTTCATATCCGCATAAGTATCAGCAATACTTACTTCATTTGTATCCATCATACAAACAGGGCAATGCATTTGTTTTTTTCGTTCCATACTTGACTTCTATTTACTGAATAATCGCCATTTGGTGGCCTTCTCCTGCCGGTAGTTTAATTTCACCAATTACCTTCAGTGTTTTTTGATCGACAACCCAGATCAATGGTTTTTTCCTGCTGGAAACATAAACCTTACCGGTGCCTGTGATTGTGTTTAAGTGATACGGTGCTGGAGATAACGTTAATTCACGTTGCTCACCTGTTTCAGTGTTTACTGAAACCAGCTTGTCTTCTTTTTTACTACTGGCAAAGAAGGTTTTGCCATCATCGCCCATATCTAAACCGTGGGCTGCTTTACCAATTTTGTATGTTTTAATAATTTTTCCACTTTTAACTGAGATAGCAGCGACTCGCCCAACTCTTGGATTACTAACGTAAATAATCTTTTGATTTTTTGAGAAAACCATATGCTCAGGTGCGGGTCCTGATTCAAGGGTTCGGGTTACTTTCCACTTAACAAGGTCGACTTCAGAAATATTATTGCTACCAGAGTTACTGACATAAGCTGTCTTGCCGTCACGTGTAATAACGGTGTAATTTGGTACCATGCCAGTTTTAATCGTTTGAATGACTTTATTTTCTTCAACATCTACCACGCTAATGTTATTTCTTAAACCATGCGTTGATAACACATATTTTCCGTTAGGTGTAATGGCCTGATGATGCGACCAGCCTGAAACAGCAATGGTTGACATTACATGGCCATGAGCCGGATGAATAAAAAATAATTTACTGTTTTTGGTATCTTTAGGTTGTCCCTTTTTTAATAAATCTTCGGTTAAGCTCCCTGCAATCAGATACTCACCATCGGGCGTTGCCACCAATCCATGCGCATTAATAACATCAGGATAGGATGCTACAATTTTATCTGTTGCCGCATCCACCTTTATCACCTGATTCCCTTCACCTAAAGGAATGTACACTGTTGGGCTAGCATACGTTAGACTGGCATAAAGCAGGCTGGCCGTTGAAAATAATAAACCGCTTAAACTAAGAGCTGTTATTGTTCGCTTCATTTTAAATCCTCCATAATAATCGATACCGAACTTTCTACTATGTATAAACCTCTGTGTTACACACAGGTCAAATAAAATCGCATATTAATTTCTTTTTACTTGCTGGCGCTTTTTTATAAACCCAATCACAATGGGTATTAAGGTAATAAAACCCAGTAAAAAAATGGTGATAAACATTTGTTGAATATCATTGTTAACCATCTCGCCACCAAAATGGGCCAACAAAAAACTAGCCGGCAAAATGCCAGCAAAGGTTGCCAGCGCAAACTGAAAATAACTGATTTTTGTTAAACCAGCCGCATAGCTGACAATGTCGAATGATATAAAAGGAATAAGGCGTGATACGAAAACAGCAACCATCAGGTGGTTTTCTGAATGAAGGAATTTGTATTTAACAATGGTATTGCCAAATTTTTTCTGCACATAACTGTAACCCAATAAACGTGAAACAGTAAAAGCGATAAGCGCACCAAGTTCAGCACCTATTAACACATAAAGAGTACCCCAGCTATGCCCATAGACTAAACCGGATGCAATGGCGATCGGGGCGCTGGGGATGGGGCTCATAACAATGGCCCCCGCCATTAATACGATAATAAGCAATGGACCCCAGTAACCAATCTGTTGCAATTTAACTTGTAATGTTTTTAATTGAACAAATAAAGCTAAATCACCTGACTGCCATAAATAAAAGTAAAGTGCGCTGAACAACAGCACTATCAGAAAACCAGTAATATATTTCTTCACTGAAATAACCTTACTTGTTATTCATGCTTAATTAATGGTTAGCATACACCGAAGCTTTATCTTGTTTATTGATTAAGATCACCGAATAATCATCTTTGCGATGCCCTTCCATGCCCGGCGATCCCATTGGCATCCCCGGAACGGCAAGCCCTTTCGCATAAGGTTTTTCTGCTAGTAATTTTTTAATATCACCGGCAGGCACATGCCCTTCTATAAAATATCGACCGACTTTGCCTGTATGGCAGGACTGGTATTCACGTTTCACATCAAACTTTTGCTTGATCTTGTGCATATCACGCTTATTAATGGCGGTAACATGAAAACCTTCTTTTTCTAAATGCTTTATCCATTTATTACAACAGCCGCAGGTTGGGCTTTTATAAACGGTTATATCAATGTCTTTTGCCACAACATTTGCGGCACTATAAAAGGAGTAGATAGTTAGGAAGCCAAAAATGACCGCGATGTTTTTAAGTTGAAACCGGTACGGTATAAATTTCCAGTGGCTTGTATTCTGTTTGTTCATTTTTTCCTCCGATGTGAATATCAGTGCAGCATTAAAAGTTGTTTTGCTCAATATTGCAAATATATAAAACGTCTCATTCAGAGTCGCTCCTTCGGTGAAGGTTCCATACAGCTGGCAGTGTATTCTTTATAACAGCGAAGATAAAGGATGTAAAACCCGCTAGTCAGCACACTTAACTATCATGGCTAGGCCTTGCTTTTAGCTATTCTATCAAGGTAAGTAATTGTTCAAGCTTGTTACTTTTTATATTATCCCCACCCCACAATGGTAACTAAGGAGATAAAGACAGTAATACCGACAAGAATGCATTGATTTTTAATTGATAGATTTATAGTTAGCTTTTTTATTCAACTAACTGTTAATTTAGCCTTAGATGTAAGTTGTTGTAAATATTGGTTATTATCTAAAATACCCTTGATGCTAATATGATTATAATTAGTATAAGGGTAACCGGCAGAAAGCTTGAGTATTTTTTCCATGCATCATGCGGCATAAACCTGTAGACTAGCCGACCCCATCATGGCATCTCGTCTGAAACTGAGTCAGATTCATGCCTATCCGGGCATGCATGAGTTCTCAACCACTCCCTATTTCTACTTAATATTTCAGGTATACAGCACATGACAACCGAAACGGTTACTGCGTTTAATCAATTAAAACTAAAAGATGCGCTTTTAAAAATTTTAGATGAGATCGGCTATGAAGCGCCTTCTCCTATTCAGGCTGCAACAATTCCTTTGCTGTTAGACTGCAAAGACATTATAGGTCAGGCACAAACGGGGACGGGTAAAACGGCCGCTTTCGCCCTTCCTCTGCTCTCCAATCTCGATTTAAAGCAAAAAGATCCACAGGTTTTAGTGCTCGCACCCACACGGGAATTAGCCATTCAGGTTGCTGAAGCTTTCCAGAAATATGCATCGAAGATGAAAGGCTTCCATGTACTGCCTGTTTATGGCGGAGCAGATTACAGTGGCCAAATCCGCGCGTTAAAACGGGGGGTGCATGTTGTTGTTGGTACGCCTGGGCGTGTTATGGATCATATTCGTAAAGGCACACTCAAGCTAGATACCCTCAAAGCACTAGTTTTAGATGAAGCCGATGAAATGCTTCGTATGGGATTTATTGATGATGTTGAATGGGTATTGGAACAAACACCAGACGACCGGCAAATTGCACTGTTCTCAGCAACCATGCCGTCACAGATCCGCCGCATCGCAACAAAATATCTGACTAACCCCGAACAAGTTACCATTAAAGTTAAAACCACAACTGCAGAGACCATTCGCCAACGCTTTTGGCCGGTAAGTGGTTTGCATAAGCTCGATGCATTAACTCGAATTTTAGAAGCCGAAGAATTTGATGCAATGATTATTTTTGTTCGCACTAAAACAGCAACGGTGGAATTGACCGAAAAATTAGAAGCTCGAGGTTATTCAACCGGCGCCATTAATGGTGACATCCAACAAAATCAACGTGAACGCACGATTCAAAATTTAAAAAATGGAAAAATTGATATCCTTGTTGCAACTGATGTTGCCGCACGGGGTCTGGATGTGCCGCGTATCAGTCACGTTGTTAATTATGATATTCCTTATGACACCGAAGCCTATGTACACCGTATAGGGCGAACAGGTCGCGCAGGCAAAAAAGGTGATGCCATCTTATTTGTCGCACCACGTGAAAAAGGTATGTTAAAAGCCATTGAGCGCGCAACCAAGCAATCCATTGACATAATGGAGCTGCCATCAACCGAATTAATTAATGACAATCGGGTTGCGCGTTTTAAACAGCGCATTACTGATACGCTTGCAAGTGAAGGTTTAGAATTTTATTCGAACTTAATCACGCAATACGAGCAAGAACATAATATTCCCGCAGAGGAAATTGCAACTGCGCTGGCCAAACTGGTACAAGGCGACACGCCCTTCTTACTGCAAAATAAACCCATAAAAAAATCAAAAGAACGCTGGGATAATAACGACCGACCACAACGTGGCCGAGATCGTGACCGGGGACGGCGTGATAGTGGTAAGCGCAATGAACATTCATATCGAGATCGAGATGAATCATCAAAACCGGAAGACGGTATGCAACGTTTCCGTATTGAAGTCGGTCATGAACATCAAGTGAAACCCGGCAATATTGTTGGTGCCATTGCCAATGAAGCCGGTATCGACAGCAAGTTTATTGGCAGAATTAATATAAGCGACAATTATAGTTTGGTTGATTTACCCAATGACATTCCACCCGAAATTTTCAATGATTTGAAAAAAGTACGTGTAGCTGGCCAGAAATTAAATATTTCAGCGTTAGCCAGTGGCGGAAACTCGGGAAATAAAAGAGCACCAACTATCCGAACGAAAGATAAAAAAAATAAGGATAAACGGCCTAAAAGTAAAGACAAAAATCCAAAAAATAGAAAGCATAAAGACTCTGATGCACAGCCTAAAAGTAAGAAGCGAAATAAAGATGGAACAAAAAAGAAAAAGTTTGGTGACGACAAACCACGAAAAAAATTAACCCTATAGACGGCATTCACTCATCATTATTGCCACGGTGAGCCAAGCACCCACTTTAGCTACGAGAAAACGTGGCAGGCAAAGCGTGGCAATCTGGCTCAGTACTAGCATAAAACATCAAAAAATGCTTATAACAAACCTGATATTAACGACAAATTAATATTTATCCAATAAAATTTGATATAGATCATTGTTCACTTCATTATTTTGCTACACACTACACTTAGGAAGAGTTGTTGTAGGGGGGTTGGAAGTTATGAAGTTATTCGAAAAACACCTAGTAGAAATAAAAAATAAATGGTTTATCGAAACGCGTACAGGCTATGATGGACCGTTTGAAAGCAAGGATGAAGCAAAAGAGTACCTGCTGTTACTAAAAGATTGTGATGCGGCACGCTCTGAATTTGCAGGGTTGGAGTTCAGTCCTTTTTAACGCTGAATTTATCAATAATAAATTTACTCTGCTCTTAGAGCCTCGATAGGATCAAGGCGTGCTGCACGTTGGGCCGGTAATACGCCCGCAGCTAGGCCAATAATAATCGCCAAGCCTTCTGCAAGCAGAACAAAAGTCCATGGTGTGTGCACCGGTAATGCAGGTAACACGGTATGAAGCAGCTGAGCCAAACCGATACCTAAAAGCAAACCAACTGCACCACCGATGGCAGAAAGTACAATTGCCTCGCCCAAAAAAAGTGACAGCACTTGTGTTTTCTTAGCACCAAGCGCACGTAACAAACCAATTTCCGTTGTACGCTCATTTACGCTTATCGTCATAATCGTAATAATACCAATACCACCCACTAATAATGAAATACTCCCAATAGCGCCAACGGCAAAGGTCAATACATTTAAAATGGAGCCGAGAACTGCCAGCATTTGTTCCTGAGTCGTGATGGTAACATCGTCACGGCCATGCCTTGATTTCATTATGCGTTTAATACCTGCTACGACACGATCAACGTTGGTTCCTTCCTTATATAAAATATCAATTTCCATTAAACTGTCACGATTAAATAAATCCAACCCACGTGCAGCTGGAATGTATACGGTGTCATCCAAATCAAAACCAAGCACCTGCCCTTTTGCTTCCATGGTGCCAATCACTCGATAGCGAGCGCCGCCAATACGAACACGCTGCCCTAGCGGGTTTTTGTTAGCAAACAGTTCTTTTTTTACTTTATAACCCAACACCACAAATGCCCGAGGTGCGGTTGGATCATCATCAGGTAAAAATCGCCCCGCACTGATTTTCATGCTAAAGGTTTCAGGAAAGGCCGAACCTACGCCATAAACAGTGGTGCGGCGCGTTCGCCGATTTCCTTCGACTTCAGCGTTACCCTGCACAAGAGGCACAACTGATTTAGCAAAGGAAAGTTGTTTTAACGCTTCGGCATCACCAATAGTGAGTGGCCTAACACTGCCGAATACGCCCATTGACATGCCGAACGTTGTCACTTTTCCGGGGTTAATTCCAACCAGCGTAGTACCAAACTGGGTGAATTCAGACAGAACAAATTTGTATAAACCCTCGCCGATAGATGTCAGTAAAACAACGGCCGTAATGCCAATGGAAATGCCCAGCATGGTTAAAAAACTACGTAATTTATGCGCCAGTAACGAAGTGCCTGTCAATCGAATAAAGTCTTTAGTTAACACAACTAACGCCTCATTAGCGCATCGACTGGGTTAAGTCGAGCAGCTTTCCGTGCAGGCAACAAACTAAACAGCACGCCCGTGCCAAGCGCAACCAGTAATGATGCCACTATTGCCCACGTTGGTGGGTACGCAGGTAAAACCGGAAAGACATAGCGTATAATCCAACTCCCGGCTTGCCCTAAAATAAAACCAAAAACAGCGCCCAGTGAAGACAATAAAACCGCTTCAATTAAAATAAGTTTAAGAACAGCCTTACCCGATGCGCCCAATGATTTTAATAAACCTATTTCACTGGTGCGCTGCGATACGGTTACTAGCATTACATTCATAATTAGAATGCCAGCAACAGCAAGACTAATCGCCGCTATTCCCCCCACTGCATAAGTGAGTGCCGTTAAAATTCTGTCAAATGTTGCAAGCACTGCATCCTGTGTTATCACGGTGACATCGTCTTCACCCTGATGGCGGTCACGCAAGGTGTTTTTAATAAACGTCATCACTTTAGGAATGGCTTCACGTGTTTTAACTTCAACAAAAACCCTGAATAATGATGGCAGATTAAAAAGCGATTGTGCAGAAGCCACCGGAATAATAACGCTATCACTCACATCAATACCAAGGGATTGGCCTTCTGAAGCCAGAATACCAATAACACGAAAACGTCGATCACCAATGCGTAACCATTTCCCCAGCGCAGCATGCACCCCGAATATTTCATTGCGAATATTACTACCAATAACACAAACAGATTGAGGACGTTGCAAATCTGTATCGGGCAAAAATTTTCCTTGCGCCATTTTCCACTGGCGCAATTTTAAAAACTGAGCACTGGTTCCCTGTATACTGACTTCACGTTTACGCCCTTGCCAAGAAATTTCAGCCCCACCGATGTTAAGTGGCGCAATACGCCGTACTTGTGGGTGGCGTGTTAATGCCAGCGCATCGTCCAGCGTCAAATCACGTTCAGTAACACCGAGCATTGTCGCTGGGTCACCACCACTGGTTTCACTTCGACCAGGAATAACAATAATAAGGTTCGTGCCGAGTGACGAAAATTCGTTTGTTATATAGTTTCTTGCGCCTTCGCCCAGTGCGGTTAAGATAACGACTGAACCAACACCGATACTCATAGCAAGCAGCATAAGAAAGGTGCGTACGGTGTTGGATGTTAATGCATACCAGGAAAAGTGTACCGCATCACGTAATAATAACATGGGGCTACCCTGCCTTGCTGCCAGTATTATCTGACTCAATCTTGCCGTCAAGCATCCGAATAGAACGCATTGAGCGTGCACCAAGTGCTTCATCATGGGTAACAACAATTAAAGTGATACCACGTTGATTAAGATTTTCCAGCGTTTCAATAACGTTTAAGCCTGCTTTTTGATCGAGATTCCCCGTCGGCTCGTCAGCAAGAAGCACCGAAGGTTCCATAATAGTAGCCCGAGCAATGGCTACGCGCTGACGTTGCCCACCAGATAACTGGGGTGGTTTATGGTGCGCACGCTCTAGTAAATTCATGCTTTCCAATGCATGATTAACGCGTTGCTTTCTGATGTTTTCTTCTATGCCTGCAAGCACTAAAGGTAATTCAATATTTTCGGCCGCCGTTAGACGAGGAATAAGGTGGAAAACCTGAAATACAAAACCAATATTTTTGTTGCGCGTACTGGCTTGCATGTCATCATCCAGCTCAGTAACATCATTCCCATTTAAAAAATATTTTCCGCTACTGGGTTGATCTAATAACCCTAATAAATTAAGTAATGTTGATTTGCCAGAGCCGGACGGCCCCATCACCGAAACATATTCACCATCATTAATGGTCAGTGTAATATCATCCAGTGCATGCACTGTTTGGTCGCCAACCCGAAAGTTTCGATGTATTTTTTCAAGTTTAATCATAATAAATACAGGATCTATTCAGACTTAACACGAACCAGCGCGCCATCAATTACACCATCGCGATCAATGGAGGTCACGACTTGTTCTCCTTTTTTTAAACCGTTGAGTATCTCAGTGTACTTCCAGTTACTCAGGCCAACACGAACTTCTTTCTCATAAATTATTTGATCATCTGCATCATAAACAAAGACCTTTTGGCCTTCGAGTAACGATTCTGTAGGGATGCGTATAACATTAGAATGAGAATTAAGAATGATTTCAACATCGGCACTGTAACCTGGCAACATGTTCAATGCACTTTTGTCGAGAATAAAATTGACTTCGATATCGACTGTCCGCGCCTGCTTTTCTCTATCGAGTATATAAGGTGCAATACGTCTGACCTTGCCCTTAAAAAACTTTTTAGTGTAAGCATCCAGTGAAATACGTGCAGACATCCCCGTTTTTATTTCAGGTGCATCGACTTCGTCAATTGGTGCCAAAACATAAAGACAGGAATTATCGATAATATCAACAGCAGGAAGTGTAAGTACACCAACAGGTGACGGTGTTACAAACTCACCCAGTTCACCGGTAATCTCGGCGACAGTGCCGTCAAAGGGGGCTTTCAACTGAGTGCGCTCAAGTGCCGCTTTTGCAACAGCCAATCTTGAGCGGCTAACTTCGGTTAATGATTTTGCAGCCTGACAAGCTGCTTGTTTTGCCTGTGCTTCTCCAACGATTTGTTCAACACGGTCATCAGCGGCTAAACCTTTTTTTTGTAACTTGGTCAGTCGCCCTGCTTCGCGCTTAGCAACCTTTGCAATAACACAAGCTTCCTTGATGCGAGACTGGTTAGATAAAATTTCACTTTTTGCTAGCGCAACTTGTGCAACGAGGTCATCATTCCATATTTCAAGTAATACTTCTCCTTTGGTTACCTTATCGCCTTCGCGAACCGGCAAACGTGCAATTTGCCCACCCATCGCCGGTGACAAACCCGCTCGACGGCAGGCTTTAAGTGTGCCCGCACGCGTATTCGTCACCGTACGCTGCACATCACCTTGCTCAACGCTTGCAATAATTACATCAACAGGTTTGGGTCGTTTTAGCCAGCCAAGGAATAGAACAAAAACAATAACAGAAATCGAAATAATGATAAGTATGCGATGATGTTTGAACATTATATACCCTCTGTTTATACCTTGTATAACTATACTAAGAGTATTGCACTAAATATACATATTCATCACTACTTTTTACATGACAGAATATACCGCCTTCTTAGTCAACAAAAGGCCCATGTTGGTGTATCGGCTCGCCATGAGGCAACCCCATGCACACCATAAACTCAGTATTTTTATTGGCTTTAAATTTAAGTACGGTTTCACCGTCAACAAAGGCGGCTTGATCGGTGTGCATGCTTATTGAATTCACATCGACACTGCCTTGCATAACATAAACAACACCTCGCATGTCTAACTGTAATTCAGACTTATATGTTGCATCTTTGTTTAGCGTTACGTGCCGATAGATAACACTGGTTTTCAGTTGCAATGGCGAGTTCTCACCCACAATCGTTTTAACTGTTCCACCGTCTAGTTTTTTTACAGGGAACTCATTCGCATTAACTTGCTGGTATTCAGCATCTACTTGTTTAAGTCGCTTGGGTAAATTAATCCATAACTGAATGCCATTGCTTACACCTGTTTGTGCTGGCATTTCGGAATGTACTAAGCCACTGCCAGCGGTAAAACGCTGTGCACCACCGGCTGTTACAAATGATTCATTGCCAAGGTTATCTTTATGGTTCATCCCACCTTCAAACATATAGGTGATAGCTTCGAAACCACGGTGAGGATGATCAGGGAAACCCCGGCCAGAGTCGAGTGTGAAATGATCCCATAAAACAAAGGGATCAAAATTCATAAAATCACGTAAAGGAAACAAGCGTTTTACATCAACACCATCACCTTCAGGTACAATATTTACATCACGAATATTGATAGACATTATATACCTCCAAATTTTTCCTCGCGGTTATGAGGAGCATTAAAATCTAAATACGGCCCCTTCGGCACAATCTGTGTTGGATTAACACTGGTGTGGCTTACATAGTAATGCTGTTTAATATAATTAATATCAACCGTATCGGCAATCCCCGGAATCTGGTACAGCTCGCGCATAAAAGCAGACAGGTTTGGGTAATCAACAATGCGTTTTAAATTGCATTTAAAGTGCCCAACATAAACGGCATCAAATCGAATCAAGGTTGTAAATAAGCGCCAGTCAGCTTCTGTTAATTCAGTGCCTGTTAAATAGCGTTGTTTTTCCAATATGACTTCGGTGTTATCTAACGCATTAAATAAACGATCAAACGCCTTTTCATAAGCACGTTGTGTTGAAGCAAAACCACAGCGGTAAACACCATTATTGATGTTGTCATAAATCGGTTTATTAACAGTGTCAATATCTGCCTGTAAGTCCAGTGGATAAAAATCTGTTTTCACATCGGTTAATTCATTAAACGCTGTATTAAGCATGCGTATAATTTCCGAAGATTCATTATTCACAATCGTATTGAGTTTTTTATCCCACAGTACCGGCACGGTAATTTGCCCGGTAAAATCCTTATCGGCCTTTTGATACAACTGATAAAGATACTGCAAGCCAAAAAGATGATCTTTATATTGACCTTCGCTTGAAAAACACCAGCCATCATCCAGCATTTCAGCTTCAACATACGAAATGCTAATAATGGATTGCAGTTGTTTTAAGCGTCGAAAGATAATGGTGCGATGTGCCCAAGGGCACGCCGGTGAAACATACAGATGGTAGCGTCCCGCTTCTGCTTTAAAACCAGCATCACCAGTCGGTCCTGCTTTGCCATCCGCCGTTACCCAGCTTCTGAATGATGATTCCATGCGTTTAAATTCACCTTTATCGATCTCTTTGTCCAGCCAGCTATCGACAAGTTCACCGTTAATTAACATTCCCATTATGATTTCCTATTAATTAAATTATTTTGAAATTTTAGAATCAATACTTAATTGGCCTGCACCATGTAATGCCAGCAACATTAAGCCACCTGTAATCGCCACATTTTTCATAAACATAATAGACTGCATTTGATCTGCAAAATTAAAATGAAAGATTAAAGCAGAAACCAGTGTAAACACCGCCAGTGCGGATGCTGCCCATGCTGTTTTCAAGCCAGTTATTACCATTAAACCGCCACCAATTTCTAAAAGGATAACGAGCGGTAAAAGCGAACCGGGGACACCCATGCTGTCCATATAGCCTGCTGTGCCAGCGTAGCCCTCACCCAGTTTACCCAATCCAGCCACGACAAAGATAAGCCCCATCAAGACACGTGCAATAACATCGGTTAGTTTGTTCATTTTATTCTCCTGTTTGTAAGTTGATAGCGACAGTATAAATAAACTAATTAGATTAAAAAGCGCATAATTTAGCCTTTATTTATCGATTTATTCGATGTATATTCAAGATATGAACAAACCCAAAGTAAGCCTAGATCAATGGCATGCCCTTATAGCCGTGGTAGACCATTCTGGCTATGCGCGAGCGGCTGAACAATTACACCGCAGCCAGTCCTCGGTAAGCTATGCCGTCAACCGGTTGCAGGAACAACTCGGCCTGAAAGTGCTACATATTGAAGGCCGCAAAGCGGTGTTGAGTGAAGCGGGTAAAGTTTTGTTACAACGTGTTCGGCAGCTGGTAGCCGATGCCAGCGCGATTGAACAACAAGCACATCATCTTGAGCAAGGCTGGGAAGCCGAAATTCGGCTTGCAGTCGAAGCCTCCTTTCCAACACACTACTTGATGCAGGCCTTAAAATCCTTTGAACCACTCGCGAAGAATACACAGATTCGTTTACATGAAGTGGTTTTATCCGGCGCAGAAGATGTATTACTAAAGGGCGATGCAGATTTAGTTATCAGTCCATATATTCCACAAGGTTTTTTGGGTGAAGAACTACTGAAAGTAAAATTTATTGCGGTGGCACATCCTAAACATGCCTTGCATAAAATTAATCACAAATTAACAACCCATGATCTTGAACGGGAAACCCACGTTATTGTGAGTGACTCAGGAAAAAAAGGAATTGATGCAGGTTGGCTAGGCAATATTCATCGTTGGACGGTAACTAGCCTAGACTCTTCTCGCAAAATTATTAGTAATGGCTTGGGCTTTGGTTGGTTACCTGAAAAAGAAATTGAACAAGCGATTAGCAACGGAGAGTTAAAACCCTTGCCGCTAAAGGAAGGTCAAATCAGAAAAAGTAATCTTTATCTGGTCTATGCTAACCTACAACAAGTTGGCCCCGCAACCGAACAGCTGGCGAAATTATTAAAACAGGTATGCATTGATAATATTTAAAAACAGCTATTTTAATAGTGTTTTCACCTTATCCAATAACAGATCGGAAGACCAGTCCCGGCCACCAATAGCACGGTAAACAATGTAGCCCTCTTTATCTAATACAAATGTTGTTGGCAACCCAAGAACCGGCCACTCGTTGATAATATCACCACTATTATCAAGCAATACCTGAAAGTCAATTGGATAGTCTGCTGTGAAATTAAAAATAGTATCCTCATCTTCACCAACATTAATAGCTATCATCGCGATACCGAGTGGTTTAATCTTTTGCCAACCTTTATTCATTGCTGGCAATTCTTCACGACAAGGCGGACACCATGTTGCCCAGAAATTAATGATAACCGGTTTGCCTCGATAATCTTTTAGTGAATGTATTTTACCGTCCATATCTTTTAAGCTAAAATTTTTCGCTAATATTTTTTTAGGCAACAAAGTTAAACCTTGCGCAGCCATTGCATAATGACTAACAAGAACTAAGGCGAAGAATAACGTAGTATATTTAATTAATAATTTTTTCATAGTGTATCAACGATTCTATTTTTAACGATCTGGGGGACACATTATTGCACGAACCCACCTGCTATTGGTTTTATTGTTCTGTTTCCAAACGACTTTTAAATCAAAAGTTGTTTTTGGCGGAAAACCAAAACTGATCATCCCCCAACCATAATCACTGCTGCTTGAAAAAGTTTGCTGCGTTGGAAATGTTGCCCAAGTAAACGCTATTTTGGCAGCGGTATTAACGGCAGACGGAGACCATTGTGTTTTCCAGATTTCTTTTGATTTAACAGTTTGTATTTTATCACCCATTTTTATTTTCCAGTCTTTAAGGGAATAGGATACAGATTCGGCATGCTTTTGCTTTGGTGTGCCTATATTGGTACCGATTGCCTGAAAAATACAACTGAGTGCAAGATCGTTTGCAATTTTGCTGGAAAAACCACGTCCCTGAAAAAATGCACGAGTTTGGTCGGGTAAACGTTGGATTAGCTCTAGTTTAAAACCACCCTCTTTTAAAACCCACGATTTTAGCTGTGTTGAAGGATTTTTTGTGACACTTACTGCCGCAAAAGTATTCGCAACCAAGAGAAACAGCGGAATGATTAAGTAAATCTGTTTTTGCGGTAACTGCATTTTTTGTATGTCCGCCATAATTTAAGTACTTAATTATAGGCTAAACAGCCTGCTCGTCAATAAAATAAAAATCATTTACTTTTAATGACTTAGGGGTATGTTTTAATCTTATTTATAGAATAACCCAAGAAAATATCGAATCAAAAGTACTAAAGGATACAGAATTTTTCACCTCCATACACTATTATTATTGAGACCCAATGCACAATACTTGGGCAAAAATGCACAATACTTGGGCAAAATAGATGTGAGGTGATCAATATTATGCCATGTAGTCATACGTCAAATTGTCAGTTATACCCCCTATTGGCAATGGAGCCTGCCTTAATGTTATGGAAAAAGCATTATTGTGAGCACAACTTTGAAAAATGCAAACGCTATCATTTTTCATTAGAAGGCAAAGTTGCCCCCTTAACACTTTTACCTAACGGCAAGATGCTGGAAAAACGCACCAGCACCGAAATTAATGCCGCCGCTTTATTTAATGCTATCGAGAAAAAGCGTATTCCGGTTGTTAAATCAATTCTCAAAATAGGTGTCGCAGGCGAAAACCTGCAAACCAGTGAAGGCCTAAGCCCACTGATGGCTGCAGCCAGCGTTGGCAGTGAAGAGCTTGTCGAATTAATGCTCGTTCAAGGTTGTAATCCATGGAAAAAAACAACAAAAGGTAAAACCGCATTGGATTATGCTGTTATGAGTGGCAATGTCCAGTGTGAAAATTTAATAAGGGCACAGTTGCAAGCCTCCCCCAAAGAAGAATTCAATATCACTCAAGTTGTCAGTCAGACTGAGCTGGAAAATACTGAAAAATCATTTGTTATAAAAATGCTGCAGAAATTAAATCCGTTTAAATCATCGGGTGATGCATGATGGCGTACTGGCCATGGTGGTTAGGTGCAATCGGTCTCACCAGCATCAGCCTGTTATACTTTTTTCTTATAGGACGTTTACTGGGTGTATCCGGCAGTTGGGCAAAGGTTGTTTTCTGGCGCGAGCAGCAAGCACTCCATAAAGAAAATGAAACGCTGCACTCACAAGGAACAGAAGCGATCAATAGCACACTGATTGCAGAAACATTGGCTGAATTTGGTGAAGATGCAGTAGCTGAACTTGGCATAACTGAAACGCCGCATCAGGAAAAACAACCTGCCATTGAAAAAGAAAGTCGCTGGACTTCACACCTCACCTTCCTTGTTTCAATTTTTGTTGGCTCGTTACTTGTTTCAATTTTCACCGGGCATTTTGAGGTTAGATTTAATTTAAGCGATATTCATAGTCAGATATTCGGAAACTTATGGGAAGTCTGGCTAGCATTATTTTTTGGTGGAGCAATGGTCGGCTTTGGTACACAAATGGCGGGCGGCTGTACATCTGGGCATGGTTTGAGTGGTTCTGCACGTATGATACCTGCAAGTTTGCTTTCAACCTTTGTTTTTGTGCTATCGGCTGTATCACTGTCACTGTTAATGAAAGAGTTTATATCATGAATGAGCATATTAAATATTCCATTGTTGGCTTGCTGTTTGGTGCTGTTATTACCAGCATCGGCTTTGGTGATTACAACGAACTTCATAACATGTTTACCTTAGTCGATGAACGCATGTGGTTAAGCTTTGCCGGTGGCGTGTTGCTTACTATGATTGTCCTTTTGCTATTACGCAAGCGCATACCAAAGCAAGATAAAATAATACAGCCAGGGACATTACCAGGTAGCATGATGTTTGGCTTCGGCTGGGCCATTTCGGGCGCCTGCCCCGCGATTGTTTTTGTTCATCTGGGTGGTGGTTCAGTGGCTGCGATTGCAACTATTGTTGGTATTATCTTTGGTGTTTGGCTATATCGCTACGTGCATGCAAAACTCTTTCGATGGGATACAGGTAGCTGTGGGGTTTGAAAAACCATATCATTTCCAGAGCAATAATATAACTAAATAGTGCCATCAAGATCGTCAATAATCGGGCAACCGTTTTCACTGCCACGGCATAAGTTCAGTAATAAAGTCAGCTCGTTTTTCAGTGTTGTTAATTCATTTACCTGCTCTTCGATTGCTGTAAGCTTTAAAGCTGTTAATTGCCGAATATTGTCTTTCGCTGTTTGTGGTGAGCTGCGCATTTCAAGTAGATCTTTTATTTCATTTAATGAAAAATTCATATACTGAGCGCGCTTGATAAAACGCAAACGTGATAAATCTTTATCATTATATTGCCGAACCCCCGCTGCTGTGCGGGAAACGTCTGGAAATAAACCAATTTTTTCATAATAACGTAACGTATCTGCCGTTACATTAAATTGTTTGGTAACATCACCTATGCGATACAACGCCATAATATAATACTCGCTAGTTACTTGTCTGCCTGCTTAATATACCAGTATAGACTCTTTAGTCCCATTCCAGTTCCATATAGACATGCAATGCATTGCGTCCCAGCAACATCTCATAACCAATAAGCCGCTCATAGGGTGATAACGGGTATTCTTTTAAGCTACTAACATCCTCAATCTGCCCGCCTTTGTTAATAAACGCCTTAACGGATGAGCGTAGTAAACTAAGAAATTCATAGGTGTCTGCTCTTGCTTTTTCCATATTAGTGGCGTGACCATGCCCGGGAACAACATATTCTGGTTTTAATGAATTTATATACTCAAACGATTTTAACCATGACGCAGTATTCGAATCTCTTGATACAGCCAACATTCGTTCTGTTGATATAATATCGCCGCTAAATACAACTTTTTGTTTAGGCATCCAAACAGTAAAATCACCGGGCAGATAAGCTGGTCCAGTGTAATGCAATACAAACTCTGTATTACCAACAATAAACATCTTTTCTTTTTCAAAGATTTCATCCGCATAAACATCTTCAGTGCCAACGGAAAATTTAGGAAAAATATATTCATCCAAACGGTTAATCAGGCTGCCTGCTCGTTCACGCTGGTCTTTTAGTGCAACCTTTCCGGTTATTATTTTTACACCCAATGATTTAAAATAACTGTTCCCTAACCAACGTAGATCTTCACTGCCTGTATTAATAACCATCACCACGGGTTTATCTGTTATTTGTTTTATTTTCCGATGAATTTCTTTTGCAGCTAAATAACTTGCACCTGAATCAATAAGCACAACACCTGCATCGGTTATTACAACTCCAAAAGTCGCATTGGTGCCATAATTCCATTTTGACATTGGGCCGCGTTGCCCTACCAGCGCATAAATATTGTTAACCACTTTTTGAATTTCAATTCTTTCTGATGGCCGACTCCAGACATTCGATAATGAAAATAAGAAAACAATTAAAAATGCAATTCGCATACCTGACCTTTAATATTGGATAATAAAGAAATATTCATTTAATAGGTATAATCCGGTTAATGCCAGCGTAACACCTGCAATAATTTCAAATAACCGTTGATAGCGTGAAAGTACCTGCAATGATTCCAGCCACCCCATGCTCCATGCGCCTAGAATAACAGGGATGCTTCGACCCAGAGCAAAAGCAAGCAACAGCGCAAAACCAAATACGGGGGAACCAATACTGGCGCTGGCTGTTAAAGCAACCAGCAACGCGGGTGTGCAGAATGGACAAACGGCAACTGAAAATGGAATACCTAATAAAAAGGCACCCCAAATACCGGTGGCCTTATGCCCCTTCACCCCAAACCAGCGTAAACGAACATTAATTAAGCCAGACCACATTAACCCCATAAGGATAAGCACCGGCCCAAGTAACAAACCCCACTCTCGCCCCATAACAGACTTAACCCATTCGCCACCCAACGCTGCAACAACCCCCAGTGTTACATGTGTCACGAGCATACCTGCAACAAACGCACCACCCATTAATACTGCGCGGCGTTCTTCATGTGCTTTAGTAACATAAGCCAGCATGACGGGAACGGAAGCAAAAGACACCGGATTAAAGCTAAAAACAAACCCAGCTAAAAAACCGATACCAATACCCGCCCAGCTGGCATGTTCCAATGTGGCTTTAAATGTCGCAACATTAATGTCAAGCACAGCTATTAATAAATAAAGGGCTAAACCAAACAAAAGCACGGCTGTTAAATAGGGACTGCCTTTCGATGCGCGATTTAAAAACTCAAGGCCATCACTGTGTAAGCCTTTAACTGATACAAGTATCATTGGCAAAGTAAACATAGTTGCAAATAACAAACCAGATATAATTGCATACGGTAGCGAACCAACCGTTACAGCCATACCTATAACAATAGCCACAAGTGGCAATGTGCAGGCAGGCAAGGTCGAACCAAGTTGAACAGAAAAAGGTAACTTCTTACCTTTTGGAATTAGCTTGAAAAATTCAAGATGAGGGATGGGTAAATAAACAAAGCGGGATAGCAAATAGATAATAGCGATTATAAAAAGAAGAATGCTGGGTGTATACGTGCCCCATTCCGGTGGTTCACTCACTATCACTGCAAGCGCCATAAGAATAACTAAAAGAACACTACGACTTAACCATACTACAAACAGGTTATGGCAACAGGATTGTTCTTCCTTATTCTGGTGCACACGCCGAGAAAAAAGCGTGTGTGTTGCAATTGTACAAGGTTCAAAAAATGCAAGAAGTCCTAGCAGTGTTGTTGAAATAAGGAGTAGCGTCAGCATTTAATCTTCTTTTAACCTTGCTTCTAATTCAGCACGTAGTTTTTTTGCTGACGGTAAACTTGAAAAAATCAGCTCACCGTCAATTGCAATCGATGGTGTTGTCATTACACCCAGAGAGACAGCATAATCAAGATCATCAAGGATATTTACCTCACGCCATTGAACTTTATTACCACCAATTTCATCTGCCAGTTTTCGTAATACATCTTTAGCATGACCACATTTGCTACAGCCCGGAGATGAAAATATTTCTACATTAAGGTTCATCCTTATCTCCTGAAAAATAATTAAATATCCAGCCACATGCGAACAGGTAATAATACATATGCCGCGATAAAGCCGATGCTCCAGATAACAACCGAGGTCCAGTATATGCGTTTATTCCATTTAAAAGCTGTATTGCAGGCTCGTGCTAAATCAGAATCGACTGGACAAGCCCTCCCTGGTCGAAACATCAGCCAACCTGAAATGAGCAACATAAAGCCAGAGAAAGCAAACACCCATATTTTATACTGGCTTAAAGTGATTAAGAAAGGAAAGGCGCTTGTCATTGCCGCAACGGTTGCCCCCATACCTAAAGTAACAAAAATAATAGGTATCGCGCAGCAAACGAGTGTGCCGGTGGTTGTGAATAATGAAAACACCGTGACACTGCTTTCTTTAATATTTAATGTTTTAACAGCCATCAGTGAACTCCATATAAAAATCCTAACGGCTTATTTAATTGGTGTGGTTTTCATACTACGGTACGTAAACCCTGAATCATTAAATAATGTTTTCATCTTATCTTCTTTTAGCTCCACACCTTCTTTTGCATCAACGCTTACTAGGCCTTTATCCAAATCAATTTTAATATTACTGATCCCTTCCATTTTCTTGAACTTTTTCTCGATACCATAAGCACAGAATGGGCAAGCTAAACCATCAACTCGAATGTCATAGTTTGTTCCTGCTGCAAAACTGACTTGCAGTGAACTGAGTATAACCATTACGCTTAAAACAGCCATTACTATTGTTTTTTTCATTTTATAACTCCTGATATTTTTAATATATTAATGTTTAACCTTAAATTACATATGCCATTCAAAACTCATTTTTGCACGATAATCTGACTTCTCCTGTGAGCCATTTAAATTACTCACAATGGGAAATTGAACACCCGCTTTAATCGCAAAGTTTTTAACTGTCCAGAATATTCCCGGAGCAATAAACCATTCATCACCGCCGCTATTCGCAACGGTATTGCCGTTAAGTGTTCCCTGCTCACCCAGTTCACCATTAAGTTCCAGCAACCAGACCATATCGGGTTCGGTATAAGTGGTTAGCGTTGTGCGCGCTCCCACAACAAAATCAACCAGCGTTTTGCTGCCACGTTTTAAGCCTGCACTGTTGGTTCCATTTTCACGATAGCGCACACTTGCCCAGCGATACCAGCTACGCCCTTCGTAGCCATACGATAAACCAACAATGCTGTCGGTGGTGCCGGTACCCAGCGCCGGGCTTTGGGTTTCATCACCTGTTTTACTAAGGAATTTTAAGGAAATAGCCGCGCTTTCCTGCAAACCAAGTGAATCTTTACGCCAGAAACGATATTTTGTAAACACAGAACTATCGCCGATGCCACTTGATGAGCCTCCAATATTAGACTTAATCCCATAGGGAACTTCAACACCAATTGTCCAGTCACCCGTGAGTCCATAACGAAGATCCAGACCGATTTCATTATCCAGCTTATTGCCCGCTTTTGTGGAATGCAGTTCGGTTGCAACTTCAACGCCACCTTTAAAAAGCGTGTGTGGACCCTGACCAAACACAGGGTCATGCGCAAATGCAGTGTTGAGAGAAAAACCAGATGCAAGTACAAACACCAGTCCCAGCTTTGTTTTAAATTGAGAAGCCATTATTTACCTCATTGATATAGACTTAAATTAATGATTAAAGTTTGTCTTTAGTCATCGTCTTCTTTAACTTGAGGTAATCATAGAGGGTGGAGTTAACTCTAGGTCAAGCGATTTATAGAGAAAATCTAAATTATTGTGTCTTTAATTTTGAGAATTTACTTTAACTATATAAATTCAATAAAAACATTAGCTTATGGAAATAACCTGTTAATCCACTTAACCAATCGACGCGTGCCTGTGCTGAATAACCTGGGTGCATAGCCTGAATTCACTGTGCGCCGGTGAATTTGTGCCAGCGTCGGGTAGGCATGAATAGCGGCTGAAATATCCCCTATTTTAGTACCCGCTTGCATGGCTAGGACAATTTCGTGGATAAGTTCGCCAGCATGAGCTCCCAGAATGGACGCCCCCAGTATTTTCCCTTTATGCGTAACCAGTTTATAGAGGCCCTGTGTTTCCACTTCGGTTAATGCCCGGTCAACGTCTTTAAATTCAAAGCGTAACACCGTCGGTTCAATACCCTGCTCTCGTGCCTGCTGCTCGGTTAAACCCACCCTCGCCAGTTCCGGTTCGGTATAAGTGACCCAGGGAATAACGCGATAATGGGTCTTTTTGGGGAAGCGAAATATGGCATTGCTGATAACAATGCCTGCCTGGTATTCCGCCATATGGGTAAACAGGTAAGGCCCACAAACATCGCCACAAGCATAAATATGTTTTTGCGATGTGCGCATGCGACGGTCAACCGTAATTCCTCGTCGAGTAACATTCACACCGGCTGCATCTAAGCCAAGGTTATCTGTATTGGCTTTGCGACCGGTTGCCACCAGAATTTTATCAGTTTCCAGTTTTAAACCACTATTGCACTCAATGGTGGTAACCTCATTACTCTTATATATACGTTTAGCGTCTGTTGAAGTGTGGATAATAATGCCTTCTGCAACTAATGCCTTATGCAAGGCATCCGACAATTCGGGGTCTTCCTGTGGCAAAATTCTTTCTCCACGCTGCAAAATCGTAACCTTGCTACCGAGACGGGCAAACGCCTGCCCCATCTCTAAGCCAATCGCACCACCGCCCAACACCACCAGACGCTCAGGTAATTCACGTAAAGAAAATAAATCGATATTGGTAAGATAAGCGGCTTCTTCCAGCCCTCGAATAGGTGGTATAAAGGGCTGACTCCCTGTTGCTAAAACAAAACGTTTGCCTTTAATAACTTGCTCATTAACCTTTACCGAATAAGCATCTATAAATTCAGCATGACCAAAGATTACTTCACAGCCGTACCCGCGAAAACGTTCAGGATCATCATGATGTTGAATATGTTCAATAACCGATTGCACATGATCATTCACTTTAGCTAGATCGATTTTAACATTAACCGTATCAAGACCAAACTCGGCCGCACGCCGCATCAGCGATGCAACTTTGGCAGACTTGATTAAAGTTTTGCTGGGTACACAACCGTAATGTAAACAATCACCGCCGAGTTTATCTTCCTTTTCTATCAGCGTTACCTTTAAACCCAGCTGTGCGGCAACACTGGCGACGGTTAACCCGCCAGCGCCTCCACCAATAATAACAAGATCACGTTGGCTCATTGTACGATCTCTTTTAGTTTTGCAGTCAGTGAAATTTTTTGCCGGAAAACATCATAGGAAACAGGTGTTTTATTTTTATAGTCAATCCGCTTACGGCGTTTTTCATCCAGTAAATAATAGCGCACTAGCACTTCAACACTAGCGGCCTTGCCATTATCATCAACATCAATCGAATAGGTTTGTGGTTGCCAGCGTGGTAAGCGTGTATCCCATAAATCAACGATAAAAGGCCGCCACATAACGGTCCGTATTAGTTTCTCGCTTTTTTCCGCAAGTACATTGCCATGACTATCCAGTACACGCAGTTGTACCAGTAAATAGCGATCCGGCGTGCCTGTTGGTACATAATGTGAAGCACCGGTATTGGCAATGGTTAACGCAAAACTTCGCTTGCCTTTGCTGTTTTTATTTTGCTCAGAAAATTTTACTGACAAGGCTTTTTTAACCATCTCGGGATCATGCCCACCACGCCAGTAATGGTGGCGTGTTTGCCGTACTTTGCCCCCCTCAACTAAAGGACGATTTACCCGTGGCATATGGCATTGAACACAGCCGAGCGAAGAAGTTTTTTCAACAATATTTTCACCTGTACTACCTTTAATAGCCGTGTTTTTACTTTTTGACATCTGAGTAAAAATATCCGGATCTTCTTTTAGCGGTTGTAATGATGCAAGCAACTTCAGAGCATCTTTTGAGGGCGGCTGCGCTGCCGAGCTTCCAATTTCAGCGACCGTACCGCAAGGCGGAAAACGAAAAAAGGTGTCCCAACGGTCGCCTTCAACAACATGACAACGCACACACACCTGATTGGGATCATCCATTTTTTTAACCGGATGCGGTGCGTTGGTCGTACCTAATACACCCACAATTTTACCCTCACGATAATGACAAGCCGCACAGGTTACCCCTTCATGTTGAAGTTTAGAGTCAAAGTCTGGATTGTCTTCCAGAACAGGATACCACTTGTCCGCATCACTATAGCCTAGTACCTTATGCGGTTGCTGCCGATCGAGGGGGGTGTGACACAAACGGCAAACATGCTGGCGGCCGTCAAAGTTCCAATCTGTTTGAAAGTAAGGATCCGTCCAAGCTTGGCTATGAATAGCTGTCTGCCACTCCTTATAAAAAGCTTCATGGCATGTGCCACACTCTTTTGCAGTTAACTTTCCTAACACCGCCGGTGATTGCGATGTATCAACCGGCCAAGCAAATTGATCGTCAACAACAAAAATATGCATTGGCCGTAAAAAACGCCAAGCAAAAAAGCCAATGATAATAATGATTATCGTGCTAATGATTACTTTTTTTGCCATCGACTTTTCCTTATCAAAACCATTTAAACAACCAGTATTTTTCAAAAGCAACTTTACCCAAATGCATAAGATACCCCGGTTTATGTAATTTCATTTCAGGCTTTGGCTCTGCATAAAAATTGCCATTACCCATTCCGGCTTTGCCCTTTCCTGTTTCAATAAAACAGGCGCCGTGTCCATCAAAAAGTTCAGGTTTTCCTTTTCCGGTTATCTCGTAGACAATATTTTTTACCACTACTTCAGCTTGCCCATGTGCAATCACTCCGGCTTTCGGCAAGGGTTTACCCACACTGAGTTTAATGCCCGTTACATCACCAATCGCATAAACCTGCGGGAATGAAGTTGTGAGTTTATACTTATCAACAGGGATCCAGCCACTCTCTCCTGTCAGACCAGCATCACGCACGACTTTTGGTGCACGATGGGGCGGTACATAAACCAACAAATCAAAATCAACAGTAACACCATTACTGAACATAATTTTTTTATTAGCAGCATCAACACTGGCTACCGCATGTTCAGAGTGATAACCCACACCTTTCGCTTCTACCATTGCGCGTAGTTGGCGCGAATTTTCAGGCCCGGAAAGCGACATTGGCCCTGGCTCCGGCGTATAAATATCAACTTGAACTGCATCACGAATGTTTCGTTTTCGGCAATCGTTTTCAAGTAACAACGCAGCTTCAACCGGTGCAGCTGGGCACTTAAACGGAACGGAGCTTACCAGTACAACAATTTTTCCAGCTTTAAATTTTAAGCGTGCTTCATTGAGTTGTTCTGCGCCCTCTAAAGTATAAAATGTATGGCCTGCTTCACTTAATCCCGGGATGGTTTCAGCCGCTAGTTCAGCACCTAAAGAAATAACAATATAATCGCCGGTAAAAGTTTGCCCGTTGACCTGCACACTGCGTTGTTCCGCATCAATACTTTCAATTTCCCCTTTTATAATTTGCACACCAAGGCTTATTAACTTTGTTCGGGGTCTGGAAATATCTTTTCTACGGCGAGTGCCAGTCATAAGCCACGGGAGTGAGGGTGAAAAGACATACTGGTCTTCACGCTCGATAAGCACAATGCGGTATTCAGGTGCGAGTTGTTTACGTAGTTGAGTGGCAGTAACAACACCCCCAATGCCGCCGCCCAATACCAGTATAGTTTTATCCTGATCCATTGCCTTTCCTTGTCAGATTTTTAATTTTATAAGCCCGCCATCACAGCGTTTTTATCCCATTGTCTAACTACGTTAGGTATGACACTGGATGTGCTCGATTCTAGATAGAAATGTATTGAAATATCCGTAATATTAATCTTTGGCTCCCTAATCAATTTTATCGACAGTGGTTAATGATACGATCAAATAACGTTAACTACTATCCAAAACCGTCTTGTTTATAAGACACATTTTGTATAATAATTGTTATTGTAGTCATGATTCATTATCCTCTTATCTTGCTGTAGCAATCACTTTAGAAAATATTTTTTAGAATGATATAGCTAGCAACAAATACCAGAAATAGCCCAAAACCCCGTTGAAGCAACGCAGCCGGTAAACGATG
>UOFT01000022.1_pt1 | contig 51007 bp, 58 predicted proteins | sample 1990121 | NCBI WGS metagenome assembly UOFT01 (sample SAMEA4728526, study PRJEB27164) | hydrothermal vent metagenome | biome: marine basaltic hydrothermal vent biome; feature: marine hydrothermal vent; material: mineral | place: Pacific Ocean | collected 2011-06-14/2011-07-23 | depth 1741 m
CATCGTCAGGGTCAAGTCTTACAAATCACATTTTGACAGACTAACACATCGTCAGGGTCAAGTCTTACAAATCACATTTTGACAGACTAAAAAAAGTATAATATATTATTGGTGTCACAAGGAGGTGATTGATGACAAGACAGTTAAGGATTGAGTATTCGGGTGCGATTTATCACATTACGTCACGCGGCAATGCTCAACAATCTGTTTATTTAAACGATGAAGATCGCACTAAGTTTTTATCTCTGTTAAATGTTGCATGTAATCGGTTTAATTGGTATTGCCATGCATATTGTTTAATGGATAATCATTACCATTTATTAATTGAAACGAATGCTCCCACATTATCTAAAGGGATGAAGTTTATTAATGGCACTTATACGCAATCTTTTAACAAAAGACATAAACGTGTTGGGCACGTTTATCAGGGCCGATTCAAAGCAATACTTGTTGATAAAGATAGTTACTTATTAGAATTGTCGCGCTATATCGTATTAAACCCTGTCCGAGCAGGTATGGTACGTAGTGCGAAAGAATGGCGTTGGAGCAGTTATCGTGCAACGGCTGGCATAAGTACACCTCATGTTTGTTTGACAACAGATTGGGTATTATCTTGTTTTAGTAAACAATGTAAGCGAGCAATGTTGCGGTACCGAGATTTTGTACAAGAAGGAAAAAATCAGCCATCTCCTTGGGAAGATCTTAAGAATCAAATTTACTTAGGTTCTGCAACATTTATTGAAGAGGTGCAATGTAAGATAGAGCCTGAACGGTCATTGAAGGATATACCTAAATTACAAAAACAGTCTTCAATAAAACCGTTAGGTTATTATCAGCAACGTTATTCAAGTCGTGATGAAGCGATGGCAAATGCGTATTGGGACGGTCATTATACATTGAAAGGTGTCGGTTCTCATTTTGGTGTAAGTTATGCTACAGTGAGCCGGGCAGTAAAAGCTTATGAATGTGAAATGTAAGACTTGACCCTGACGGTGCTGACGGCTGACGGTGTGTGAGCATAGAGAAATAAAATTTTATCACTCATCGAAGTGAAACGACGTTGTTTCTTTTTAACGAGCTTGGGTTCAAAATCACCGTTACGATCACGAGGCGTATCAAGCTCAAACTGACCGTCTTCGGTTTGGATGGTTTTACTGGAGTAACCATTGCGGTTGGTTATCCGCCTTGGCTTTTTCATGTTTGGAATAGCCTAGATGTTCATCAAGTTCGGCATTGAGCGCGGCTTCGACAGTGATCTTGGTTAGCATCTGCCGAAATTCAGTGAGATCGGCTTCCGTTTTAATATTTTTGGCAGCTTCTTGTGCAAAAGCTTGTAGTTCTTCTTTTTTCATAATTATCTATCCTTTCCCTGTGAAGGGCTAATGATAAACAATTACACAGAATTTAGTACAGTCTCTTTTAAAGCTAAGCGTACGCCGCCGCAGGAACGGTTTCAGATTTAAACCTGTTTCTTAATTCCTCAGTTACGACATACTCATTTAAAGACTTAACAAGTTCCTTACCCATTGCATAAGCTAAGTTCACTGGCACAGCATTACCAATTTGTTTGTAAGTTTGATTCACGCTTCCTTCAAACAGCCAATCATCAGGAAATGTTTGTATTCTTGCATATTCCCTAATTTGGAATGGTCGCGTTTCGTCTGGGTGGCATCTTTCTGTTTGTTTTTGCGCCGGGGAAGTTGTTAGTGTTAAGCAAGGTTCATCCCAACTAATACGCCTTGCCATGCCCGTTTTCCCGCCACCTAAATAAAAACTTTTAAGCATGTATTCTTTTTGTACTTCTATTGGCAAATCACGCCAATAGCCACCAGGTGGAACCATATCCATAATTTCTTTTTTTCTAGCGGGGTACTGCTGTCCAGCAGATACAACAACATCAGTATTAAAAAGCTCGCCAGCTTTAAGAGCCGAAGATAAATTCATCATTTTATTATCAGGCTTAGGATAATTAAATTTAATTCCACTACCTTTTTTTATACCTATTAAGAAAAGCCGTTCTCTTTTTTGCGGTACTTTATAAAATACGGCTTTTAGTACTTGAGGAGGTAAAACGTCATAACCTAAGTCCTCTAGAATCTGAACCATAGACTGTAGCGTTTTTCCATTCTCATGAGAAACAAGCCCTCTTACATTTTCTCCAACACAAATTAAAGGCTTTACTTCTTTTACTGTTCTAGCAAACTCATAAAATAATGTACCTCGGGCATCATTTAATCCCCTTTTTTTACCTGCATAGCTAAATGACTGACAAGGGAACCCGCCAGTCACAATATCAATTTGACCTTTATAAGATTTAAAAGATTCTTTTGCTACATCACCCTCTACAACATTCCAATGTGGGCGATTTTTACGTAATGTTTTACAAGCCCATGGGTCTATTTCATTCAATAACTTACAAGACAACCCTGCCTTTTCTAACCCTAGAGCCAATCCGCCAGCACCAGCAAATAACTCTAAAACAGAAAAAGATTTTATTGGTACATTGTAGTCTTCAGTTGTTTCTCTTACACTGTGAGCCAAGTCTACACCGACATGAGGTTTTAAAGACTCTGGCGAGTAAACTCTGTATGCATTTGGCATCCGAGTAGCTTTTAATTTGCCATTTTCATCCCACCGTCTTAGTGTCTGTTTAGATACAGACAGCATCTCTGCTGTTTCCGATAAAGAATAGTAATTTTTCATGCTAATGTTACTCAACGTTATACATGGTTACTAATAATAAACGGTTTTGGATATGAATCAAGCAGAAAAAGACATTATTTTAAAAAAAGCACAAAAATGGTTCAAAGACAGCATTGCTGAAAATCATATAAAAAATACAAAAAAGTTAAAGGATGCGTCTAAATTCGATATAAACCCATTTTTAGCCGTTTACCTATCTAATTTCCTTACAGGTGAGGCAAAACCAGAAGGTATTGCCAAAGCTCTTGTATATCCACGAGCTTTAGGCACTTCAATAACAACTTCCTTCGGTACAAATATACAGAAATTCACCAATGAAGTTTTATCCTCCTTCGGCAGTACCACCTCTGGTATTGATATTGAGTTCATCGACCAAATAAACAAAAACAAAATCTACTGCCAACTTAAATCTGGACCTAACACCATTAACAAAGATGACGTTGAAACTATTACAGGTCACTTTAAAAAGGTAATCCATCTTGGGCGTACTAATAACTTACGGATCACACATGATGACATGGTTGTTGGCATAATCTATGGTGATGTTGCTAGTCTAAATGGCCACTACAAACGAATCACCACCGATTATCATTATCCTATCTATATTGGCCAAGATTTTTGGCATAGGCTTACCGGTGACAAAGATTTTTACACAGACCTAATACATGCTATCGGTAAAGTTGCAGCAGAAGCTGATTTTACTGAAGAATTAAAAGAAGTAATAAAAGAGCTTGCTAAAACACCCGAAGTTAAGCAACTATCAAAATAAATAGAACAATTAGGGGGCTGAACACAGATACAGCTAATATTAGAGGTATCTGCGTTCTGCCCCCGATTTTTAATGCTGGGGTTATGGATATATAACAAGCGAACCCCCGCAATCCATAACAGTGTTGGGGGGTCCTGGCGTCACCCCAACCTATATATACATCTCAATCACAATTGCTTTTATTAGTAATGACGAAATTAATGATTAAACTTTTTTGCAATCCAGTAATCAACACTCGCGTATTTTCCTGACCCAATAAAGAATAAAGTCAGTAACATAATAAAATAGGTTACGGCAAACTCGATACCGTTATTTAAAATAACAACGGAACCCTGTTCGGTTAACCAGTCATAGTTACCGTGTTCTTTTAATAATTCTTTTACGGTGCCTAATTTTTCCGATGCGGCGATGGCGTCACTGCAATTAAAAAAACAGAATTTTGCATCGGCAATTGCCTGCCAGCCATTGACCCAGTGGACACTGAAGATAGCAATAACCATTGTGAACATAAGTGGTATAGAAATCCAACGGACTCCAAAGCCAAATAGCAACATAACTGCGCCTGCTAATTCGGTTGAGGTTGCAAGAAAGGTCAACAGGTCTGGAAAGGGCAGGCCAAGCCCCCAGTCCGGATTACCAAACCAGGCGGAAGTGTCTTCGAAACTATTGTATTTACTTAAACCGGCCATCCAGAATATCGGCGCAAGGTATAAACGAAGTGCAAGTGGTGCTAGAAAATCAACCGCGCGGGTACGATTGAGTAAGCCTTGCAATTGCAATAACTTCTCCATAAAGAACTCCTTGTCATGTTATTTTAAAAGTGAAAGTTAGAGCTGACTATTGCTTTAGAGTTCCAATAATAATCGCTTTATTGTTTAGATCGGTTAGGGTTTGTTGGCCAAAGTCGATAATACTGCTGATGTCTGGGTTTTCTAATTCATTTGCAATTTGGGTTAGTAACTTTTTGCCTGTTAATGACTGTTTATTTTCTTTAATAAGTTGCAGTAAGCGCGCAATAACGGGATTCACTTCTGTAAAACTGATTTGTTCGCCATCTTCTAAGCGTGATGCAACAATATGGGTTGCCTGTTCGCCCGATTGTGCAGGTTGATAATCGTTGCTAATTTGGTGAACAGGGAATTGATAGCTTAATAGCCATGCCAGATTTGACAGTACAGGGACCTCATCTAAAAAATTTGTGTGTTCGGATAGTTGGGCGGTGTCATTGGTGAGGTCTGAAACGCTGAGAGCGAGTTCTACCCATTCATAATGTGCAAGCTCCAGCATAAAGGGGAGGTCATCGGCGTGTGGTTGGCGTTCTTCTTCAAGATAGACTAAAAATTCGCGTGGCATTTCAGGAAATAAGGGTGTGTGGGCTTTATGGTTTGCAAAGTAATCCCGTACCAATGCATGCCAACGTTGTTTTCCGAGTATTTCGCACAGTACCGGGTAGGTTGTTGACATAAAGTCTTCAACATTATTATAAAAAAGTTGGCTGTATATTTTCATCCGGCGATCTTCGATATTCTCGGGTATTGCATTGATATCCGGTTGACGAATATGCGCGGTGAATGCGTATTGCATTTTTTGGAAATCGTATTGAGTCTGATTTTTGTTAGCGGGCATTACGATACCTGTTGAGAGGGTGCTGCATGTTCCGTTGTTTGCCATTTATTCTGGATAGAAATAATACGATCCACTTCGACAAGTAATTCAGCCAGTGGTGGCACATTAAAATCTCGCTCTAATAAGGTTGGGATAACCCCATAGCGTTGATAGGTTTGTTCTAATAAATCCCAGACTGGTTCAATAACATCGGCGCCGTGGGTATCGACAATTAAATCTTTTGCTTCTTCGTAATGGCCTGCAATATGAATATATTCGACTCTATCGGCTGGAATTGCATTTAAGTATTCGGTTGCATTGTATTGGTGGTTAATACTGTTGACATAAATATTATTCACATCGAGTAACATTTTACAGTCGGCTTCTTCAAGTACCGTATTTAAAAATTCAATTTCAGGCATTTCTTGCCCAGGTGCCGCATAGTACGATACGTTTTCCATTGCAATCGGGCGTTCTAAAATATCTTGAACGCGTTTAATCCGCTTGGCAACGTAATGCACTGCTTCTTCTGTAAACGGGATGGGGAGGAGGTCATATAAATGACCGTCATCACTACAGTAACTTAAATGTTCGCTGTAGAGTTTAATCTGGTGTTCATTTAAAAAGCGTTTTAGACGATGTAGAAAGGCTTCATCGAGTGGGCTGGGAGAGCCAATGGAAAGGGATAAGCCATGGCAGATCATGTCATAGCGTTCGGTAAACGATCTGAATTGTTTACCTGCAGTACCGCCGACACCAATCCAGTTTTCGGGGGCGACTTCCATAAAGCCAACCTGGGAAGGGTTTTGGTCTAGTAGCGAAGCCATAATGCTTCGCCGCAGACCAATACCCGCACTATTAACATGGAATATCTTGTTGCTCATGTTATAGCGTAAATGCTGGGTTTAGTGACCGCCGCATTTTCCTTCATTCATTTTTTTGTGGTCTGAGCCGCATTTACCGCCCATTTTGGCTTTGTCTTTCTTCATTCCGGCACCACACTTAGCATCTTTTTTCTTAGAGGCTTTGTTGCCACCGCATTTGCCTTCGCCACATTTGCCGTCTTTTTTCTTCATGGCCTTGCCTTCACCGCATTTGCCATCCATTTTCTTTGAATCAGACATATTGCCGCCACATTTACCGTCTTTAGCAACTTGATAACCACCTTCAAGATTGGTCATTGCAAATGGATTGGCGCCAGTTTCAGAAGCATTAGCAATATTGCTGGCCGCAAGTGTTGTAGCGAAAATAGCGCCAAGTACGATTGAGATTGGTTTGATAGTTTTATTCGACATTTGGATTACTCTCCGTTGTAGTAAAAATTTTTAATTATATAGAATGTGTTGTTTTGACATCGTATAGGTTGAAACCAGTATAAAACCCATTTCACCCTTCACTTAGGAGAGTATGACCGATGGATTATTAAAAAGGTTCAATCTACAGTTCGACAATACCTTAATATAGGCTGAATTTATGTGAAAACTATCTAATTGTTATACATTTGTGATAAATAACGATATTTTAAGAAATTAAGCCCTGTATGCAGTTGATATAGTGCTGTTCATTTGGGGTTGTTTGGTCGCGTTGCGCCTGCCATATCATTTGGCCTAGGCATTCCATTATTTCGTGTTCGGCTTGATGTGCATCACCGTGTTTTTCTTTGAGCGACTGGTAAACGGCTTGGATGACCGCCGGGCGCTGGGTGGATAGCTGTTCGTGTATCGCAATATGCATCGACATATGTAAAAAGGGGTTGGTTTGCCCCATTTCCGGGGTAAAGTCTTTATCAATAGTGGACTCGTCATTCAAAAGTACATGGTATTCCGAGTGTTGTTGAATAATCGTGACAATAACCTGTTCCAGCGGTTGTAATAACGTCTTATTATTGAAGTTTTTCCAAGCAGTGTAGAACATCTGCCGCATTTCATTTCGATCATTTCCAAACATTTACTTTACTCAATATTTTTGTCTTTAAATTCACACAAGTCCTCAATCACACAAGAGCCGCAGCGTGGCTTACGCGCAATACAGGTATAGCGGCCATGCAGTATCAACCAATGGTGCACATCCACTTTGAACTCATCCGGCACAAATTTTAGCAACTTCTTTTCAACCTCTAAAACATTCTTCCCCGGCGCAATATTGGTACGGTTAGACACTCTATATATATGCGTGTCGACTGCAATGGTAGGGTGGCCAAAGGCGGTATTGAGTACAACATTGGCTGTTTTGCGGCCAACGCCCGGCAGGGCTTCCAGCGCCGCTCTGTTTTCCGGCACTTTACTATTGTGGAGCTCAATCAACATTTTACAGGTGATAATAATATTTTTGGCTTTGGTGTTATATAACCCTATTGTTTTTATGTATTTCTTCAGGCCGGTTAACTTTAATGCCAGAATTTTTTCAGGCGTGTTAGCCACTTTATAAAGTTTATCGGTGGCTTTGTTGACCCCCTTGTCGGTGGCCTGTGCCGATAAAATAACGGCAATGAGTAGTTCAAACGTGGAGTTATAATGCAGTTCGGTAGTGGGATCGGGGATATGTGCTTTTAAACGGTTGAATATTTCGTAGCGTATTTTAGGATTCATAACGGTCGATTTTATATTTTTACTACAGAGAATATGAAGGACACTAAGAAAAGATTAAAAACATTATGTACCCAAAGCACTTCGTGGGGCAGGCTTTTCTTTGTGGTTAATTTTCTATTGCTTGCGTATTTGCAACTAGGATACTTTTCTTTGTTTCTCTTTTTTTATCAATAATGTTCTTTAAGGCCAAAATAAAGCCCAAGCCGATAAAAGCACCGGGAGGTAGTATAGCCAAAAGAAAGCCCCGGTAATTGTCGATGACGGTAATTTTAAGACCTTCCGCGGCCGGGCCAAACATTAAGTGGGCTTGCTGAAACAGGGTGCCAAAGCCGATGAGTTCCCGCATTGCACCAAGGGTAATCAATACGGCGGTAAAGCCTAAACCCATAAACAAGCCGTCTAGCATAGATGGCATCACGGCATTTTTAGAGGCAAAAGATTCGGCGCGGGCAATGATGGCGCAATTTGTAACGATAAGCGGGATAAAGATACCGAGTATTTTATATAGGTCATGGAAATACGCTTCCATGCTGAGTTCAATAACCGTGACGACTGAGGCGATAATCATCACAAAAACGGGGATGCGTACTTCGGTGCGAACCCAGTGGCGAATAACGGAAATAGCAGCGTTTGAAGCAACAAGAGTGAGTGTGGTGGCAAGGCCTAGCCCCAAACCGTTAATTACAGTGTTAGACACGCCAAGTAATGGGCACAGTCCCAATATTTGTACCAGAACAGCGTTGTTGCTCCATAAACCTTGCTGAGCTATATTTTTAAAGGATGTTTCACTCATCGCATCAACCCTGTTTCTTTGACGTAGTGGTTACTTGTGGTGCCGGTGTTTTTAGTGCAAACAGTTTATCACCTTCTTGCTTATAAAATAATAAGGCTTTATGTACGGCCTTTACAATCGCGCGAGGTGTAATGGTTGCACCGGTTAGCTGGTCAAAGTCGCCGCCATCACGTTTCACTTTCCAGTCTTTTGTTGTGGGATTCGTTAAGGATACATTATTAAATTGTATTATCCAGTTGGACTTTTCAATTTCAATGGCATCGCCTAAGCCCGGTGTTTCTTTGTGGTTTACTACACGCACACCGGCAAGGCTGCCGTTGTGTTTAATGGCGACAAGTAAGAATATTTTCCCGGTATAACCATCCGGAGCCACCACGGTTAAGATGGCGGCGATGGGCTTGCTGTTTTTTCGGGCGCGGAAAACGGTAACGGGCTCTTTGCTACCAAGTAATTTGAGGTTGGTCACTTGAATAATATCAGTGAAAATATCATTGTCATGTTCAGCGGGTGGCACTAACTGGTGCAAGCTGCGCAATGTTGCCAACTTGTGATTTTCTTTTATTTTTTCTTTGGTTTGCTCATAGGTAAAGGCAACCATGGTGGTGCCAACAACAGAGAATATGCCCAACACAATGGCGCTGACAATCATCTTTTGCATTAATGGGTGACGTTTGTTTTTATTTTTGGTGGTCATGCGTTTTCACCAAAGGCTTTAGGGCGAGTGTAGTAATCAATGGTAGGTGCTGCCATGTTCATTAACAAGACACCAAAGGCAATGCCATCAGGGTAGCCGCCCCACATACGAATAACATAAGCAAAGACGCCAATACCAGCGGCATAGATAAGTCGGCCAGTGGGTGTGGTGGAAGCGGTTACCGGATCGGTTGCAATAAAAAAGGCGCACAGCATGGTCGCGCCACTAAATAAATGGAATAGCGGTGATGTTTCTGTGGACGGATAAAACAGTAATGCCATAACAAATATGCTGGCAAGGAATGCCACTGGGATTTGCCAGCTAATCACGCGACGGTAGAGTAGCCATAAGCCACCAAACAAAAAAGCAAGGTTGATCCATTCCCAGCCTTTACCTGCGAATTGCCCAAACACCGCTGGGGCGCTGGTTTGAATGGCAGCAAAGGACTCGCCGAGTCCCGATTGTGTTTTAACGGTATCGAGAGTGGTTGCCATCGTCATTGCATCAATATTAATATTATTAAACGTTGAATACAGTGAATAATTTAAACTTTGTGCAAACGATAAGGTGTTTTCTGGTTGTAACCAAACGGTCATCTCAAGCGGAAAGGAAATAAGCAGTAAGGCATAACCTATCATTGCAGGGTTAAAGGGGTTGTAGCCGAGCCCGCCATATAAATGTTTGCCAATAATAATAGCAAACGAAACACCAATAAAAATTAACCACCACGGTGCAAGGTTGGGCAATGCAAGTGCTAGCAGAACAGCGGTGACCACGGCACTGCCGTCCATGATAAAAGGCTTGATTGGGCGTTTGCGAAGTTGCAGCATTAATACTTCGGTTGCGATGGCTGTAATAACGGCAATAATAATATTAATCACTACACCCCAGCCAAAAAATATAACATAGGCAACAATGCCGGGGACGAGTGCATACAATACATGAAGCATGATGCGTGTAATTGAACTGGGTGTCGTCATTTCCATCATTTATTATCTTCTAATTTTGCGTTGAGTTTTTCTTTTTGTATTTTATTCTTTCGGCGTTGTTCGACTTCATCTATTTTATTTTGTTGTTCTGTCGTTAATCCATCAGTGTTTTTAGCCATTGTGGCTTGCTCTGATTGTCGGGCTTTAACACGATTTAGCGCTGCATCAATGGCGGCTTTTTTAGTATCCTGTTCGGTTGTTTTAATACCTTGCTTCTTGTTTAACAAGGCTTTCTTTTTCGCTTTGCGTTCGGCATCTTCAGCCTTTTTACGTTCCAGCCGGAACTGACGGTATTCATGCCGTTCTCTGGCATGGTCAGATTTTTCCTTGTCTGCTTCTTGTGTCCATATTTCTGTTTTAGCGTAACGGTAAAATTGAACCAGTGGAATATGACTTGGGCACACATAATCGCAACAACCGCATTCGATACATGAAAATATCTGGTAGTCCTGTACTCGGTCAAGATCTTTTGCTCTTGTATACCAATAAAGTTGCTGTGGCAACAAGTTAGCAGGGCAAACCCGCGCGCATTCACCACAACGAATACAAGGCAGCGATACAATCGGTTTTTCTTTTTTCTGGATTAAAATACAGTTGGTGGTTTTTATAACTGGGTAGGCTGCGGAGTCAAGATGGATACCCATCATTGGCCCCCCCATAATAATCGACTGTTCGCTATTTTCGTTGTAACCGCATTCATCGATAACATCACGCATTGAGGTGCCAATAAGCACGCGCATATTCTTTGCCTGCTGCAGATGATTACCGGATACGGTCACAATCCGTTCGATTAAGGGTTTGCCTTCCATAACTGCTTCTGCGATAGCATAAACGGTTGCGATATTGTGGCAGACGATACCTATATCGCGAGGCAGCTTATTGAGAGGGACTTCTTTGCCGGTTAAAACCTGTATTAATTGCTTTTCGCCACCGGCAGGGTAACGTGTGGGTAGCTGCACGATTTGAATCGTGTTTGTATTGGTGGTGCTTAGTGCTTGCTGTAAGGCTTCACTGGCTTGTGGTTTATCATCTTCAATGCCAATCAGGCACTGTTTAATTTCAAGGATATGCAAAATAGTTTGCACCCCTTTAATGATTTTATCGGCCTGTTCTTTTATTAGAATTGCATCGCAGGTGATATACGGTTCACATTCAGCTGCATTGATAATTAATGTATCGAGCTGTTTACTTTCCGATGTTAATTTTAAATGTGTGGGGAAACCTGCGCCGCCTAAGCCAACAATACCTGCGTCAACAATAATTTGTTTTAATCTGTCGCTGGACAGTGATGTGGGATCTTCCACGGGTTTAACTGACTGTAGCCAGCGATCTTCGCCATCGGTTTTTATAATAATGCAGTTTGCTGTTTGTTTGTCCATGCTGGGGATTGCATGGGCTTCGATTGCAATAACCTCGCCTGAGCTTGGAGCATGAATGCTTGCTGTGACACTGGTGGGATCTTTTAACGTTGCAATGCACTGACCTTTTAATACCTTGTCGCCTACTTTTATAATGGGCTTAGCTGGGCGGCCAATATGTTGTTGCAATGGAACCGTTAATTTTTCGGGCACGATAGCGGCTGCTATCTTGGTGTGCATGGATTGTTTTTTATGACCGGCTAATTTTAAACCGCCATGAAACTTCCACTGTGCTTTTGTTACGGCTATTGAATTGAGTTTATGCGCCATTATGTTATCTCGTTCAATAACAGGGGAGTTTGAGGCAATTCTACGATCACCTTTTTATTTTCTTCAACCGCTGGAATAATATGAATACAATCAACCGGACACGGTGGTATGCATAAATCACAACCGGTACATTCGGACGTGATAACGGTGTGCATTTGTTTGGCCGCACCTAAAATAGCATCGACCGGACAAGCCTGAATACATAAGGTGCAGCCGATACAAACATTTTCGTCAATATACACCACTGTTTTTTCAGCGTGTTCTCCGTGTTCTTCGTTAAGCGGTTTAGGATCTCTACCTAATAGATCGGCTAAGGCGATAATGGTGGCTTCACCACCGGGCGGGCACTGGTTTATATCCGCTTCGTCTTTTGCAATGGCTTCGGCATAGGGGCGGCAACCGGGGTAGGTGCATTGCCCGCACTGGGTTTGAGGTAACAGCGCGTCAATTTGATCGACAACGGGGTTAGACTTTACTTTATAACGAACGGCAGCAAAGCCGAGCAGCAAACCAAAGGCAATGGCTAATACGGTTAAGGCAATAATGGCAGTTAACATATTAAATATAAAACCCGTTAGCCTTTTATTAAACCGGCAAAGCCCATAAAGGCCATGGACATTAAACCAGCTGTAATTAATGCAATGGAAGTACCTTTAAACGGTGTCGGTACATCGGCTGCATTAATACGTTCACGCATAGCAGCAAACAGGATCAGCACTAAAGAAAAACCAACTGAAGCACCAAAGCCAAAAAGGGCGGATTCGACAAAACCATATTCTGTTTTTTGTACATTCAATAACGCAACACCAAGCACCGCACAGTTGGTTGTAATTAAGGGTAAGAAAATCCCCAACACCTGATAAAGTAATGGGCTGGTCTTACGAATAAACATTTCGGTAAACTGCACCACACCGGCAATAATTAAAATAAAAGTAATGGTGCGCAGGTATTCAATGCCTAATGGTGCAAGTAAGTAAGTGTCGGCAAGGTAACTGCAAATGGAAGACAGTGTTAATACAAAGGTGGTGGCCAGTGCCATACCGGTAGCGGTTTCAAGTTTACGTGATACACCCATAAACGGGCACAGGCCTAAAAACTTTACTAATACAAAGTTATTGACTAGAACAGTACTGACTAAGATGAGTGCGTATTCTTTCATGGTTTGTTTTATTACCGTTGTCTTTTAAGTTGTCATTCCCGCGGAGGCGGGAATCCAGTCAATAAATAAAAGAGCTTTTATATTTTTTCTGGATACCCGCCTCCGCGGGTATGACGTCCTTGGTTTATAATGAATTATTTAACCTTCATCCCCGGCTGCGCACCTTCATGCGGTTCCATTATCCATAAGTCTTTGCCTCCGGGACCGGCGGCTAATACCATGCCTTCGGAAACACCAAACTTCATTTTGCGTGGTTTTAAATTAGCAACCATCACGGTGAGCTTGCCTTCGAGTTGTTCTGGCGAATAAGCGGACTTAATGCCGGCAAATACATTGCGAGTTTCATCTCCTAGGTCGAGTGTTAAGCGCAGTAATTTATCGGCGCCTTCAATGTGTTCGGCTTTTTTTATAAGCGCGATGCGTAAGTCGATTTTTGCGAAGTCTTCAAAGTCGATCAATTCATTTCCCATATTTTTTTCTTCTTTGGTTTTCTTGCTTGTTTGTTTTTTTGTTGGCGTGGCATTCAAGTTTTCTTTAGAGGCTTCTACCATCGCGGCGACCTTATCTTTATCCACACGGGTCATTAGCGGTTTAAATTTATTCACCTGATGGTTGCTTAATGGCGTTTGAATATCTTGCCAGTTTAACGGTTCTATATTTAGAAATGTTTCGCTTTGCTCAGTAAGTGTAGGTAAAACAGGCTTCAGAAAAATGATTAACGCGCGGAATAAATTAATACCCATGCTACAAATATCATGCAGCTCTTGTTCTTTGCCTTCTTCTTTTGCAAGTACCCACGGTTTGGCAGCATCAATATACTGGTTAGCCAAATCAGCCAAAGCCATAATTTCACGAATGGCGTGATTAAATTCACGCTTGTCATACAGGGCTGCAATATGGTCACTGGCATTGGTGAATTTTTTATAAAGTTCGGGTTCGCTTATGTTGCTGGATAACTGGTTATCGAATTTCTTTTTAATAAATCCGGCACAACGGCTGGCGATATTAACCACCTTGCCAACTAAATCAGAATTCACCCGAGCCTGAAAGTCGTCTAGATTTAAATCCAGATCATCAATACCGCTGCCGAGTTTGGCGGCGAAGTAGTAACGCAGGTATTCTGGATTCAAATTATCTAAATAAGTGCGGGCTTTAATAAATGTGCCACGTGACTTCGACATTTTTTTACCGTCCACTGTTAAAAAGCCGTGGCAGAATACGCCCGTGGGGGTGCGGTAGCCGCTGCCATTGAGCATCGCAGGCCAGAACAGAGTGTGGAAATAGGCAATGTCTTTGCCAATAAAATGATACAGCTCGTATTGGCTATCGGCTGCCCAGTAATCGTCAAAGTTTAGGTCACTGCTTTTGTCGCATAGGTTTTTAAAACTGGCCATGTAACCGACTGGTGCGTCCAGCCAGACATAAAAATACTTATCTTTTGCGCCGGGAATTTCAAAGCCAAAATACGGTTTGTCGCGTGAAATATCCCAGTCTTGTAAGCCAGACTCAAACCACTCGTTAAGTTTATTGGTGATTTCGGTCTGAACGTGGCCTTCTGTATTCACCCAGTTTTTGAGCATGGTTTCAAAGTCACCCAGCGCAAAAAAGTAGTGCTCGGACTCTTTTTTAATTGGGGTTGCGCCGGATATGGCCGATACCGGATTCTTTAGGTCGGTGGGTGAGTAAGTACTTCCACAGGCCTCGCAATTATCGCCGTATTGGTCGTCGGCTCCACATTTTGGGCAGTCGCCTTTAATAAAGCGATCCGGCAAAAACATTTCTTTTTCCGGGTCATAAGCTTGTTCGATGGTTTTGGTGTGGATATGCCCGGCTTCTTTTAAGCGTGTGTAAATACCTTGTGCCAGTAGTTTGTTTTCGTCGGAATGAGTGCTGTGGAAATTGTCAAAATCGATAGAAAAGTCAGCAAAATCAGCACGATGCTCCTTGTCGGTTACCGCAATTAATTCTTCGGGGGTAATACCCTCTGACTGGGCGCGGAGCATGATGGGCGTACCGTGGGCATCATCGGCACAGACGTAAGTACATTGATTTCCCTGCATTTTCTGGAATCGAACCCAGATATCTGTTTGAATGTACTCTACCAGATGGCCAATGTGGATAGAGCCATTGGCGTAAGGAAGGGCACTGGTGACCAATATATGTCGTTTTGGAGCGCTCGCTGTCATTATTCCACTCTGTTCGTTTTATTTCGTATTTTCGAAATAAAGGGTAAGTATTTGATTTTAAAGGTAACATATTAGCAGGTGACGCTGTATTTAGCGAGTCCAGCAGCTTGAAAGGTTGTTCACCATTGAAAGCGGTGAATGCAGCCTTTATATAGAGTACCTATACCAATATAGAGATCCTATTCTAAGGTAAAAAAGTTTATAATAGAACTCTAATGCAATTTTGTGTAAGATTGCGACCCACAGCAAGTACCTGTGTATTCTACTCAAGTATTTTAACACATTTGTCGCTGCTAACGAGCAATTGAATTTGGCGAATAGTTTTGTATTTTTATGATTTATTTAGGAGAAGCCCATGGCTGACGTAAACGCATCACAAGTTGAAGAAGCACTAAAAGCCTATATCGACCCATACACTGAAAAAGATTTAGTAGCGACGAAAGCCATTCGTGACATCAAAATCGAGGGCGATAAAGTAACGGTAGACGTTCAACTCGGTTACCCCGCAAAATGTTTTAAGGCTGAAATGGCCAGTAAGTTAAAACCAATGGTTGAAGCGATTGACGGTGTGTCTGAAGCAACGATTAATATCAGCTCAAAAATTGTGGCACACACGGTTCAAAAAGGCGTCAATATGATTAATGGCGTGAAAAACATTATTGCGATTGCATCCGGTAAAGGCGGTGTGGGTAAATCAACCACCTCGGTCAACCTTGCTTTAGCCCTAGCAAAAGAAGGCGCAACAGTGGGTATTTTAGATGCGGATATTTATGGCCCAAGCCAGCCGCGTATGCTGGGTGTGAGTGGCCAGCCTGAGTCTGCCGATGGTAAAAGTCTTGAGCCGCTTAACAGCTACCATATTCAGTCCATGTCAATCGGCTACTTAATCGATGAAGAAACCCCAATGATTTGGCGTGGCCCCATGGTCACACAAGCCCTAGAACAGTTACTCAACGACACTAAATGGAAAGACGTTGATTACTTAATTATTGACCTGCCACCGGGAACCGGTGACATTCAGTTAACACTGGCACAAAAAGTACCGGTGACCGGTGCGATTATCGTGACCACACCACAGGATATTGCCTTACTCGATGCGCGTAAAGGCTTGAAGATGTTTGAAAAAGTCGAAGTACCGGTATTAGGTATTATCGAAAATATGAGCCTGCATATTTGTAGCGAATGTGGCCACGAAGAACATATCTTCGGTTCAGGTGGCGGCGAGAAAATGTCGGAACAACACAATGTTGATTTATTGGGCGCCTTACCATTGGATATGTCTATTCGTATTGGTACTGATGAAGGAAAACCCACGGTTGTTGCCGATCCCGACGGCCGCATCACTGAAATTTATTGTGATATTGCACGGCGTGTAACAGCGAAACTGGCAATGAAAGCGAAAGATTTTAGTGCGAGTTTTCCCAATATCGTTATCCAGAATAATTAGTGACAGCTAACGGTGGGTAAGAAAAAGGGAAACATTGTGTTTCCCTTTTTTGTGTATTTTTAAAATCACATTGAGTTATTTAATCGGTGCAGACTCATGCCAGTTTGGGGCAGGCAAGAATTCGGCTTCGTTTTCTATGCGTTTAGCCTCAACATGTTGCCCCATCGCCACCAGTATCCGGCTTTTTAAAATCATGGAATCGCGTGACTCGGGTTTGAGCTGGAGAGATTTGTTTACGCTATTGAGCGCCATAATATCGTTTTCTGTAATGTACAGAGCCATTGCCAAATTATGATGTCCCTTTTGGTAGCTTGGCTCGATACTAACCGTAGTACGAAAATGTTTGATGGCTTGCTTGTAGTTGCCCATTTGCGCAAAAACAACGCCGAGGTCATCGTGAGCCTCGGCATTGTTCGGGTTTAGTTCGATAGCCTTGCGTAAGTCTTGCAACGCATTTTCTTTTTCACCATTCCATAAATAGCGCACGCCACGTTTAGTGAAGGCTTTGGAATCCATTGGGTTCTTTTTCAGGTATACCGATAAATCGGCGATGCCTTCTTTGATATATCCTCTGCGACCCTGAGCCATGCCTCTGCCATACCAGGCTGCGTCTAGTGATGGGGCAAGTTTGATAGCTAATGAGTAATCGTCAACTGCGTTGTCAAAGTCATGGGTTAAAAAATAGAGATCGCCTCTTTTTATGTATAGTTCGGCGTTTTGACGATTTTTAGCGATTTGCTGACTAATGGAATCGATTAATTTTTGAGCTTCTTCTGCACTGGAAATATCAGCTTGCGCAGTTGGTAGAAATGAAAGCAGGGTGAGTATGCTTAGTTGTACTAATATCGAAATTTTCATCGTATTGCCCCGTATTTTGCTAGTGCTTAAGTAAGAGACGTTTCAGAACCAGAATAATTCCCATTATTGAATAATTTTAATTGTTTGGCTTATATAAGAACCAAATTATGGCATCGTAATTTCTATTAATAGCTGTCTTAATGGTGATTATCTGGGAGTCAAATTTTAAGGGATCCTGATCACTTAATAACTTAAATCACTTCCGGTGTACCCATTCGACCTTAATCTGGTTTAGAATAGCCGCTCGATAAAATGTGAGTATGGTGTAGCAAAATGAGTATTAAATCGGATAAATGGATTCGTCGCATGGCAGAGTCGGAAGGCATGATTGAGCCGTTTGAGTCAGGTCAAGTGCGTGAAAATGACGGTGGGCGGATTATTTCCTATGGTACATCCAGTTACGGTTATGATGTGCGTTGCTCGGACGAGTTTAAAATTTTCACCAATATTAACTCTGCGATTGTTGACCCGAAAGATTTTGACCACCAGAGTTTTGTTGATGTTAAAGCCGATGTTTGTATTATCCCGCCTAATTCTTTTGCGCTTGCGCGTACTGTTGAGAATTTTAGAATTCCCCGCAGTGTGTTAACCATTTGTTTGGGTAAATCCACCTATGCCCGTTGCGGCATTATTGTGAATGTCACGCCGCTTGAGCCTGAATGGGAAGGGCATGTGACTTTAGAATTTTCCAATACCACGCCGCTGCCTGCAAAAATTTATGCCAACGAGGGCGTGGCTCAGATGTTGTTTTTTGAGTCAGATGAAATTTGCGAAACGTCTTATAAAGATCGTGGTGGCAAGTACCAAGGGCAGCAGGGCGTAACTTTGCCTAAAGCCTAAATATTACCGTTCTATTTCTGAACTGTAAAAGCCCGTATTATAAAACTAAAGACATCGCCTTTGTCATTAACCTTTTCGATTTTAATTGGCAAATATTCCAGTGCGGGTGCAGCCCAGAATGTAAACTGGCTTTTCCCTTCGGTTAAGTCGGATTGAAGTTTGATAACTTCAAATTCACCTAAGCCTGTGTCGATGGTTTCTTTTTTTATTACTTTTAAATTATAATCACGGGTATGCTTTTTAGTTGCAATCCGGTATTGCATACTTGTTTTGTTTTTTTGCAAGTCCTGCATTATTTTTAGCTGGAAGCTGAGCAAGTCATAGGTATTGTTCTGGAGCGCTTCGGTGGTTTTTAAATAACTGTTATTAAGTTCTGTTGCTTTCCAGTTAAAATCAATTTGAAGTTGTTCAATGTTACCCTTTTTATTTTTAACCAGTCGATACAGAGACGGTTTTATTTTGTTACGGCTGATATGGATATTGCTGGTTTCAGTCACTGTTTCGCTTATGAGTAACGCGGCAAAACCTTCGGGGGTGGTGGTTGATTTATAAATCGCAGTTTGGGGGGGGGCAAAAGACAAGCTGCGTTTGCTAACACCGAGGCCGAAGCCATTGTATTCAACATCGTATTCAACCTTAAAACCAGATTGTAAAAGATCGGCATGGCTGGTGTTGATAACACTGAATAGTAAAAATAACAGGCTGATGATTTTTATCATGGAAGATTCTTATTTTAATGACAACTTATCTTATAGAGTTGTGACAATAACAGGCCTTTAATGTTCATTTAGAGTAAGAGTTAAATTAAATGCAGCTTCGCTGCATCAGCGGTTAGCTCTTCCCCATCTTTAAAAGTTTTATTATTTACCATATTAACCCGACCTTCTGCAAACCACTTTATAACCAACGGGTAAATAATATGTTCCTGTTGGTGTACACGTTGGGCTAGGGTTTCGGCCGTATCGTTATCATGAACAGTCACTTCGGCTTGTAAAATCAATGGCCCTGCATCGAGTTCTGGAATAACAAAATGCACGCTGGCGCCGTGATGGGTATCTCTAGCATCAAGCACCCGTTGGTGTGTATTCAACCCTTGGTATTTCGGTAATAGGGATGGATGGATATTAATAATTTTGCCGTGATAATGGTTTACAAAGTCGTCGCTTAAAATACGCATAAAACCTGCAAGCACAACCAGATCGGGGTGGTATTTGTCGATTTGCTGCTGGAGTTGCTGGTCGTATTGACTGCGTAAAGCGGCGCCTTGGCCATCGATCACAATAGCATCAATGCCCGCTTGTTCGGCACGGGTTAAGCCATAAGCTTCTTTTGTATTGCTGATAACGGCGACAACGCTGGCATCAATCTCGTCGTCATGAATATCATCAATAATGGCTTGTAAATTACTGCCATTACCTGAGATAAGAACAACAATGCGTAACATACGTATTTGGACTAAATGTTAACGTGCGGGGTTTGTTGTTGACTGGTTTCAATCGTACCGATGATGCTGGTTTCAATGCCGTGTTTTTTAAGCAGATTGGTGGATGTGTCCACATCGGCTTTATCAACCACAATCACCATGCCAATGCCGCAGTTAAAGGTGCGGTACATTTCTTCGTCTGAAATGTTCCCGTTGCTTTGCAACCAGTTGAAGATAGCGGGTGTTTGCCAGCTATTGGCATCGATTTTAGCTTGGGTATTATCTGGCATCACACGCGGCAAATTTTCAAGCAACCCACCACCGGTAATATGAGCCAGTGCATGCATATCAATTTTTTCATGTAGGGCAAGCAGGGGTTTAATATAAATTTGGGTAGGAGCAAGCAACTTTTCACCTAAAGTCGCTCCATCAAAAGCTTCGCTTAAATCTGCACCGCTGACTTCTATCACTTTTCTTACTAGAGAATAGCCGTTGGAATGAGGCCCGCTGGACGCAAGCCCGATAAGCGTATCGCCAGCTTTGACTTTGCTGCCATCAATAATGCGGCTTTTTTCTACCACGCCGACACAAAAACCGGCTAGGTCATAATCTTCTGCACTGTACATGCCTGGCATTTCGGCGGTTTCGCCACCGATAAGGGCGGCGCCGGATTGTAAGCAACCATCGGCAATGCCTTTGATAACGCTTTCGGCTGTATCAATATCCAGCTTGCCGGTGGCGTAGTAGTCGAGAAAAAATAAAGGCTCGGCACCTTGCACGATTAAATCGTTCACACACATTGCCACCAGATCGATACCAATGGTGTCATGTTTATTCATTTCCAGCGCAAGTTTGAGTTTGGTGCCAACGCCATCCGTGCCGGAGACCAGCATTGGTGACTGGTAGCGTTCTGGAATTTCAAATAATGCGCCAAAGCCGCCTAAACCATCAACAACGCCACTGCGTTTGGTACGCGCTGCATGCGGTTTGATTCGGTCGATTAATTTGTTACCGGCATCGATATCCACACCGGCATCTTTGTAGCTTAGAGAGGTAGCTGTTTTATTTGAAGCATCGTGAGACAATGTAAAACTCCGGATTAGTGTGGTGGCTGGGCAAGACCAGCTTAATTACGATAACAAGATGCGATGAAAGGCCATTTTTGTGGTTTAATTCAGTGCATAATAACGAATTGTACCAATTTGGCATAAGACTGGATACACTATTTAATATGAATAACAGGATGAGATTGCGACGTATGAATTGTTTGGTCAGAGTATGGATTGGGGTACTGGGTTTCGGTGGTCTTTTTATGAGTCAGAGTGTGCTGGCGGCCAAAATTACCGATTTATATGAGGCAGAAATCCCCGTGCTCAGCCAGAATCGTGCGGATCGGCATGTGGCAATACAACAGGCTTTTGCCGAAGTATTAGTGCGTGTATCGGGTCAGCAGGATGTGGTTTTAGCTTTGCCGCCACTGATTGAAGCTGACGCATTACCCCTGAAAAAAACACCGAATCAGCAACAGCCTAAACTTGTGCTGGTGGGAAAAACGGCCGAGATTGCAGGGGCGTTGAATCGTGCCACTTTTTATGTAAAACAGTTCCGTTATCAAAAAACCACTGGGCGGCCTCATATTGACTGGGGTATTAAACCGCTTGATGCAGATAAAACAAAGTCAAAAAAATCACAGCAGGTTTTATGGATACGTTTTAATAAAAAGAAAATTAACAAACTATTGCATCGAGCGAATTTACCGGTTTGGGGAAGCACAAGGCCGTCTATTTTAGTCTGGATGGTGGTGGAAAGCCGAGGGAAACGGTATTTGCTTTCAAATAGTATAAAAAGTACCACGCGTGAGAGCATTGAAAAGCATGCACGGCTTTATGGTTTGCCAGTTCGGTTTCCATTAATGGATTTAGCGGATCGCGCCAATATTTCAACCAGTGATGTTTGGGGTAACTTTGAAGATCGTGTGATGGAAGCGTCCAGACGCTATCAGGCTGAAGCTATTTTGGTTGGTAAAATCTATCAGGTTAATCGTGCATGGAATACACAATGGCATCTTTATGTTAATGGTCGTCGGGTAGACTGGCAGGAGCAGGCAGTTTATTTAACAAAAGTAGTTAAACAAGGCTTAAGCCACACAGCACAAAATCTTTCTTTAGCTTTTGCTGATGTAAAAACAGAGAAAGGCATTCAACAGGTTCTAGTGAAAATAAAAGAGGTGAATGGACTGGCCGGTTATTCTCAGGCCGTTAAATATTTGTCATCGATCAGTGCGGTTAAGAAAGTGCAGACTGTTCAGGTAGAGAAAAGTAGTGTGCTTTTTAATTTAACAACACAGGGAAGTCGGGTTGGTGTGATGCAGGCTATTGCACTTGGCAACCAGCTGGTTGCTGAACCTAATACAATTCCAAGGCAAGCAGCAACAGCTATTCCAATGGATACGGCTGTGAGAGGTGAGCATGGTGTTGTAAAGGCCCCGCCTAAAGAACTGATCCCCGATTTAATTTACAGACTGTTGCAATAGCACCATGTTTAGTTTACGTAATCTTCCGAATTTATTAAGTTTATTACGTATCGCGCTGGTGCCGCCAGTGGTGTTTTATTTGTTGCAGCACAATTATATGCCGGCACTGGTATTATTTGTGATAGCAGGAGTAACCGATAGTTTAGATGGCTGGTTAGCCAAGCGTTTTAATTGGGAATCTGCTTTAGGTGAAATACTTGACCCGTTGGCGGATAAGTTATTACTTGTTTCCAGTTATATCAGTTTTGCTTGGTTGGAGCTGTTACCCCTGTGGTTGGTGCTAAGTGTTATTTTGCGTGATGTTATTATTGTAAGCGGTGGTATTTTATATCGACTTTTCTTTGGCAAGGTTATTATTAGTCCGACTTATATCAGCAAATTGAACACGCTGATGCAAATAATACTGATAGCGGTTATGTTGGTTTCTCTAGCATGGTTGTCGGTTGATGAATTTATTATAACCAGTTTAATCTGGATTGTTTTGTTTACAACCCTTGCCAGTGGCATTGTATATATTTTTGCTTGGGGCAGCCGCGCTATTTATGCGGCCAAAAACACATAATAAAAATAATTCAAAATAGTGGTGTAAAATAATGCCTGAAAACTTAATACCAAAAGCATCAACAACCGAAAGTTCAAAATGGTTTATCTTAATGGGCGTTGTTGTATTTTCGGGTTTAGTTTACTTACTGGCACCCGTGCTCACACCGTTTGTTATTGCGGCTGTGCTGTCATATATTGGTGACCCATTAGTCGACTGGTTGGAATTAAAAAAATTCCCCCGCACTCTGGCTGTTACCACAGTATTTGTTAGCCTGACTCTTATCGCTATCCTGTTTTTGCTGATTTTTATTCCCTTAGTTGAAAAACAAATTGTTATTTTAATTCACAAGGTGCCGGAGTATGCCCAATGGATACAGGATACACTGTTGCCTGTAGTGAATGAAAAATTAGGCGCAGCCAAAGTTAACTTTGATTTAACGGCATTGCAGGATTCATTAAAGTCTAACTGGCAGTCTGCCGGTGGCATTATGGCGCAGGTGATTTCATCGATCACACGTTCGGGTTTCGCTTTATTTACCGGCGTGGCAAATTTAGTGCTGGTATTTATTGTTTCATTTTATTTATTAAGAGACTGGGATAAATTAATCGAAAATATACGCCAGTTATTACCCCGCAATAAAGAAAAATTAATATCAACGCTGGCAAAACAGTCCGATGAAGTGCTGGGTGCATTTTTTCGCGGCCAGCTTTTGGTGGTACTGGCTTTAACTATTGTGTATTCCATCGGCTTGAGTATTGTTGGCCTAGATTTAGCTATTTTAATTGGCTTGCTGGCCGGGGTAGTCAGTTTTGTGCCTTACTTGGGTTTTATTATCGGTATTGTTGCCGCAACCATTGCCGCATTGATGCAATTTGGAGATGCAAGTTACGTACTCTACGTCTTTATTGTTTTTGGTGTAGGCCAGGCGCTGGAAGGGATGGTGCTTACTCCTGTTCTGGTCGGCGATAAAATTGGTTTGCATCCTGTCGCGGTTATTTTTGCCGTTTTGGCTGGTGGCCAGCTATTCGGTTTCTTCGGAGTTTTATGCGCTTTACCGGTAGCGGCTGTTCTGGCGGTGATTATTCGGCATATGCATAAGGAATATAAAGAAAGCGCAGTGTATAATGCCTGATATTCTTGTCTTTCTTTATTAAACGGTTGTAAATAAATGAACGCACCACAACAAATGCCATTAAGCATTCAGCTAATGGATAATGCCCGTTTTGATAACTATGTTACCGGCCAGAATGAAACAGCCGTTTATTCGATTAAAAACACAATGGAGCAGTATGTGTTTTTATGGGGCGGCAGTGGATGTGGTAAAACACATTTATTGCAGGCGCTTTGTTATGCTTATTCAAAAACAAACATGAAAACTGTTTACCTGCCACTGGATAATATGGCGTTATCGCCCGATGCGTTTGAAAATTTAGAATCAATGGATTTGGTTTGTTTAGACAATATTGAGTTTACTGCCGGTAATCCGATTTGGGAAGAAGCCTTATTTAATTTATATAATCGATTGCGTGATGCCGATACGCGTTTAGTGGTGGCGGCAGAAAAGTCACCCACTGGATTGGACTTTAAACTTGCAGATTTGGCTTCACGCATGTGCTGGGGGCCGGTGTATCATTTAAAAGCATTGAAGGATGATGAAAAAAAAATAGCGTTGCAACATCGCGCAAAAAACCGCGGACTTGTATTAGACGATAATGTGGTTGATTATTTACTTAACCGTGCCTCGCGTGATATGCAAAGTTTGTTTGAATTACTCGATAAACTCGACAATGCTTCGTTGGTTGCAAAACGAAAGTTAACCGTGCCGTTTGTGCGGGAATTGTTGTAACTGGAGTTTATATAACAACCGTAGGTTAGGGTGACGTAAGGAACCCCAGCAATACTTGTACGTTATTGGGAATCAACGTAACAATATTTATATTCAAGGAGATTATAATGTCAGAAACATTCACTGGAAGTTGTTTGTGTAAAAAAATAACCTATAAACTAGTGGGCGATGCGATGCGTTTTTATCATTGCCATTGTGAACGTTGCCGTAAAGCAACCGGTACGGGGCACGCAACGAATATCATGATTAAAGCTGAAACAGAAATTGAATGGTTAAGTGGTGAAAAACTGTTAGGTCGTTATAAAGTACCAGAAGCCGAACGTTTTTATAATTGCTTTTGTAAAGACTGTGGTAGCCCCATGCCACGCGTTGTGCCTGAATTAAATGCGGTACTTATTGCAGCGGGTTCTTTGGATATGGTGCCTGAGATGAAACCACAGGGAAGGATATTTTGGGACTCGCGGGTAAACTGGTCGTGTGACGATAAAGAGTTGCCAGTGTTTGCTGAATATCCGCCAGGAATTTAGTGTTTCGACTATTTAATCTGGAACGCTAGTCCTCCGGTTCCAGTTTCTGCCCTAACTCTCTCGATTTATATTTTACATACATAATTGAACCAATAAAAAAGATAACCGTTAGGCCTACTTCAATCAGTGCAAGTATTTGCAAAGTTTTATTTTCGTTCGCCCATGCGTCAACCACACCGTGCATAAAATAAAACAGGATTAACATGCTACTCCATGCATAAGTATAGCGTTTGCCATTGAGTAAACCCCGCAAAGCAAGGAGCAAGGGTGTCAATATAAATAGTAGAGCAAAGGCTGTTGTTCCATTTTTAGGCGGGTCAAAATAAATAATCCAGCTTGAAAGCAGTATTAATAAACCAAAGTAACCTGTTAAGGTCATAAAGTAATAAAAGTCCGCTTTTGTTTTTATCTTACTCATAGTGTTTTTAATCTTTAGATAAGTTTGCCATTTAATTGTGCCAATGCTACTTCGGCAACGCGTTTGCCTAGAGCCTTCGCCAGTATCTTTTCATCGTCACTAAAGGGTAAGTCATGGTTTATGCCGGTGATATGGCTGGCTCCATATGGTGTACCGCCTGTTGTCGTTGAGTTGAGTGCTGTTTCGGAGTAGGGAATGCCCACTAGCAACATACCGTGATGGAGTAGTGGTTGCATCATACTAAGCAGTACCGATTCTTGACCACCGTGGTAACTGGAACTGCATGTAAACACGGCAGCGGGTTTGTTTATGAGTGCACCGGACAACCAGATGGGTGTGCTGCTATCAATAAAATATTTGAGTGACGCGCTCATGTTGCCAAAATAAGATGGGCTGCCAATAATAACACCGGCGCATTCTTTTAAGTCTTCCAGTGTGGCATATAACGGACCCTGTTCTGGAATTTCATCTTGGCTCACTTCAATCACGGTTGATACGGGTGCAACTGTTCGAATGCGTGCTTGCATTCCACTCACGCATTCAACGCCACGATTAATGAAGCTAGCAAGTTCGGCTGTTGCGCCGTGTTTAGAGTCAAACAGGATCAGGATTTCCGCAGTCATGTTTAAATAATGTCCAGTACATTAACAGGCGGACGGCCAATAGCGATTTTGCCATTGTTAACCACAATAGGGCGTTCCATTATTTTAGGGAAATCAATTATCGCTTGAATAAGTTGCGCATCACTGAGTTCGGGATTATCTAAATTATTGTCTTTATATTCGCTTTCATGTTTGCGCATTAACTGACGTGGTTTCATGTTCAATGTGGCGAGAATTGTTTTTAAGGTTTCGGCATTCGGCGGTGTTATTAGGTATTCGGTTATTTCGGTATCGACACCTTTTTCCTGTAATATTTTAAGCGTTTCACGGCATTTTGAGCACTGTGGATTGTAGTAGATTTTGGCGGTCATGTTGTTTTCCTGTTACAAATGCTTTGTTATTTGAATTGGGCGAATCTGCTTATTTTATCCGATTTTAGCCGTCCCTTGACAGGCTCGGGATCGAGTGTTATTTTTTTATAATATTCTACTTCAATTGTATAGATGTAGATACTATCCTCAGCAAAGGTGAAATGCATAGTACATGAACAGCGCACATCAACGTTCTTTCTCCAAGCGGTTTTTCTTACCCTTTAGTTTACTGTTTGCGTTGGTTTTTACGGGCTGTACGTTACTGCCGCCTGTTCAGGAAATGAGCAATGCTCGCCAGAGCCTAGAAGCTGCAAAAACGGCAGGTGCTGAAGTCCATGATTCTAAACGATTTTTACAGGCAAAAATGTTGCTGGAGCAAGCATCGGAAAAGATTGATTCGGGTGAGTACTCGCAAGCTAGAAATTTAGCAATCAAAGCACATACGATGGCAATTAAATCTCGACAAATCTCCATTACTAACAACTAGTTTTTGTAAGTTGAATCGGGCATTCTAAGGTATATTAGTACATGCTTGATTTGGCTTATTTGTGCTGGATTCTTGACCTGATGCGGAGTCAATGGTACGTTCTCATTAATAATATTTTAAGTATTCCAACTTGGAGTGAGGCACTATGAAGATAGTTCAGCGGCTAAAATTTTTAGCTTTAATGGTTGTAACATTGGGTCTGGTGATCGGTTGTGCTGGTACGACCGAAGACGATACTCAACCACAAGGTGGGGCTGCATCAGCGATTACTGCAGCTGAAAAGGCCTATAAAGTTGCTTTGGATGAGCTTTATGCTTGGCGCGATACGGGCAAAATCATCAAAAAAGCGAAAAAAGCCTTAAAAGCGGGGAATGATGCTAAAGCAATTAAATTAGCAAACAAAGCGAAAAAACAGGCAGAAGACGCTGTTGCGCAAAAATATGCAGAATTGGACCGCTTAAAAGACATACTGGGACATGAAGAGGTCAAAAGTAGTGCTGCTGCCGGTGGCTATCAGGTTGTAAGCGGTGATAACTTATGGGACATTTCTGCTAAGGCAGAAATTTACTCCAACCCATATCAATGGCCTCTTATATATAAAGCAAATAAAGATCAGATTAAAGATGCGGACTTAATTTATCCGGGGCAAAATCTGGCAATTGATCAAAGAGCATCCGCGAGTGATATTGATGCAGCCGTGAATCATGCTAAAACACGTGGTAGCTGGTCAATAGGTGTGGTTGAAAGTTCAGATACAGATTATCTTTCCAAATAGATTATTTATTAAGTAAGTAAAAAAGGCTCCCTTGGAGCCTTTTTTTATAAACACTATTTGTGGGTAAGGTTGCGACGCAGGTGATGCTAGAGTTTAAGGAAAAATGCTATTTAGCTGGCCAGTTTATAAAACAAACGGCTGCTCATTTTATATCGCATGAATGTTTTAAGTCAGCTGCAGCGCTCTCATTCACAACAATTCTAAGTATTGTTCCTGTTATTGCGTTGTTATTTTTTTCGGTGAGCCAGTTGGTGACTGATCCCGAAAATCAAATTATAATTCAGAATAAATTGCTTACTTTCTTTTCTCCCCGTGCAGGTGAAGAATTGCAAACTAAATTATTAATGCTAGCGCAACAGGCCTCGGAGTTGCGTACATTAGGTTTAGCTGTATTATTAATAACGGCATTTCTTGCATTAAATACTGTCGATGAAACTATTAATCGAATTTGGAATATTAAGCGTGGCAAGCGCACATTTCTTAAATTATTTTTGTATTTTTTTGCCTTAATGACTTTACCTTTTTTGGTGGGGATAAGTTTATCTGTTAGTACTTACTTTTTATCAATAGCGTCGCTAGGTAATGTTCTTCCACAGAGTGCGTGGGACTTAATCCTTGTTAATCTAAGCCCTCTGTTGGTTACTTGGGTTGCTTTTACTGTTGTTTATAAATGGGTGCCGAATACGAGTGTTAAATTAAAATACGCTATTATAAGTGGCTTTATATCGGCTACTTTGTTTGAATGGGCAAAGTCCCTGTTTCTAATTTATATTCATCATTTTCCAACCTATGACTTAATCTACGGTGCTTTCTCTGTGTTGCCATTATTTTTTCTCTGGGTATACATTTCATGGCTCATTGTCTTAAGTGGTGCTGTTTTAACGTATAATTTTAGTGCTGCGAAAGCTGTTGAAGGGATTAATTGAACAAATAGAACAGTTGGCAGTCTTAAGTAGATTAAAGATGTCCAATAAAACAGGAGTTTGTACGGTTGTTAGCCTATAAAAAATCATTATTGCAGATAGTTATTTCTCTGTTAGCTATTTCAGTTGTTCAGCTTCCATGGGCGGCAGAAAAGGATTTAGTTCTACCGGATTTAAATGGTAAGCAAATCAATATTTCTGACTTTAAAGGGAAGTGGGTTATTGTTAATTACTGGGCAACGTGGTGTCCGCCCTGTGCCGTTGAAATTCCTGAGCTTAACGCTTTTCATAAAAAACATCAGGCCAGTGATGCGGTTGTTATTGGTGTCAATATTGAAAAAGAAGATATTGACTATGTTAAAGAATTTGTTGCAGATTTTAAGGTTGTCTATCCTGTTTTAATTGCTGATAATTTAGTTTCATCCCCCTATGGGCGTGTGACTGCTTTGCCCACGACTTTTGTTATTGCCAGAGACGGAACATTATTTCAAAAAATAGTGGGTGGGGTGACGCAACAACAGTTAGAAGATATTATCGTGGGTAAATAAATGGCCAGATGCCTCGTATAGAAACGTTTAATATCTGATATAATCTAGCTTCCCCGTCCGCTTGCGGTGGGCACAAAACCGTTGACGATATATAATTGATTTCGCGCATTCGGCATATATAATTTAGATCAAAATAACTGTTTGAGGTTGTAATGAAAAAGCACCAATTATTTGTGAGTGTTCTATTTATATGGTTTGGGAGTTTTATTAATATTGCATATGCAGCGAGTGTGGATGATAAAGCGGTACCCCGAGATCCTTATACATTCTTTTTTAATGAGAGCTGGGGGAATTTACAGGAAGAACTTATCACAGCGAAAGAACAAGGGAAACACGGTGTTTTTATTTTTTTTGAACAGGATGAGTGTCCATTTTGCCATTATGTTAAAAAAAATATACTTAATCAGAAAGTTGTACAGGAATACTTTAGAAAGAATTTTTTGAATTTCCCAATAGATATTGAAGGAGATCTGGAAATTAAGAATATGCAGGGTAAAAGCATGCGCCAAAAAGATTTTTCTTTTAAAGAACATCGTGTGCGGGCAACGCCGGTTCTTGCCTTTTTTGATTTAAGCGGGCGTCGGGTTTTTCGCTATACTGGAAAACCCTCTGGTGTCGATGAATTTTTATTAATGGGTAAATTCGTTAAAAATAAAATTTATAACAAAATGTCCTTTACTCGCTATAAACGTAGTCAACGCAATAAGACCAAGTAATATAGTTATAAGTCATGAGTTTACTTTTTAAATTTTTGTTATGGGGGGTGGTTACTTTTTCGATAGCTCATGCAGAAGAAGCCCAACGCATAAAACCTATTCCTGATCCCTTAACACTCAATGATGCATTAAGTTTTTCATATGAACCGCATACATTATTAGTAAATGCTGACCTGAGTATTCAAAAAGAAAAAACATTAAGACGGGAAGTTGAAGTCGAAACCGATCTGGATATTTATTTAGAAGGTCGGCTGGGTTATGTTCAGCCATCGTCACTGGCAGTGAATCAGGGGAACAGTGACCATCGGGCTGGCTTTGTCTTAAGCAAGACTTTATATGATTTTGGCCGGGATGAGTATGCATTGCGTTCAGCCGATTTCAGTATAAAAGCAGAAGAGTTAAGTCGTCGCCGTGTTATTCTTGAACGCAGGCTTGATATTATGCAGAAATTCTTTGATGTAATCTTGGCAGATATGCGTTTTTATCGTTATAACGAAGAAATGGCAACAGAATTTGTAAGCTTGGATAAATTACGTGACCAGCTTGAAGTCGGGCAGGTGTCTGATATTCAGGTAATGGAAAAAGATGTAGAGTATCAACGTGCTCGGTATTTACGTATTAAAAGCCAGAATAGCCAGCGTTTAACACGTGCAAAGCTAGCAACAGCCATGGGGCGGTCGGGTGAGCTTGTTACCACGATATCCAAACCCAAACTACCTGGGTTAAAAATCAAGTTACCCGATGTTGAAGTATTGAATAAAATTGCATTTAAGAAAAATATAAAACTGAATGTTTTAATGTCAAAATTGGCTGCCGCAGAGGCGAAAGTTCAGTTGGCGAGTAAAGCCGACAGCCCCACGGTAAGTCTGGAAGCCGCCAATTATGCATATACTCGAAATATCAGAAGTCGTGATGAGTATCAGCTTGGTATTGTTGTCCGTGTTCCTATTTTTGCTGGGAATAAAACCGATGTGGAAACCGCAAAAGCACTTCATGATGTGCATCAGATTAAAGCAGATATTGAACTTTTAAAAGATGATATCGCAACATCCATTCTGGATTTATGGCTGGAGTTTGATGCACTGAAAGGTAAATTGCAACAAATGCAAACCTTAACAAATTACCGTGAGCTTTACCTTGATCGAAGTCGTGCCTTGTATGAACTGGAAGTTAAAACAGATTTAGGCGATGCGATGGTCAGAGTATCTGAAGCAGAACGTGATTTTTTGAAAACACAATATGACATGGTGTTAGTACTTACAAAGATAGAACTGGAAGTAGGTAAGACCTTGGCTGGCATTATGAAAGATAAAGAAACAGCAGCAGAAAAAAACAGTGGGGTGAACGAACAGTGAAGCATCTTTTACGCAGTGTAGTTCTAATTGGTCTGGCATTTTTATTCATCTTGAATTCAGCGTATGCCAAAGAAGAGCTTAATGCAGTTGTGGACTGGGCTCAACGTGTTGATCTAACTATTCCGGTTGAAGGTATTGTGAGTAAAGTACACGTTAATACCGGGCAGAAAGTAAAAAAAGGTCAGGTGCTTGTTGAACTGGATAAGCGTATTGTACGTGCAAACTTACGTCAGGCAAAAGCAAATGTGGCAGGTCTTCAAGCAAGTTATAAGGAGACTAAGCGTGAGTTAGAACGTGCTAAAGAACTTTATGAACGCACTGTTTTGTCAGATCATGATTTGCAAGTAGCGAAAAACAACGAAGTCATTGCTAAATCAAAATTGGAACTGGCTAAATCCAATTATGTAAAAGCACAGGTTGAGTTAGAGTATGCATCTTTGCGGGCACCCTTTGACAGTATTATTCTGCGACGGTCAGTTGAAGTGGGTAAAGCCATTATTAAACTGCAATCGTATGACACCTTGATTACTCTGGCATCCAGTGAAAAATATTTAGCGAGTGCAGCTTTAACTCAGTCACAAAGTGCATTGGTTAATATTGGGGATGCAGTACGGGTTGTAAACAATAACAAAAGTTACTCAGCAAAGATTGTTGCGGTTGAATATGCTGATGTAAAAACAACAGAGAAACTAGTACTGGTGGTTGAATTTTCAAGTAATGAGAAAAATCTGCATGCGGGTACGGCCGTTAAAATTATTTTTTAAATGTGCATTTGCAAGAAATTTATAATTTCAGGACGGGTGCAGGGTGTTTGTTACCGAATAAGCACCCAGCAGCAAGCTATTGCGCTTAATTTAACAGGGTATGTTAAAAACCTTCCCGATGGACGAGTGCAAGCGGAGTGTTGTGGGTCAGCAGAAAATATTGAATCCATATTGCAATGGCTCTGGCTAGGACCCGTGATGGCTAAAGTAGAGAGTATTGAAATACAACCCTCACCCGTTAGTGATTATTCAGTGTTTGAAGTGCGGTAATGTACTTTGAGTACTACCTTAGGCTCCAACGGTTATCCAGTGCTCTGAAAACTTTTGTTGTATAGCGGTAACTTCCTAAGCTGCCGTTGTAGCGTGCGAGTGCTCGGGTAATGTTTCCCTTTTCTTTGTCCAAATAATAGCGAAGTATGGTGCAGCCGAAGCGTAGGTTTGTTCTTATGTTGAATAAGTTGTCATCTTCCTTGCCAATTTCTTTTAGCCAGAAAGGCATGATCTGCATCAGTCCCCTTGCGCCGGCGGTTGAAATGGCAAATTTATCAAAATTACTTTCGACTTGGATAAGTGCGAGGACTATTTGTGGCGACAGATCTACTCGGGTTGCCTCGTAGTGAATATGGCGCAGTAAGTGCAAACGTTTTTTTGTGTCCTTAATTTTTAATGACAGTCGGGTGGACATATCTAGTAACCAGACTTCGGCATCAAAACGATCTTTAAAACTGTCACTTGCTGAAATGGATTCTTTAAGAAGTTGTCGTAATGTGGCATCAGGTTTTTCTTGCGTTGACGCGATCACATGTTCAGATAAAAGCAGAAACAGTAAGCTTATAAGATAAAGAATAGTTAATTTTTTATTAGTAGGTTTCATTATTTTTCTATGGCTATCTTGGATTTAGAGGGCAATCTTTTCTTTCAGGAAATCAATCAGTGTCTCTGTTTTTATATCCTGTGATTCCTGATCTCTACGACCTTTATACTCAAAGGTACCATTTTTGAGTCCACGTTCGCTTATGACGACACGGTGGGGCAGGCCAATTAATTCCATATCTGCGAACATGACGCCAGCGCGCTCTTTTCTGTCATCTAATAAAACATCATAGCCGAGTTCGGTTAATTTACTATAAAGTGACTCGGCTTCTTTTTGAACGAGTTCTGATTTATGTAAATTCATCGGGATTAGCACTATCTGGAACGGTGCAATGTTATCAGGCCATATAATGCCACTGTCATCATGGTTTTGCTCAATCGCGGCGGCGACAATGCGGGTAATACCGATGCCATAACAGCCCATTGTAACTGTCACAGTCTTGCCTTTGTCGTCTAGCACAGTGGCCTTCATTGCAGAACTGTATTTGTCACCAAGTTGAAAAATATGGCCGACTTCAATACCACGTTTAATGCTAAGGGTTCCTTTGCCGTCTGGACTGGGATCGCCATCAACGACGTTTCGTATGTCCACTGTATTTTCAAGTGGAAGATCGCGTTGCCAGTTGGTGCCGGTATAGTGTTTGCCATTTTCATTGGCTCCGCATACAAAGTCAGCAATGGTGGCGGCTGCATGGTCAACATAAATGGGGATATTCAATCCGACTGGCCCGATTGAACCAGCATCACAGTTAGCAACAGTTCTAATTTTTTCGGCGCTGGCCAATGTAAAAGGTGAAGCAATATTGTTTATTTTCTCGGCTTTGATTTCATTAATTTCATGATCACCTCGAACCACTAATGCGATAATGCTGTCTTCGACACCTTCAACGAGCAAGGTTTTTATGCATTGTGATGCTGCAACTTTTAGTAACTCACTAACTTCCTCGATACTGTGTTGATTCGGCGTATCAACTTTGGCGAGTTCTTGTGACGGTTTGGCTAACTCGGTAATGGGTGCGACTGCTTCGGCAAGCTCTACGTTAGCAGCGAAATCACTTTGATCACTGAATGCGATAGCATCTTCACCTGATTCGGCCAGCACATGAAATTCATGAGAGAGGTTGCCGCCAATGGAACCTGCATCGGCACTAACCGGACGATAATTTAAACCAATACGGTCAAAAATATTACAATAGGCCTGATGCATCACATGGTAAGTTTTATCCAGTGATTGATGGTCAATATGAAAGGAGTAGGCATCTTTCATTATAAATTCACGTGAGCGCATCACGCCAAAGCGTGGGCGAATCTCATCACGAAATTTTGTTTGTATTTGGTAGAAGGTGATGGGCAGTTGTTTATAACTACGTACTTCTTTTCTGAAAATATCAGTAATAACTTCTTCGTGTGTTGGGCCAAAACAAAATTCACGCTGGTGTCGATCCGTCATTCGTAATAGTTCAGGGCCATACTGTTTCCAGCGAGTGGACTCCTGCCATAATTCAGCGGGTTGTATGGTTGGCATCAGCAGTTCCTGAGCACCGGCTCGATTCATTTCCTGCCGCACAATGTTTTCAACTTTACGAAGCACGCGCAAGCCCATTGGCAACCAGTTATACAGTCCGGCAGAAAGTTTTCGGATCATTCCAGCCCGAATCATCAGTTTATGGCTGATAACTTCTGCATCAGAAGGGACTTCTTTCACGGTGGCTAACAAAATTTGAGATACGCGCATAATAAAAATTACTTTTGGTTAAAAATATAAACGGTATTTTAACGATTTTTGAGGCTTGGGGTATAGCTTTATTACTGGAATTACTTCTTTCCGGTAATCGATTCAGAAGGAATAACATTGGTATTGGGATTATATTGCAGAGTTTCGTACTTTGTTCCATCACTGGGGGGGGTGTCACTAATGAGCCACTCACCTTTGTTATTTTTCCACTTGAACAAGGGCTTGGTTTTGTCGCTGAGTATTTGTGGTTGAATACCTTGCAGTTTTTGGCTGATATTTTGCGGTAGGGCTGAATTGATTTTGTGCCTTAATGCGGGTGACAGGTAAAGGAGTATGCCAAAAATAATAACAAACAGGATGAGTGACAGCGCAAATTTTTTCATAACGGTATTTAAAAAGTACTTTTATTCCAGCCCCACATACTACGGGTTGCATCGGCAAATTCAATGTAAATGCGTTCGGTTGGAATATTGAGGCTTTTATTGATTAAATTGCAGAGTGCTGCTGAAAGGGACTTAGTTTGTGATTCGGCTAAACCAATGCTTTTAAGTTCTAGATAGGCAGTGGGTGCATCGGTTCCGGCAAAAAGCATGGGGCGGGTGGGCTCTATATTAACCATGACATAGTTTTCGGGTTTGCCAAGCTCAGTAGCAACGAGTGCTGACGCTTCACGAAGCAATGCCTGTTCGCCAGATGCAACGATATTCTGGTTTGTCTGGATCTTTAAGTAAGGCATCTTCAGCTGCTATTAGTCACAGAATTGCTTAATATTTTCCATGGCATTTTTAATACCTTTTGCGCGGACATCACTATCCATGACAGTCGCATTACCGTCTTTATCGATAAAGCGGCGATAAACCTGTAATGTTTCCAGTGCTTTTTTTGATTGCTCGCAAGATTTTGTGCGCTTATCGGCATTTTTAGCCGTTTCTTTGGCAACTTTGTCTTTTGCTGCTTTGTCTACCGGATCGCCAAGCACGGCTTTTCTAGCTTTTTTAAGTTTTTCATCGCGCGCTTCTTTAGGTAACTTTGAGCTACGTGTTTCTTTTGGTCCGCGGATTGTTTCATATTCACCTGTAGCAGGCGGTTGCTGTGAGTAGACCCAGGTTCCACTTTTGTCCTGGTATTTATACATGCCAGAAAAGGCAGAAATAGGTGACAGAAGGAGTACAAGTGCTGCTAAGGTTTTGAATTTCATCCGGTTCATTCCAGTTTTATTTTTGGAGTATGGCAAGCTAAGCGGTGAAAGTAAAATACTTACTTAGCAAGTTTGCTTTAATTATTATTAAATTTAGCACGGAAGTGGCCATTTGTACTAAAAAACCCTAAAACTTGTCAGATTTTTATGGTCATTTCCTAATTTTTTCCTGTATTTATAAGCATTTACTTGGCCAGTTCGTGTATTCTGAATTATAATAGAGTGCTTGTGTAAACCGAGTTCTCTCGGGTTTACCTTAATTTGGCATAAATCTGTTTTTATCCAAAAAGATCCAATCAATCTGACATCGATGTGTTCGCCCTATAGGGCGTTTTTTTATCTTTGTCGATTGCGGGGTTTCTAGTTAAGTTTAATAGTTTATTTAGATAACGAAGGTGATGTAATAGTGAAACTCAGTGGTGGTGAGATTGTTATTCAGTCGCTCAAAGATGAGGGCGTTGAATATGTATTTGGGTACCCCGGTGGTGCCGTGCTTCATATTTATGATGCGATATACAATCAGTCTGATGTTGAACACATTCTTGTGCGCCATGAACAAGGTGCAACGCATGCCGCAGACGGTTATGCGCGTTCAACCGGAAAGCCAGGTGTTGTCCTAGTCACCTCCGGTCCGGGTGCAACCAATGCTATTACCGGTATTGCCACCGCGCATTTAGATTCTATTCCTTTAGTCGTTATTACTGGCCAGGTGACCTCTGCTTTTATTGGCAGTGATGCTTTTCAGGAAGTCGACTCGGTTGGTATCAGTCGCCCCTGTGTAAAACATAATTTTTTGGTGAAGCGAGTAGAAGACATTGCTGAAACCATGAAAAAAGCATTTCATCTTGCAATGACGGGCAGACCTGGCCCCGTTGTTGTGGATATACCAAAAGACATTACTGACCCAAGTATTAAGATTGATTACGAATACCCTAAAGAGGTTAGCATTCGTTCTTACAATCCAACGGTACAGGGTAATCAACGGCAAATTAAAAAAGCGGTTGAACTTATTTTAGCAGCAAAACGGCCAATGATTTATAGCGGCGGTGGTGTTGTTTTAAGTAATGCCAGTGAAGAACTCACCGCTTTTACCCAACAACTGGGTTTCCCAATTACCCAGACGTTAATGGGGCTGGGTGCTTATCCGGCGTCAGGTAAAGAATCTGTTGGTATGCTGGGAATGCATGGTACTTATGAAGCCAATATGGCGATGCATGACTGTGACACACTGATTGCCATTGGCGCACGTTTTGATGACCGGGTAACGGGCGAGTTGGAAAAGTTCTGTCCGCATGCAAAAATTATACATATCGATATTGACCCATCATCCATTGCCAAGAATGTTCAGGTCGACATACCTATTGTAGGTGATGTTAAACATGTTCTGGTTGATATGAGTAAAAAACTTAAACTCAGCAAAACTAAACCAGATACAAAAGCATTAGACAAATGGTGGAAACAAATTAATATTTGGGCGGGCGGCAATTGTTTGCGTTACGACCGAAACAGCGCACTGATTAAACCGCAATTTGTGGTTGAAGAATTACACAAAGTAACCAATGGTGATGCGTTTATTACTTCCGATGTGGGCCAGCATCAAATGTTTGCGGCACAGTTTTATCCTTTTGATAAACCCCGTCGCTGGATAAACTCAGGTGGTTTGGGCACGATGGGCTTTGGTTTACCGGCTGCATTGGGTGTTCAGCTTGCGCATAAAGATGCCGTGGTTGCCTGTATTACAGGTGAAGCCAGTATTCAAATGTGCATTCAGGAATTATCCACTGCGCTGCAATATAATTTGCCGGTTAAAATTATTATGTTGAATAATCGCTATATGGGCATGGTTCGCCAGTGGCAGGAATTTTTCTATGAAAGCCGTTATTCGCAATCTTATTTAAAAGCATTGCCTGACTTCGTAAAACTGGCTGAAAGCTATGGCCATGTAGGTATGCAGATTGACAAACCAGCGGATGTAAACGGTGCTTTAACTGAAGCGTTTGCAATGAAAGACAAGCTGGTGTTTATGGATTTTGTTACTGATCAGACTGAAAATGTTTATCCTATGATTGCAGCGGGCAAAGGCCATCATGAAATGCATTTGCAGGCAGAGTGTATTCCGGCTCAGTCTTCTGACAGAGAATTGGCGTAGGGGTTGTTGAAGTGCGACATATAATTTCGATTTTAATTGAAAATGAAGCGGGCGCCCTGTCTCGTGTGGCCGGTTTGTTTTCAGCGCGTGGTTACAATATTGAATCGCTTACCGTTGCGGTAACAGAAGATGCATCACTATCACGCATGACGATTGTCACTTCAGGTTCAAAAAATATTATTGAACAAATCAATAAGCAATTAAACAAGCTGATTGATGTGGTTAAAGTGGCTGATATTACTGAAGGCGCACATATTGAGCGTGAATTGATGATGGTTAAAGTGGATGCAGCCGAGACCAAAAGCCGTGACGAGTTACAACGTTTAGCAGGCATCTTTAAAGGGCGGATCATCGATGTATCCGATAATATCTTTACCGTTGAGTTAACAGGTGAAGGTGAAAAACTGGATTCATTTCTAAAGGCATTGAATGATGTCTCGATTATTGAAACGGTTCGTTCCGGTGCCACGGGTATTGCGCGTGGTAAGAAAGCATTACAGGTTTAGAAATTTAAAATTAGGTTAAGGTATCCGCAAGGATAAAACATTAAAGGTAAAACAATGAATATTTATTACGACAAAGATTGTGAACTATCAATCATCAAAGGTTTAAACGTAACAATTATTGGTTATGGTTCGCAAGGCCATGCTCATGCCAATAACTTAAAAGATTCTGGCGTAAACGTGACTGTTGCATTGCGCAAAGGCTCTGCTTCTGCTGCAAAGGCGAAGGAAGCCGGTTTAACGGTGAAAAATACAGCCGATGCCGTTAAAGATGCTGATGTTGTTATGGTGCTAACGCCAGACGAATTCCAGTCTATATTATATAAAGATGAAATTGCGCCTAACCTTAAAAAAGGGGCAACCTTAGCTTTTGCTCATGGTTTTGCGATTCATTATAATCAGGTTGTGCCACGTGAAGATTTAGACGTGATTATGATTGCACCTAAAGCACCGGGGCATACTGTGCGAAATGAGTTTACTAAAGGTGGCGGTATCCCCGATTTAATTGCCATTTTCCAAGATGCTTCCGGAAAAGCAAAAGACACGGCTTTATCATATGCGTCAGCTATTGGCGGTGGTCGTACCGGTATTATTGAAACAACTTTTAAAGATGAAACTGAAACTGATTTGTTCGGTGAGCAAGCTGTTTTATGTGGCGGTGCAGTTGAGCTAGTTAAAGCTGGTTTTGAAACATTAACCGAAGCCGGTTATGCGCCAGAGATGGCTTATTTTGAATGTCTGCATGAATTAAAATTAATCGTTGATTTAATGTATGAAGGCGGCATCGCAAACATGAATTACTCTATCTCGAATAATGCAGAGTACGGTGAGTATGTAACGGGCGATAAAGTCATTAATGCCGAAAGCCGACGAGCGATGAAAGAAGCCTTAGCCAACATTCAAAATGGTGAATATGCGAAGCGCTTTATTTTAGAAGGTGCATCTAACTACCCTGAAATGACTGCACGCCGTCGTAATAATGCGGCACACCCTATCGAAGTTGTGGGTGGTAAGTTGCGCAGTATGATGCCGTGGATTACGGCTAATGCTCTTGTTGATAAAGACAAAAACTAACCTCTCACTATCCGTGAAAGCTTGTATGTTTTTGTAAGCTGAAAGGCCGAGTGTATAGCTCGGCTTTTTTAGTGACAGTTTCTTCATTTTGTTACTGTCACTTATGATGTTTTTTTAGTGACAGTTTCTTCATTTTGTTACTGTCACTTATGATGTTTTTTTAGTGACAGTTTCTTCATTTTGTTACTGTCACTTATGATGTTTTTTTAGTGACAGTTTCTTCATTTTGTTACTGTCACTTATGATGTTTTTTTAGTGACAGTTTCTTCATTTTGTTACTGTCACTTATGATGTTTTTTTAGTGACAGTTTCTTCATTTTGTTACTGTCACTTATGATGTTTTTTTAGTGACAGTTTCTTCATTTGTTACTGTCACTTATGATGTTTTTTAGTGACAGTTTCTTCATTTTGTTACTGTCACTTATGATGTTTAATTTAATTATTGTTGAGTTACTATGATTGCCCGCGAATCATTTTGGTATATCCTCCCTGTCGTGATAGTTGCGGTGATACTGCAATACAACTTTCCTTTTTATGCCATTGTATTCTGGGTGCTTGCCATTTTACTGGCCTATCTATTTCGTGATTCACCTAACACACCTTCTTCTGTGCCTCTGGCGATATTAAGCCCAGTTGACTCGGTGGTGAAGTCGGTAAGCAAAGTAACTGATCCTTATCTTGAACGTGAAGCTGTTTGTGTCGAACTCGAGATGGCGCTGACTGATCCATATACTTTATATAGTGTAACAGAAGGCAAAATTACCAATTTCTGGATGCAGCCGAAGGGTGAGCACAAAGGTAAGGCAAGAGCTGTTTGGATTAAAACTGACGAAGATGATGATGTGGTCATGGAAGTCTATGCCAGTCGGAGTGGGCAACTTATGTGTTATTACGCCGCTGGAGAACGGGTTGGGCAAGGTAAAAAATGTGGCTTCTTACCATTTGGTTCAAAAGTCGTTATTTATCTTCCTGAAAACAGTCCCGTTGATGTTAAATCAGGTGACCGAGTGGCTGCTGGTAAAGATATTATTGCGCACTGGCCGCGATCTTAAGGTAAACTAAAAGTATGACAACTAAAGATAAATTGGTGGATGGACAAATAGTAAAAGCAAAAAGACGTCGCGGTATTTATTTACTGCCTAATCTTTTCACCACCGCCGCTTTGTTCGCGGGTTACTATGCCATTGTTGCAGCCATGCAAGATCGTTTTGAAGCGGCGGCCATTGCTATTTTTATTGCAATGATTCTGGACGGTTTAGACGGCCGAGTTGCACGAATGACCAATACCCAAAGTGACTTTGGAGCACAATACGACAGCCTTTCTGATTTGGCTTCATTTGGTATCGCGCCTTCTTTAGTCATGTATCAATGGGCACTCAGCGACCTTGGTAAGTTAGGCTGGTTAGCCGCTTTTGTTTATACGGCAAGTGCGGCATTGCGTTTGGCACGTTTTAACACTCAGGTGGGTACAGCGGATAAAAATTATTTTCAAGGTTTAGCCAGTCCTGCCGCCGCCGCAATTATTGCTGGCTTAGTTTGGGTTGGTAATGACTATATTGAACCCGGTCGAGCAATGAATGTTGCTTCTCTTATTCTTACGGCAGGGGTTGGCTTGTTAATGGTGAGCAATTTCCGCTACCATAGTTTTAAAGGCATTGACCTGCGTGGTAAGGTGCCTTTTATTACCATGCTAGTTTTTGTGCTAGTGATTGTATTGGTTACTTATGATCCTCCGATTGTCTTGTTTACGGTATTTTTTGGCTATGCATTATCGGGCCCTATTCTGACTTTAGTGGAATTAAGAAAGCGCCGTGCACAACGCAAAAAAGCACGTAAGCTTTCTGCTCAGGCGGCTGAAGAAGGAACTAATCAAGACGATGCTAGCTAGGCTTCAATGAGCAAGCATAAAGAAACAAAATAGAGCCAATTTATTTTCTAAAAAACTTGGCAAATTCAATAATACAGATTATAGTTAAACGCATGTTTACTAAAGAAACAGCAGCAAAATTCCCATTAGCTTACACACCCGTGTTTGTAGCGTCTGTTTCTCTTGTTTTACTTCTCTTAAGCCTCAGCCTCCTTGCCCTATAGGGCAAAATATCAAGCTGACAGCGTCAAATGGCGACGCAAAACCCCCTAAATGAGTTAAATTATCCTTAATAATACATTTAAGGATGGGCATTGAGCCATGTATAATGGCTTTTAAGAGGAAACAAATCCATGTCAAATTCAGATTCAATTATTATTTTTGATACCACCTTGCGCGATGGCGAGCAAAGCCCCGGCGCTTCCATGACGTTGGACGAAAAGGTGCGTATTGCTAAAGCGTTAGAGAAAATGCATGTCGATGTGATTGAAGCCGGTTTTCCAATTGCATCGCAGGGCGATTTCGAATCCGTTCAGGCGGTTGCCAATACCATTAAAGACAGTAGGGTATGTGGTTTAGCCCGTGCTTTGGACAAAGATATTCAGCGTGTCGGTGATGCCCTAAAAAATGCCAATGCGGGGCGTATTCATACCTTTATCGCAACATCGCCTATCCATATGCAGCAAAAATTGCGTATGGAACCGGAGCAGGTTATAGAACAGGCCGTTAAAGCGGTGAAATTGGCACGTCAGTTTACCGATGATGTGGAATTTTCACCAGAAGATGCTGGGCGTTCCGATTTAGACTTTTTGTGCCGGGTGTTAGATGCGGTGATTGATGCCGGTGCAACCACCGTAAACATTCCGGATACCGTTGGCTACAATTTGCCTGAACAATTTGGCCAGTTGATTTATAACTTGCGTGAAAAAGTCACCAATTCCGACAAAGCTATTTTCTCGGTGCATTGCCATAACGATTTAGGCTTGGCCGTGGCCAATTCCTTGTCGGCGGTAATGAATGGCGCACGTCAGGTTGAATGTACCATTAATGGTTTGGGTGAGCGTGCCGGTAATGCTTCTTTAGAAGAAGTGGTGATGGCAGTACGAACCCGTAAAGATTTATTCACTGCTAATGTCAATCACATTGATAGCACACAAATTATGAATTGTTCACGTCTGGTGTCGGGCATTACCGGTTTTGCTGTGCAGCCTAATAAAGCCATTGTGGGGGCGAATGCATTTGCACATGAGTCTGGTATCCATCAGGACGGTGTGTTAAAAAATCGCGAGACTTACGAAATCATGAGAGCTGAAGATGTGGGTTTAACCACCAACCGAATGGTATTAGGCAAACACTCTGGCCGTAACGCATTTAAGACTCGTTTGGCTGAATTAGGTGTGGAGTTTAAATCGGAAGATGAATTAAATACTGCTTTTTCAAGCTTTAAAGATTTAGCAGACAAGAAGCACGAGATTTTCGATGACGATTTACAAGCGCTGGTGACAGAAGCAAATCTGGAAACAGAAAATGAACGCTTGCGTTTGGTGGCGATGAAAGTCTGTTCGGAAACAGGTGAAAAACCCAATGCCGAATTGACCCTGATGTTTGATGATAAAGAAGTCTCGGCGCGTTCAACCGGCGGTGGCCCGGTGGATGCCGTGTTTAAAGCGCTTGAGTCGGTTGTTAATAGCGGCACTGAATTGTTATTGTATTCAGTCAATAACATTACCAGTGGTACCGATGCACAAGGTGAAGTCACTGTGCGACTGGAACGCGGTGGTCGTATTGTGAATGGCTTGGGTGCTGATACCGATATTGTCATTGCATCAGCAAAAGCCTATATCAATGCTTTAAATAAAATTATGGAACCAAGCGAACGGGCACATCCGCAAGCGGCGGATGTGTAATTCTCGGTAATGGGTATATATTAAAACAATGAAATCACTTAATCCCACACAACGTGCCTGCATAGAAGCAATGGGTATTGATGTGTGGGTGCCGCGTGAAAAAACTGAACCGCTAACCGAAACACTTGCTATCGAGAAGGCTTCTGCCGATATAACAGTGACTGCGCCAAAACTGGAAGGTAAATCTGAGTCAGCCGATTTACAACCGGCTACAGAAATTAAAACCAAAGAAGTTGCTGAGATAATTCCAGAATCGACAGCGCCGGAAATACCAACCGATTGGAATGGTTTACGGCAGGTGGTTTCAACATGCCAGAAATGTGCATTGCATGCAACGCGGACACACGCCGTTTTTGGTTCAGGTAATCAGAATGCCGACTGGCTTATCGTCGGTGATATTCCTAGCGTGTCTGATGATAAGCTAGGTGATGTTTTTACTGACCAAAGTGGTGAATTGCTAACAGCCATGCTAAAAGCCATTAGCTTAACGCGCCATCAAGTTTATATCGCTAATACATTAAAATGTATTACACCTAATAACCGTGAACCTGAAGCAGATGAATCCGAAACCTGCTTTCAGTATTTGCAACAGCAAATTGAGTTGATTAAACCAAAACTGATCCTAGTGGTTGGTCAGAGTGCTGCACAACGCTTGCTTAAAACACATTCCACTATGGCAAGGTTGCGTCAAAAAGTGCATACACTGGAAGGCATTAACATACCCGTGGTGGTTACCTATCATCCGGCTTATTTGTTAAATATGCCGGCTGATAAAGCAAAAGCATGGCAAGACTTGCTGCTGGCGAAAAAAACAATTTCTGCAACGGCTGTTTTATAAAAGAGGCATTATAAGGATAAGGATTATGAGTGCAGTTTTAGACAGTAATAGAAATGGATTTTCTCCAATGCGTATGAGTGATATCGAAGAAATAATGGAAATTGAACTCAGCCTGTATGATTATCCGTGGACAAAGTCCATCTTTGCAGACTGTATTCAGGTCGGTTATTCGTGCTGGGCGTATATACAAAATTATCAAATACAGGCTTATTGTGTGTTATCAGCAGGTGCTGGTGAAGCTCATATTTTAACACTGTGTGTACATAAGGATTTTCAGAGACAGGGTATTGGCAAATTATTATTAGAGCACTTGATTGATTTAGCGAAAGACCACCGTGCCGAAGTGCTGTTACTTGAAGTTCGTCCCTCAAATGTATCGGCAGTGCACCTGTACCACAACTACGGTTTTAATGAAGTCGGCGCGCGCAAAGCGTATTATCCGGCTAAAGATGGTCGGGAAGATGCACTGATTATGGCTTTGGATCTTACCTTTGACTAACTTAACTCCTTGATACAGGTTATTGCGAGTGAACAAAGTGAGCGTGGCAATCTGGTGCCTTATATAAGGTGACTTGCCTATTACCGAAGCAGGATGCTAATTATTCGGCAAAATAAACGGCTATCATGTAAAATACGCCTTTTACGCCAACCCAACTAGAATATTTATTTAAGTATGTCAGACTTTATTCAAGAAACACTCCGTCGCCGTACCTTTGCGATTATTTCCCATCCCGATGCGGGTAAAACAACCTTAACTGAAAAGTTATTGCTGTATGGTGGCGCAATTCAGTCTGCTGGTACGGTTAAAGGCCGCAAGGCGGATAGACATGCCACTTCCGACTGGATGGATATGGAAAAAGAACGGGGTATATCCGTTTCATCCGCTGTAATGCAATTCCCCTACCGTGATAAAATTATTAATCTGTTAGACACGCCCGGCCACGAAGACTTCTCCGAAGACACTTACCGAGTATTAACGGCGGTGGATTCGGCCTTAATGGTGATTGACGTTGCAAAAGGCGTTGAAGAGCGCACGGTTAAATTAATGGAAGTATGCCGCCTGCGCGATACACCTATCTTAACGTTTATCAACAAACTTGACCGCGAAGGTCGTGACCCTATCGACCTGCTGGATGAAGTTGAAAGTGTATTAAAAATTCAATGCGCACCCATCACCTGGCCAATCGGAATGGGTAAACGCTTTAAAGGCGTTTACCATTTATATAAAGACAGCGTGCATTTGTTCAGCGCCACCCACGGCGGTAAAATTAATGTCGGTGAAGTGATCGAAGGTTTGGATAACCCGCGACTTGATGAGGTGCTTGGTGATATGGCGGCCGAATTACGTGAAGAAATTGAATTGGTGCAAGGCGCTAGCCATACTTTTGACAAAGAAGCATTATTATCCGGCATACAAACCCCAGTCTTTTTTGGTTCAGCCATTAATAACTTTGGTATTGATGAACTACTGGAATATTTTTCGGACGAAGCACCCGCACCGTTAGCCCGTGAAACTAAAGAACGCGCAGTGCAACCGGATGAAACAAATTTTTCTGGTTTTGTTTTCAAGATACAAGCGAATATGGACCCTTCCCACCGTGACCGAATCGCCTTTTTACGTATTTGCTCCGGCACCTATGAAAAAGGCATGAAGATGCGTCATGTGCGTATCAATAAAGACGTTAAAGTCGGCAATGCCATTACTTTTATGGCCAGTGAACGCGAGCATGTTGAACAAGCGTATCCGGGCGACATAATCGGTTTGCATAATCACGGTTCCATTCAGATTGGTGATACCTTTACACAAGGTGAAAATTTAAAATTCACTGGCATCCCCAATTTTGCACCGGAGTTATTCCGTCGGGTGCGTTTAAAAGATCCACTTAAATTAAAACAATTGCAAAAAGGCTTAGACCAGCTCAGTGAAGAAGGGGCAACGCAAGTCTTTCGGCCGTTAAATAATAATGACGTAATAGTCGGCGCAGTCGGTGTATTGCAATTTGAAGTGGTTGCGGCACGCTTAAAAAGTGAATACAGAGTGGACTGTACCTTTGAGGCGGTCAATGTATCGGTTGCCCGTTGGGTTGAATGTGGTGATGCAAAAATGTTGGACGACTTTAAAAAGAAAGCGGCGGATAATCTGGCACTCGATGCCTCTCAAAGCCTGACCTATTTAGCACCAACCCGGATTAACCTTGATTTAACCGTCGAGCGTTGGCCGGATGTACGCTTCTTTGCAACCCGGGAGCATTAATCGTTGAGAGTTTAATGCCGCCCTACTTGTAGCAAAACGGTAGGTTGGGGTGAGGCACGAATCCCAACAAAGTAAAATATTTTGAGTTGTGTGGTGTTGAGTATAACGATACAGATTGTCGGTATCCGTTGGGGTTCACGCAGTTTACCCTAACCTGCAATTTCCCATTCGCTTACGGCGAGGTAGTTTATTCTTATCTGTGAAACACCAAAAAAAGCCGTATATCAATATTTTTTAATTGCTGAATCAACAACTTAAAAATATTTATTATAGAGTGTCAACCAAATTCCCTGTACCGCGTTGTAATTAGTAACTTCAACAAAAAACAAGGAAACACTCATGAAAACATTCATTATTATTTCAAGTTCACTTTTATTGCTCTCAAGTGTTGCAACTGCGGGCGAAGCAGGTCAGCGAGTCGAAAACCGCTTCGATAACCGAGGTGACCGTATTGATCAGCGTCTGGATAATCGGGGTGACCGGATCGATGCCCGTCTGAATCGTCGTGGTGAACGTATTAATGATCGTCTGGATCGTCGAGCCGATCGTGCTGCTGAACGCGGTAATGATCGTTTAGCCCACCGTTTAGACAAACGTGGTGACCGTATTGAACGACGTTTGGATAAACGAGGTGACAGAATTAATGCCCGTCTGGATCGCCGAGGTGATCGTATTAATCGTCGACTCGACAGAAAAGGTCATCGTGCGCATGTTCGAGTTGATCGTCACCGGTAGTCAAAGCGATACTCGGCCTTAACCAAAAATTAGGGCTGAGTAATCACTTAAATGGTTGTTGTTCTGATAAAGGACTATCCGTAATTTAAAGTAATCGCTATGATAGTCAACCATGCTCAATAGTAAAACGCAGCCATATCAGGACAATGAGAGTACCATTGCCGATAACATCGCTGATGATAATGCGGCTCAAACCCTTGATGCCTTTCTAGCAAGTGTAGAACAGCGAGCCTATCGTATGGCGTATATTGCAACAAGCAATAAAGAGGACGCACTGGACATTGTGCAAGACGCGATGATAATGCTTGTTAATAAATATTCACAGCGGCAATACACTGAATGGCCGCCCTTATTTCATCGAATTGTTCAGAACACTATTCGCGACTGGTATCGCCGCCAGTCGGTAAGAAACAAATTCAGACAATGGTTTTCAGGTAATGGGGCGGCTGATTCAGATATTGAGCAGGACTGGGAATCTCAGGTAATGCAACAGGCGGTTAATGTTAGAGCAAACCCGACGGTCGATCAAAATCAGAATGACAAAGCAATGGTTCAACTTATGAACGCATTGAATCACTTACCTGTAAGACAACAACAGACCTTTTTATTACGCTGTTGGGAAGGGTTAGACACAAAACAAACCGCTGCCGCGATGAGTATCAGCGAAGGCAGTGTTAAAACACATTATTCTAGAGCCGTGCATGAATTAAGAAACCAGTTAGGTGAGCATTATGGTGATTAAAGAGAAACAAAACAGCGATGCATTGTTAAAACACAGCCAGCAATGTCTTGATGACAGTGTTGATAAACTCGATGTAGATATAAAAGATAAGCTCTTTAAAGCAAGACGGCATGCGCTGAACCAGCATTATCATCACCAACAGCAAAAGGCGGCTAGCCGCTGGTGGAAAAATTGGCTACCGCTTACCAGTGCAGCCGTTACGGCAACCTTGATTATTGGCATTTCCATCCAGTCCGGTTTGTGGCAAAGTAATGAACTTGTATTAAACGATGATTTGGAACTGGTTACCGCACTGGATAATATTGAACTGTATGACGATTTGGACTTTTATCAATGGTTGGCAGAAGACGAGCTACAGGCGAGCTAGTGGTGTATTGATTATGGTTTTAATTAATTTAAGTTTAGGTTTAAATATAAGCTATGCCAGTGAGCAACAGCCTTCAATGAAATTGTTGGAATTACTGGGGCAGTTTGAACAGCAGGATGAGGCCTGGATTAATAATGAATTAGGGCTTAATGAATTAGGCATTGAAAATAATATTGAACTTAAGAATGAACCACCATCAACAGATAAGCAGGGTCGCAGTGAGTCTATAAATGAGTAAGACTATTTATAATCTATTCGCTTTTATAGGCATCATCTTGTCTGTGTTGTTATCTGTGCAAAGTGTAGTTGTTGCTGACAGCAGCAGATTGGAAAATAATTCAGTTGCAAGTGATTCAGCATTTAATTTAAGGTGGGGTGATTTAACGCCAGCACAACGCAAAGTATTAAAGCCGTTTTCAGACAAGTGGCCAGATTTAAGTCTTCAACGAAAACAGAAATTATTAAAAGGGGTGCAACGCTGGCAGCATATGAGCCCTGCCGAAAGAAAGCAGGCACGTAAACGACTCAAACGCTGGAGTAAAATGAACCCAGAGCAACGCCAGCGTGTGCGTGAACGTTATCAACGTTTTAAAAATTTATCGCCGGACGAACAAAAAGCCATTCGTAGTAAAATGCGCTGGTTCAGGGGTTTGCCTGAAGGAAAGCGTCGGGCGTTGCGTGAGCGTTGGCAACGAATGACACCGCAACAGCGCGAACGGTTTAAACGGCGAGTTATGGAACGGCAACAACGTCGGCATGAAATATTAAAGAATATGACACCTTCCGAGCGCAAACGTTTGCGCTCCATGTCCCGCCCTGAGCGGCGTGACTTTTTACGCCGACGGAATGCAGGTCAACATCGTTAAATCGGTATCAATAAACTGGCATCGTAAAAAAGGGCCTGAACTTTGTAATCATCTGGTTATAGCCTTGTTCTGGTGATATTATCTAAGCTGCAAATATTCAGGAGTGAATAAGTGGTAGCGGTGATATTGCGACGATTGCTCAAACTTTTTTACCGTGTCGAGGTGAAAGGTTTAGACTATTTCCATCAGTCCAGTAAACGGACAATGATAGTGGCAAATCACACTTCATTTCTTGATGCCGCCTTACTCTATTGTTTTTTACCTGACGACATTAGTTTTGCCATTCATACCCGTATAATGAGCCGCGGGTTTATGGCACCGTTTCGTTCCATGGTTAAATTATTTGTGATGGATCCAGCCAATCCTTTTTCACTAAAATCCCTGATTAAATATTTAAAAGAAGATAACCGTGTGGTTATTTTTCCCGAAGGCCGCATAACCACCACCGGCGCATTAATGAAAATTTATAATGGCCCCGGCTTAGTTGCAGACAGATCAGATGCCGATGTATTACCTATTCGGATTGACGGCGCACAGTACACCCCTTTTTCACGCTTGCGTGGTATTGTTCGTTTACGCTGGTTTCCAAAAATTACCCTTACAATCCTGCCACCGAGAAAAATAAAAGCACCCGATATCATTCGTGGCCGAGCAAGGCGGTATTTTGCCGGTAAGTTATTAACCGATATTATGAACGAGGTTATTTTTTCTACCAGTAATTACAAGCGCACTTTATTTCAAGCCTTGCTGGATGCAAAAAACATACACGGTAAAAAGCACATTATTGCCGAAGACATTGAACGCAGTCCTATTTCGTACCAACAATTAATTCACCGTTCTATATTGCTAGGCGATGTGCTGGAACCGAAAACGCAAGAAGGTGAATACGTGGGTATTTTATTACCCAATATGGTGAATACAGTTGTCACCTTTTTTGCCTTGCATGTACATGGCCGTATTCCCGTTATGCTAAATTTTTCAGCAGGTGCAAAGGCCATGCTTAATGCCTGCACTACCACCAATATTAAAACAGTTTATACTTCTAAGCGTTTTGTTACTTATGCTAAACTGGATGCCGTTATCGAACAGTTAAGCCAACAGGTTAATGTTTGTTATCTAGAAGATATTGTTAAAAAAATATCCGCCCTTAAAAAATTAACCAGCATTATTTCAGCCACTTTTCCTAAAGCCACTTATATAAAGAGGCTGGCAAATCATAACCCCCATTCCCCTGCGGTTGTTTTATTTACATCCGGTTCAGAAGGCGTGGCCAAAGGTGTTGTTTTATCGCATAGCAACCTGCTTGCCAATGGTATACAGATGAGTACCCGTGTGGATTTTAATGCACAGGACAAAATTTTGAATTCACTGCCATTGTTTCATTCCTTTGGTTTAACCGCAGGTACGCTTATTCCGTTAATATCGGGGATGAAAGTATTTTTATATCCCAGTCCGTTGCATTACCGGATTATCCCCGAAGTGGCTTACGATATTGGTGCAACCATTATGTTTGGCACCAATACTTTTTTGGCCAACTATGGCCGCTTTGCGCACCCGTATGATTTTTACAGCCTGCGTTATGTGTTTTCCGGTGCCGAAAAATTACAGGATACAACCCGACAACTGTGGAATGATAAGTTTGGTGTTCGGGTATTCGAAGGCTACGGTACAACCGAAACCAGTCCGGCTTTAAGCACTAATACCGCAATGGATAACAAAAAAGGAACGGTGGGGCGCTTATTACCCGG
>UOFT01000058.1_pt1 | contig 50488 bp, 49 predicted proteins | sample 1990121 | NCBI WGS metagenome assembly UOFT01 (sample SAMEA4728526, study PRJEB27164) | hydrothermal vent metagenome | biome: marine basaltic hydrothermal vent biome; feature: marine hydrothermal vent; material: mineral | place: Pacific Ocean | collected 2011-06-14/2011-07-23 | depth 1741 m
TGCACTGTCATATCATGGGATAACGACCCAAATTCCTCATGCTATATCGGTTGCTATAGATAGAAATTCACGTATGCATTCACTTGAGTCACTTCCCATTCAGGTTTATAAATTTTCAGATGACGCTTTCAAAGCAGGTATAGAGAAACATCAAATAGATGGTGTATCAGTGCAAATTTACAGTATGGAAAAAACACTCGCAGATTGCTTTAAGTACCGTAATAAACTTGGAATGGATGTAGTGCTTGAAGCACTTAAGCTGTATAAATCACAAAAGATGTTTAAGCTAGATAAACTAATGGAGTACGCAAAAATTTGTCGTGTTGAGAAGGTAATGAAACCTTATCTAGAGGCGGTACTATGACTGCGGGTAAGTCAGGCAGCGTCTATCCGTCAAAGGTTACTAAACCTGTCGAGAGAAGAGAAGCGGCCATTTGCCGAACTGTTGCAATACTATGCGATGGAGCGTTTTCTTTATCGCTTAACGCAATCCTCGCATGCCACTTCTTTTATTCTAAAAGGTGCGTTGATGCTTCGAGCATGGCAGTCGCCTGAAGCTCGGCCAACGATGGATATTGATATGCTCGGTAAAACGAGTAACGAGATTGATAGTATCGTCGCTCAGGTTAAAGAGATTATTTCTGTTAATACTGAAGCCGATGGTTTGAATTTTGATCTTGATTCCGTCAAGGGAGAAAGGATTAAAGAAGATGCAGATTACGAAGGAGTGCGGGTGCGCTTTGTGGGAACATTGGCGAATGCGCGAATTCATATGCAAATTGATGTGGGCTTTGATGACATTATTCATCCAGAACCTGTTGAAACTGAATTCCCAACCATACTCAATTCTCCAGTACCAAAGCTTCTATGCTATAGCCGTGAAAGTGTTATTGCCGAAAAATTTGAAGCGATGTTGAAGTTGCAAGAGTTGAATAGTCGGATGAAAGATTTTTATGATATTTGGCTTTTGTCGCGGCAATTTGATTTTGAGGGTAGTAATTTAGCAAAAGCAATTAGCTTGACTATTAACCATCGAGGTACATCAATACCTACAGAGATCACTGCTTTTTCGAAAGAGTTTATTAAGCTAAAACAGGTTCAATGGGCTGCATTTAAAAAGCGCTTAGGACAGGAACATGTACCGGCTAATTTCGAAGAAATAGTTACTACAGTTGAAGCCTTTCTTATGCCGATGGTTTCAGCACTCACTTCAAATACAGAGCCTCCTGCGCTCTGGCAAGCATCTAAATCCTGGAAGTAATGAAATCCCGTGTGCCCAAAACGTGCCACGATGTACCATATTTGATGTCGTTTGGGACAGGAGTGGAATTATCATGAATTCCGAAATATTAATAAAAGTGTTTACTTTCAGTGTTTTAGGTCAAATACTTGTGACAAAGTTGACATGATTTTTCTAGTCTGCAAGGCTTACGAACCAGGCGGTCGGGCGTTCGAATCGCTCCAGGCGCGCCATATCAAAGGCTTACACTTTTTAGTGTAGGCTTTTTTTATTTGGGGTACACCCTCGGGTACACCTTTCTTAATTTTTCTCCACCTCCAAATACAACATTATGGTAAGGTTATTAGCAAGCTAATTTCTAGTTTGCCACCCATCGCTTCAAGGGCATGGCGTAAGGTGGATACATACATATCAGTCTTTTTTCCATTTCCCATTCCATAATAGAAATATAACCGATAGGCAATATAAATATTGCCTATTACCTATTTTTAGGCTATATATACGTGGTAAACTATAGATTATTTGGCCATATATGTGTGGTATTTGAGTATGATTAAGCAGATTATTAGAGATCAGTATCGGTCTAAATTTGACCAACTTATTGATATTAATAGAATAAAAACACCGAAAGAGGGTTGGATCCGTACTTTGCGTACAGCATTGGGCATGAGTAGCCCCCAATTGGCGACGCGTTTGGGTGTAAGTAAATCACAGGCTTCTCAGATGGAGCGTATGGAAATGGAAGACCGTATTACACTTAAACAGTTGCGCCGTGTTGCAGAGACGCTTAATAGTGATTTGGTTTATGCGCTTGTGCCCAGAAAACCGGTTGAAAGCATGATTTGTGATAGAGCAAAGCAAAAAGCGAAAAACTTGGTGAACAAGACCGATGTGCAAATGAAATTAGAAGCACAACAGCTATCAAGCGAACAGTTACAACGGCAAATAGAACTTGAAACGGAACGCTTGATTAAAGAGTTGCCACGAGATTTATGGGAAGACTAATCTATGGAATTCAGTTATCCCAAAGGTGCGACGCCACTCGACCCTGATGAAATGGAAGGACTTAAACATCCACACATTGAAACACGGGGTGAGTTAGACCAGCTCGAACAGCAAAACATACAAGATGGCTATAAATGGTTATCTCAGCAACGAAAATATAAAACGTTTGCGAATGAAGAATTTATAAAGACACTGCATAAAATGTTGCTTGGTGAGGTTTGGTCGTGGGCTGGGCAATTTAGGCTATCGGAAAAAAACATTGGAATTGACCCTATCCATATTCCAGTGGAACTACGCAACCTATTGGATGATGTCAAAGCATGGCTTGAGTACGGCACTTATGAACGGGAAGAGTTTGCAGCGCGTTTACACCATCGTTTAGTTAAAATACATCTTTTTGCCAACGGTAACGGACGGCATGCACGTATATTTACCGATGTTATTCTAGAAAAAGATATGGGCGTTGCCCCTATTAACTGGGGCGCGAATTCTTTAAGTAGCGATGGAGAACACCGAGAAAAATATATAACGGCACTGAGGGCTGCGGACAGAAATGATTATAAGCTGCTAATAGAGTTTGTTTTTAAGTAGAAAGTGTAAAACTTGGAGTCGTACCATAAGTAGCATCCAAGCCTCCTTGTTCGAGCCAACCATCAAAATCCTAGAAGTTATAAAACCCCGTGTGCCAAAAACGTGCCACGGTAAACCATATTTGATGTCGTTTAAGGTAGGAATAAAATTATCAATAATTATCCAATCATAATAAAAGTGTTTACTTTCAGTGTTTTAGGTAAAACATTTGTGACAAAGTTGATGCGATTTACATAGGCTGCACGGCTACGAACCAGGCGGTCGAATGGCCTCTAGGCGAGCCATATAAGCAACTAAAATATGTTAATTTCAGATTTTTTATTTTTAAAGTTAATTTTATCAGTGAGGTGTTTAATCAGCTTTTTTGTGATAGCTGCAATATAATCAGAACACAGGCGGTGCTGATATAACTAAGGGGCTGTTTTAGAAACAAGTTGCTTTTTATTAAAGGATTTATATTTTAAGTTGTCGTTTGACTAAATGGATAAATACAAGATAATCATTCACTTACCGAGCCAGTTTCACTTTTCCTTTATAAAATAGCTGTTATACTCAAGAGACTATAAAAAGCCAAACAGAACTATGTATAAGTTAACCATTCGCGATAATAATAACAAACTGGACGAAATGTACGTTTCGCACGACGTTCTAAAAATAGGGCGTAATGCAGATAATGATATCCGTTTAGATGATGCGACCGTCAGCAGCCATCATGCTGAAATCAGACAGCTAAATGATGCTGTAGAAATTAAAGACTGTGGTAGTACGAATGGCACTTATGTGAATGGCAATGCCATTACAACCCATACATTGAATGACAATGATGTGGTGGTGATTGGCAAATTAACAATCTCGTTTTCCAGTGACCGGCCTGCACCATTAACCGAAGAAATTGACCCGACCACCACCATTAGCCGTGGTGAAATGCAGCATTTGCTGGAAAGAATTGAACAGCATAAAGCGGGGAAATCTGCGACTAGCAATGTTTCTCGTAAGTTAAACTGGATTGTGCAGGATGCAAGCGGGATCTGGTGGGGGTTTGAGCTTGAGCCTGTTGTGGGTGAATCCGGTTGGGAAAACCCAAACAACGGGATGAAGATTCTTTTAAAAGAAGAAGCCAGTAACGAAAATTGGAAAGATTCACTTCAAAAACTATAATTTTTGCCGTTACCCCCTAAGCAAAAAATAATCCAGGATGAATTATTATGGGTTTGTTGGACGACTTACGTAAAAAAAGTACCGCACTAAAACAGTCTCACGAAGAAGATGCGGCTAAACAGGCCGAATTACTCGCGATTTATAAAGCTAAAATTCACCCGGCAATGACGGCGATTTACACACATATAAATGAATTAATCGAACACCTTAATTTTGTAAAGCCAACCATTATCGCGCCTTATACGCTAACCGCATCGGGTACAAAGCGAAACCTGAGTCAGGGTGGCTATAATATATCAACAGACAGTTCAGAAGAAATGAAGCAAATCATTCTGACTTTCCACTGTACGGATGAAGAAAATATTGAATTTGATGTTGATAACGGGAAAAATATTGAAAAGCACATTGAATATATGCAGCGCTATAAGCTTCAGTATACCGCCCAAAAATACCGTGATGATTTGCATGAAATTTCTTTTGCCAAGTTCAATCTTGAAAGCAAAGTAAAAGTAACGATTTTAATCGAAGGGGATATACAGAATTCATGTATCCACCTTAAGTTTAATAATTTTCAGGGGCTGGGTTTACTTAAAAGAGACGTGCAGGCCGAGCAGATTACTGAAGACTTTCTTGATGCTATGGGTAAGTACTTAATTCGTGAGTCGCATGACTTTATGAAACTTGATTTATCCAGTCATGAACGCCAGCGCCTGCAACAAAAGGTAAGGCGTGAAGCCTTAAGCCGTAAAATGGAAATGCTGGAATTAGAGAAAAAGCAAAGGGCGCTCGAAGCCGAGCAAAAAAATAAAAAATCTTTATTTAGTTTTATGGATAAGCCAAAAAATAAATAATAATGGTGCCCCGAAGACGATTCGAACGTCCGACCTGCCGCTTAGGAGGCGGCTGCTCTATCCGACTGAGCTACCGGGGCAATATCACGCAAAGTGACAAGGATTATAACCTGATCTAAAAGGAGTCACTAATTAATTTATTGCCGGAAAGGTGATATTTTAGTTGTATTCGGCGTGATGTTTCTCAGTTGTTTTAATTCGAGTGCGATCAACGCTATTAACAAATGCGCGGATATTTTTTTCCTGTCGTGGAGTAAGGTTTATAAATTGGCCCGCCAACTGCTGTAACCCGGTTGTTTTGTCTGATTTTGTTTGCCTCACCTGTAATTTGCACTGAATGCTTTCTGTGCTGGGCAGCTGTATCAGGGTATCGATAACAGTGTCTTGTTTTATTTGGCTTAGTTTGTCGGTTGAACTGCGAACGTTTATGCCACCCGTTGAAATATTATAAATATAGGCCGTTAATGGATTGCTGGTATTTTTATCGAGTAACGTAACAGGAATTTTCCATAAATTTTGTAACTCAACACGGTATTGCAGCCGACGTTGTTTATACGCTATTTCGCTTGGGATGCGGGCGTTAAAATAAATTAAATGGTTACGTTTAGTGAGACTGGTTACTCGAGTATGAAATTTAATTTCAATGCCGTCATGTTTTGAAAAAATTTGAATAAGCTGTTGAGACGAAATATTATTGTGGTTGATGGCGTCTAATAGAATAGTACTTTTCTTGTGACTGATATGGAGTATTTCCGAAATACCAAGAGACTGAGTTGAGTTGTCTCGTTTAATTTTTTCAACATCGAGCTGGCAATGGTTCTTTTCGAGACGAGTCAATATGGCGTTGATGTGGACGGGGTCTGAAATGATGCTGTTATTTTCTTCAGCCATTGTTCTGTCTAGGTTAGGCTCGGATCAGCGTTTGGTTTTTAGCCATTTTGATGGACTGGCCTTTGCTGGAATAGAGTTCGGTTGTTTGCTGTTTGCCCTGTAATATCGACAGGGCATTTTCAGTATGGCGCTTATTATTTTCGATAATAATACCATTGATGTTGTTTTGTTTTTCACATTGCTTTGACAGGCTGGAAATATTGCCCCATAAAGTTTTTAATACGGGGTTATCTGCTAGTGTGCTGCTATTAAGGAAGTCATCGATACCGTTTTCGCTTAAGTTAAGGCCGGCTGCTTCGAGTAGTGTATGGCGTTCTTTGTTTAAATCTTCCAGTTGTTCCATCAAAATGGTTTTTTCCTGAGCGATAGATTCAATGGCCTGAAGGTCATTGTTTGACAAGGCCGTGTATTCATTCTCCAGCGCATGGAATAACTGCTCAAGATAGTTTGCGATATCTTCAAGTAGGGGGGTAATGTTTCTTGTCATGGTTGTTTTTTACGCTGTAGATTTAGCTGTCATTAAAAGCAGATTCAAAGTTAATCATTTTGTCAGCAATACGCTCAGGATCCATTTTATAACTGCCATTTTGGATAACCGTTTGCATATCTTTTACTTTGTTGTTATCAACCGAAGGTTGGTTAGCTAAATCCATTTCCAGTGCTTTTAATTTTGCGGCGGTATCTGTTAGGGTGACTTTATCACCTGTGGTTGCTGCATGGCTGCTGCTCTTGGTGGATTTTTCTGCATCGTCCGTTTTTTTGACTTGCGTAACATTTCGATCACCCATATGGGATGATTTATTCGAATTAATTCCTGATATATCGTGAGGCATTTTACTGCTCCAAAGCCTATTTATAGTTACGCTACTGTTATAGCGGCCAAAAAGCCGAAAACTTTAGCGATATTACACCTGATAAAAGTAAATAACGAATAAAATCACATATTTACCCTTACCAGACCATTTGATATCACAGTTGCTTGAAAAATGCGTTTACTGTGAATATTTTTAACCTTAATGCGTTGTCCAAGAAAACCATTCATGAGTGCCTTTCCTTTGACCCGAATGGTTAAATGTTTCGTTTTGGCGAGAATAAGAATTTCATCGCCACGCTGCACCAAACGTTTGGGCGTCAGCATTGCGGGTGAAATAACTTTTCCAGATTTTAAAGCACGGCGTACCACCATATTGTCCATTTGCGACAGGTCTGTAAAATACCCTCCCCGAATACGGCTGACATCTTTACGCGTGAGTTTGATATCGGATGGCTGCATCATGCTACCTGCTGGTAGGCTGTGCTTTGCTGCAATCACATTTAAATATTTTTGAATATAAACTGAAATAAGAATTTTCCATGACTTACGGCCTGCGCAACTCACTGCGACGGTGGTACGGCCTAACTCTTCAGCGTATTGGGGGAAATGGGTATCGAGGCTTTGAGTACAGGTTGCAAGGCGTAGGCGTTTATCAATATAGCCAATAGTGAAGTCGGTTGTTTGTAAGTGGCTTTTTAAAAAGGCACTTACGGCTTGTGTTAAGGAGGCCGGTGTTTGGTAAGCCTTTCCTTGTGCCGCACTGGCAAATAACAGCAATAAGCTGCCAAGTGAGAGCGCGGTGAAATAGTTTAAAAAATCATTTTTCATAAATACTGCCAAATTATGAGCCGGTAATATGTCGTTTTTTTGACTCTTAACCAACTGGAACTTATAACATGTTGATTCTATACAGTTATCTTATTTGCCTAAACCAGAAAGATATTTGTTAGTAATTATTAAGCAATACATATGCCAGCATTATCCTCATTGAAAGCACATATCAATATAATAAAGATATTTAAGTAAGTTGTTATTTAGCCGATAACTCTCGTGTAACTAATTAATTCGAAGGTGAAGTCATGACTGGAATACTTGAAGGCGTCGATCAGCGTACTAATTTAGTCGGTGAGAATCGGCTTGAATTATTGCTTTTTTCTTTAGGTGGCCGCCAACGATTTGGGATTAATGTGTTTAAAGTACAGGAAGTGATTATGTGTCCACCATTAACAAAAATTACTAATTCAACACCCGTGGTGGTAGGCATGACCAATATGCGAGGTAAGACAATTTCTGTTCTGGATTTGGCTTTGGCGATAGGGAAAAAGCCATTACAACAGTCCGATACAAATTACTTAATTATTACAGAATATAACCGGCAGGTGCAGGGGTTCTTAACCAGTGGTGTCGATAGAATTGTAAATATGAACTGGTCTGATATTAAAGCACCGCCTCAGGGATTAGGAAAAGATAACTATATGACTGCCGTCACATCAGTGGATGATGAGTTGGTCGAAATTATTGATGTTGAAAAAGTACTTGCGGAATTACTGGGCATTGATCTTAGTGGCGTGGAAAATGCGGCGGAAGTTAAATCGAAAAAGGATCAGGCTATCCGAGTTTTAGTCGTCGATGATTCATCGGTTGCACGTAATCAGATTAAACGTACTCTGGATAAATTAGGTATGGAGTGCACGATTGGGAAAAATGGTCTCGATGGTTTAAATATCCTTAAAAGTTTAATTAAAGATGGCTCCGATATAGCCGATCATATTGATGTACTTATATCCGATGTGGAAATGCCAGAAATGGATGGTTATACCTTAACCTCTGAAATACGAGCCAATGAAGCATTGAAAAAAATACCCATTTTATTACATACCTCTTTAAGTGGTGTATTTAATCAGTCAATGGTTGCAAAAGTAGGTGCCGATAAATTTGTGCCAAAATTTAATGCAGAAGAGCTAGCAGCCGAGGTTAAAGATATACTGCAAGTGAAGGGCATTATTCCATAGTTCAAAGCTCTGAGTGTTTATCATGAAATTAAGTATTTAAAACCGCAAAAGAAGATTATTGAGTGACACAACATACATTATCAAAGCAAGACTATGAAAGCTTTAGAACTTTTCTTGAAGATGCCTGTGGTATTGTACTTGGAGAAAATAAGCATTACCTAGTAACCAGCCGTTTGTCACGTTTGCTGGATGAGTTTAAATTTTCTTCTCTGAGCGGGATGATAGATAAACTTAAACAAGTTAATAATACAGAGTTAAAAGAAAAAATTATTGATGCGATGACAACCAACGAAACCAGTTGGTTTAGAGATAAGTATCCATTCGAAATTTTATTTAATGAAATCTTTACAGAAATAGCGGCAAATAAAAAACCGGTCATGCGTATCTGGTCGTCGGCGAGTTCTTCAGGGCAGGAAGCTTATTCTATTAGTATGACTTTTTCTGAATACCAAGCAAAAAACCCTGGTAAATTTAGCGGACGTTTGGAAATAGTCGGCACAGATATTTCGCCAACCGTTTTAAAACATGCGCGTGAAGCAAAATATGATGAGCTAAGTCTTGCGCGCGGTTTGTCTGAAGAAAGGCTTAAACGATTTTTTGTTGACCAAGGTGATGGTGGTTATAAAGTTCGCCCCGAAATTAGTAGCCGGTGTAAATTTTCGGAGTTAAACCTGCTAAAGAACTATTCAATACTGGGTAAGTTTGACATAATATTTTGTCGAAATGTTTTAATTTATTTTTCGGCGGAAATTAAAACTGATATTCTGACGCGCATGGCAAAATTACTCAACCCCGGTGGTTACCTTTTTCTTGGTGGCTCAGAGTCTCCGACCGGTTATTGTGATCTGTTTGAAATGGTCAGGCTTAAAGCGGGTGTTGCCTACTGTTTGAAATAACCGTATATTTTCAACCCTTCTGATTTGAATACATGATTAACCATGCCAACAGGTAAAGGATTGCCGTTTATCTTCTTTTTTGCCGCCACACCTTTCCCGTAAGTCCTTGAATAAATTATAAATTAAACTTGGCATAGCTGTTGCAACCAACACTGGTAAGTCATTTATAGTTTTAAACAGGATAGCAATAATGTCATTTTCATTCGGTAGCACCTTTAACTTACACGAGCAGGCTATGTATTTGCAGGCGCGTCGCACCGAGCTATTGTCTTCGAATTTGGCCAATGCTGAAACACCTCACTATAAAGCAAAAGATTTTGATTTTAAGGCATCGTTGCAGGCAGCGGTTAGTAATCCTTTAGGTAATAAGCCTTTACGTGAAACGAGCGTAAAACATATTCAGCCTACGCAATCTGATTATCGTTTTGAAACCTTATTTCGTATGCCGTACCAGACTTCTTTAGATGGCAACACGGTGGAATCACAAGTTGAAATGTCGGCGTTTAATGATAATGCCATTCGTTATATGGCAAGTTTACGTTTTCTTAACGGCAAAATTAGCACGTTAATGGCGGCGATCCGTGGCGATTAGTCTGCATAAATTAATAGGTAAATAACAGGAAATTACGTATGTCATTATTTAATGTTTTTGGAATATCTGGCTCTGCATTGCAGGCGCAAACGCTTCGCCTCAATACAACCTCTAGCAATATGGCGAACGCCAATAGTGTGAGTAGCAGCACAGGTGAAACTTACCGTGCACGGCATCCTGTGTTTGCGCCCATGGTCAAAGACTTTTCAGATGAAAAGAAAGCCGTGGGTGTGCGGGTGCTAGGCATTGTTGAAAGCAATCGACCTTTGCGTTCCGAATATAACCCGGACCACCCAATGGCAGATGAAGAAGGCTACATCCATTTGCCTAATGTAAATATGATTGAAGAGATGGCCGATATGATTTCAGCTTCACGCTCGTATCAGTCAAATATTGAAGTGATGACGACGGCTAAAAAAATGTTAATGCGTACGTTACAACTTGGCCAGTAATAGCTAACAGGATAAGAAACATTCAGGAAATATTATGGAACCGCTAGATACTAAAATATCATCTTTTGACGACATTGGTTTAATTTCAAATCAAAAGCAAAAGCCTGCTGAGCAAAAAAAACTCGGTCAGGAAGATTTTATGGATTTGATGCTGGCACAAATGAATCATCAGGATCCTTTTAAGCCAATGGAAAATGGCGAGTTCTTAACTCAAATGGCACAGTTTAGTGCAGTGAGTGGTTTAAAAGACATTAAGGATTCATTTACAAGTTTAGCCGATACAATGAAATCGAATCAGGCATTGCAGGCTGCCAGCATGGTTGGCCGACGAGTACTTGTGCCCGGCAATGATTTTCGTATTAATCAAGGTATGAATAAATCCTTTGAAGTTCATGCTTCGGCTGACCTTAAAGTTGCAACCGATGAGTTGATTGTGAATATTAAAAATGCCAAAGGTGAAGTGGTTAAAGAAATAAACTTGGGTGCACGTTCTGCCGGGAAAATTGATTTTCGTTGGGATGGTAAAGTAGAACAGGAAGATGAATTTATTGATGGTGAAGAAGAATCGGTTATGTCTTTACCTGGCCGATATACCATCGAAGCTTATGCAAGTATTGAAAATGAAAAGCAAGGTGTTGAGACACTTGTATTTGATATGGTTGACAGCGTTAGCGTTGGCCAAGCCGGACAACCGATGACACTCAATCTGACCAATGCTGGTCAGGCTAAACTGTCTGAAGTTTTAAAGATAATGTAGTTTGTTAATGATAGCCACTATTAACAGCCATTGTATATTTAGCAGTAATTAAAGGAGAAAGATCATGCCATTTCGTTCAGCCCTTAGCGGTATTAATGCCGCCGCACAAGACTTACGTGTTATTGGTAACAACGTTGCCAATGCAAGCACAACCGGTTTTAAAACATCGCGTGCAGAGTTTGCCGATGTTTATGCTGCAACAGACGGTGGCGCCTCCAATGCGATTGGTGCCGGTGTTCGTTTGTCGGGCGTTAGTCAGCAATTCGGGCAGGGAAATATTGAATTTACAGATAACAAGCTGGATCTGGCTGTTAATGGTCGTGGATTTTTTGTATTAGATGATAATGGTTCACGTTCATATACACGAGCAGGATCTTTCCAGGTCGATCGGGACGGTTTTGTGGTAAATGCTTCTGCCGATAAACTGGTTGTGAATAATGCAGATGAATCAGGTGAAATTTCTGGTGCGGTGGGCCCTTTGCGGTTAGATCGTTCGAATATCGTGCCAAAAGCAACATCACGTGTTGATGTTGGTTTAAACTTAGATAGTTCCCAGAGTATGCCATCGACACTTCCTTTTAATCCTGAAGTGCCGTCGTCTTTCACACATTCAACATCGCTAACCGTTTATGATTCTTTAGGCGCTCCGCATTTATCAACCATGTATTATGTTAAAGGTGCCGAGCCTAATACATGGGCAACGCATTTGTTTGTGGATGGTAAAGATGCCAAAGGTGGAGCGGCTCCTCCTTTCTCTGGTGATATATTAAAGTTTAATGGAGCCGGTGGATTAGAATCGATTAATGGTGCGGCAGCGCCTCCGGGTGAACTGACTTATAGTGGTATTGATACCGGCTCAGGTTCTGAGCCACTTGATATCATACTTAATTTACAGGCGGGAACACCAACAACACAGTTTGGTACCAAGTTTTCTGTCAGTGCCCTAACTCAAAATGGTTATACGTCTGGACGTTTAAGTGGTATTGATATTGATGACACCGGCATTATTCGGGCGCGCTACAGTAATGGTCAAACAAGAACACTTGGTCAGGTTACACTTTCTGATTTCTCTAACCCGCAAGGTTTACGGCAACTGGGTAACACCAACTGGGCAGAAAGTTTTGCCTCTGGTGTTCCTTTAGTCGGTACACCGGGCTCGGGTAGTTTAGGTCAGTTGCAGTCGGGTGCTCTGGAAGGATCGAATGTGGACTTAACCGGCCAACTTGTGAATATGATCAAGGCGCAACGAAATTTTCAGGCGAATGCGCAGGTTATTACAACGGCTGACACCGTTACTCAAACGATAATCAACATACGTTAAGTTTTAACTTTAATTAAGGTCAGGGTGTGAAATGGATAGAATGTTATATGTTGCAATGAGCGGCGCGAAACAAAACATGCTAGCGCAGGCACATAATGCAAATAACATGGCCAATGTGAGTACCACTGGCTTTAAAGCCGATTTGGCGGCAGCCCGTAGCATGCCTCTTTTTGGTGATGGATTTCCAACCCGAGTCTTTTCAATGACTGAACGCGAGGGAACGGATTTTAATTCTGGTGCTATCCAGACAACGAATCGTTCACTTGATATTGCCATTAAAGGGCAGGGTTTTATTGCGGTACAGGGCAAGGATGGTAATGAAGCTTATACGCGTGCCGGCAGCTTGCGTGTTAATGCAAATGGCTTACTTGAAACAAGCAATGGTTTAGCGGTGATGGGTGACGGTGGTCCTATTTCTCTTCCTCCTGCAAAACGAATCGAGATTGCGGCAGACGGAACAATCAGTGTCATTAATCAAACAAAAGGTTCAGAAGTTGTCAACATTGTTGACCGGATTAAATTGGTTAATCCTGATTTGAAAACAGTCAGCAAAGGTAATGATGGCCTTTTCCATCTTGCCGATAATGGAATTGCACCGGCTGCTGCTGAAGTGGAAGTATTGTCAGGCGCATTAGAGGGCAGCAACGTTAACATTGCTTCGGAGTTGGTTAACATGATTGAGCTTTCGCGGCAGTTTGAAATGCAGGTAAAGATGATGAAGGCAGCAGAAGACAATGACGAATATGCAATGCGTTTAATTAATATTGCTTAGGACTATTTACACTATTTGGAGTAAAAGCTAATGGCTCAACCATTATGGATTGCAAAAACAGGTTTAGATGCACAGCAAAACAGGCTGTCGACTATTTCGAATAATCTGGCAAATGTAAACACAACCGGCTTTAAACGGGCACGTACTGTTTTTGAAGATTTAATTTATCAAAATGTACGTCAACCGGGTGGCCAAAGCAGTCAGGAAACGACATTGCCATCAGGCTTATCGATCGGTACCGGTGTGCGAACGGTTGCAACACAAAAACTGTATCAACAGGGCAACTTACTGCAAACTGCCAATCCTTTTGATATGGCAATTGAAGGCCGTGGTTTTTTTCAGATCCTCATGCCTAATGGCAACATTGGTTATACTCGTAATGGCGAATTCCAAGTGAGTTCTGAAGGACAAATCGTTAACTCTTCTGGTTACCGTTTACAGCCGGATATTAATATTCCTGCTAATTCATTGAGTGTAACGATCGGTATTGATGGCACGGTATCGGTTACTCAACCGGGTAATGCAATTCCTGCACAAGTGGGCACCATTCAGTTTGCCGATTTTGTGAATCCAGGTGGCTTACAATCGTTAGGTGGAAATTTGCTGGGTGAAACAGCAGCGAGTGGTGCGGCACAAGTCGGGGCACCCGATTCACTCAGCTTTGGTAGCCTTATACAAGGTTCGTTGGAAAGTTCCAACGTGAATGTTGTTGAAGAATTGGTGAATATGATTGAAACGCAGCGCGCTTATGAAATGAATTCCAAGGCAATTTCAACTGCCGATCAAATGCTTCAGTATGTGAATAATAATTTATAACAGGGCTGGATGCATAAAATGAAAAAGTTAATTAAAACAGCGTTTGTTCTTTTGGTTGTGAGTACCGTGTCAGCCTGTTCTCTGGTTAAAAAAGAAAAAGAAGAAAATTCATTCAAGCCCACACCTCCGGTTGTTATCAAACTACCAAAAGAGGATAACGGTGCTATTTTTCGCCCGGAAATGAATGTTGGATTATTTGATGATAACAATGCACGTAATATTGGCGATCTTTTAACGATTGTTTTAAATGAAAACACCAATGCGAGTTCCAGTGCTAATACCAGTGCAACTAAAGATCAAAAAGTGGATTTACCCAGCCCGAAATTAGCGGGCGATACAGTCACAAAAGACGGCAAGGAAATTTTAAATAATGAAGTTGAGGCAGGAAGAGAATTTAATGGCCAGGGCACAAGTGCACAAAACAGCAGTTTTTCGGGCACTATCTCAGTAACGGTTGCCAAGGTCTTACCTAATAGAAATTTAATCATTCGTGGTGAGAAACTTGTGCGACTGAACCAGACAGAAGAATTTATACGCTTTTCCGGTATTGTTCGACCGCAAGACATTAAACCCAACAATACGGTTGAGTCGAACCGAGTTGCCAATGTTCATGTTATGTATGCCGGTAACGGTGCTATTTCAGCAGCGAATAGTATGGGTGCGTTAGGACGATTCTTTCAGGGTAAATCATGGCCGTATTAAACGCTATGATGTTTGATACAAACAGAGGAATAAAAATGTTATCAATAAAGGAATTAAAATTTACTGTTCTGGTTGGTATTTTATTTTACCTCGGCTTTAGTTCGGGCATTGTCAAAGCGGATAGAATAAAAGATATTTCAACCGTTGCCGGTGTACGTAGTAATCCATTAGTAGGTTATGGTTTGGTTGTTGGTTTGAATGGCACCGGTGATGGTTCGGGAGCGGTAACAGACCAAAGTATGAAAAGTATGCTGTCAAGGTTAGGTATTAATATTCCACCGGATGCAACGCTTAAAGCAAAAAATGTGGCGGCTGTTTCGATTCATGCAACCTTGCCAGCTTTTTCAAAGAAAGGGCAAAAGATAGATGTGACTGTTGCTTCAATCGGTGGTGCTAAAAGCTTACGTGGAGGGAGTTTATTAATGACACCTCTGCGGGGTATAGATCATAAAATATATGCCATAGCACAAGGCAATGTGGTGGTGAGTGGTTTTGGTGTTGAAGGTTTAGACGGTTCTAAGGTTACTGTCAATGTACCGAGTTCAGGTCGTATTCTAAATGGTGCAATGGTTGAACAAATTATTGATACCCCTTTTGGCACCGTTAATGAAATTGTTTTGAATTTACACCAAGCTGACTTTACAACATCCACGCGGTTGGCAGAGGTGATTAATAATGCGGTTGGGCCGGGTTCTGCACATTCGATTGACCCTGCATCGGTGAGTGTGAATGCGCCCTCTGATCCTGCACAACGGGTATCTTTTATTTCTTTCCTTGAAAACTTAACCATTAAACCTGGCGAAGCGCCGGCTAAAATTATTATCAATTCAAGAACCGGTACGGTTGTTATTGGTAAGCATGTGCATGTGTTACCTGCAGCCGTGTCGCACGGTAGCTTAACTGTCACCATTACACAGTCTTCTAAAGTGAATCAGCCTGCACCTTTAGCAGGTGGGGTTACCACGGTTGTACCTGTTACTGATATTCGTATTCAGCAAGAAGATAATAGGATGTTTGTCTTTAGCCCTGGGGTTTCGTTAAATGAAATTGTACAGGCGGTGAATCAGGTGGGCGCAGCTCCCGGTGATTTAGTGGCAATTTTGGAAGCCTTAAAAGAAGTGGGTGCATTGCAGGCTGAGTTAGTTGTTATTTAAACATTATTAAAAATACATTCCTTCTAAAACGGCAAGTCGTTGCCGTTTTTGTTCTATCTTGTTGTTTATTCAAATAAATTCGTGTCGGCACGTTTTCTGCATAGTCTTAGTGTCAGGACTTTTATTTAGGTAATATCAATGTTAGATGCAGCAGCAAACAGAGCATATACCGATTTTTCTCAATTCGCAGAGATGCGTTTGAATGCAAAACAAGACCCCAATGCATCGTTACAGGAAGTTGCACGTCAATTCGAAAGCATTTTTATCAATATGGTGATGAAAAGCATGCGTGATGCCAGTTTTGGCGATCCCTTATTCGATAGTAATCAAAGTGATATGTATCAGGAAATGTTTGATAAACAAATTGCGTTGGATATGAGTAAAGGCAAAGGCTTGGGACTGGCCGATGCGCTGGTTGTGCAAATGCGGCAATATGTTCCAGCCAGTAAAAACAACATAGATGCGGTTACTGCGGTTCAGCAACCGGCTAAAGACCCTTTTATTATACAAAGAGAGAGCACGACTTTTTCTAGCTCAGAACAATTTGTAAATACAATACAACCTTATGCAGAAGCAGCTGCGGAAGAGTTAGACGTTGATCCGAAGGTACTTATTGCACAGGCGGCGTTAGAAACCGGTTGGGGGAAAGCGATTGGTAAATTACCGAATGGTAACTCCAGTTACAACCTGTTTAACATAAAAGCGCAGCGTGGGTACGATGGCGATAAGTATGTGAAACAGACCATTGAAATAAATAATGGGATTGCTAAAACAGAATCTGCGGCTTTTCGTTCATACAATAGTTATCAGGAAAGTTTTAATGACTATGTGGACTTTATAAAAAGCAACCCACGGTATGAAGATGCGCTTAATGTAAGTTCTGACTCATTTCAGTATATCGATAGTATTCACCGCGCCGGTTATGCAACTGATCCGCGTTATGCTGAAAAAATTAAAAATGTAATGCAGTCATTTGTTTCTGAAAACGAAATAAATACTGAAGACTTTGTATAGGTGATGCATGGGAACGGGTGACGTTTTAGGCATAAGCACATCGGGCGCACTTGCTGCGCAGCGTGCGTTGTCTACAACAAGTCATAATATTGCAAATGGTGCGACTAAAGGCTATTCACGCCAACGCACCGATCTGGTTGCTCGCACACCGCAGCCGGGTGGTAATGGTGCTGTGGGTACCGGTGTTATTGTTGATAATGTTCGACGTGTTTATGATAGTTTTGTAACTGAAGAATTACGTAATGTTGCTTCTGTTAGTAAAGCACTTAATACCCAGTATGATTACACCAGTCAGGTCGACACCTTGTTGTCCGACCCTGATGCTGGTCTTGCACCAACAATCCAGAATTTTTTTGCTGCCATGAATGGGGTGGCAGATGACCCTTCTTCTATTTCTGCGCGCCAAGTTCTTCTCAGTGAAGCACATTCGTTGGAAGATCGTTTTAAGTATCTGGATGATCGTTTTGAATCCTTACGTCGAGGTGTGCAAAAGGATATGCGTAACACAGTACAGGATATTAACAATTTGGCGCAGGCGATTGCCGATGTCAATGAAGCTATTGTGCGGGCGAAAGAAGTCGGTGGTACAGAACCCAACGATTTGCTTGATCAACGTGAACGGCTGTTATTACAACTTTCTGAAAAAATATCGGTACGTGGTCAAATACAAGATGATGGCCGCTTAAATGTTTTTATTGGTAACGGGCAAACATTGGTTGTGGGTGGGATGGCTGCAAAGATGGGGGTGATTGCAAGTCCGGACGATGCCTCTGAGGTGGAAGTTATTTTTAAAACTCAGGCTGCAGAAGCAATTATTACAAAATTCTTGTCCGGTGGTGAGCTCGGTGGAATGCTTGAATTTAAAACCGGTATTTTGGATGTCTCGCAAAATGATTTAGGCCGGATTGCTATCGGTATTTCAAAAACCTTTAACGAACAGCATCATCTTGGCATGGATTTAAAAAATGTACTAGGCGGCACTTTTTTTGAAGAACTGAATGTAACGGCTCCGCAGGTTAAACAAAGTATTAATAATAAAGGCGACATAAAAATATCGGCTGAAATTACTAATCTGGATAAAGTAACGGTGAGTGATTATCGTTTGTCGTTCCATGATGGAAAATATCGTTTGATACGTTTAATGGATGACAAACTGGTTGCAGAATTTTCATCTTTCCCTGTAGAAATAAATGATGAAGGTTTTAAGTTAAGCATTGAATCGGGTAGCAGTATCGAAAATCAGGACAGTTTTATTATCCGTCCAACGCTTGAGGCTGGGCAGCGATTTAAAGTATTAATTAATGATGTTAAGAAAATTGCGGCTGCATCACCTGTGCGAGCATTTGAAAACGTCGCAAATTTAGGCGATGGTGCAATTACCAATGTTGAAGTGTTGAGCACCGATTCTGAACTTTTCCAAGGTAATAACAACGATTTAGAAATGCCGCTGGTGGTGCGGTTTGTTGATGAGACCCACTATGAAATATTAGATAACAAAGGTAACCCGATTATCCACAAGTTGGCAGCCGTTCCTGATGACCCACATATCAAGGCAAATGAAGAAGGGCATGCAACGGCTGTGAGCCCTGAGTCGCCGGCATCTGCGCCACAAGTTACATCGATACATGAATATGATCCAGAAAAAGGGATTTCAGTTTTCCCAACGCCTGACGGTGTGGATATGAAAGTCCGCTTCAAAATTACAGGTAACCCGAAGGACGGGGATACGTTTCATATTGAATTTAATAAAGATGGCCTAGGTGATAACAGCAATGCCGTGTCACTAGCTGGTTTGCAAGGCGAGCGTTTGCTGGCAGATAAAACAGGAACCTATACACAGATTTACGCACAACTTGTATCGCGAGTTGGTAGCAAAACACATGAGCTAGATACTAGCAGCAAAGCACAACAGCTGCTGTTACAACAGGCTGATCAACGGCGTGAATCGATATCCGGCGTCAATATGGATGAAGAAGCCGCTAATCTTATTCGATACCAGCAACTTTATAAAGCGAATGCGCAGGTTATCGCAACCGCCAAAGAGTTGTTTGACACTCTAATGCAAACGTTCAGGTAATCGAGATGCGAGTATCAACAAATCAAACGCAAGATGTTGCCATTAATGCGATGCTGGAACAGCAGGAAAAGCTGTCGAAGGTGCAAAAGCAAATTGCAACGGGAAAAAGAATATTTAAGCCGTCAGAAGATCCTATTGGTGCTGCCCGAGTTGTTGATTTAAGGAACATATTACAGACAAATGGCCAGTACCAAAAGAATATTGATGCTGCGCGTGCTCGTTTAACGGTTGAAGAATCTATTATGGGCAACGCAACCGGTATTTTACAGCGTGTACGTGAGCTGGCTATTGCTGCAAACAACGCCTCACAAACAAACGAAACCCGGAATTTTATTGCAGAAGAAGTTGATCAGCTACTTGAAGAAATACTGGATATGGCCAATTCGACTGATGGTTCGGGTGATTACTTGTTTGCAGGTTCAAAAATAAATTTTAGACCGTTTGTGAATAATGCAAATGGTGAGTACGAATATCAAGGAGACGATACTCAGCGTAGTTTGCAAATTGGCCCCAAGCGTACCATTGCAACCAGTGATTCGGGTAACTTTGTGTTTCGTTCTATTAAAGATGGCAACACTGAATTTACCGCACTTGAAAATAAAACCAATACCGGATCTGCTATTATTGACCCTGGTAGTGTCACCGGCCGTTATGATGGAGGCACTTACGCAATTATTTTCGACAAGCAAGAATCCATTGATCCAAATGAACCAACGACATATAAAGTAATGAATGCGAATAATGAAGAAGTTATTCCAGCGGGTACGGTTTTTGTTGAAGGTGCAAATATTGAATTTAATGGTGTGCGGGTTTTTGTTGAAGGTGAACCCAATGCAAAAGATTTTTTTGTTATACGCCCGAGTGAGAACCAGGATGTTTTTACAACACTGAAGAATTTTGTTGATACCTTAAGAATACCCCGTGGTGATCCCAAACAAAATGCCGACCTGCATAACGAAATAAACCGCACTATTCTGGGCATCGATAATTCATTGGGGCGGGTGCTGGAAATTCGGTCTAATACCGGTGCGCGTTTAAAAGCGTTGGACGCACAGGAGTCCATTAATATAGATTATAATCTGCAAATTAAAGAGATATTATCCGGTATTGAAGATTTGGATTATGCCAAGGCGGTGAGTGAATTAAACCTGAAATTAACGGGGCTGCAAGCCTCGCAAAAAGCCTTTACCCGAGTGCAAGGCATTTCGATGTTTGATTATATATAATAAAAACAATAACTTAAAAGATAATTCATTTATTTTACCCCCTGTAAATTATTTTACTTTTTTTTGATTTCCACCCTAAAGATACTGAAATCCCGGACGCTAGGTATCACGGAAGCGATAGGGTAGTTAACAAATCATTACCCTTATCGTTATTTGAATATCCCTAGCCGCAACATCAATGCGTGGTGAAGGAAACGATTAGGAGTGCGTCATGCCACAAGTTATTAATACCAATATCATGTCGCTAAATTCGCAGCGTAATTTGAATGCTTCTCAGGAAGCATTACAAACATCATTGCAAAGGTTGTCTTCTGGTTTGCGTATTAATAGCGCAAAGGATGATGCAGCAGGTTTAGCGATTTCCGAACGGTTTACATCTCAAATTCGAGGTTTAAATCAAGCAGTACGAAACGCCAATGACGGTATTTCGTTATCACAAACAGCGGAAGGCGCATTAGCCGAAGCCGGTAACATCTTGCAACGGGTTCGTGAATTATCCGTTCAGTCTGCGAATGCCACTAACTCGGCGTCTGACAGACAAGCGTTACAATCTGAAGTAGGGCAGCTTGTTTCAGAACTGGATCGTATTGCCACCAATACAGAATTTAACGGACAGAAAATTCTTGATGGTACATTTGGTACGGCCATCTTCCAAGTGGGTGCAAATGCTAACCAAACGATTCAGGCAACCACCAATAACTTTAGAACCAATCAATATGGTAATTACCGTGTAACTGGCCAGGAAACTGCGGCGGGTGCTGAGGCACGAAATGCACAAGGTGATAACCTGATTATTAACGGTTCATTAGGTAGTGTCACTTTGGATATTAATGCGGGTGACAGTGCAAAAGCAACGGCTGAATTGGTTACATCAAAATCCAATGTAACAGGTGTAAAAGCCTATGCTCAAACTGAAGTAAACGTCAGTTTTGATGCCGCGGGTTCTTATACCTTAAATGTTGCATCTGATAATGCTGATGCCCAGGCAATTTCATTCAGTTTACAAGGTACAGAAGGCAATGATGGTCTTTCGGGTGCGGTAACGGCATTTAATGATTTGTCACATAAAACCGGTGTAACTGCGCGTATCAGTGATGATGGGCAGAGTGTTGTACTATTAAATGCAACCGGTAATAACATTAATTTAGCGGATACGGTTAATTCCAACGCCGGTAATGTGATGGTGGGCGGTACGGTCAGTGCGGATGGCGCACAGGTTGGCGGTACGGTCATCGCGGCTAATACAGCGGTTGATGTTGCTGTTGTAACCGGTCAGGTGGTTTTCGACTCGGATAAGTCCTTTGGTATTATTGGTACTGCAGGTGCCACCGTTACTAATGCGCAGGAAGCGTCTGATTTAATGGGTGTTTCACAACTGGATGTGAGCCAGGTCGAAAGTGCCAATGAAGCACTGGCGATTGTGGATGCTGCATTAGCAACAGTGAATGGACAGCGGGCAAAATTCGGTGCGATTCAAAGCCGATTTGGTTCGACCATTTCCAACTTGCAGACTAACTCTGAGAATCTAAGTGCTGCGCGGTCTCGTGTACGTGATGCTGACTTTGCACAGGAAACTGCCGAGTTGACTAGAGCGCAAATTCTACAGCAAGCGGGTACAGCCATGCTAGCGCAGGCTAATGTCGCACCGCAAAACGTTCTGACTTTATTACAGTAATCAATACTGGCAGGAAGGGTTATACTTAAACAAGTATAATCCTTCCTCACTAATAAATGAGGTAACGTGATGGCAACGCAATCAATAGTTGATATGGTTCTTCAGGTACAAACAACAGGTGCTAAGCCTGCTGTTAACCGTAGTGCTGTGTCTACTACTAATGCGGTGGATCAAGAGCGGCAAACCATTGCCATCGCCGAGATTCATGCCGAACAGGTAGAAATGTCGCGCGATGAACTGGAGAGCGTCGTGAGCCAACTTCAAGATTATGTGCAAAGTATTCAACGTGATATGAGTTTTCATATTGACGATGCCACTGGGCGTGTTGTTGTTCAAGTCATTGATTCTAATAGCCAAGAAGTCGTCAGGCAGATCCCCTCAGAAGAAATGCTCGCTATTGCCCGCCATTTAGCCGACTCCATTGAAAGTAATGAAGCTAAGGGCTTCTTCATTGAGCTTAAAGCTTAACATTTCTATTTGCCGACTCGCTTGGCATCGTATTTGCTTTATTTACAATAGATCGAATAAGTACCGATTCTATAAGGAATTGTTGCTTCGAGTAGATAAACAATGAGGTCAAACATGCCAACCATAACTTCCGTGGGCGTTGGTTCAGGTATCGATGTGCAAGGGCTGGTTGAAAAACTGGTAGCAGCTGAAGGCGATCCCGTTACAAAAAAACTCGATCGGAAAGAAGCAACTCTACAAAATAGTCTGACCGCACTGGGTGTTTTTCAGGGAGCATTAACGGAGTTTCAAACGTCACTTGCCTCACTCAAAGATGCGCAGTCCTTTACCAAAATGAGTTTAACGCTGTCGGATGACGATGTGCTTAATGCGTCTATTTCCGGTGACCCCGATCCCGGAAACTTCGATATTGAAGTGGAACGGTTAGCGCAGCAGCACAGGTTAGTCTCCGGTACTTTTGCATCGGATTTAGAAGCCATTGGAAGTGGCTCAATCAGTATCCAGTTTGGTGAACTTAATAATGTAACGGGTGACTTTATTGTGAACCCCGAACGCCCCGTTAAGAATATTTTTATCACCAGTGATAATAATTCACTGCGCGGCATACAGGGTGCGATTAATGATGCCGATGCAGGCGTAAAAGCGTCTGTCTTAAGAGTGGGCAAAGGTTTCCGATTAATTGTATCCAGTGAATTATCTGGTGCAACCAATAGCATGCGCTTAAAAGTGAATGACAATGACAACGTTGATACAGACTTATCTGGTTTATCAACCTTGTCGTATGAACCAGCAAAGCTAGCCAATCAGGGGCAAAATCTAAGGCAAACATCGGAAGGTTTAAACGCAATTATTAAAATTGATGGTGTCGAGATTGAGTCCCCAAAAAATTCAATTAATGATGTAATCAGTGGTGTCACACTTGATTTAAGCGCCGAGTCCATTGGGCAAACAGTGGGGCTTAAAATTTTTCATGACAAGGCGCAGGTGTCTTCGTCGATAGAAGGATTTGTTACGCAGTATAATTCTTTTATTCAGCGTAGTAACGAACTAACCAGTTATGACCCTGAGACAAAAGAGGCTGGGCCGTTAGCCAATGACTCATCGGTACGCAGTGCCTTGTCTCAGTTAAGACGTGCTCTTGGCACAGACTTCTCGGCAGTTAATTCACAATATGTTTCATTGTCAGCTTTAGGGCTGGACACACAGCGCAGTGGTGAACAAAAGATTGACACCAACAAAGTGCAAGCAGCGCTTGATAAAAACATTACGGAAGTCTCGCAATTATTTTCGCGTACCGGTTCAGCAAACGATCCGTTGGTGCGTTATATAGGGGCAACGGATACAACCAAAGTTGGGAATTATCCTGTTGTGATTGATACGTTACCAACACAGGGGAATTATATTGGGCTTGATGTTGCACCGAGTAACATTATTATTCCCCATGATGTGAATACATTGGTACTCCGGGTCGATAACATCAAATCGTCAGTTATTACGCTCAATAGCCAAGTTTACAACTCGTTAGAAAACCTGGCATCAGAGTTACAAAGTAAAATTAATGGTGACCGTGAATTATCGTCAAAAGGCGCCGCAGTTAACATTAGCGTTGAAGACAACCATTTAGTGTTGACCTCTCAGCATTTTGGCGGCACCTCAAATATTGAAATACTGGAAATTCCTGAACAGCTTATGGCTGTAACGGGTTTAAGCGTTAAACAGGGGCAACTGGGTTCAGATATACAAGGTGCTATCGGTGGTAATGCTGCCATTGGTTCTGGCCGAACTTTAATGGGGCAGGGCAATGCACGTGGTTTAGAGATTGAGGTTGTTGGTGGTGGTATTGGTCGACGTGGCACGGTGAGTTATTCGAAAGGAGTGGCAGAAAGGTTAGATAAGCTGGTTGCCAGTTTTTTAGATGCCGGTGGTTTATTGCAGGGACGAACAAAAGGCTTTACGGATAACCTGAAAAATATTTTGGATGACAGAAATAAACTGGCCGAAAAACTTGAAAAATCTGAAAAACAGCATCTTAAAACTTTTTCAAATCTGGACGCTCTAGTAGGTAAGATGCGTTCAACCGGAGAATATTTATCGCGACAACTGGCAGCCTTGCCGGGCGCGCGCAGTCAATCAAATAGACGAGGATAAGCCTTGTTGGACTTAATTTAAAATTGGTAGGAGGTAGTTAGTTATGAATATGGTTAAATTGCACAGTGCGGTAGAGCAGTATAATCGTGTCGGGGTATCGAGCAGTGTCGAGTCAGCCGATCCTCACATGTTAATTCAAATGTTAATGAATGGCGCACTTGAAAAAATCGCCATCGCAAAAGGACATATGGAACGCAATGATATTCCACAGAAAGGTGGCAATATTAGCTGGGCCATTTCTATTATTGACGGCCTGCGCGCAAGTCTGAATGTGGATGATGGTGGTGAAATCGCACAGAATCTGGATGACCTTTACGATTACATGACCCGTCGTCTTGCAAGAGCAAACATAGAAAACAATCCCGACCTTTTAGATGAGGTTGCGTCGTTAGTGCGATCAGTAAAAGGGGCGTGGGATGAACTGCCCGAGAAAGTGAATTCAGAAAAAACAAGCAATGGCCATAACTAAGTATTTATTATGACAATGTATTGTTTATCGCCTGCACAGTATGCGCAAAAGATTTTGCGCCTGAGCCAACATATGAGCGACACGAGCTACAAACAAGACTGGCATGCATGTATGGAGCTTGAAGAGCAGCGCCAGAATGTGATGGATGATTTATTTAGCCACCCCGATATGCCAATGGCTCTGGTTGATATTAGTGACATACTTGAACAGGTTTTGCTGATTGACAGTGAAAGTCTGTATATGTGTGAAGAAGCGCGTACTAAAGAGTTGAATAGTCTTAAAGAAAATAAATCACGACAGAAAGCGGCTATCGCTTATTACGCACACCAGAATTAAATGTAAAAATAATGGTTAGTTTCAATGTGTGTTAGGTAATGATGCTGGACACAGCAATAACCGCCTTGTTACTCTTCCTGTATGTCAGATATAAAAAATAAAATAGATCTTGAGCAGGGTGTAGAGGTTATAACTTCGCTGCCGTTTAATTTCCATCTTGCCAATGGCGCAGCAAAAAATAATTTCAGCAGCCATAACCAGCTGGCTTTTGATATTGCCGATGCTTTTTCGACTGCAAGTAACACGGAGTCACGCGATACAACAACTCAATACAAAGCGTTAGAACATAAGTTAACGACTATTTTACACCTGTTACGTTTTTTATTAGCAAGCCAGCAGGTGGTTGCCACAGAATATCAAATAAAGTTAAGTGCATTAACGGTGGAATGGGATAATGCTGGATTGGTCGAAAATAAAATAGATAATATAAAAAAACATCAGCAACTGGTTTTTGAATTTTACCCATCGAACCAGCTTCCTTGGCCGATAAAGCGGCTTGGCCAAGTTACCGAAGTGAACGGCTCTGTGATTAACGCAGCCTTTTTACCCCTTGATTCTACCAATGATGAACGCTTTGCAAAATGGGTATTCCAGTTGCATCGCCGGAGTATTCAGCAACAAAAAATATAAAACACCTCTTCTTTTTTATGCAACAGACCCTAGCAATATCAATAATTTACTGGTTCTGAAATTAATACCGACAAAATTTTGACTTTCGGCCGATATCTTTCTACCCTTAGTGAAGAACAAAATATCAACAGCTTAATAGCAAATAATAAATGACGTATATATAAAGGTATGGGTAATACATGATTCAAAAGAAAATTCTTGTGGTTGATGACGATGCGACTCGTCGCGCTGAATTCTTCATTGTAATGGATTTTATCGATTATGCTGATTTGGACTGTATTAGCTATCAGGACTGGGAAGACAGCGACAAACAGAATGCACCTGATGTGTTGATACTCGGTGGCGATTTGCAGGAAATTGATCCTTTAGTTAAACGCATTGAAGTGATTAAATCCGAATACAGTACTGACTTGCCTGTTTTGCTTTTTAAACCCATTGAGTTACCCTTGCCATCGAATCTTTCATCATTGGTGTTGAGCTCGATTAATACACCGTTTAAGTTTCGTCAGTTACATCAAGCACTGCATACAGCCGATGTCTATTTAAAGAGTATGGGCGAAGTGAAAGGCTCATCCTCGTCTATGTTGTTTCGTAGCTTAGTGGGTAATAGCCGCTCTATTCGTGGTGTGCGCAAACTGATTGAGCAAGTTGCTAATTCAGATGCCAATGTTTTAATTTTGGGCGAGTCGGGTACGGGTAAAGAAGTGGTTGCGCGTAACCTGCACTATAATTCAGATCGCCGAGACAAACCCTTTGTACCAGTTAATTGCGGTGCCATTCCCCCAGACTTATTAGAGAGCGAATTATTTGGCCATGAAAAAGGCGCGTTTACCGGTGCCATTAGCTCCCGCATGGGACGTTTTGAAATGGCAAAGGGCGGTACTTTATTTTTAGATGAAATTGGTGATATGCCACTTGCGATGCAAGTCAAATTATTACGCGTGTTGCAGGAGCGTATTTTTGAACGTGTTGGCAGCAACAAAAGTATTAACGCCGATATCCGTATTATCGCAGCGACGCATCATGATTTGGAAAAAGAAATTTTCGATGGCCGTTTTAGAGAAGACTTGTATTACCGGTTAAATGTTTTCCCCATTGATATGCCGCCCTTGCGCGATCGCGTTGAAGATATTCCACTGTTAATAAATGAACTGATTACCCGCATGGAACATGAACAACGTGGTTCGGTGCGTTTTACAACCACTGCTATCGCGTCATTATGTGAATACCCTTGGACGGGCAATGTCCGTGAACTTTCAAACTTGATTGAACGCCTAGTGATTATGTTTCCTTACGGCGTGGTTGATGTGCGTGATTTACCACACAAATTCCGTGGCACTAATGCAGTAGAAGATATCCGAGAAAGCGGCACTGACGCGGTGACCAGCGCACAAATTGAAGAAGCCTTTCGAATCCCACAAGATGGCTTCGACCTTAAAGAACACCTGATTAATTTGGAGTATTCCCTTATTAAGCAAGCCCTCGATGATACCGAAGGCGTTGTCGCCCATGCCGCAAAACGTTTACAAATGCGCAGAACCACACTGGTAGAAAAAATGCGTAAATATGGATTGCAGCGTCCGGAATCGGTTGCCCACTAATGAGTTGACATTTAACGCAGCGTTTAATTGAGTAATAATGGACTATTGCTTAATGATTTATGGCATACTTGCGTCCCTTTTTTATTAAATAATGACCGCACAGGTTTACCTCCTACCTTGTTCGAAAAGACTGAGTTATTGGTATATTTTGCCAGTGTGAAGCTGAACGGTGCTTTCTTTATTTAAATTTTATTGATGGATTAGCTTGGCATTATGACAAACTCTTGTGATATCGCGATTATCGGCGCATCTTCACCTATTGGTGAAGCTATTTTAGAGCAGCTTGCTGAGCAGCAAGTTCCAGTAGGGAATGTTATCCCGCTAGCCTTTGACGATGCTCTGGATTCAACCGTTCCTTTTGCCGGCAAACACTTGCACATGCAGGATCTTGCAACGTTTAACTTTGCGAATGTTCCTTTGGTTATATTGTGTCAGCTTGATGAAACCTATCAAGCGATTGTCGACCGTATTTTAGATGCCGATTGTCGGGTAATTGAAATGGGTTCTAATTTGCAGCATGCCACGGTAGTGGTTGCAGAGGTGAATAGCGATGCAGAATGCTTGCAACAAAACCAACACATTCGATCTGCTTCTGGTTTAGGTGTTGTGTTAATACAATTATTAAAACCGATTAATGATAAGTGGGGTATTCAGTCGCTTCATTTTACTGCTTTGCAGTCAGTATCGGATAAAGGCAAGCAAGGCATTGATGAACTTGCCATGCAAACAACCAGCTTGCTAAATACTCGGCCAATAAAACCTTCTGTGTTTAAACAACAAATTGCTTTTAATGTTATGGCCGATGACAGCGAAATTAATGCAACAGGTTTTACGCATCGAGAGCTGGACTTACGTGAAGAGTTACAGGATTTATTATTTGCGGACAGTGATTCAAGTGTGAGTTTGATGCCTTCACTGCTGCATGTGCCGGTTTTTTATGGCGTTGCAGTTGATGTGCATCTGGAATTAAAATCAGACGTTGATTTGCATGAGTTTGAACAGCTTATTGCTAGCAGCGAAAACACAGAATTGAAATTTGTTGATGATATTATTAGTCCAGTTAGCCATGCGGCAGAACTGGATAAAATTTTCATTAACAGGGTAAGGCAGGATTTAGGTAATTCTCGGCAGCTTAATTTTTGGTGTGTAACTGATACAATTCGCAGCGGAAGTGCAATAAATGGTGTTCAAATAGTAGAAATTTTGGTAAAACATCATTTATAAGCTATAGTTACTGAATAATTGTAAGGATTTTTCGAGCTTTACAGACTTAAGTCATTGATAAATATATAATTTACGGGGGTCTGCGCGTCAAGCGTGGAAAAAAGCATATGGGAATCAGTCGTTTATATGCACGTAAGCTGGCCATTTTAGTTGCCGTTATTGGAATAACGGTTACGCCATCTTTTGTTTATAGTTTAGGGTTGGGTGCAATTAAATTGAACTCATCTTTAAGTGAAATACTGGATGCTGAAATAGACTTAGTTGCGGCAACGTCAAATGATGTATCCGATTTAAAAGTGAAGCTGGCGAGCCGCGATGCTTTTTTACGAGCAGGTATTGATCGAGCAGGTTTACTGAGCTCCCTTCGTTTTAGTGTTAAACGCAATAATAGCGGTAAATACTTTATTAAAATTACTTCCCGTAAGCCGATTCGCGAACCTTTCCTTAATTTTTTACTGGAAGTGAACTGGAAAAATGGTCGCATGTTGCGTGAGTATACGGTGTTAATCGATCCCCCCGGTCGACGCATTCAACAACCACAGCAAAGCACCATTCAAGCACCACAAACAACAGAGGTAGAAACTGCCAATGAACCTGTTGCAGTTGCTGCGCCGGAGCCATCTCCATTTAAAGACGATGTTGCGCCAGCTGTTGTTGAAGAATCGCAACCGGTTGTTATTGGTGAGCCTGAAAAAGCAGAAGCGGCTCCAGAAGTTGATGATACTTATATTAATGACAAAGAATTGCTTCCGCATCGTCCTATCGATGATGTTGCGGCGCTTGCTGAACCAGAATCTGTTACAGAAAAAATGCCGGAGCCAGTTGTTGAAGCGGCGCCGGAGCCTGTTATTCCTGAAACAACGCCTGAACCTGTTATTTTGGAAACAACGCCAGAACCTGTTATCGAACCAGAACCGGAAACACTGGTTCTAGACGATTCAGCTTTAAGTGGTGATGTTCGTGCAGAGCACCAGCAAAGTGGCCAAGTGATTGATGACAAACATGGGTCAGAAATGGATATGCCTGCCCATGATGATGCATCAACAGAAACGTTTGCTGAAGGTGAATTATTCCCAACGATTCCATTAACGGAATATGATGAATCGAAGTCGATTGATTATGACGAAGAGCCTGCGGGCGAGGTTGAGCATGCTGATCACCATGCAACTGAAATGGGAACTGAAATAGGATCAGGGATGGCCGAACCTCATTCGCTTGAAAGCGGTGATCTTGATTACGGTATTACTAAAAAGTCCGATAATTTATGGTCGATTGCAAGCCGTATGAAGGGTGATGATGTCACCGTGTATCAAGTAATGATGGCATTATTAAAAAGCAATCCGAATGCCTTTACAGACAGTAATATTCACCGGCTGAAAGTAGGTCAGGTGTTGCGTATTGATGATCCCAGTTTAATTACGGCCATCAGTAAAGAACAGGCTGCACAGGATTACATGGAACAAACGGACGCATGGGATGCTTATCGCCAGCAAGTCGCTGCTGCCGCCGAACAACAGCCTTTATCCACCGGTCAGTTTGAGTCTGACACCAGTGACAATATTGCAGCCGCCCCTTCAGGTGAATTAACCTTAAGTGCGCCAGAAGGTGAAGACCTGAGTGCGGCAACAACCCCATCACAAGATTCGCCAAGTCAGGAAGTGGCGAGCTTGCGTGAAGAATTACAGCGTATTACGCAGCAAGCCGATGCAGAGCGTGGCAAGAACAGCGCATTAAATGATCGCTTAAGAGAACTTGAAGCAGAAATTGAATCGATGCAACGTTCTTTAACCGTGCGTAATGACGAGTTCGCTGCATTGCAACAGCAAATTGGGAAATCAGCTGAAGAACCTGCGCCTGTTGCGGCAGAAGTTGCCCCCGAACCTGTGCCACAGGAAGAGTCCTCATCTGCTCCACAGCTTGAAGATGAACCTGCTGCCGCAATTGAAGCGGAAACCCCAACAGCCCCTGTTGTTGAAGTCCCCGCTGAAATGGAGTCAGCCACAGCAGATGAAACAATGGATGCACCGCCGCCAGCACCTGAAGTGGCAGAAGCCCCAGTGCTGGATTTGGACGAACCTGCTCCTGCTGAAGATATGCCATCACAAGCTTCAACCAGTCTTGTTGATACAATCATGGCAACGGTTACAGGCATTTTAAAACCAGTTTTAGCAAGTAGCTTGTTACTCTTTATTGGTGTGCCTGTACTGATCATCGTTGTATTGATTCTTGTTGTGATGATGTTCCGCAAACGCTCCTCTGCAAAAAATAACTTTGAAGAGAGTATTTTGTCGGGTGCTGCACCAATTGATGATGAGCCCGCTGTTTCTGTCGCGAGTAGTCAGAACTCATCCGAAACATCATCGTTCTTAAGTGACTTTGCTATCAGTGGCGTGGGTGCCATTCAAACGGAAGACAGTGAAGTGGATCCATTAACAGAAGCTGATGTCTTTATGGCGTATGGCCGTTACGAAGCAGCAGAAGAACGCTTGCAAGAAGCGATTGTGGCCGATCCGGAACGTGTAGAATTAAAAGTTAAATTACTTGAAGTGTATAATACCAATAAAAATCAAACCGCATTTGAAGCAACAGCAGAAGAGCTTTATGCAAGCATGGGCGATACTGCCACCAGCGATAGCAACTGGCAAAAAGTGGTTGTTATGGGCAAGCAAATTGCACCTAATAATCCTATCTTTAGCGCCTCACCAACCATTACATCCGAAACAACAGAAAGCGTTTTAGGTGCGATGGAAGAAAACCTGAGTAACGTGAGTATGACCGATAGCCAGGTAATGGACATTGGTTTAGAAACCGGTGTATTCAGTGCGGAAGATTTATCGCCTGAATCATCTTCTGAAACGGAGTCGGATATCTCTGGGCTTGATTTCAACCTAGGGGACGATGCGCCTGTTACCGACCAGGAAGATACAAAAGATAATATTGAAGCACCCGACACCGAAGGCCTTGATTTTAATCTGGACATGGGTGCTGATGATGATGAATCCACTAAAAGTATGGCCATTGATTTAAATGAGATGGGGCTGGGTGATTTAGATACAACCGACGATGACCCAACAGCCAGCATGGCGTTTGATGCCGACGCTCTGGATCTTGATTCAACCAGTGCACAGCTAGATACAGGTGCACTTGATTTCAGTATGGATACAGACGAAAGTGATAGCAGTTTAGATTTAAATCTGGATGCTGGAGATGCGATGGACATGTCCTTATCAGCCGATGCCGATGAAGTTGGCACCAAGCTGGACTTAGCCAAAGCCTATATCGACATGGGTGATTCTGCCGGTGCAAAAAGTATTCTAGATGAAGTTCTGGAAGAAGGTAATGACGAACAAAAGTCAGAAGCTGAACAGCTTGTTTCTCAGCTTGGCTAAGATATATTTGTAAAACTGGACTCACAACCTCGCTTAGGCGGGGTTGTGTCGTTTCAGATGCATTGAAATTAGGGGGATGGTATTGTTCCTTAACCACGAAGGACACAAAGAAAGATTTTTCTGATTTTCTTCGTGTTTTTAATGTAGCCAAAGCACTTTGTGGGGCAGGCTCTCCTTTTGTGGCTTAAAAATAGATTGAAAAAACAATGGAAAATATAAAACAACGCTATCGCATTGCAATGGGTATCGAATACGATGGTTCACCGTATGTGGGCTGGCAGTCGCAGAGTGAAGGCAGCACAGTTCAGCAAAACGTTGAACATGCGTTATCAAAAGTAGCCAACCATCCGATTAAAATATTTTGTGCTGGCCGTACCGACACAGGGGTGCATGCTAACGAACAAGTGATTCATTTTGAAACAGCATCCTATCGCGAAATACACTCATGGGTGTCGGGATGTAACACGAATATGCCCAAAAGTATTTGTTGTTTATGGGCAAAGCCGGTTCCCGAAACATTTCATGCACGTTTTAGTGCGATAAAACGCGCTTACCGATATACAATTTTAAATCGCAAAGTTCGCCCGGCATTGCTTCATAATTATGTGAGTTTTATTTACCAGCCACTGGATGAAATACGCATGCAGCAGGCCGCGCAACATCTGATCGGCACACATGATTTTACTTCTTATCGTGCGGTGGCATGTCAGGCCAAAAGTCCGGTTAGAACACTCCATCAACTGAATATTAGCCGCGATGGGGAATTGGTGCATTTAGACTTGCTGGCGGATGGTTTTTTACATCATATGGTGAGAAATATTGCCGGTGTGCTTATTAAAATTGGTGCAGGTGAGGCGGAAGCTGACTGGTCTAAACAAGTGCTGGAACATCAGGATCGACGCATGGGTGGCGTGACCGCTGCGCCGAAAGGACTATCTCTAAAACAAATTACTTATCCGGAAGAATATGCTCTTCCCAGTATTTATAATCAGACTTAAAATATAACGTAGCTGCTCACTAGGGTATAAAAACGACGGAGACGGAGTGGTACTTAAAAGAGTATAATAGACACCTTTGTATATTCAGACTATTTAAAGGTTTCAGCAATGCAGCCCATTGAAATCAATACCGACTTAATTCGCAGTTATGACAAGTCCGGCCCACGTTATACCTCCTATCCAACGGCAGTGCAATTTAGCAGTGCCTTCAGCGCGACCGATTATAAAAAGCAAATAGCACTGAGCAATTTAACTAAAGACAATTTGTCATTGTATTTCCATATTCCGTTTTGCGACACCATTTGTTATTACTGTGGTTGTAACAAAATTGTCACTAAAAACAGAAAGCGTGCAGAACCTTATTTAGAACGCCTGCACAAAGAAATTGAGTTACAGGCCGGTTATTTTGATAACAAGCGCGTGGTCACCCAGTTACATTGGGGTGGTGGTACGCCCACCTTTATTAGCCCTGAACAAATGCAACAACTGATGGAAGTAACGCAACAGCATTTTAATTTATTAAACGATGATAGCGGTGAATATTCGATTGAAATCGATCCGCGTGAAGCAAATGAACAAACCATAATTTTATTACGCAAGTTGGGTTTTAACCGTATGAGCTTGGGTGTTCAGGACTTTAATCCTGAAGTACAAAAAGCAGTAAATCGAATCCAGTCGTTTAAAGAAACACAAGAAGTGATTGTTGCTGCGCGTGAAACAGGTTTTCATTCTATTAGCATTGATTTAATCTATGGCTTACCCCACCAAACAGTCGCCAGTTTTACCGACACATTACAAACCATTATCGAACTGGATCCCGACCGACTTTCTATTTTTAATTACGCACACCTGCCTGAAATGTTTAAAACCCAGCGGCAAATTAATTCAGCCGATATTCCAGCGCCGCAAGTTAAACTGGAAATTTTACAACAAGCGATACAACAACTGGCAGCAGCCGGTTACGTTTACATAGGTATGGACCATTTCGCAAAACCGGATGACGAACTTGCCATTGCCCAAAACAAACATAACTTGTATCGAAACTTTCAGGGCTACTCCACCCATGCCGATTGTGATCTGGTCGGTTTAGGCATTACCTCTATCGGCAAAGTGGCAAACTGTTATAGTCAAAATGTAAAAACAATGGATGAGTATTACGAACTTATCGACAACAACCAGTTGCCGGTGTTCAGAGGCATTGAATTAAACGCAGATGATTTATTGCGCCGCGAAGTCATAAATCAACTTATCTGTCACTATTATCTGGATTTTTCCAGCATCGAAGCGCAGTTTAAAATTAATTTTTCAGAATACTTTTCCAATGAGTTGCAAAAACTGAAAAACATGCAGCAAGATGGCTTACTGGTTTTAGGTGAAACAGAAATCACTGTGCAACCGATTGGTTATTTATTAATTCGAAATATCTGCATGGTATTCGACCGCTATTTAGGTAACGCTAAAAATAGGTTTTCCAAGGTTATTTAGGACTCTAATCGCGGTTTCCCTTTGATAATTTAGTGCTAACTTCTGGTATAATTAATTTAATTTTATATTTTAACGTTGTCTATATTTTATGACTCACTCGGTTACCCGTACCCGGATTAAATACTGCGGTATCACGCAATTAAGTGATGCCCTTGAAGCGGTGCGTCTAGGGGTTGATGCATTAGGTTTTGTGTTTTACCCGCCCAGCCCGCGCAATATCGAAATTGAGAAGGCGGCGGATATTATCCGCCAGTTACCGGCTTTTATTTCCTGTGTTGGGCTTTTTGTGGATTCCTCTGAAGAATTTATTCGGCAAGTGTTACAATCAACCGCTATCGACATATTACAGTTTCATGGTAATGAAACGGTCACGCAATGCCAGCGTTATAGTAAACCGTATTTAAAAGCGGTGCGAATGAAGCCCGACGTGGATCTTGCGGCGGTTGCCAGAGAGTACAGTACAGCAGCGGCCTTATTATTAGATACTTACGAGAAAGGGCTGCCGGGCGGTACCGGCACAAGTTTTGATTGGGGACGCGTTCCGGAATCGCTCGCTAAACCGGTTATTCTGGCCGGTGGCTTGTCGGCAGATAATGTGGCTAAGGCAATTCAAACCGTTAAACCTTATGCAGTGGATGTGAGCGGTGGAATCGAACAATCAAAAGGAATTAAAGATGCAGCAAAAATGGCTGCTTTTGTAAACGCGGTTAATCTCGCGTGACACCTGAATAGTATGAGTTAAGAGTTTAAGTATGAATAAGAATAACGCGAATCAAAAATACAGTATGCCGGATGCTAAAGGGCATTTTGGTGTTTATGGTGGTAAATTTGTTGCCGAAACTTTGATGGTGCCACTCGAAGAGTTGCAGCAGGCCTATGACAACTATATGCAAGACCCTGCATTCCAGAAAGAACTCGATTTTGAATTGCAACAGTATGTTGGCCGACCTTCACCGCTTTATTATGCCGAACGCTGGTCACAGCAAATCGGTGGCGCAAAAATTTACTTAAAACGTGAAGACTTAAACCACACCGGTGCACATAAAGTGAATAACACCGTGGGGCAGGCGTTATTGGCCAAACGCATGGGCAAAAAACGTATTATCGCAGAAACCGGTGCAGGCCAGCATGGGGTGGCATCAGCCACCGTTGCTGCACGCCTTGGCATGGAATGTGTGGTGTATATGGGCGCAGAAGATATCCAGCGTCAGGCGATGAATGTCTACCGGATGAAATTACTGGGTGCCACGGTCGTGCCGGTCACATCCGGTTCGCAAACACTCAAAGACGCACTTAACGAAGCGATGCGGGATTGGGTCACCAATATTGACGATACCTTTTATATTATCGGCACGGTTGCGGGCCCGCACCCATACCCCGCGATGGTACGTGATTTTCAGGCAATTTTAGGCCGCGAAGCGCGTGAGCAAATTTTACAACATGAAGGCCGCTTGCCGGATGCCTTGGTGGCTTGTATTGGCGGTGGTTCCAACGCCATTGGTTTGTTTTACCCTTTTATTGATGATGCTGATGTACAGATGATTGGTGTGGAAGCAGCGGGTGACGGTATCGAAACCGGTCGGCATGCCGCAGCCTTATGTGCAGGTGCGCCCGGCGTATTGCATGGCAACCGGACCTATTTAATTGAAGATAAAAATGGCCAAATTATCCCTACCCACTCGATTTCTGCTGGGCTGGATTACCCCGGTGTCGGACCTGAACATGCTTGGTTAAAAGATATTGGCCGGGCGAAATATGTGTCGGTAACCGATACCGAAGCGCTGCAAGGTTTTCACGATTTAACTCGCATCGAAGGTATCTTACCCGCGCTGGAATCCAGCCATGCGGTGGCGTATACCACTAAGCTCGCTGCCAGTATGGACAAAGAGCAGATTATTATTATGAATTTATCTGGTCGCGGTGATAAAGACATCCATACCGTTGCAACACATGAAGGTATCGAACTATGAGTCTTGTTGGAAGCAGAATTAAACAACGCTTTAAACAACGTTTAGCCGCCGGTAAGAAGGTATTGATCCCTTATATAACCGCGGGTGACCCAACGCCTGAAACAACCGTGCCGCTAATGCATGCCATGGTGGAAGCCGGTGCCGATATTATTGAATTGGGCGTACCCTTTTCTGACCCGATGGCCGAAGGACCGGTTATTCAAAAAGCCATGGAACGGGCGCTTGAGTTCGGTACTAGTTTGACTGATGTTTTGGCAATGGTGGCCGATTTTCGCCAAATCGATACCGATACGCCGGTGGTCGTGATGGGCTATTTAAATCCGATTGAGGTAATGGGCTATAGCGAATTTGCGGATAAAGCAGCTAAAGCGGGTGTTGACGGTGTATTAACCGTGGACATTCCGCCAGAAGAGGCCGAAGATTATATTAGTGCCTTTAAAAACAAAGGTTTATCTCCGATTTTCTTGGTTGCGCCCACTACCAATGAGCAGCGCATAAAACTCATATCTGGCGCGGGTGGTGGGTTTGTGTACTACGTTTCTGTTAAAGGGGTCACCGGTGCAGGGCATTTGAATACCGACGAAGTCTCGGATAAAGTAGAGCAAATTAGGTCATTTACTGATTTACCCATTGGTGTTGGTTTTGGGATTAAAGACGGCGCTTCGGCGCAGCGTGTGGCCAAAGTGGCCGATGCGGTCGTCGTTGGCAGCGCGATTGTTCAACGAATAGAGGCAAATGTGTCAGATTCTGATAAAATAAAGGTAGCAGTGTGTGAGTTGATAGCCGAGTTACGCACTGCCATCGACTAAAACATAATATAAGAGAAAAACAAGCGATGAACTGGTTTTCAAAATTACTCCCCACAGGTATCCGTGCAGACGGTAATAAACGCACCAATGTACCGGAAGGCTTATGGGCAAAATGTGCTGATTGTCGCGCGGTTTTATATCGCGCAGAACTTGAACGTAATCTTGATGTTTGCCCGAAGTGCGACAAGCATATTCGTATTGGAGCACGTCGTCGTCTGGACACGTTTTTAGATGCCGAACCACGTATTGAAATAGGTGAAGAAATTACACCAATCGATGCGCTTAAGTTTAAAGACCTAAAAAAATACAAAGACCGTCTCATCCAGGCACAAAAAACCACCGGCGAAACCGATGCCTTGGTTGTGATGATGGGACAAGTTAAAAAAGTACCGGTTGTTGTTGCCGCGTTTGAATTTAAGTTTATGGGCGGTTCAATGGGGTCGGTGGTTGGTGAGCGTTTTGTGCGTGCAGTTAATACGTCTATTCAACATCGTATTCCGTTAGTTTGTTTTTCTGCCAGTGGTGGTGCACGCATGCAGGAAGCATTGTTTTCCTTAATGCAAATGGCTAAAACAAGTGCAGCATTAGGCCGTTTGCGTAAACAAGGTATTCCTTTTATATCAGTTTTAACCGATCCCACCATGGGTGGCGTATCAGCAAGTTTTGCTATGTTGGGTGACATTCATATTGCCGAGCCCAATGCGCTTATTGGTTTTGCTGGCCCTAAAGTAATTGAGCAAACAGTAAGAGAAACCTTACCCGAAGGTTTTCAGCGCAGTGAATTTTTATTAGAACACGGCGCTATTGATATGATAGTCAATCGTCGCGATATGCGTAGCACTATTGCGCGACTTCTTACGATGTTAACGAATCAACCTGCTGCTTAGCTTTTGTGTTTCTATGCTAAAAGTTTGTCATTGCGCTTCCTTTTTAGGGTGCGCAATAACTAATGTCCTTTTCTGCTGTATATTTTGCATTTTAATTTTCAATCCGACAGGGTGAATGATGCGCTTTAATACCCTGCAACAGTGGTTAAGCTGGCAGGAAAGCCTGCATCATAAAGAAATTGATTTGGGCTTGGATCGTGTTCGTCAGGTCTACCAGCAACTGCATTCTAAGCCATTTAACATTCCCGTTATTAGTGTTGCCGGTACCAACGGTAAAGGTTCCAGTGTGGCAATACTGGCATCCATTTATGCGCAGGCCGGTTATCGGGTTGGCAGTTACACTTCACCGCACCTAGTTCACTACAATGAGCGTATTCGAATTAATCAACAGCCAGTGGAGGACACCCTTCTTTGTGAAAGTTTTGCGCGTATTGATGAAGCGCGTGGTGAAATATCCTTAACTTATTTTGAGTTTGGCACGTTGGCTGCATTTGATATTTTTCATCATGCGGAATTAAGTGGCGAGCTGGACGTTGTCATTCTTGAAGTGGGCTTGGGTGGTCGGCTCGATGTTGTGAACCTGATTGATGCCGATGTGATGTTGATTACCTCGATTGGTCTGGATCATACCGACTGGCTGGGTGATACACGTGAAGCCATTGGTTTCGAAAAAGCCGGTATTATGCGCAGTAACAAGCCGGTTGTTTGCAGTGATCTGGGTATGCCTCAAAGTATTCAGAAACATGCCGATAAAATATTGGCTCCTTTGTATCGCCTCGGTAAAGATTTTAACTTTGAACAACGGCAAACGGATTGGCAATGGTCGGACGAAAACACCTTACGTACCGCCTTACCCCGACCGGCGTTAATAGGTGAACATCAATACCAGAATGCGGCCGGTGCACTAAAGGTGGTTGAATTATTGTCAGTACGCTTGCCGGTCAGCCAGGCGCATGTAAGGCAGGGTCTGATGGATGTGCGGGTGGACGGGCGTTGCCAGATCATTCCGGTCAATCAATCCATGGGCGGACAAACACTGATTCTGGATGTGGCGCATAACCCAGATAGTGTGCAATGTCTGGCGCAACTGGTGGCCGAGATGAAATCCTCGGGTCAGGTACATGCCTTAGTAGGAATGATGAAAGACAAAGCGCTGGCCGACTCATTGCAGCCCATGCGCGAACTCGTCGACCATTGGTACATCGTAAAAGCACCCATTGAACGTGCCGCAGAAACAGCACAACTAGCCGCCATTATCGATACGTTCCCAGTGGTTTCTTCTAACTGTTTTGAGCAAATTGCTGTCGCCTTTTCAGAAATGCAATTACGAGCAAAAAATGGGGATATTCTGCTGGTTTTTGGCTCTTTTTATACGGTTGCTGCCATCTTGCCGAACTGGATATCCACTTAAAATAACTGAATCTCAATGCCAGATATTGGTACAATAGGCAAATGAGCCAACAACCTTCCAACCAGGCCGAACAACCCGTGCAAATCAAGCAACGGGTGATTGGCGCTATTGTACTGGTTGCTTTAGGGGTGATTTTTATCCCGATGTTGCTAAATAGTGAACGAGCATTAGATGATGGTATGCCGGTTTTTGGTAGTAACATCCCGAGCAAGCCGGGTTATATTGTAAAACAATCATCAAAAGACAAAACGCAGCAATCAACAGCCGTTATTATAAAATCACCGGCTGATTTTGATACTCGAATACCGGTTGACGAACATACGCCAACGCTTAAGCCTGCCACTAAAAATGAGACGCTTGCGAGTTTTGCTAAAATAGACTCAGCGCAAAAAAAATCGGCAAGTAAAATTAAATCAAATCAGGTTAAGACTAAAAAAATCGTTAGCGCAAAAACAGCAGTTGCAAAAGCACAGGCTGCAAAAGTATGGGCGATACAAGTGGGCAGTTTTAATGACCGCAGCAATGCTTTTAAGTTACGAAACAAATTACGCAGTAAAAAATTTACAACCTTTGTTGAAGCGGTTAAAACATCCAAAGGGCGTGTTTACCGTGTTAGAGTTGGGCCGGAAATACGCCGTAGCCAAGCCGAGAAAATACAAAAACGTTTAAGAAATGAACTTAAAATAAGTGGTTTGGTTGTCGCGCATCCCTAAATGTTAGTACAGGAAAGTTGTTCTCTATGATTTGGATTGATTTTGCCATTATTGGTATTATTCTTATTTCTGCTTTTATTAGTCTTATTCGTGGTTTTGTACGAGAAGCACTGTCTCTGGTGGGTTGGGTCGTTTCATTCTGGATAGCACTGACGTTTGCCGGTGGTTTTGCTGAACTATTTTTAAATTCAATCGCCGATAAAACATTCCGTGTGGTGGTGGGTTTTGGTATTTTATTTGTTATCTCGCTTATATTGTTTGTGGTAGTGAATTATTTTGCAGTACAACTGGTTCACCGCACCGGTTTATCGGGTACAGACCGGTTTATCGGTGTTGTATTTGGTGTGTTGCGTGGTACTTTAATTATTGCCGTACTTGTAATGCTGGCCGGTTTATCCAGTATGCCGCAAGAATCTTGGTGGAAAGGTTCTTTATTGCTGTCACAGTTTGAAGGTATTGCATTGTGGCTGGGGCAGTTTTTACCCACCAATATTGGTTCTAGTTTTAGGTTTTAACGCGTCTCAATATTAAGCGAAAATATCGAATAATATTGATAAAAGGTTATACTTTAGTTTTATTCTTGTATGAGCAAAAGAGGGTAGTATGTGCGGCATTATTGGCATTGTTTCGAATGAACCCGTCAACCAGAATTTATACGATGGTTTGATTGTTTTACAGCACCGAGGTCAAGACGCTGCTGGGATTGTAACCTGTGAAAACAATCGCCTTTATATGCGTAAAGCGAATGGCTTGGTGCGTGATGTTTTTCAAACACGCCATATGTTGCGTTTAAAAGGGCATATGGGGATTGGTCATGTGCGGTACCCCACTGCGGGTTGTTTTTCTTCTGCTGAAGCACAGCCTTTTTATGTGAATTCACCTTATGGCATTACGCTGGCTCATAATGGTAATTTAACCAATGCCGATCAGTTGCGTCGTGATTTATTTAAAGAAGATCGCCGCCATATTAATACCGACTCTGACTCGGAAGTGCTATTGAATATTCTGGCACATGAGCTGCAAAATTCCGATAAATTAAATGTCGATGTCGAAGATGTTTTTAACGCCGTTAAAGGTGTGCATAAACGTTGCCGCGGCGCTTATGCAGTGGTTGCAATGATAACCGGTAAAGGTATTTTAGCGTTCCGTGACCCACACGGCATTCGTCCACTTGCTTTTGGCGAACGAAAAACAGCCGCAGGCACCGACATTGTGGTTGCATCTGAGAGCGTTGCAATTGACGCATTAGGTTTTGATTTAGTCCGCGATATAGCACCCGGTGAAGCTCTTTTTATTGATGCCAATGGCAAACACCATACCCAGCAGTGTGCCGACAACCCGGTGTTAAGCCCCTGCATTTTTGAGCATGTTTATTTTGCACGCCCCGATTCTATTATGGATGGTATTTCTGTGTATAAAGCACGCTTAAGAATGGGCGATTATCTGGCTAAAAAAATCATGCGCGAGTTACCCGACCATGATATTGATGTGGTACTGCCAATCCCCGATACCAGCCGTACATCTGCACTGGAGCTTTCTTATACATTAGGTGTTAAATACAGCGAAGGTTTTATCAAGAACCGTTATATCGGTCGTACTTTTATTATGCCGGGGCAAAAAGAGCGTAAAAAATCTGTCCGCCAAAAGCTTAATGCAATTGAGCTGGAATTTCGTGGTAAAAACGTGTTGCTGGTGGATGACTCGATTGTGCGTGGCACAACCTCAAAACAAATTATACAAATGGCGCGTGATGCCGGTGCTAAAAAAGTATATTTTGCATCGGCTGCGCCGCCGGTTATACACCCTAATGTTTACGGGATTGATATGCCCGCTGCAAAAGAACTAATTGGCTATGGCCGAACCGATAAAGAAATCGCCGAAGCGATTGGTGCCGACTGGCTTATTTATCAGGATTTGGATGACTTAATCGAAGCGGTTAAAAAGAAAGTGCCGAATGTTAAGCAATTTGATACATCGGTTTTTAATGGAGAATATATTACTGGTGATATCAGCAGTGAATATCTTGCACATATTGAAGCCAGTCGCAGTGATGATGCACGTAAAGACAAGGTGAAAGATAATGAGGTGGTTGATATATATAACGCCTAAAAAACCTCCGCACGGATATCGAAAAGCCAGATAACGTTGTTGAAGTTTTTAGTTTGTATATAAAAGGCTAACAACATAAATTTGTTTTAAGATATCTTTTTATTGATGTATTTGACTTTACAGTACTTTGGGCATATTCTTTGTCATAGATGTTTCAATACATCGGCGCCGATTTGAATATCAGCTTGCGGGCGCTTAACAAAAACAGCTAAAGCGTGGATGCAATTCAGCAACCTGCTTTAGTATTAACAGAAGCGGGTTTTTTTATGCCTGCCTATTAATTAATATGAGAACAATACGAGGCTTCTATGTCTGACACTAAAAATGATACTGAATGGGGATTTGATACATTAGCCGTTCGTGCAGGGCAAAATCGCACACATGAAGGGGAACATAGTGAACCTATTTTTCCAACATCCAGTTATGTTTTTGATTCTGCTGCATCAGCTGCCGCACGGTTTAGTGGTGACGAACCCGGTAATATTTATTCGCGCTTTACCAATCCAACAGTGCGAAATTTTGAAGAACGTTTAGCACAACTCGAAGGTGGTGAGCGCTGTGTGGCAACAGCATCAGGGATGTCGGCTATTTTAAGTACTTGCTGTGGTTTGCTGGAAGCGGGCGATCATATTGTTTCATCCAAATCTATTTTTGGCAGTACCGTGGTGTTGTTTGATAAATATTTATCGCGCATGGGAATAACAGTCAGCTATGTGTCTATCACCGATTTAGGTGCATGGCAACAAGCTATTACGAGTAAAACAAAATTACTATTTGTTGAAACACCATCAAATCCGCTAACTGAAATTGCCGACCTTGAAGCCCTAGCGACGATTGCGCATAACAGCGAGTGTATATTTGTGGTGGATAATGCATTTTGTACGCCCGCATTACAAAAGCCTTTAGAGTTCGGTGCCGATGTGATCATCCATTCTGCAACAAAATATATTGATGGGCAAGGCCGTTGTATTGGCGGCGCGGTTGTTGGTAATGAAAAACTGGTAGGTGAGGATGTCTTTGGTTTTTTAAGAACGGCTGGTCCAAGTATGAGTCCATTTAATGCATGGGTATTCTTAAAAGGTTTGGAAACACTTAAGTTAAGAATGAACGCCCACAGTGACAGTGCTTTAAAACTAGCAAAATTTTTAGAGCAGCACGAAAACGTAGACCGAGTATATTATCCTGGGTTGGAATCACACCCGCAACATGCATTAGCCGTTAAACAACAAAGCAACTTTGGTGGTGTGCTGGCTTTTAATGTGAAAGGTGGAAAGCAAGCAGCATGGAAACTTATTGATAAAACAAAATTGCTATCCATCACTGCGAACCTGGGCGATGCGAAAAGTACAATTACCCATCCGGCCACTACCACGCATGGTCGGCTAACGGATGAGCAACGCACAGAGTCGGGTATTACTGATGGAATGGTTCGAATTGCAGTTGGTCTTGAAGACATCAGCGATATTATTAATGATGTTAATCTAGGTTTATAAGTACGATGCCATTATTAACATTAGATAATGCTTGTTTAAGCTATGGCCATGTTGCTTTACTGGATAAGGCAAAGTTAACCATTGATGCCAGTGAGCGTATTGCCTTAATTGGCCGCAATGGTGAAGGTAAATCGACCCTGATGAAAGTATTGTTGGGCGAGGCTACATTGGATGACGGCAGTATCTGGCGTGCGCCGAGTTTAAAAATCTCGTACTTAATGCAGGAAGTGCCTAATGACGAAGAGCGCACTGTTTTTGAAGTGGTTGCCAGTGGTATTGAGAACGTAGGTCAACTGATTACCGATTACCACAATACAGTGCATGCACTTGCTGACGTAACGGATGAAAAAGAGTCGGCACGTTTAGTCAATCAACTGAATGACTATCAGAATCAACTCGAGCGTTTAGATGGCTGGTCATTAGAACAAAGAGTGGAGGCAATGGTCAGCAAGCTTTCGTTGCCAGAAGATGCGCTGGTGAGTAGTTTATCCGGTGGTTATAAACGCCGAGTGATGTTGGCGCGCGCATTAGTTTGTGAACCGGATATTTTGTTGCTTGATGAACCGACTAACCATCTGGATATTGAATCCATTCTATGGCTTGAAGGTTTTTTACAAAACTACCAGGGCACCATTTTATTTGTATCGCATGACCGCGAATTTATTAAAAAACTAGCCACGCGTATTATTGAACTGGATCGTGGCAATATAACTTCTTGGGATGTGGGCTATGAACAATATCTAATTAAAAAGGAAGAGTTCCTTGCGATAGAAGCCGATCACAATGCCAAGTTTGACAAACGACTGGCGCAGGAAGAACAATGGATCCGTAAAGGCATTAAAGCACGTCGAACCCGCAATGAAGGTCGGGTGCGGGCACTAAAATCAATGCGTAATGAGCATGCTCGCCGGCGCACACAACAAGGCAAAGCAAAATTAAATCTTGATGCAGCTGATAGTTCTGGGCGTATTGTTGCTGAAGTACGTAAGGCTGGTTTTAGTTATGGCGAAAAACAAATAGTAAAAGAATTCAGTACTAAAATATTACGTGGCGATAAGATTGGGATCATCGGTGCTAACGGTTCAGGTAAGTCGACTTTAATTAAACTATTACTGGGTGAATTAAAACCGACCGCAGGTAAAGTGAAACTCGGAACCAATCTGGAAATTGCCTATTTCGATCAGAACCGTGCTGACTTTGATATGAATGCCTCCGTTATGGCCAACCTGAATCATGGCCGTGACCGTGTGATGGTGAATGGTAAAGATCGCCATGTTATTGGGTACTTACAGGATTTTTTATTTCCTCCGGCCAGAGTACAGTCGCCGGTTAAAACTTTGTCAGGTGGTGAGCGTAACCGCTTATTATTGGCTCGTTTATTTATTAAGCCGGCTAACTTACTGGTGCTCGATGAACCCACCAATGATTTGGATGTTGAGACACTCGAATTACTCGAGGAATTGTTACTTAATTACGAAGGCACACTTATTCTTGTTAGTCATGATCGCCAGTTTTTAGATAATATTGTTACTAGTACTATAGTAATGGAAGGCGAGGGGCAGGTTGACGAATATGTGGGTGGTTATAATGACTATTTGCGACAACGAACCAAGCCGGTTAAAAGTGTGGCTTTAATAAAAAATTTAGGTGGAAAGAATAAAACGCCGATTAAAAATTCATCATCCACCTCCATTGAATTGGTCACAAACAAACCAGCAGAGAAAAAACGAACTTATAAAGATCAGCGTGAATTGGATTTACTTCCTAAGCGGATTGAAAAACTTGAGAACGAACAACAAGAGCTTGTTACTTTAACAAGCGAGACGGATTTTTATCAAAGAGATAAACACATTGTCAACCAAACAATGTCTCGCTTAACTGAAATAGAAAAAGAATTGAGTGAATCCTTTCAGCGTTGGGAAGAACTTGAATAATAAGTTGATAAGAGAATAACCGAGATACTTTTTATATGAAAATGAGTCGAAATATTCAAGCACTTCTTTATTTTAGCTTGTTTTCATGTACCTTCTTCGTTAGTGCAACAGAGTATGAAAAACTTACTCCTGAAGATGTTATCAAGACATGGAATGATGCTTTATATGATGGTGATATTTCAGTCGTGGAAAAATACACATCAAAAACTGCAGCGGATTATGTGAAAAATAACTGGGGTTCTCTGGGCGGATTGTCAAAAGTCTACCAGCAGTTGATACATAACCGGCCATCGATTCTAGTCAATAGACAGAAAGTTTCCGGTAACATGGCTACCGTAGAGTATACAACTTTTCATCCTGAAGATGTTGTAAAGGAGTGGGTGGATACTCTTTTTATGGAAGACGGTGTTTGGAAAGTTGCCCCGCAATATGCGAGAACATTTAAAAATTAGTGTATTACATACAGTTACTTAAAGCAGCGGTGATGGTCAGTGGTTAACTATATTGGTATTATTTTTATAATTGGCTCTAGTCATGTTTAGTCTTTTAAGAAAATGGTTTGATCAACGTATTATAAGGCGCTCAGCCATTACATCTGCTCAATGGGATCAGGCGTTTACTTCATTGCCATTGCTAAATAGCTTAGCGGCGGATGAAAAAAACCGGTTACAAGAACTGACGATTTTGTTTTTATATCAAAAGGTGTTTGAAGGGGCGCAAGGTTTTGTTATTACGTTGCCAGTAAAGCTAACCATTGCCTTGCAAGCGTGTTTACCTATATTAAAGTTAGGGCTCGAAAGTTATGCAGGCTGGTTATCCATTATTGTTTATCCTTCAGGATTTGCACCAAAGCGTATTATTACAGATGAGAATGGCGTGGTACATTATGTGCAATCTGATCTGGCTGGTGAGTCGTGGCAACGCGGGCCGGTGATTTTATCTTGGGATGAAACAGAGTCTGCCGGTGTTATTGATGGTAGTAATTTAGTTATTCATGAATTTGCGCATAAACTGGATATGCAAAATGGGCTGGCGAATGGTTTCCCGCCATTACATGCAACGATGAATACAACGGAATGGGTTAAATCCTTTAGTGATGGGTTTGACCATTTTCAGCTGCAATGTAGTCTCGGCAAATCAATCGGGATTGATTGTTATGCTGCGAGTGCACCGGCAGAGTTTTTTGCGGTATTAAGCGAAGTATTTTTTGAATGCCCGCATCTGATTAAGCAACACTATAATGAAATTTATGATTTGCTACGGCAGTACTATCGGCAAGACACGCTAACTAGACTAAATTAGCTAGTCAACAAAAGTGATAGTGAAAATGATTAAATGACAACAAATCTTTCGCAACGAAAAAAAATACTCCGAATTTACAGTGCAGCTTTAAAGGTTGTTCATGGTGAAGAGAGTGTGGCTCATTATTTGTCGGGCAAAGAGTTTTCGCAGCGTATTGTTGATAACGAGAAGGTTGCAATTCTTGCTGTCGGCAAGGCAGCTCAGAGCATGGCGCAGGGTGCCTATGTTGTTGTTAAAGAAAATTTTTTACGTGGTTTAGTTATATCAAAACAAGGCTATTTACAAAGTTCGATATTAAATTCTCAATTTGACTGCTTTGAGTCAAGTCATCCTGTGCCTTCTGAGAAGAGTTTAATTGCGGGGCAGAAGTTGGTTGATTTTGTAACTGGCTTACCTGAAAAAACACATCTTATTGTTTTAATATCCGGTGGAACTTCTGCGCTGGTTGAACAACTGAAGATTGGTATAAGTTTAAACGATTTAATTAAAGTGAATAGCTGGTTGCTTGGCTCAGGGCTTGCTATTGAAAAGATGAATACTATTCGTCAGCGATTGTCTAATATTAAAGGTGGTCAGCTGGCTTCATTTGCGCGGCATTTAAAAGTATCCAATTTATTATTGTCTGATGTTTTAAGTAATGCTCCTTGTTTTATTGGTTCTGGACTATTTGTTGAAAATATAACAAACACGGCAGTGGTAAACTTACCTGATTGGCTTAAAAAAATTTTGAGCCACACTATTGATAATCAAAAAGGCGAAGATGGACCTGAAATATTTACCGGTTTAGTTGCAACGAATACCCTGCTGTTAAATAAAATAGGCACACTCTGCGATTCAACAACTAAAATCGCTAAATTTGATCGTGCCTTATCCGGTACGGTGGAACAGGAAGCTGAAAAGATTGCTAAACAAGTTATGCAGGGTGAAAGTGGTTTTTATATTTGGGGTGGAGAACCAACAGTAAAATTGCCTGCCAATGCAGGTAAAGGTGGGCGAAATCAGCATTTAGCCCTTCTGGTGGCCAATAAAATTCAAGAGATGAGGAATATTGTTGTCCTCTGTATAGGAACGGATGGCACTGATGGTAATACGGAGGATGCTGGTGCTCTGGTTGATAGTGAAACGGTATTGCGTGGCGAACAGGATGGGTTTTCCGTGGAGGAATGTATTCAGAGCTACAACTCATCAACGTTTCTGCATGCCAGTGGCGATGTGGTTAACACGGGTGCAACGGGAACCAATGTTATGGATGTGGTTATTGCGTATAAATGGGAACTCGATTTTATAATCTAGGTCATTGTGCGCTATCGCTAGCAATGGCGATTTGTTAAAATGAATGAATGCAAAATGATTTAACCCAAAATAATTTAGCGCGGAATAATATATTTCAGACTGCTTGGGAAATTCTCAATATTTCATCTCCAGATGAAAAAGTAGAGAAAACTTACTATGCCATTAGCAAGTTTGCCGATTTATCAGAGGAGTCAACATTTTCGAATACTAGTTCACCGATCCAGGGACTACCTATTCCGGGGCGTCCAGATAAACCAGAATTAGTACAACCCCGTGAATTACCTCGCCGGAAAATAAATTCACTCGAAGGCAGGGCAACTTTACTGCATGCAATTTGTCATATTGAATTCAACGCCATTAATCTGGCATGGGATGCAGTTTATCGTTTTCGTGATATGCCAGTGCAGTATTATTTAGACTGGATGAAAATCGCCAAAGAGGAAGCTGAGCATTTTAGCCTGTTAAATGACTATTTGGTTGAATTAGGGTTTGCCTATGGCGATTTTGCTGCGCATAATGGCTTATGGGAAATGGCCATTGAAACTGACCATGACGTATTGGTTAGAATGGCACTTGTTCCTCGAGTGCTTGAAGCTCGGGGCTTGGATGTGACGCCAGGCATTATGAACAAGTTTGAAAGCGTGGGTGACACGCGTGCAAATGAAATACTTACCATTATACAGCGTGAAGAAATTGGCCATGTCGACATAGGTTCACGCTGGTTCCGTTATTGCTGTGAACAACGTGGGGTTGATCATGATAAAACCTTTCGTGATTTGTTAATGCAATATATGAACAGAGGTATTAAAAAACCGGTTAATTATGGCGCACGATTAAAAGCTGGGTTCACACAACAAGAACTCGATTATTTAGAAAACAATATGTAAGCAGGAAGAAGTGGTAGTGATGAAATATTTTAAATTGTTATTAATAAGTTTGGCTATTATAACTGTTGCAGCATGCAGTAAAAAAGCACCAGAAGATTATGCTTATAAAATAATGTTTATGGAGCAGGAACAGTTTGTGGAACCTTATCCCACTCGTGTTATTGTGACCCCAGAATTTTTACGTTTTGATGATGGTGATGGTGCGGAAGATTTTATTCTTTTCGATCGCAAACTATCTTTAATACATAGCGTGGTTGTTGAAGAACAAACAATAATGACGGTGCATAAAAAAGATAGCAAAGCAGAATCGCCGATTAAATTAAAATTCACAGAAAATGACTTAGGCGAAATGAAAGACGCACCTAAAGTAGGCGGTCAATATCCTCGTCATTACCAATTACTGGTTAACGATGAGGTTTGTAATGATTTAATTGCAGTTAATGGTTTGTTACCTGCGGCTGTGAGTGCATTAAAAGATTTTTCTATTTTAATGGCGTCCGATAGTAAAGAGACATTATCGAACATACCCGCTGATGTGCTTAATGCCTGTGATTTAGCACAAGATACCTTTGCGCCCACTCGACAGCTTATGTTTGGCTTTCCTGTGCAAACAATGGGGCGACGTGAATATGCCCGCACGCTGGTTGACTTTGACGAAAATTACAAAGTAGATAAAAAATTATTTGTTTTGCCTGTGGATTACAAGCGTTATACCGTGCAGGAGTTGCGAGACGGTAAGGTTAAGTTTGATAAATAGTTTCTCTTTTTATAATTTTCCTTTTATGCGAATTATAGAGCATAAAAATTAAGAACTAACTTTATTATCCTGGATAGTAGTGCATCTACGCGGGGATAACAGTGCGATATTTATTATGGACAACAGTGAGAAGAAGCAGGGATGGCAAACAGGACTAAG
>UOFT01000045.1_pt1 | contig 49891 bp, 48 predicted proteins | sample 1990121 | NCBI WGS metagenome assembly UOFT01 (sample SAMEA4728526, study PRJEB27164) | hydrothermal vent metagenome | biome: marine basaltic hydrothermal vent biome; feature: marine hydrothermal vent; material: mineral | place: Pacific Ocean | collected 2011-06-14/2011-07-23 | depth 1741 m
CGATTGCCCAGCGGGTAGTCGGTGTATTGCAACGCCAACATCCATGCACTAAAAATAGCCCACAGTACAGGGCTGATGACATTAATCACGGGTATAAATGAAATGATTAATAATGGAATAGCCCAAACTAAAAAATAAATCAATTTTTTAATTTCACCGCCAATGGATTCAATAGTCACTTTAATAAGACTGGTGCGAGGATCAATGGGTTGTACTCCGGTTAGCTTATATTCAACGGCTGCCGCAAGGTAAGTATTAAAAGGTGCACCAATAATGTTTGCGATAATGGTAAAGCCAAAGAAAATAATAATCAGTGCAACGGCGGCAAACAACATCCATAGCAACCCAACAAACCATTCAAACACGGAATTAAAAAAGTCGGGTAGCCAGCTTGGCATGTCGGGTGTTAGCCAGTCGATAAGTGTTTCAAATTGGGTGGTAAGAAAATAAATAGCAGCGGCAAACAAAATAATATTAATCAACAATGGCATGACAACGTATTTTTTCACGTCGGCAGAAAAAATCATCGGGATCCCTTGCATAAAAAAACGGATACCTGAAAGTGGGTTGCTGGGCATAAATATATTCCTTAATTATTTATTTGACTATCATAACCCTGTTTAGCTAGCAGCGCAGCACCAAATGCCGCATGGTTGTTTAAGGTTTTTTGCATGGGGATATTTAAAAGTTGATGGCGAATGGTTGTCCAGGCTTTATTGACGGTGCCACCTCCCACGCTAAATAATCGTTTGGGTGATGGTGCGCCGCATTGTTGTAGTTTTTGATAACCGCGTTGTTCTATTTTACTGATGCCTTCTAGCATGGCTTGAAAAAAAATCGCATCATTAGCAGGGCGGGGTGTGAGACAAGGCATTTGTTGCGGATTATTGTCGGGAAAACGTTCGCCGGTTTGTAACAGAGGGTAGTAATTCAGGCCGGTATTTTTTACTGGGTTAAGCTGAGCTTCAAGCTCCGCCATTTGTGCATCACTAAAGTAATGGCGTAAAACTGCGCCGCCGGTATTGGATGCGCCACCGACTAGCCAGTGTTTGCCCAAGGGTTGGCTATAAATACCTTCGGTGGCTGAAAAAACCGGCTTATCTGAAATAATTTTTAAAACCAGCGTACTGCCTAATGAGGTGACGGCATCCCCGATCTGGTTTGCTCCGGTTGCAAGCAAGGCGGCCGTGCTGTCGGTAGTGCCGCTGACAAATTGCACCTGTTTATTAAAACCAAATTGCTGGGTGATATTCTTATCCAACAGGCAAAGCGGTGTACCTGCTGCGGTCACCTGTGGAAGCTGAGCCTGTTGTATTCCAAGTTCTGATAACCAGTTTGGCCATTGTTTGTTGGCGGGGTCGTAACCGGTTTTTAATGCATTGTTACTATCAGTTTGTAGAAACTGTTGGGTAAGTTGCCCAGCTAGCCAGTCAGCCTGATGTGCGATGTATGCTGTCTCTGTTTTTTGTTGCTCTAATAGCCACAATGCTTTGGCTAGACCGGACGTTGCCGAGCAGGCAGGCGAGTCCGTAGGTGCAACACATTTTATCTTTTCAACGAACTGTATTGCACGTTGGTCGTTATACATTAAACCAGTTGTTAACGGTTGGCCTTGTGGATTAGTCAGCAGAACCGTGCCGGAGGTGGCATCGAGTGACACACTGACGATGTGCTTAAAATCAAATTGTTTGGTTAATTGGCCTAATACCTTTTGCAGTGTTTGCCACCAAATAGCCGGTTGTTGCTCAAAGTATTGGGGTTGTGGTTGCTCGGGGGCTGGCATGGCTTGCATGCTGGAGGCTAAAGTATGGCCGCTTGTATCTATAACCATGGCGCGGATGCCGGAGGTGCCGACATCAATGCCTAAAAAAGCGGCTGATTGCCCTTGCTCTATATTAGTTGGCATGGCGCACAGCGAGGATTGGCGTTAAGGAAGATGAACCGCGGGTTGGCTCTCCCAGCCGGGCTGTCGGTGTTCGACAACCACATTGGTATAAATGCCTCCGCGGACGTTGAACTTGGCCGTCAGACGCATAAAGCGAGGGCCACAGGCGCGCACTAAGTCATCCAGGATCTCGTTGGTCACCGCTTCATGGAAAGCACCTTCTTCGCGAAATGCCCAAACATAGAGTTTTAAAGACTTTAGCTCGATGCAGTAACGGTCAGGGACATACTCGATATGCAAGGTGGCAAAGTCTGGCTGACCGGTTTTAGGGCACAGGCAGGTAAATTCAGGCACATCGATGCGAATGCTGTAGTCACGTTCATGCATCGGGTTGTCGAAGGTTTCGAGATTTTTGGTGGCTTGGGTTGTCATGAGGGTCGCTTTAGTCGTATTGGTGGTATTGAGCGCGAAGTTTACGGCTGCGCGCGGGTAACATCAAGTGCCTGTTTTGTGTTTTTTACCAGTGTTGGCTGCCGAGACCGGATGTTGGAGTATTATTGGTCAACATAGCCCATTATCAGTTACTTATAGCCACCTTCTCATGTAACTATTAGTTCGGTTTTGTTTTGACAGAATCAATGGTGATTTTTTTGTGATTTATTTTAAAAATTTGCGTTGTCAATCTTGTGTCTTTGCCCCGTGATCGGTATCGTCTGCGCATGCATTTATCAAAACTAAAATTATCAGGATTTAAATCCTTTGTTGATCCCACCACCGTGCCTTTCCCCAGTAAATTGATTGGGGTTGTCGGGCCAAATGGTTGCGGAAAATCGAATATTATTGACGCTGTGCGTTGGGTGATGGGGGAATCGTCCGCGAAACACCTGCGTGGTGACTCGATGGCCGACGTTATTTTCAGTGGTTCTTCCTCGCGTAAGCCCGTGGGGCAGGCCTCGGTTGAATTAGTGTTTGACAACTCGGACGGCTCACTCGGTGGCGAATACGCTAATTATAATGAAATCTCCATCAAACGTACGGTCTCACGGGATGGACATTCCGTTTATTACCTGAATGGTACTAAGTGCCGTCGCCGTGATATTACTGATATTTTTCTGGGCACCGGCTTAGGCCCGCGCAGTTATGCGATTATCGAGCAGGGTACCATCTCGCGGATTATTGAAGCGAAGCCGGAAGAGCTGCGTGTGTTTTTAGAAGAAGCGGCGGGCATTTCTAAATATAAAGAACGCCGCCGTGAAACGGTTAACCGGATTAAACACACGCGTGACAATTTAGATCGCTTAAGTGATTTACGCGATGAACTGGATAAACAACTGGCGCGCTTAAAACGTCAGTCCCGTACGGCTGCACGTTATAAGGTATTGCGTGAAGACGAACGTTTGGCGAAGGGCCAGCTTCAGGCATTGCGCTGGCAGGATATTAATAGCCATTATGAAGAAACCGAATTGGTTATTTCAAAGCAGCAAATTGCCGTTGAAGGGGTGGTTGCGAAACAACGTGCGGTTGAAACCGATATTGAAAAGCAGCGTCAGGATCATACCGAAGCATCGGATAAGTTTAATCAGATCCAAACTCGTTTCTATAGTGTGGGTTCAGACATTGCACGTTTAGAACAATCTATTCAACATGCCAAAGAGCGCCGTCAGCAAATTCAAACCGATATTCGTCAGGCTGAAAATGAATGGAACCAGGCACAGGCTCAGCTTAATGTTGATCGTCAGCGTATTGAGTCATTGGAAAAAGAACGTGGTGAACTTGAGCCGCAGTTAAGCCAGTTAGAAGAAGCGGCAAAACAATCGGCACAAAAATTCAGTGATTCAGAACAGGCCATGCAACAGTGGCAGTCTTCATGGGATGATATTAACAAGCAAGCAATGGCTCCGGCTCAGGCCGCTGAAGTGCAACGTACGCGCATTGAAAACTTCGATAAAACCATTGCTGATTTATTGCAGCGTAAAGAAAAGTTAGAAGAAGAATTGCATAGCATTTCACCTGAGAAATTTAATCAGGAAATAGATGCATTACAACAACAGCTGGGAACAACTACGGCAGATGCAGAAAGCCGTAAAAAGTCGGTTGAAAGTTCGCAACAACAAATTACTCAGGCGCGAGAAGAGATTAATTCACTGAATAATGCATTGCACAGTAAACGTGACGACCTGCAATCTATTCGCGGACGATGCAGTTCGCTTGAAGCGTTGCAGCAGGCTGCATTAGGCAAAGAAGATTCGGATTTAAATCAATGGCTCAATGCGCGGTCTTTAAGTGATGCGCCACGTTTAGCCGAAGAGCTTAATGTTGAGTCTGGTTGGGAACGTGCGGTCGAAAGTGTTTTAGGCCATTATTTACAGGCTATTTGTATTAATGATACATCAAACCTTGCCAGTCAGTTAACCCAACTTGAAAATGGCAGTGTCGCTTTGTTTGATACAACCGCCATCAGTTCAACTGAATCACTGGCGAGCAATGCCTTGCTTGAAAAAGTAAATTCAAGTTATGACTTGAAATCTGTTTTAGGTAATGTGGTGGCAGCCAATACATTAGATGATGCGTTGGCACTTCGTTCTAGTCTAGGCTTGCATCAGTCTGTGATTACACCGGAAGGGGTATGGTTGGGGCAAAACTGGATCCGTTATGTGAAAAACGATGCATCGGAATCCGGTATTTTACAGCGTGAGCAAGAAATCAAATCACTCCATCAGGGGATTGATAGTTTAGATGTCGATGTAAAAGAGTTGCAAGCGAAGCTGGAGCAACAACAACAACAATTAAAAAATGTTGAGTCGGAACGTGATGCTCAACAGGCAACGCTTAACCAAACAACACGCCAGCTTGCCGATGTGCAGGCACAGTTAAATGCCAAGAAAAATAATCGTCAGCAAGTAGAATCACGTCAAGGCAATTTACAAACGGAATTTACTCAGGCTGAAGAAAAAATAACCCAAGCACAAAATGATGCGCGTGAAGCGCGTGGCCATTTGCAGAAAGCACTGGACTCCATGGCGGAGTTAGAGAAGCAACGCAATGAATTGAGTCAGCAACGTGACGTGGTTGCAGAGCAACTAACACAGAGTCGAATTCAATCCAATGAAGATCGCGATGCATTGCAGAAGGTGACGATTCGGGTTGAAACATTGCGCACCGAATTGTCTTCAACGCAACAAACGCTTGAACGTATGGAATCGCAATTAGAGCAGTTAACTTCTCGTCGTGATGAACTTTCAAGATCATTTGATGACGGTGAAGCACCGCTGGTTGAAATGGCAAAAGACATTGAGCAGCAGTTAGCTCAACGCGCTGAAGTTGAAAGCCAAATGAAACAAGCTCGGGATGTGATGACCGATATCGAACAACAATTACAAAAATTGGAAGAGTCGCGTTCACAAGTTGAGCAGGAGCATGAAGAAGCACGAAATCTGCTTGAGCAAACCCGAATTAACTGGCAGGAACAAAAAGTACGCCGCCAAACCATTGAAGAGCAAGTGGTTGAAGTGGGTTTTGAATTAAAAGTACTGATTCAAGAAATGCCAGAAGAAGCCAATATCGAAGCATGGAAAACCACGGTTGAAGAACTGGAAGGTAAAATTCACCGACTTGGGCCGATTAATTTGGCGGCAATCGATGAATTTGAGCAGGAGTCTGAGCGTAAAGAATATTTAGATGCGCAAAATGAAGATCTGGTTGAAGCACTTAAAACCTTGGAAGATGCTATTAGTAAAATCGACCGTGAAACCCGTACCCGTTTCAGTGATACCTTTGATAAAGTGAATGTTAAATTGAAAGAGTTATTCCCACGTTTATTCGGTGGCGGTCATGCTTACCTTGAATTGACGGGAGATGATATTCTTGAAGCGGGTGTAACCGTTATGGCGCGCCCACCGGGTAAACGTAACAGCACGATTCACCTGCTGTCAGGCGGGGAAAAAGCATTAACGGCTGTGGCCATGGTGTTTTCTATTTTTGAATTAAACCCTGCTCCGTTCTGTATGCTCGACGAAGTCGATGCACCGCTGGATGATGCCAATGTTGGGCGTTACTCACAATTAGTGAAAGACATGTCTGAACGTATTCAGTTTATCTTTATTACGCATAATAAAGTAACTATGGAAATAGCCGACCATCTTACCGGTGTAACCATGTCTGAGCCGGGCGTTTCACGTATGGTAGCTGTTGATGTTGAGGAGGCCGTTGAACTGGCAGCAGTCTAGTGACGACGGTATCGTTTTTTAGAGGCTGTTGTTTGGATGTTACAAAGGTCTTTGGCTAATATCAGGTTTTTGGCGACACGATGGATACATTACGAATTATATTAATAATTATTGGTGTTATTTTTATAATCGGAATCTATTTTTTTCAGCGAAAAAAAACATTACCGGGTAATATTAATAAAATAACAGAAAGAATTGTTCCTTTATTTTTTGGTATAAAAACAGCACTCAATAATTTATTTGATTCCGAAAAAAAAATTTCACAAGAGCAAAATTCAGTTCAGCGTTCCCATAACGAACTCAGCAAAGAGCAACTGGCGAGCATGAGCAGCCTAGTCGCCAATAATGCACGTAATGGATTGCAGAAAAACATTCAGTTTGAATCCCAAAATGAACACTCAACGCAGGGTGTGTCGATTGAGCATGGGCAGTCCCAGGTAGTGTCAGTGGCAAATGGGGATGAGTTGCTAATTACTTTAACCGTTATCCCTAAACCCGAGCATTTTTTTAGTGGTGACGATATTATTGTCGCGTGTAAGTTAGCGGGCTTGCAACTGGGCGAGTTCAATATCTTTCATCGTTATGCCTTAGTTGATGATAAGGTGCAAATAACCCCTGTTTGTAGTTTGGTGAATTTATTTGAACCAGGCTCTTTTGACATCGCTGCAATGTCTGATTTCTCTACAGAAGGGTTGTCGTTATTTATGCAACTACCTGGCCCCGTTGATGGACGAGAAGCCTTTATTATTTTAATGGATGTGTCTGAGAAGTTAAGTCTGCATTTAAATGCAACCATTTGTGATGAAACCCGTAGCGTGTTAACAGCACAAACAATCAGTCATTTAAAAGAAAAAGTAGAAAATTATCGTTTTAAATTAAGAATGGCTTCATTAAAGAATCATTAATTCCCGATTTAAATTTCAGATGTTTTTACCGTGTACTGAGTAGGCAACCACTTTTATGTCAGCGTTACTAACTAAAATTAATAAGTTAAAAGATGAATTAAATCAGCATAATTATCAGTATTATGTACTGGATAACCCTGAAATTTCAGATAGTGGCTATGACAAATTATTGCGTGAGTTGCAGGAAATAGAAGCGCAGCACCCTGAATTAATTACACCGGATTCACCCACGCAACGTGTGGGTGCGACACCCTTAGCGGAATTCAATAGCGTTAAACATGAAATGCCGATGCTTTCGTTAGCGAATGCATTCTCTGCTGAAGAATTTTCTGAATTTAACCAGCGAATTATTGACTCACTAACTAAAGCAGATGCTTATAACGGTGAGGACCTTAAATACGCGGCTGAACCTAAACTTGATGGCCTAGCGATTAGCTTGCTTTATGAAAAAGGTATTTTAGTTCGTGGTGCAACGCGTGGTGATGGTTCAACCGGTGAAGATGTGACGCAAAATATCCGAACCATCGAAACCATTCCATTAAAGTTACTCGGTAGTGATATTCCTTCGCGGCTGGAAGTACGCGGTGAAGTGATCATGGATAAAAAAGGTTTTGATAAACTTAACCAAATTCAGCAAATAAATAATGAAAAGGTTTTTGCTAATCCGCGCAATGCCGCTGCGGGTTCGCTGCGTCAACTTGACTCCAAAATAACAGCAACACGACCTTTGTCTTTTTATTGTTATGGCATTGGAATTATTTCAGATGACGTGGCTTTACCCGACACGCATAGTGGGATTATGACGCAGCTAAAATCGTGGGGGATACGTATTAATCCTGAGAGCAAAGTCGTAACAGGTACTAACGGTGCCGACAAATATTACAAGTCTTTATTTAATAAACGCGAGTCGCTTGACTACGAAATTGATGGCATTGTTTATAAAGTGGACAGTTTAGCGAGCCAGACAATTCTAGGTTTTGTTGCACGTGCGCCGCGCTGGGCGATTGCCCGAAAGTTTCCCGCGCATGAAGAAATGACCAAAGTACTCGGAATTGATATTCAAGTGGGGCGAACCGGCGCGTTAACGCCTGTGGCAAGACTGGAGCCGGTATTTGTGGGTGGTGTAACGGTGAGTAATGCAACCTTGCATAATCAGGACGAAATTGAGCGACTTGATATCCGGGTTGGCGATACGATAGTGATTCGACGTGCGGGAGACGTAATCCCACAGGTAGTGAATGTGGTATTAAGTAAACGCGAAGGTAAACCGCGTAAATTTAAAATACCAACGCATTGCCCCGTTTGTGGTTCGCTTGCAGTGCGTAATGAGAATGAAGTGGTGACCAGTTGCAGTGGAGGGTTGTTTTGTGAGGCTCAGGGTAAGCAAGCGATTATTCACTTTGCTTCTCGGAAGGCGATGAATATTGATGGCTTGGGCGACAAACTCATTGAGCTATTAGTGGATAAAGGTTTAATTAAAACCAGTGCCGATCTTTATTCTTTAGCACAGGAACAACTTGCTGGTTTGGAGCGTATGGGTGACAAGTCAGCGAAAAAATTATTAAAAGCACTATCCAATTCAAAGCAAACAACGCTTGCCCGTTTTATTTTTGCATTAGGTATTCATGATGTTGGCGAAACAACTGCAAAGACCTTGGCGGAGCATTTTCGGTCACTTGAAAAACTAGAGTCGGCAAGCTTTGATGAGCTGGTGAGTATTCGTGACGTAGGGCCAGTGGTGGCAAATAATGTACTGACGTTTTTTAAACAAGAACATAATCGTGAAGTGATTGATGCTTTATTAGCAATGGGAATTCACTGGCCAAAAATACCAGAGCCGTCGTCGCAGGTACAAGTTTTGTCAGGCAAAACTTTTGTGATAACCGGTACGTTTTCTGATATGTCGCGCGATGAAGCAAAGCAGGCTCTACAAGCTTTAGGTGCAAAAGTGACGGGCAGTGTTTCAAAGAAAACCGACTATGTTGTGGCGGGTGAAAACTCGGGCTCAAAAGTGGATAAGGCGCAGCAATTGGGGATTGATATTCTTTCTGAAGCGCAATTGAAAGCACTTTTGTAGTCTGTATGTTATTGAATTTTACCGAGTTATTTTAAAAGTGTGATATTAATCACGGTGGGCTATAATTTACGCTATGTCATGAAGTTTTTAGGATAGGAGTGATGCCCATGGATCCAGAGTATAAAGGGCCAGAAAGGCGAGTTGAGCAACGTAGAAAGAATGAAGATCGGCGGGATATGATGCGATTCGAACCCACGAAAACACCACGGCGTTCAGGTAAAGACCGCAGGGTTAAAAGTATATGGGATGATCGTAACGGTTTTTAAGCCAGCCTATTTTAAAATAATTTACTTAGTTAAGTAAAAAAAGCCATTGCCCCGTTAATTTAAAATTGGTTAGGGCAATGTTTTTTTTATGTGTCCGCCGCTCCAGTCGGGAACGGCTACAGTTTATTTATTAATTTTAATTTTCGATTTTTTACGTAACTTGGCCATGTATTCCTGTAATTTTTTATTTTGCATAATGATTCGCACTTGGTTTTTTATTTCGCTAAATTTGGGTGGATCCATTTGTCGGATGTCTTCTAACTTAATAACATGCCAACCAAATTTTGTTTGAACCGGTGTTTTTGTGTATTTGCCTTTTTCCATGTTTACAACGGCTTTAGAAAATTCTGGTACCATTTGACGTGAGTTAAACCAACCTAGATCGCCGCCGTTCTTACCTGTTGGACCTGTTGAATAAGCTTTTGCAAGTTTGATAAAGTTTTTACCATTATCCAACTCTTTAATAACTGACAGCGCCTTATCTTTAGTTTTTACCAAAATGTGACGTGCTTTAAACTCTTTTACATTAGCTGATTTTACTCGGCGGTCATATTCGAGCTTTAGTTCTGTATCTGTAATAGGGGTTGCCAGCATGGTTTTACGAATGGCATGTTTAATAAGTAAATCAATGCGCTGTTGTTTAAGTTGAAATACAACTTCTTTGTCTTTATCCAGCTTTTTCTTAAGTGCATCCTGATACATTAATTCTCGGTTCACTAATTCTTGTATAAGAATGTTACGACCTTTTTTCGCATCGAATTTAGGGTCTTGTTTTTGTTTGTGCTCGATATATGCATCAAATGTTTTCTGTGAAATAGCTTTACCATTAACGGTTGCGACTGCTTTAGCAGCATAGGTATTAAAGCTGGTGAGCGTGATAGATGCGCTGAGTGCCAGCGTGAGTATAGGCGCTAAAAATTTGCTCATTTCGAGTGTTGAAGCTTGGTGTGACATGATTTTATCCTTAAATAATAGTTGTTTAGCCGTATTACAGGCTCTAAAATAACATATGCTGTAGAATAACTTATGGCAGCACCTTTTTAAAGGGTTTTACTGTGACGCGTTCGTAAACATCGGCTTTAATATAAGGGTCAGCATTTGCCCATGACTGTGCATCTTCGAATGATTCAAATTCAGCAACTATCAATGAACCACTAAAACCGGCAGAGCCCGGATCTTCATTATCGATGGCGGGGTGTGGCCCGGCTAAAATAAGCTTGCCGCGTTCTTTTAGTGTTTCTAAACGTGCGACATGATCCGGACGAGCGGCTAATCTTTTTTCTAGGCTGTCAGGCTTATCCTCAGCGATGATGGCGTATAACATTTTTATTTTCCTCTGCCTTGTATTGATTTGGTGGGCGCAGGCTCTGTTGCATTCGATTTTGTTTTTGTGTCCTCTTCATTTATATATTTAGTAAGGAAAACCCCCTGAACAACAACAAAGGCCAAGGTTAAACCTAAAATTCCAAATAACTTAAAGTCAACCCATGTGTCGAAATCGAAAAAATGAGCAACAAGCAGATTAATAATACCGGTTAAAACAAAGAACAAAACCCATGACAGGCTTAAGCGCTGCCATGCAGAATCGGGCATGCTGATATTAGCCTGCATCATACGTTTAACAATCGGTGTCTTGTTGCCAATAAAGTGGCTGGCATAAAATACAATGGCAAATAGCCAGTTTGCAATGGTGACTTTCCAAATAAGAAATTGCGGTTCTTTAAAATAAATCGTTGCGCCACCAAAAATAATAACCAGAACCAACGTGATAATGTGCATCTTTTCAATTTTTTTATGGCGCAACCAGTTATATGCAATTTGCATAAAGGTAGCGGCCATCAGTGCAGCGGTTGCGGCAATCATGCCATCAACCTGATTTTCATAGGATTTAAAAATAATAAAGAACAAAACAACCGGAAAAAAATCAAACAAGAACTTCATGGTGTATTAACAACTATAGTTGAGCGCGAAAGGTGCCTTTTAAAGACCGTGATTTATACGTAAGGTTTAATTTTTCTGATAGTAGCATGAATTATTTTTGATCACACATGATTTCCTAGTTTTACTATGTAAGGTTGAATGTCCTGATATCGGGCTCAGACTTATCAGACAGCCTCCGGTTAATACTGTAAAATAGCCGGTTATGTCATTATCTTATGATTTACATTCACATTCCTCTGCATCGGATGGCTGTTTCAGCCCAACAGAACTGGTGCAATACGCTCAGCAACATGGTGTGGACGTTTTGGCGTTAACGGATCACGATATTACTTCGGGTATTTCGGAAGCGAAGCATGCGGCTGAGAATTTGGGGTTAAAAGTGATTGCTGGGGTTGAGATTTCGGTTATCTGGCGCAAGCAAACACTGCATATTCTGGGTTTAAATATTGATTCAGGTAATGTTGCTTTGTTGGTTGGGCTGGAAAAAATACGGCAAGCACGGCTATGGCGCGCGCAAGAAATGGGGCGTCGGTTGGATAAGGCGGGTTTGCCTAATATGTATGAGGCAGCAAAGGCTATTGCAAATGGTGAAAATGTAACGCGCACCCATTTTGCCCGCATTTTAATTGCACAAGGCCATGCCAAAGATATGAAGCAGGTTTTTAAGCGTTTTATCGTGCCGGGTAAACCGGGCTACGTGGCAGGTGACTGGGCTGAAATGGCGCAGGCACTGGAGTGGATTAAAAATGCGGGGGGTACGAGTGTGATAGCCCATCCGGCGCGGTACAAATTGTCGGCCACAAAAATGCGGATGATGATTGATGAATTTATGCAAGCCGGTGGTGAAGGAATCGAAGTGATTTCGGGCAGCCACAGTAAAGATGAATCGCAACGGATAGCGGCATTGGCCCGGCAATACAACTTGCTGGCTTCACGTGGCTCGGATTTTCATGATCCGGCTATCCCTTATATTAATATGCAGACCTTGCCGCCTTTACCGAGTGATTTAACCCCTGTCTGGGATGCTTGGCAATGAGCCAGTTTTTTCAAATTCACCCCGATAACCCACAAGGCCGGCTGATACATCAGGCGGTTGAAATGGTGCGGCAGGGGGCGGTGATTGTGTACCCGACCGATTCCGCCTATGCCATTGGCTGTCATCTCGGTGACAAAAAGGCACTGGATCGTATTCGGCGTATTCGCCAAGTGGACGACAAGCATAATTTTACGCTGGTGTGTCGTGACCTGTCTGAAATTGCCACCTATGCAAAAGTTGGCAATCAGGCTTACCGGCTTATTAATGCGCATACGCCAGGACCCTATACCTTTATATTAGAAGCAACGCGTGAAGTGCCTCGGCGTTTATTACATCCAAAGCGTCGTACGATAGGTATCCGCGTACCGGATAACCGTATTGCAATGGCCTTACTGTCGGAGCTGAATGAGCCGCTTATGAGCAGCACCCTGATCTTGCCGGATGAAGAAATGCCAATGACCGATGCAGAGGATATTCGCGAACACCTAGAGCATGATGTTGATTTAATCATTGATGGCGGCCATTTTGGTGCTGAACCGACTACGGTGGTTGGTTTGCAAGATGGTAATAGCGAAATTTTGCGTGTTGGTAAGGGTGTGGTTGACGATTTTTAGATGACCGTTACTGGACAGTTATTTTTTTGGGAATCGCATCTTTCAGTAGTCACTGCTTACTTAAACCCGATATAATTCATTATTCCATTGTAGCTACAAACTGCAATTAGAAAAGTGCAGACAAACCACAATCAAAAAAATGCAGGCAAGCCTGTTTTTTGTTAAAAATCAAATAGTTATATAATTTTGGAGATTTGAGTGCCATCCTCATCGAATAATAATCGTGTCTTATCCGGCATGCGCCCAACCGGTGCCTTGCATTTAGGGCATTACCACGGTGTTTTAAAAAACTGGCTGAAATTACAGCATGAATATCAATGCTACTTCTTTGTGGCTGACTGGCATGCGCTGACAACTCATTACGATGATTTGTCCAACCTCGAAAACAGCGTATGGGACATGGTGATTGACTGGCTGGCAGTGGGGGTGAATCCAGGGGCGGCGACCATCTTTATTCAGTCACAAGTGCCAGAACACGCAGAATTGCACCTGCTATTGTCGATGATTACGCCTTTAAGCTGGTTGGAGCGGGTACCGAGTTATAAAGATCAGCAAGAAAAGCTCAAAGAGCGGGATTTAGCCAATTATGGCTTTCTGGGCTACCCAGTGCTGCAATCGGCAGATATTCTGGCGTACAAAGCTGGGCACGTGCCCGTAGGCGAAGATCAGGTCGCGCATGTCGAGCTCACACGGGAAATTGCCCGGCGTTTTAACTACATCTATGGTCGTGAAGTGGATTTTGCCGAAAAGGCCGAAGCGGCAATGAAAAAGATGGGGAAGAAAAATGCGAAACTTTACAAAGAGTTACGTAATAAATTTCAAGAAAAGGGTGACGAGGGTGCGCTTTCAACTGCACAAGCCTTACTCGATAGCCAGCAGAATATTACCGTCGGTGATAAAGAACGTCTGTTTGGCTTTTTAGAAGGCAGCAGCCGTATTATTCTGCCCGAGCCAGAAGCTTTATTGACAAAAGCGTCGAAAATGCCGGGATTAGATGGTCAAAAGATGTCAAAATCGTATAACAATACCATTGCTCTGCGAGATAACCCAGACGACATTGCGAAAAAGCTGCGTACCATGCCAACCGATCCCGCTCGGGTCAGAAAAACCGATCCCGGCACCCCAGAAAAGTGCCCGGTTTGGAAGCTGCATCAGGTATACTCGGATGACAAAACGCTAGAATGGGTACAGCAGTCTTGTACCTCGGCCAGTATTGGTTGCCTAGACTGTAAAGCACCCGTTATTGACGCTGTTTTGGTTGAATTAGCACCGATACGTGAACGTGCAAAAGAGTACGAAGAAGATAGAAGTTTAGTACGTAACATTATCAACGAAGGTAATGAAAAAGCGCGTGAAGTGGCAAAAGAAACCCTAGCGGAAGTGCGCCAAGTCATGAACCTGTCTTATCGGTAGCAAGCCGATAAGCTGAAATAATTTAAAGAGAGTTGGATGACAAACACGGTAGAAAATTCTGAAGCAGAAACAGCGGTTGAAAATACCACTGTTCCTGCCGTGGAATCAACAGAAGCTGCTGTGCAATCGAATGGGCAACAATCTGAAATGCCGTTTGCTGTAGTGCAGGGCACGGCGATTAATACTTTGCCCCAAGATTTATATATTCCGCCCGATGCATTGGAAGTTTTTTTGGCCGAAACATTTGAAGGGCCGCTCGATTTACTGCTGTACCTGATTAAAAAACAAAACCTCGAAATTCTTGATTTGCCGATTGCTGAAATTACCCGTCAGTATGTTGAATATGTTGAAGTAATGACCGAAATCCAGCTGGAATTAGCCGGTGAATATTTAGTAATGGCAGCCATGCTTGCTGAAATTAAATCACGTATGCTATTGCCACAGCCAAAAACAGAAGAAGAGGAAGAAGGTGATCCTCGGGCAGAGCTGGTTCGGCGTTTACAAGAATACGAGCGCTTCAAGCAAGCCGCAGAAGACATTGATAACCTGCCACGGGTGGGAAGAGATACTTACAAACCAACAGTGCAAATTCCAGATTTAAGAATTGTTAAAGAGCCACCTAAAGTGGACATGAAAGACATACTCGCAGCATTTAACAATGTTATGAAACGTGTGGCCGCTTATAAACATCACCATATTGATTTAGAACCGCTATCGGTGCGTGAGCGGATGTCGAATGTTTTAGATAGTGTGCGCGGTGATGCGTATGTGGATTTTGGCGATTTGTTTGATGTGAAAGAAGGCAAGAGCGGCGTCGTGGTCACACTGCTGGCTATTTTAGAATTGGTTAAACAGGCATTAATTGAATTGGTACAAACAGAAGCCTATGCGGTGATTCATGTTAAAGCGATTAGCGCAGCAAATGATGCAGAATTAAGTTGATAGAGGTTGTTTGATGAATAATGAAGAATTAAAACCAATTGTTGAAGGGTTAATATTTGCCGCAGATGAACCCATGAGTATTAAAGATTTATTTTCGGTTTTTAATGATAATGCAGCGATTGAGCAGGTACAAATTAAAGAAGTACTTGATCAACTTAGAGAAGAATACCAAGGTCGTGGTCTGGAATTAAAAGAAGTCGGTAGTGGCTTCCGCTTTCAGGTAAGAGAAGCGCATGCCGAATGGGTGGCTAAACTCTGGCTAGAACGTCCGGCAAGATATTCGCGTGCCTCGCTTGAAACCTTAGCCTTGATTGCTTACCGGCAACCGATTACTCGTGCTGAAATTGAAGACGTGCGTGGTGTTAGTGTGAGTTCGAACATTATTAAAGCCCTTGTTGAGCGTGAGTGGGTGCGTATTGTTGGCCACCGTGATGTACCCGGTAAGCCAGCGTTATACTCAACAACAAAAACCTTTCTGGATTATTTTAATTTGAAAAGCCTAGAAGATTTACCGCCGTTATCCGAGTTAAAAGATATTGACGCAATTAATGAACAATTAATTTTAAGCGAACCACCCGAAGCGGATAATGTTGAAACGGCTGATACAGAAATGAAAAAACCGGAATTGCAAGACGTGGTTGTAGAAGAAACCGAAGAAGACGAAGATAAAAAAATGGACGAAATGGATACGGTTGATGATATTGATGTATCGGATATGGCCGGCGTTGTTAAGATAGACAGTGCCATTGACAACGATGAAGAACAGCCAAGCAATGAAGCGCTAACAGCAGAAAATTAACGTGTTTTATATATTTAGTTAGTATGTAAGTGTCGTTAATTCGTCATTCCCGCGGAGGCGGGAATCCAGAATAATTTAAAAAGGCTCTTTGTATAGTCTAGATTTCCGCCTCTGCGGGAATGACGATAGTTCAAACTAAACCACCTATATTCCTAAAGTTGAAATACCAATAATGTCATTACCCAGATCAACCGATAACGAAAAAATTCAAAAAGTCCTTGCAAGAAAAGGTCTAGCATCCCGTCGCAAAGTGGAAGACTGGCTACGCGAAGGCCGCATCTCCGTTAATGGAAAAGTTGCCAAGCTAGGCGACAGAATTACTTTAGACGATAAAGTTATTGTTGATGGTAAACCGGTTCGCCATCTTAACCAGCAACAACGTAGTCGGGTTATTATCTATCACAAGCCCAATGGCGAAGTTTGTACCCGTAATGATCCAGAAGGGCGTAAAACAATTTTTGATCACCTGCCACGCTTAGGTGGCAGCCGTTGGATAGCCATTGGCCGTTTAGATATTAATACTTCGGGTATTATTTTATTAACCACCGACGGTGATTTAGCCAATCGTTTAATGCATCCACGCAGTGAAATTGAACGAACCTATGCGGTGCGGGTAATGGGTGAAGTCGAAATGAAACAAATTCAGGCTTTAACCAAAGGCGTAATGTTAGAAGATGGTATGGCAAAGTTTGATTCGGTTGTAGCTGCTGGTGGTGAAGGTTTTAACCGCTGGTATCATGTTAGCCTGCATGAAGGCCGCAATCGGGAAGTTCGACGCTTATGGGAAGCAATTGGTTCTCAAGTAAGTCGCTTAATCAGAATCAGTTTTGCTGGTATTCCTTTACCGCGTAACCTGCGTTTAGGGAAACGTCAGGAGCTTGCGCCTGAAGACGTTAAACGATTACGTGAGTTGGTTAAATTAGAAAGAGTGCGGTTACCCAAACGTAAGATGCAACGCAAAAGATAAATCTGTAGGTTGGGGTGAGTTTGCAAACCCCAACAAAAAGATAATTCGCTTAAACGATAAACCCGTAATCGTAAATTGGAATAGCTGATTCTGTGTAAGTAAATGGTAATGAGTCGGTTGGAGGTTCGTGCCTCACCCCAACCTATATGGGAAAGAAAGTTTTAAAGAAGTATTATATTAAACGGCCTTTTTCATTTGGTGCTTGGAACGTAAGGTATACGGCTTAAGTGCTTTGGGTAATTCAATATTTTCACTTAACAGTAATACCACTTTATCGACATCACTAGTGGCAATTTTGTGTAGTAGTTTTATGATTTCTTTATCTTCCAAAGCGTGGTTAAAATCACGCAGGATAAATACCCCGAAGTGCTGACTGCCGTCAATGTGTTCCAGCAGATCGGCTGGATCCTGTGTGCGAGGAATGGCGATATGTGAAGCGCCTACGCGGTACATGCTCGCATTAGGTGTGCTGACATAATATGCTTTGTTACTGAAACGGCTGAGTTGAGTGAACAGATCGGATACACGATCGGTATCGTAGGTTTCGATGCTGACAATTCGGTAGCCCGACTCGAGCATTTGTTCCAGTTGCGTAAGATAGTTCATTGCTTATTGCCCACCTGTTTGACCCATTCCTGTAAAAATCAGATATTTTTATAGGAGATGTCGACATGATACGTCATTGACTCTATTATAAATATAGTCAATGAGATAGATCAAACCAGATTAATCTGTGATACGCATCATATTAATGCATAAAATAGGGGATTTAGGCGGCCGTTGAAGCTTAAGTGGCCTTCATGCGTGACTTTGCATAGTAGTGAATTTTGTTTCGGCCGGTTTCTTTTGCTCGGTATAATGCGGCATCTGCTTTATTAAACAATCGCTTAGCGTCATCTCTTGTTGTAAGACTTGAAATACCAATGCTAACAGTTAGGGGAATGGTGCCACCTTCATGCTCAAAATAGGTATTTTCAATTTCTTCTCGAATGCGTTCTGCAACATTAGCAGCACCATCGCTATCAGTACCATTGAGGATAACGGTGAATTCTTCACCGCCATAGCGGAATAGCTCATCACTTGCACGAAGTGTGTCTTTTATAACTTCTGTTACTTTGCGCAGTACATTATCGCCCGTACTGTGGCCATAATTGTCATTAACCTGCTTAAAGAAATCAATATCAATAACGGCAAGTGACAATGGCATATGGTGGCGGTGTGAACGTTCGACTTCTTTTTCAATAGCCGAATCAAAAGCAGCTCGGTTATTTGTACCTGTGAGTGGATCGACTTGAGATGAAACGACGGCACGTTTATATAAAATGGCATTACGAACGGGGTATAAAACTTGGCAAAGAATGGTTTCCAGTTGATTAGTTTCTGCTTCAGCAAAGCGTTTTTTACGGCTAAAAGAGAGTTCACCAAGCAATTCTTCGCCTAAACGAAGGCGGTAAGTACAGCTATGGCGTTCATTTTTGCCATATTGAAATTCATAACTAAATTCATTGTTTGTAAATTGCGCACCATCAAAACGAATTAAATGATTTACCGCATCAAGAAAATAATTGAGGACGGTATCGAGTTCTAATGATGTTTGTAATAAGCCGGCGAGCTTGAGCGTTTGTTCGAGTTCTGCTGGAATGATATCTAATGCATCATGACCCAAAACGGCGGAGTTCAAATTTAAGCTTGAACTACTTTGGATAGAAGATTGTGTAGACATTATAATTCACCTTGGCTGATGTGTTGCTCAAGGTACATGCGATAACCGTGCCATATCGCATTTCCACTCTATCTTCTATTAAAACAAGGGCTTGCAGAGGCTAATAAATAGCAGTCAAAAATTGGTCAAAAAATTGTCGCCTATAAAGGGGCAGTAAGAGGCGCATTCTTGCCGGTTTTGTCCATTTTTGTCATTGGGCGGCAATGGTTTGCTTATGTGTAGCGAGGCTGTCGTTACCCATTAAATATAAGTAGCAGGGCATAATGGCTTCAGGGAGTGGCGATTCGGTTGGTACTTCGCCGGGGAAGGCATTGCGTCTGAAGTTGGTACGGATACCACCGGGATCAATGCTGTTAACTCGAATCTTCGTTGTGTTCTCCAGCTCTTCAGCAAGCGTTACCATTAAATTATCAATACCGGCTTTTGATGCGCCATAGGCGCCCCAGTAAGCATTGGGGTTTTGTCCAACGCTATCGGTTGTGAAAACAATGGATGCATTTTCTGCCTTCATTAATAAAGGTATCAACGCCTGAGTTAATAAAAACGGTGCGGTTAAATTTGTGTGTAAGGTTGTAACCCAGTCTTTCGGTGTATAGCTGGCCAGTGGTGTCATTAAACCCAGTTGAGCGGCATTGTGCAGTAGGCCATCGAGTTGGCCAAAATTTTCCTCTAACGTGTCAGCCATGTTTGCGTAGTCATCGACACTGGCACCAGAAAAATCGATGGGGTAAATCGCGGGTTCAGGATTTTTTGCAGCAGTAATTTCATCATACACTTTTTCAAGTTTGGCAATTGTTTTACCGGTTAATATAACCGTTGCACCATGCGCGGCATAAGTCTTTGCGGCTTGTGCACCAATACCATCGCCAGCACCGGTGACAAGTATTGTTTTATTATCGAGTAAATTATCGGGCGCTTTATAGCCAGTTGCTTTAGCTTGATCGGCTGAGGTTTGTATTTCTGTTGGCATAATATTTTTATTACTCCGCTAAAATTTGTTGTGCGCAATGTAGACCACTGCGAACAGCGCCTTCGAGTGTTGCCGGGTATTGGGTGTTAGTGTAGTCACCGGCCAGCCAAAGGTTATCCATGACTGTTCTATTTGCTGGGCGTATTCTATTGATATTAACCGATGCCGTAAAGGTGGCTCGCTTTTCTCTAATTACAAATGCATCAAGTGGTTCTGGCCACTGGGGGTAAAACCGGGCAAGTTCCTCGGTTATTGTTTTAATAAGTGATGGGTTATCCATTTCTAAATGTGGGCCCGCACTGCTGATTATAATAGAAACCAGCCCAGGTTGATGGGTTAAATTTTTCTTGTCAAACATCCATTGGCTAGTTGTGCCGAGGAACCCCTGCATATTGCGTTCGCACTGAATTGTTTTTGGGTATTGTAAATAGACGGTACAGATTGCCTGGTAAGTAAATTGATTTAAGTTATTGATGAGTGGCTCGAGCGTTTGCTGTGTGTTTAATTCAGTAAGCAGTTTGTTGGCAGCCGGTGGCGGTGTAGCAATCACAACGTGTTTTGTCTGTAATTTAAGTGATGGGGTGGTAATTAAATAAAAATCATTTTTTTGTTGAATGGATATTGCTTTTTGTTCAAGCAGAATTTCACCACCATGTTGAGTAATATATTTTTCAGCCGGCATGGGAAATATTTCGGATAACGTTGTTTTGAAAAACAATAAATCGGATGCGTGGCGAGACTTGAAAAATGACTCTTTTAAAACATGCAAGAATATTTCTGTGGAAGCCTGCTTGAGGGGGGTATTCATAATCGCTAAACAGAGTGGCTCCCATATACTTTTAATAACCGTTTCAGTTTGCTTTTGTTGTTCAAAAAAAGCCTGTAGTGCCAAGTCGGATGGGAGCTTGATTAAGTTCAGTTTGATTTTTGTACCCAGTGCCAATACACATAATTTGTCTTTTGCTGATAAGCCACGGGCGAACAGGAAACTACCAATAATATTAAAAGGGGCGGGTAAGGGTACGCGGGGTAAGTTAATTGCTGGTTTTAGGATTTGCTTGTAATTAAGTGCAAGGTTTTCACGTTTGAGTTGGATTTTTTCAGAATAATGTCCTGATGACGGAAAGACTTTTTGTATTAAGCGTAGCGTTTCAGTGTAAGCGCCTATCATAATATGGGTGCCGTTATCGACTATGGTTTGTTTAACCTGAACTTCGCGTGCGCGACCTCCTAATTGTTTTGCTGATTCGATAAGGTAAATGTTTTTTCCGCTGTCGACTAGCTTAATCGCTGTACTGAGTCCTGCCCAGCCACCGCCGATAATCAGGATGTCTATTTTTTTAATAATAGTGTCCATATTAATTAATGGTTCTTTTTGTATTTCTTATGGCGTTTCTTTTCTTTTCGATAGCTGCGCCAAGCTATCCAGAGTTTTCGAATGGGGGTGAGTTTAATACGATGCTTTAAAACTTGAAAATCATCGGCAATAATTTCGTCTAGCGTGGCTTCGTAAATAGCCGCCATGATTATCCCAGTGCTTTGCGGGTAACGATCTTCTGGCGGCAAGGCTGCCAGTGCTTTTTTATAATAATCTTTTGCGCGTTCACACTGGAATTGTATCAATTTCTTAAAGTTTTTTTGAGCTTCTTCACTGTTAAGCTTGCCGGTATAAATCTGGTTTTGCGTAATATTGAAACGTTTTAATTCATCTTCCGGAATATAAATTCGTTGGCGTAGGGCATCTTCATATATGTCACGGATAATATTTGTCAGCTGCAATGCATTGCCTAATAGGCGGGCATATTGCTGGGTTTGTTGGTTGGAATAGCCAAAAATTTCAATCGACAACAAACCCACTACGCCAGCGACCCGATAACAGTATTGTTCGAGTGAGTCGAAATCGGGGTAGCGGGTATTATCGATATCCATTTGCATGCCATTGATCATTTCATGCAGCAAATCTTCTTTTAAATCGAAATGCTGAATAACCTGTTGCAGTTCCTGATTAACCAAGTGCTCCGGTTGTCCCTGATAAATTTTACTGACATCGTTGCGCCACCATTCCAGTTTTATACGGACAATATTGGGATCTTTTATTTCATCGGTTACATCATCTATTTCACGACAAAAGGCATAAAGTGCGGTAATTGCGCGACGTTTTTTTGCAGGTAAAAACAGGAAGCTATAATAGAAACTTGAACCACTCGCAGCGGTTTTATTCTGGCAATATTCACTCGGTGTCATTATAAGGCAGTCGTCATTATTGGCTTATGTTGTTTTGCGTAATGCGTGCCAGAGCATAACAAATTTATCACGGCTTGTGAGTCTTGGTCGATCAAATACATTCGATATTTTTTGTAGTTTATATGTGATAGCCAGACCACCTTGTATGATCATGCGAATTTCCAGACCAAATAAACCTGCAAGTTGTTGCCCGAGTATTGTCCCCGATAGCATGAGTTTTTCTGCACGTTCGGTTTGAAACTGCATTAAACGTTGCATATTGACGTCATTTATTTGTTCTGAAAAATGTTGTTCGGTTATATTGAATTGTGCAAGTTCATTAGTCGGGATATAAATACGGTTGTTCTCTTGTATATCCTGATGTATGTCCTGATAAAAATTAATAAGTTGTAAAGCAGTACAGATAGCATCGGAGTTTTGCAGATTCTCAGCCGTGTTTTGTTTGTGGAGATGCAGTAACAAACGACCAACCGGATTGGCCGAGTAATGGCAGTAATTTAAAACGTCATCGAAATTTGCATAACGCTTGGTTTTTGTATCCATCTTAAATGCGGTGAGCAAGTCAAAAAATAAATTTGTTGGCAGTTGATGGTTTTTGATAACGTCCGTTAAGGCAAAAAAAAGGGGGTTGTCGGAATAAGAATCTTTTAACGCCTTTTCAAAATCAGCCTGATAGTGTTCGAGTGCTTTATAGCGTTCAGAGTCATTTAATTCACCTTCATCGGCTAAGTCATCTGCATGGCGTGCAAACGCATAAATAACGCTAATCGGTAAGCGCAGTTTTTTTGGTAAAAACCACGATGCCACTGGGAAATTTTCATAATGATTGCGTACAATTTGCTGACAATGTTGGTAAGCTTGTTGTAAAGTTAGTGTCGTCATAATGGATAGAGTAACAATGAAATGAAAAAATTAAAATTAATTATTTTAGGTGTGGTAATCGGCATTGCGCTTGGACTCTGGGCCGGTGTTAATATTGGTAAGGAGAAATCTATTTTCAGTAATCCTTTTGAAGAGATTAGCTTGCAGGATCGTATTAAGAAAAAAGGCAATGAGGTAATGAAAGATGCCAAAGATGCTATTAGGGATAGTTTAAAAGACTAGCCATGTTCTTCTCAATCAATTTCAGTCGATTCCAAAGATCGTGTTGCTGTTTCTATTTGTTCGGGCTGGTTAATGGATTTTTTTTCGTTAATGCCAAGTTCTTTGAATTTACGGGCACTGGGGAGTATGCGGGTGTCGAAAGAACCCACAGCACTGTTAAAGTTTTTGGTGCTGGCATCTAGACTTTTTCCGAGCTTTGCAAGATGGTCGGAAAAAACCGCCAGCCGTTGATAAAGATCTTCACCTATATCCCGAATTTTATCGGCATTTTCTGCCAGTTGTTCCTGACGCCAGCCATAGGCCACTGCACGCAGCAGTGCCACAAAACTGGTTGGGGTTGCCAGTATAATTTGTTTGCTTAATGCATCTTCGAGAAGGCCATGATCATAGTCCAGTGCGGTGGATAAAAATTGATCGCCGGGTATAAACAGCACAACAAAGTCAGGTGTATTTTTGAGTTGGTTCCAATAGGCTTTGCTGGCGAGTTCATTAACGCGTTGTTTCACATTTTTGCAATGGCGTTGTAAGGCAATGTCGCGTTCTTCATCACTGCTGGCTTCCACTGCCGTTAAGTAAGCATCGAGCGGTGTTTTAACATCGACCACAATCTCTCGGCCATCGGGCATGCGCACAATCATATCGGGGCGTTGTAAGGCATCTTCGGTTTTAATACTTTCCTGTGTGTAAAAATCACAGTGTTCAACCATGCCGGCGAGTTCAGCTAAACGTTTTAATGTCATTTCACCCCATTGGCCGCGCACTTCAGGGCGGCGTAAGGCTTGTACAAGATTGCGCGTTTCGCTTTGCAATGTTGATTGATTCAGTGACATGGTTTCCAGCTGCTGTTGCAATGCACCATAAGCATGTTTGCGATCTTTTTCAATGGAATGCATTTGCTGTTCGTTTTTTTCGAGGGCTTCCTTGATAGGTTTAACCAGTGTCTCGATGGCTTTTTCTTTTTCTGATAGCTCATGTTGGGCGGTGTTTTGGAATTTTTTTAAGTTTTCATTGGCCAGTTTTAGAAATTCTTCATTGTTGTGTTTTAAAGCCTGACTGGATAAGGCGCTAAAGGTATGGGTGAGTTGTTCACGGGCATTTTCAAGTGCTTGCAGTTTTTCTTTGCTGGTATTGCGTTCTAGTTCGAGGGTGGTTGCAAGACTGATATTTTCTTGTTCGAGTTTGCGGTATTTGTTTTGCCCAAGCAGGTAAACAACCAGACCGGTAACGATGGCCACAATAATCGGAATAATGATTATTAGTTGTTCTGGGTTGAGTGCATTCATTGAATGTTCCGGTGTTGTTGTATCCAGTCAATAATATCCAGAGGTTGTTCGACAGCGTCGGTTGCACCCCATGATTGCGGATCATCATCTTCGCCAATGTAGCCAAATAAGGCAACCAGTGTTTGCATATTGGCATTTTGTCCGGCTTCAATATCGCGTTGGGCATCACCTATATATATAGTATCGGCTGTTGAGCAGTTCATTAGCTCGCAGGCATGTAACAAGGTGCCGGGGTCGGGTTTGCGTGTTTCAAGTGTGTCGCCACTGACCACGCATTGTGGCTGGCTGGGCAAGGCTCCTGATAAATTTAGCGCGGCCATTAGCGGGTCAGTCAACCAGCCGGGTTTATTGGTCACAATGCCCCATGCAATATTGTTGTTCGCGAGATATTCCAGAACATTTTCTATGCCTTTAAAAGGGCGGGTAAACTGGGCAATATTTTGTTGGTAATATTCAAGCAGCTGCTGGCGATAGGTTTCGAAGCTGGGGTGCGCAGGCTCGATTTGAAAGCCCAGTTTAATAAGTGCAATGCCGCCGTTGGATACAACCGGACGAATCGTTTCAAAGGGTAAAGCGGCTTGGCCATTTTTTGTTAAAACAAAGTTCAGTGCTTCGGCAAGATCCTGTGCTGTGTCGGCAAAAGTGCCATCGAGATCAAATAGGACAGCTTTCAAGTTGGGTTTTACCGCTTGCATTTTATTGTTTACGGGCATTTATGCCTGACAATGAACGAGGTAATTAACATCGACATCAAACCCTAGTGAGTAGCGTTTACTGAACGGGTTATAGGCCATGCCGGTGAGTTCCTGTGCGTTGAGCCCGGCTTCTCTTATCCATGCGGTCAGTTCAGACGGCTTAATAAACTTTTCATAATGATGTGTGCCTTTGGGCAGCATGCGCAAGATGTATTCTGCACCGACAATGGCCAGTAAATATGATTTTGGATTGCGATTAATGGTGGAGAAGAAGACCGCACCACCGGGTTTAACTAATTTGGCGCAGGCTCTAATGACAGAGGCCGGATCGGGAACGTGTTCCAGCATTTCCATACAGGTGACCACATCAAACTCCCCCGCATGTTGTTCGGCCATTTGTTCGACGGTGATTTGTTGGTAGTCAATTTCCACACCTGATTCGTGTTTGTGCAGCCGCGCTACTTGCAGCGGTGCTTCACCCATGTCGATGCCGGTAACGGTTGCGCCACGTTGCGCTAGGCTTTCCGCTAAAATACCGCCGCCACAACCAACGTCGATTACTTTTTTATCTTTTAAGCCATTACTGCGGCGGTCGATATAGTCGAGGCGTAACGGGTTAATTTCATGTAAGGGTTTAAACTCACTTTCTTTATCCCACCAGCGTGAAGCAAGAGCTTCAAATTTTTCTATTTCAGCCGGATCGACATTTAAAGAATCTACATTTTGTGCATTCATTTGTGCTTACTCAATTTTAAATTAAGATTTAATTTTTTGTTGCCACTGCTGTGCTGTTTTACAAAGTTGCTCGTTGTCTAATGTGGTTAACTGATGTTGTTTAACAACATGCTTGCCAGCCACCCATACGTCACTCACTTGCTGGCGGTTGGCCACGTAAACCAGTTGTGAAACAGGATTGTACATTGGCTGGGTTTCCAGTGCTGACAAATCCACGGCAATCATATCGGCGGCTTTGCCTACTTCAAGTGAACCGATTTCTTTATCTAGTCCCAGTGCTTTTGCGCCGTTAATGGTGGCCATGCGCAGTGCCTGTTCAGCCGAAACGGCGCGTGCATCTTTGGCAACGGCTTTGGCTAACAGGGCAGCGGTGCGCATTTCCGAAAACATGTCCAGATCATTATTGCTGGCGGCACCGTCGGTTCCCAGTGAAACATTAATTTCTGCACCCATTAATTTTTGCACCGGGCAAAAACCACTGGCCAGTTTTAAATTGGATTCGGGGCAATGCGCGACCTGCACAGCATAGGTGGCGAGTGTTTGAATATCTTTATCAGTGAGCTGGGTCATATGCACGGCAATTAAACGGGATGATAATAACCCTAACGTTTCGAGTCGTTCGATAGGGCGCTTACCTGTTTCCTTAACCGCTTGATTAATTTCATCTTCGGTTTCATGCAGGTGAATTTGAATGGGAATATCCAGTTCTTCGGCCAGTGTGTTCACTTTTTGTAAGGCTTCATCTGCAACCGTGTAAGGCGCATGGGGTGCAAACGATGTTTTTATTAAAGGGTTGCCGCGTAATTGATCGTGCAAGGCCAAACCTTTACGTAGATATTCATCGGCGTCTTGTGCATAGGCCGAAGGGAAGTCGATAACAATTAAGCCAACAGATGCCCGTATCTGTGCCTGTTCTGCTGCGCGCACCACTTCTTCGGGGAAGAAGTACATATCGGTAAAGCAGGTTGTACCACCGCGCAACATTTCTGCGCAGGCAATTAAGCTGCCATCATAAACAAATTCATTGCTGACCCACTTTGCTTCCGTTGGCCATATATGTTCGTTAAGCCAGGTCATTAAAGGCAAGTCATCCGCAAGGCCACGCATTAACGTCATTGCGGCATGCCCGTGGGTGTTGATTAAGCCGGGCAACAATGCATGCTTATCCAGTTGATGCACTTCGTTGGCTTTGTATTGGGTATTGGCTTTATCTGAAGGCAGCAGTGCAAGGATTCGACCTTTGTCTATCGCAATCGCATAATTTTCATAAACGGTTGCTTGTGGCTCAACCGGAATAAGCCATTTTGCATGGACTAGTGTGTCGATATTTTGCATGAAGTATTCAAATAATTTGTAATAAAGTAATGCTATGATAACAGTTTTCGTCGGAAGTAAAATATAAAGGAAAACCCATGGATAATGAAGGCATTCAACCTGTTCAATGGCGGGATAATCAACTTTTATTATTAGATCAGCGGATATTGCCGGAGCAAACGGTTTACCTGCATTATTCCAAATCAAGTGAGGCAGCTGATGCCATTACAGATATGGTGGTTCGCGGTGCGCCAGCCATTGGTGTGACAGCAGGGTATGCCATGGTATTGGCTGCAGGCGAAGCGATGGTGTTATCGGCTGATAACTGGCTGCAGAAAATAACGCCTTTTGTTGATTACTTAGCCAAAGCCCGCCCCACTGCAATCAATTTACATTGGGCAATTGTACGGATGCAGGCCTGTATCGCTAACCTTGATGCAGGGCTGGATAATAATAAGGCTTTGGCCGCATTACTGGATGAAGCCAAAGCGATTCACAGTGAAGATATTCAGGCGAATAAAACCATGGGTGAATTTGCCAGTGCTTTGTTGCCAGAAAATTGTGGCGTATTAACCCATTGCAATGCCGGTGCATTAGCAACCGGTGGTTATGGCACGGCATTGGGTGTGATCCGCTCCGGTGTGGCTAACGGTAAAATTACTAAAGTGTATGCGGATGAAACCCGCCCTTGGTTACAAGGGGCACGTTTAACAGCGTGGGAATTGTTGCAGGATAATATTCCGGTGACTTTAATTGCTGATTCGGCCGCGGCCTATCTAATGCAACAAGGCAAGGTGCAGTGGATTGTGGTTGGCTCTGATCGGATTGCAGCAAACGGTGACGTGGCTAACAAAATTGGCACTTATAGTTTAGCGGTGGCGGCAAAATACCATGGGATTAAGTTTATGGTGGCCGCACCCACTTCGACGATTGATATGGCTATGCCATCGGGTGAGGGTATTCCGATTGAATCACGCCCCAAGGATGAAGTATTGGCGGTAATGGGGCAACGGGTGGCGGCAGAAGGTGCTGATAGCTGGAATCCGGTGTTTGATGTGACCCCGGCAAGCCTTGTCGATGCCATTGTGACCGAGAAAGGGGTGGTTAAAAATCCAACCACGGATAAAATTTTGGCAATGATGCAATCGGGTGATTAAAAATACCAAAATTTATTCTCGCGCCCGTATCGGGTCATACAGCGATTTTTAGCATTATGCAGTAGTAAGCAATACATGGTACAATTTCGGGCTTAAATCTGCTTAAAAACTAAAAGAATGAAGAGAAGAAATTAAAATTCATGACTGAATTCGCCAAAGAAATCCTGCCGATTAATATCGAAGATGAAATGCGCCAATCCTATTTGGATTACGCGATGAGTGTGATTGTTGGGCGGGCTCTTCCTGACGTGCGCGATGGCCTTAAGCCGGTTCACCGCAGGGTGTTGTACGCCATGCGTGTTCTAGGCAATGACTGGAACAAACCCTATAAAAAATCAGCGCGTGTCGTTGGTGATGTGATTGGTAAATATCACCCGCACGGTGACACGGCTGTTTACGACACCATCGTTCGTATGGCGCAACCTTTTTCTTTACGATATATGTTGGTCGACGGCCAAGGCAACTTTGGTTCGGTCGATGGCGATGCACCTGCCGCAATGCGTTACACCGAAGTGCGCATGTCTAAAATTGCCCATGAGTTACTGGCCGACCTTGATAAAGAAACCGTCGACTTTACGCCCAACTACGATGAGTCGGAACATGAACCGGCTATTCTTCCGGCCAAAATTCCGAATCTTTTAGTTAATGGTTCGTCCGGTATTGCGGTGGGCATGGCAACTAATATTCCACCGCATAACATAGTGGAAGTGATTAACGCTTGTTTAGCCACAATTGAAACACCAACGATAGATATTCAATCGTTAATGGAAATTGTGCCGGGCCCCGATTTTCCAACGGCGGGCATAATCAATGGCGCACGTGGCATCGCCGAAGCTTACGCGACTGGCCGTGGCCGTATTTATGTGCGTGCACGTACCCATGTCGAAACATCGTCGAAAGGCAAAGAAGCCATTATTGTGACCGAGCTGCCTTATCAGGTGAATAAAGCACGGTTGTTAGAGCGTATTGCTGAACTGGTTAAAGAGAAGAAGATAGACGGTGTTACTGGTTTACGTGATGAGTCCGATAAAGACGGTATGCGCGTGGTGATTGAACTGCGCCGTGGTGAAGTTTCAGAAGTCATGATTAACAATTTGTACAAGCACACGCAAATGCAAAATGTGTTCGGGATTAATATGGTCGCACTGGTGGACGGTCAGCCACGGATACTAAATCTTAAACAAATTTTAGATGCTTTTATTCGTCACCGCAAAGAAATTGTTACCCGTCGTACTATTTATGAATTACGTAAGGCGCGCGAAAAAGCCCATGAGCGTGAAGGCCTAGCGATTGCGTTGGCTAACATCGATCCAATCATTGCCTTAATTAAATCTGCTGCGAATCCGGCGCAAGCGAAAGAACAATTACTAGCAACGGCCTGGGAGCCGGGTGCGGTTATTCAAATGATAGAAAAAGCCGGTGCGGAGTTAAGTGCTGATGCATCACGGCCAGAAGGTTTAGGTGTGGAGTTTGGTTTGCGTGACGGTAAATATTATTTATCAGAATCACAAGCACAGGCTATTCTAAACATGCGCTTACACCGTTTAACCGGTTTAGAGCATGAAAAGATCATTGCTGAATACGAAGAACTTTTAAAAGTTATTGCCGAATTAATGGCAATACTGGCAAGTGAAGTACGCTTAATGGAAGTGATCACTGAAGAACTGATAGAAATGCGTGACCAGTACGGTGATGAGCGCCGTACCGAAATTATTTCAAGTCAGGAAGACTTAACCATTGAAGATTTAATTACAGAAGAAGATGTGGTCGTCACCCTGTCACACGAAGGTTATGCCAAGTCTCAACCACTAACGACCTATAGTGCACAGCGTCGAGGTGGTAAAGGCAAGGCGGCAACGTCAGTTAAAGATGAAGACTTTGTTGATAAGCTTTTTGTTGCTAACACCCACGATACAATTTTGTGTTTCTCCAGTGCGGGTAAAGTGTACTGGCTTAAAGTGTTTGAACTGCCGCAGGCTGGGCGAACCGCTCGCGGTAAGCCGATTGTTAATTTATTACCGTTATCTGATGGCGAACGTATTAATGCGATACTACCGATACGCGAATACGAAGAAGATAAATATATTTTATTTGCAACCGCCAATGGTACTGTTAAGAAAACGCCACTTAAAGATTTTTCACGCCAACGCGCTTCCGGTATTATCGCTGTTGAAATTCGTGAAGGTGATAAGCTGATTGGAGTTGAACTCACCGAAGCCGGTCAGGATGTCATGCTATTTAATAGTGCTGGCAAAGCCATTCGATTTAATGAAAGCGATGTTCGTTCAATGGGACGTGCTTCGGTCGGTGTGCGAGGCATTAAATTAAAAGACGGGCAAAAAGTAATTTCACTTGTTATTGCATCTGAAGGTTATCTACTTACCGCCACTGAAAATGGTTTTGGTAAGCGTACCTCGATCAGTGATTACCCTGTCCATGGTCGTGGTGGTATGGGTGTTATTTCTATTCAAACCAGTGAGCGTAATGGCGATGTAATTGGTACGGTTCGCGTCGATAATGATGACGAAATCATGTTAATCACCACCAGCGGTACGTTAGTTCGAACCCGTGTAGCCGAAATTTCTGAAATGGGGCGCAACACGCAAGGTGTGCGTTTAATTCGTTTATCCGCAGGCGAAAAACTGTCAGGTTTAGAGCGAATCGAAAATATTGAAGAAGAGGTTATTGCAACTTCTGATTCTGATGATAAAACGGAATAGATTTTTTAATCGCAACGCGCTACGTGGGGCAGGCTCTCCTTCGTGGTTAGATATTTTAATTTTAGATTGTTAAGGAGTAGTTAGATGTCCAGAGTTTATAATTTCAGCGCAGGCCCGGCCATGTTACCCGAGGCGGTACTGAAACAAGCTCAGCAGGAGATGCTGGATTGGCAAGGGACGGGCATGTCGGTGATGGAAATGAGTCATCGTGGTAAGGAATACATGTCGATTGCAGAAAAAGCCAAACAGGATTTTATTGATGTAATGTCTATTCCTGATACTCATGATGTTTTATTTCTTCAGGGCGGCGCAAGTTCACAATTCGCGATGGTGCCACTTAATTTATTAGCGGGTAAAAAAACAGCCGATTACGTGAATACGGGTGCTTGGTCTAAAAAAGCCATTGCCGAAGCAAAACGTTTTTGTGATGTGAATGTAGTAGCAAGTAGTGAAGAACAAAAATTTTCAAGCGTGCCTGCTCAGGATAGCTGGAAGCTTTCAGCAGATGCGGCTTATTTGCACTACACGCCAAACGAAACCATTGGTGGCGTTGAATTTCCATTTGTACCCGATGTGAATGTACCATTGGTTGCCGACATGTCGTCCACCATTATGTCGCGCCCGATTGATGTTTCTAAATTTGCCGTTATTTATGCGGGCGCACAAAAGAATATTGGCCCGGCTGGTTTAACCATGGTGATTGTGCAAAAAGATTTAATCGGCAAAGCTGCAAAAATTACACCGAGTATGTTTGACTATGCAGTGCATGCAAAAACCGATTCAATGAATAACACACCGCCGACTTATGCATGGTACTTGGCAGGGTTAGTGTTTGCATGGGTAAAAGAACTGGGCGGTCTGGACAAAATGGCCGAAATTAATAAGCGAAAAGCCGGTAAACTTTATGCTGCGATTGATACATCTGGTTTTTATGCCAATCCTGTTGATGTACCGTGTCGTTCATGGATGAATGTGCCATTTACATTAGCGGATGCAGAGCTGGATGCGAAGTTCTTAGAAGAAGCCAAAAAAGAAAACTTAACGACATTAAAAGGTCATCGTTCGGTCGGTGGCATGCGTGCCAGTATTTATAACGCCATGCCAGAAGCTGGAGTGGATGCGCTGATTGCGTTTATGCAAGACTTTGAAACACAGTACGGTTAATCCATTTTATTACTGCATACAAAATACAAAAAGATTAAATAATGAAAAAAATTCTAACCTTAAATAATATCTCAGTTGCTGGACTGGATCGCTTGCCGCGTGATAGCTATGAAGTGTCATCGGAATGCAGTGCGCCGGATGCGATTATATTACGTTCGTACAAAATGCATGACATGGATATTCCTGACAGTTTAAAAGCCGTCGGCCGTGCTGGTGCGGGTACTAATAATATTCCAATTGAAAAAATGTCACAAAAAGGGGTGGCGGTTTTTAATGCCCCCGGTGCCAATGCCAATGCAGTTAAAGAACTGGTGATTGCGGGTATGTTAATCGGTTGTCGTAACTTGTGTCAGGCATGGAATTATACGTGCGGGCTTGAAGGTGATAATACCGAGATCAGTAAGGCCGTTGAACAAGGTAAAAAAGATTATGCCGGTTTTGAATTACCCGGCCGTACATTAGGTGTTGTTGGCTTAGGTGCAATTGGCCGCTATGTTGCCAATGCCGCACTGGATCTAGGCATGAATGTGATTGGCTATGATCCCGGTATTACCGTGGAAGGGGCATGGCAACTTTCATCAACGGTTCAAAAAGCCGCAAGCATTGAAGAATTATTAGCAAAAGTAGATTTTGTTACATTCCATGTACCTTTAATTGAAGCAACCAAAAATATGATTAATGCAGAGCGCATTAAAGTGATGAAGGACAATGCCATTATCCTGAATTTTGCGCGTGATGGTATTGTCGATGATGCTGCCGTATTAGAAGCATTAAATGCAAAAAAACTGTATTCGTATGTTTGCGACTTTCCGAGTAACGAAATTAAAGACCATAAACGTGTTGTGTCGTTACCGCATTTAGGTGCTTCTACGGTTGAAGCCGAAGATAATTGTGCCATTATGGTGGCCGATCAGGTTAGAGATTATCTGGAAAATGGCAATGTGCTAAATTCAGTTAATTTCCCAGTTGTAAAAATGGAACGCAATGGCTCGCACCGCATTACCGTCGTGAACAGCAATGTACCAAATATGGTTGGGCAAATTTCGACGGCCTTAGCCAGTGCCGATTTAAACATTGTGGATATGCTTAATAAGTCACGCGATGATCTAGCGTACACGATTATTGACGTGGATGCAGAACCACCGCAGAGTATCATTGATGAAATCAAGTCGATTGACGGCGTGTTGACTGTTCGAGTCATTACTTAAATATTTAAGGACGAAGTTTGTTTTTATGAGCGACCGTTTATTAGACTTGAGAGATAAAATTGATAATCTGGATCAACAGATCCAGACACTCATTACCGAGCGTGCCAGTGTTGCACAGCAAGTGGCTCAGGCTAAGCAGGAATCAAACGACAGCGTTTTTTACCGAGCCGAGCGTGAAGCACAGGTGTTGCGTCGAGTAATGGAGCGTAATAACGGGCCATTAAGCAATGAAGAAATGGCGCGCTTGTTTCGTGAAATTATGTCAGCTTGTTTGGCGTTAGAACAAGTGATGGCGATTGCTTTTTTAGGGCCGGAAGGCACCTTCACACAAGCGGCGGCATTAAAGCATTTTGGCCATTCTATTAATACCGTTCCTTTAACGTCTATTGGCGATGTATTTCGTGAAGTGGAATCAGGGGCTGCATCGTATGGTGTAGTGCCGGTTGAAAATTCAACGGAAGGAGTGGTTAACCATACTTTAGATGAATTTATGACATCATCGCTTAATATTTGTGGTGAAGTGATTTTACGCATCCATCATAATTTGTTGAGTAATGAAACTGATCTTGCGAATATCAAAAAGGTTTATTCTCACCAGCAGTCATTAGCGCAATGTCGACAATGGTTAGATAGTAATTTACCCGATGTTGAGCTGATTGATATCAGCAGTAATGCAGCGGCGGCTGCCATGGCCGCAAAAGAAAAAAACACCGCAGCGATTGCCGGTGAAACAGCAGCAGAAATTTATGAACTAAACATACTCGTGCCTAACATTGAAGATGAACCGGACAACACCACACGGTTTTTAATCATTGGGCAGCGTGAAACACCCGCTAGCGGCGAAGATAAAACATCGTTGCTTATTTCAACGGCAAACCGCTCCGGTGCTTTATTGGGTATATTGCAGCCTTTTGCAAACAATGATATTTCAATGTCACGGATCGAGTCACGGCCATCACGACGTGGTACATGGGACTATGTTTTTTTTGTTGATATTGATGGTCATGAAAATGATGATAATGTTAAACAGGCATTAAATGAGCTCAACAAAGCCGCAACCATGGTGAATGTTTTAGGATCTTTCCCTAAAGCTGTTTTGTAACTATTTAGTTCACTCTTTCAGGGATTCGCAAGGTATTATGTCGCAACAAATTCAACCCGTTATTTTATCCGGTGGTTCAGGCTCTCGTTTATGGCCGCTATCTCGCGCAATGTACCCAAAGCAATTATTGGCTCTGGTGACAGACAATACTATGTTGCAGGAAACAGCGTTGCGGTTAAAAGATTTAGGCATTGAATCCAATAATATTAAAATCAACGCACCCATTATTGTTTGCAATGAAGATCATCGTTTTTTTGTTGCTGAGCAAATGCGTCAGCTGGGAATTCAAGATTCAAAAATAATATTAGAACCAACCGGGCGCAACACGGCGCCGGCCTTAACGCTGGCAGCGCTGGCTACACAGGAAAAATCAGCGGATGCCATTATGCTGGTAATGCCGGCCGATCATGTTATTGATGATATCGATGTTTTTCATCAGGTTGTAAAACAAGGTGCGGCACTTGCGGCAGATAACTATTTGGTAACCTTTGGCATACAACCGAATGCACCTGAAACAGGCTATGGTTATATTAAAACTGGAACACAAGTAGCCGGCTACGATTCTGCTTGTTTAATTGAACGTTTCGTTGAAAAGCCAGATGCAACAACCGCTGAAAAGTATTTGAGCTCAGGTGATTATTTATGGAACAGCGGTTTATTTATGATGACGGCAGCGAGTTGGTTGGATGAAATAAAGTTACAGAATAAGGGTATCTTTGTCGCATCAGAAAAAGCTTACAAAAATGCAGCGCTCGATAATGATTTTTGTCGGGTAGATAAAGTAGCATTTGAAGCATCACCGAGTGATTCAATCGATTATGCCGTAATGGAGAAAGCAGCCGGTTCGGATAGCAAACATAAAGCAGCGGTTATTCCGTTAAATGCGGGCTGGTCGGATGTAGGCGTTTGGTCAACATTATGGGAAGTGGGCGAAAAAGATGCTCGTGGGAATGTAACCAAAGGTGATGTCGCGCTGCATGATACTGAAAACAGTTTATTGTATTCCAGTGAGCGCTATATTGCCGCAGTGGGCTTAAAAGATACCGTTGTGGTTGAAACCGCCGATGCGATTTTGGTTGCAAATAAAAATTGTGCGCAAGATGTTAAAAAAGTAGTCGAAGCCTTAAAGAAACAGAATCGGGATGAATATCAAAATCATCGGTTGGTTTATCGCCCGTGGGGTTCGTATGAATGCATCGACAAAGGTGAACGTTATCAGGCTAAACGTATTACGGTTAACCCCGGTGCGGCATTGTCATTGCAGCTTCATCATCATCGCGCTGAACATTGGATTGTTGTAAAAGGTACAGCAGAAGTCACGCGGGGTGACGAGGTCTTTTTAGTGACAGAGAATGAATCAACCTACATCCCTTTAGGAACAAAACACCGTCTAGAAAACAAAGGCGCCATTCCGCTTGAAATGATCGAAGTTCAATCCGGTAGTTATTTAGGTGAAGATGATATTGTGCGCTTTGAAGATATTTATGGCCGGTCGGGTTCTTCAAAGTAAAATGTTGGTTTGAATTAACTATGAATAATTTTGTAAAGTTAGCCGTTAGTGGTGTTCAGGCATTACAACCTTACCAACCGGGTAAACCCATTGATGAGCTTGAACGTGAATATGGTTTGAGCAATATTATTAAGCTAGCGTCTAATGAAAATCCACTCGGTTCAAGCCCGCGCGTTATTGAAGTATTACAAAACAATTTAAAAGAGTTAACTCGTTATCCTGATGGCAATGGTTTTGATTTAAAGCAGGCCTTAGCTAAAGCTAATAAATATCCGAATATCACAACTGATAATATCACTCTGGGCAATGGCTCCAATGATGTTCTAGAAATGATCGCGCGTGCTTTTGTAAATGAAACCGACAGTGTTATTTATTCCGAACATGCCTTTGCCGTTTACCCTATTGTCACGCAAGCCATTGGTGCAACCGCAGTAGTGACTCCGGCGAAAGACTGGGGGCACGATTTAAGTGCGATGTTGTCAGCAGTAACAGAGCAGACCAAACTGGTTTTTATTGCCAACCCGAACAACCCAACAGGTACTTGGATAAATACAGAAACCGTACAAACGTTTTTAGAATCGTTACCGGAGCATGTTATTGTGGTACTGGATGAAGCCTATTTTGAATTTGCCAGTCATCCAAATTACGGTGTAAAGGGTTATCCAGACGGGCTTGGCTTATTAAAGCAGTTCGAAAATTTAATCGTAACGCGCACTTTTTCCAAAGCCTATGGGCTAGCGGGATTACGTGTGGGCTATGCGATAGCCGGTTCACAAATCACTAATATTTTAAACCGAGTTCGGCAACCTTTTAATGTGAATTCACTGGCATTAAAAGCGGCTGAGGCTGCTTTGGCAGATGAGGTGTATTTAAATGCCAGTGTTCAGCTCAACCATGAGCAAATGAAGCTGATGGAAGAGGGCTTGCGGGCTTTAAACTTAAGTTTTATTCCTTCTGTTGGTAATTTCATCTGTTTTAAAGTGGCTAATGCGAATAGTTGTTATGAAAGTTTACTTAAAAAAGGCATAATTGTGCGGCCGGTTGGTAATTATGGCATGCAGGATTATTTGCGAGTGAGTATTGGTATTAGTGATGAAAATCAGCAGTTCTTGTCCGCTTTAAAGCAAGTAATTTAATTAAGGTCGTATTCCCGCGCAGGCGAGTATGACGAGTTAACGGGGCAGTCGAGATTTTGTGTCAAATTAAAAATACTCATTGAACGGAAATGGTAAAAACATTTAACAAAATTTGTATCTACGGTGTTGGCCTCATGGGAGGCTCGTTGGCACTCGCCTGTAAAAAATCAAATCCCAATGTAGAAATAGTAGCTGTTGGTCGCAATGAAGCACATTTAAAACAGGCGCAAGCGATTGGTGTGATTGATTCGTTTAGCATTGATTTGGCAACTGCTCTTGATGGCGTGGATCTGGTTGTTTTTGCAATGCCGGTCGGCGCAATGCAAGCCGCTTTCGAACAAGTGCAGCCTTTTCTTAATGATACAATAGTGTTGACTGACCTTGGCAGCACCAAGGGTAACGTCGTTGCGTTGGCCAATAATGTTTTTAAGCAGTTTGCGAAAAATTTTGTACCGGGGCATCCGATTGCTGGCACAGAAAAATCGGGAGTAGCGGCGGCTTTTGCCGAATTATTTCAGCAGCGGCGAGTGATTTTAACGCCAACAGAAATTACCGATGTTAAAGCAACTGAACGAGTAGCTGCACTCTGGCAATCCTGTGGCGCAGAAGTAATTGAAATGCCAGTTGCACATCATGATGAAGTGCTGGCCGCAACCAGTCACTTGCCACATATGTTAGCGTTTTCGTTGGTAGACACCTTGTCGAAAATGAATGACAAACAGGAAATTTTTAAATACGCTGCTGGTGGTTTTCGAGACTTTACCCGTATTGCATCCAGCTCGCCTGAAATGTGGCAGGATATATGTATTGCCAATGCAGATTCGCTCGTTGATGTTATTGAAAAATTTCAAACCGATTTATCGGCCTTAACCAAAGCGATTCAATCGGGTGACAAAGAAACAATATCAAAAATATTTGCGCGGGCTAAAAAAGCGCGCGACCAATTTAGTAATGAGTTATAAACCTGAAAGATAGTAGATTAAGCATGACAGCAGACAACCATGACAATAAAAACAAGATTCAATTTACCGCACAAGCCGGTGGCCACTTAACCGGCTCTATTCGAGTGCCGGGTGATAAGTCGATCTCACACCGAAGCATTATGTTCGGTGCCCTAGCAGAAGGAACAACAAAAGTCAGCGGTTTTTTAAACGGTGAAGATAATCTGGCCACATTGAATGCCTTTCGGAGCATGGGTGTTGATATTAGCGAACCTAAAAACGGCCAACTGGAAATAAAAGGCGTGGGGATGCATGGCTTAAAAGCACCTGCGGCGGATATCGATCTAGGTAACTCGGGTACATCTATAAGATTGTTATCCGGTTTATTGTCAGGTGCCATTGCAGACAAAGATTTTAATGTGGTATTAACGGGTGACCGTTCCTTATCCACTCGGCCAATGAAGCGGGTGACTGATCCATTGGAATTAATGGGCGCCAAAGTTGAAACCAACGACGCGGGCACGCCGCCACTTAAAATTCATTCAGGCCAAACCTTAAAAGGGATTGACTATGATATGCCGATGGCCAGTGCGCAGGTAAAGTCTTGTTTATTGTTGGCTGGGCTTTATGCCAATGGCAAAACCTGCGTAACTGAACCCGCACCCACACGCGATCATACCGAGCGTATGTTACGCGGCTTTGGCTATGCGGTTGAATCCAATAATGGCAAAATCTGCCTGCAAGGCGGCGGTAAACTCAGCGCAACGGATATAGAGATTCCCGCGGATATTTCATCGGCCACTTTTTTTATGGTGGGCGCAACGATAGCCGATGGCTCGGATATTACTTTAGAGCATGTGGGCATTAACCCGACGCGGATCGGGGTGATTAATATTTTACGTTTAATGGGCGCTTCCATTGAAATTCTGAATCAGCGCGATATGGGTGGCGAACCGGTTGCCGATATTCGAGTGAAAAGTGCTAAATTAAAAGGCATTCAAATTCCCGAAGATCAGGTGCCGTTAGCCATTGACGAATTTCCGGCTATTTTTATTGCCGCCAGTTGCGCCGAAGGTGAAACAGTTCTTACCGGTGCAGAAGAATTGCGCGTAAAAGAAAGTGATCGTATTCAGGTTATGGCGGATGGTTTAGTCGCATTGGGTGTGGATGCGGTTGCCACGACGGATGGGATCCGTATTCAGGGTGGAGTAAACACGATTGGCAGTGGGCATGTCGAAAGCCATGGCGACCATCGTATTGCCATGAGTTTTGCGATGGCGGCGCTGGTAGCAAAAGGTAGCATCACTATTGGTGACTGTGCCAACGTCAGTACTTCGTTCCCTTCATTTTTAGCTCTGGCGAACCAGGCCGGTTTATCAATAAGCCAGTAATTAATTTTCAGTGAGTCAATAGTGGTAGAAAATACAACCTCAGTTAAGGTGCCCGTTATAACAATCGATGGTCCCAGCGGCTCAGGCAAGGGCACGATTTGCTCGTTACTGGCGGCTGAATTGAAATGGCACTTGCTAGACAGTGGGGCGCTTTACCGTTTGGTAGCCTTCGGCGCCTTAAAGCACGGTATCGACTTTGCCGATACCGATAAAATAGCCGATTATGCCAGGCAACTGGATATTCACTTTGATGTCTCTAAACCCAACCCAGAAACCGGCGCTACCGAAGTGGCTGTGGTGCTGGAAGGTGAAGCGGTAGGCGATGGTATCCGTACCGAAAAATGTGGCAATAATGCGTCTAAAGTGGCGGCCATACCGGCCGTTCGAGCGGCTTTACTTGAACGGCAACGGCAATTTCTATTGCCTCCTGGCTTAATCGCTGATGGCCGCGACATGGGAACCGTTGTTTTCCCAGATGCTAAACTAAAGATTTACTTAACCGCGAGCGCCGAAGAACGTGCAAATAGACGCTTTAAGCAGTTGAAAGAAAAGGGAATTAATGTTACAGTAGGGAGTCTTATTCGGGAAATAAATGAACGTGACGAACGCGATATGAATCGCTCGGTTGCGCCATTAAAACCTGCAGAAGATGCGCATGTTGTTGACACCTCATCGATGCCAATCAATGAAGTGATACAGCATGTTTTACAATTATATCGGCAAGTTTTTAACTAGCACGATTAAGGCCTGTTGATATAACACAGTGAATTCGAAGCACCATGTTTCGGGTTTTATTTTAACTCCCCACATTTCAGTATGTGGCTCAACAAGTACTCGTATTACGAGTAAGGCGTAAGAACATGAGCGAAAGTTTCGCAGAACTCTTTGAAGAAAGTATTTCCAATAACCAGATGAAAACAGGCTCCATTTTAACGGGCGTTGTTATGGATATTGAAGATGATTTTGTCATTATTAATGCTGGCTTAAAATCAGAAGGTGTTATTCCTAAGTCGCAATTCTTAAATGAAAGCGGCGAATTAGAAATTAGCGTTGGCGACAGCGTCGATGTTGCTCTTGATGCCGTTGAAGACGGTTTTGGTGTAACAAAATTATCACGTGAAAAAGCAAAACGTGCAGAATCCTGGATTAAACTTGAAGCCGCTCATGAAGCAGGCGAAATCGTAACCGGTCGTATTACCGATAAAGTCAAAGGTGGTTTTACGGTAGATGTTATTAATATTCGTGCTTTCTTACCGGGTTCATTAGTGGATGTACGCCCAGTACGCGACACCACTTATTTAGAAGGTAAAGAATTAGAATTTAAAGTGATTAAACTTGATCGTCGTCGTAACAACATTGTTGTTTCACGTCGCGCGGTTGTTGAAACAGAAAATACCGAAGAACGTGAACAGCTTCTTGCCAATATGGAAGAAGGCAGCATGGTGAAAGGTGTGGTTAAAAACTTAACCGAATACGGCGCCTTTATCGACTTAGGTGGTGTGGACGGCTTATTACATATTACCGATATGGCATGGAAACGTGTTAAACACCCAAGTGAAATTGTTGAAGTCGGTGATGAAATCGACGTTAAAGTGCTTAAGTTTGACCGTGAACGTATGCGCGTATCCCTTGGCCTGAAACAAACTGGCGACGATCCATGGGCCGACATTGCACGTCGTTTCCCTGAAGGCACACGTTTAAATGGTAAAGTAACTAACATTGCCGATTACGGTTGTTTCGTTGAAATTGAAGACGGTGTTGAAGGTTTAGTGCACGTTTCTGAAATGGACTGGACGAATAAAAACATCCATCCAAGCAAAGTGGTTCAGTTAAGTGATGCGGTTGATGTGGTTGTGTTGGATATTGACCAAGAACGTCGTCGTATTTCATTAGGCATGAAACAATGCCAAGCGAACCCATGGGAACACTTCGCCGCAACGCACAATAAGAACGACAAAGTCAGCGGTAACATTAAATCCATTACTGATTTTGGTATCTTTATCGGTTTGGATGGTGGTATCGATGGTCTGGTTCATTTATCGGACATTACTTGGAACGACACTGGCGAAGATGCCGTTCGTAACTTCAAAAAAGGTGATGAAATTGAAGCCGTTGTTCTTTCCGTTGACCCAGAACGCGAACGTATCTCATTAGGCATTAAGCAAATGGATAAAGACCCGTTCTCGAATTTTGTTGCAATGAATTCTAAAGGCAGCAAAGTGAAAGGTACTATTACTTCGGTTGAAGCCAAAGGTGCTGTGATTGACTTAGGCGAGGGTATCGAAGGTTACTTACGCGCTTCTGAAATCTCACAGGAACGTGTTGAAGATGCAAAAACTGTGCTTAAAGAAGGTGATGAAATCGAGTCGGTTTTCATGGGTGTAGACCGTAAAAACCGCACTATTTCATTGTCGATTAAAGCCAAGGATTCTGCCGACGAAAAAGCCGCGATGAGCGACTTCAATGCCGGTTCAGAAGCTGCAACCACCACATTAGGTGATATCCTGAAGCAAAAAATGGATGGTTCTGACTAGTCAGTCATTCTAAAAAATAGCTCATTTGGGCTATTTTAGCGTATTGGGGGGTAGACATTTTCCCCCAATATGCTAAAAATATGTAATTAGATCATAAATTTAGGAATAATAATGACAAAGTCGGAAATGATCGAAATTCTATCTCAACGACAAACGCAACTGGCTTATCGTGATGTTGAATTAGCGGTCAAAACGATGCTCGAACATATGGCTTCTACGCTATCGAGCGGTGACAGAATTGAAATACGGGGTTTTGGTAGTTTTTCCTTACACTATCGTCCACCACGAACCGGGCGCAATCCAAAAACCGGCGACTCTGTTTCGTTAATTGCCAAGTATGTACCGCACTTTAAACCGGGCAAAGAAATGCGTGAACGTGTGAACATGAGCATGGATAAGGTCGAAATTTCGGAATAAGTCATTACAAAATAGTTTTATTTAACGGTATGTCGAGTATTCGCCATGCCGTTTTTTGTTTAGGTGCTATATATTTATTCAGTCATTCCTGCGAAGCGCTTTTCCGTAGTGGCGACGGGGATAGGCATCAATAAAGAGTTAAAAAGACTGTTTGTATATGTTCTGGATTCCCGCCTCTGCGGGAATGACAAGATAGGGTATACTCTATTAAAATGTCGAGCAAGATATTAAATCAACACGTCATTCCCGCGAAGGCGGGAATCCAGAACGGGAATACTTCGTGAAAAGAATTTTTTACATCATTGCAATTATTTTTACCTTAGTGGTCGGCGCTGTTTTTTCAGCACGCAACGCCACTGAAGTGAAGCTGGACTTTATTTTCACGGTGGTACAAACCAATCTTTCACTGGCCATTGTGATTGCGCTTATTTTTGGCGCATGCTTGGGTGTATTTGTCAGCTTGATATGGATGGTTTCTGCTAAACGTGAAGTCCAACGCCTTAAAAAACAAGTGGATGTTTCCAGAAAAGAATTAACCAACTTGCGAGCTATTCCTATTAAGGATAAGCATTAATGGGCATTGAAATTGTCTTTTTATTATTACCGCTAGCGGTACTGTCAGGCTGGTGGATAGGTCGAAAATCGGCGATTAAAAAACAGGCTGGCTCATCTATTGGTATCCCATCTGATTATTTAAAAGGTTTAAACTTTTTATTAAATGAACAACCGGATAAAGCCATCGAAATCTTTATCCAGTTGCTTGAAGTCAACACCGATACTGTTGAAACACATTTAGCCTTAGGTAGTTTATTTCGTCGCCGAGGTGAAGTGGATAGGGCAATCCGCATTCACCAAAATTTAATTGCACGCCCCACTTTAAGTCAGGAACAACGCGCCCAAGCGCTTTATGACTTAGGGCAAGATTATATGCGCGCCGGTTTATTCGACAGAGCCGAAACTTTATTTAGTGAGTTAATCGATAGTGGGCCGCATACCGAATCTGCACTGCGCCAGCTAATCGATATTTATCAGCAGGAAAAAGACTGGGCTAAAGCGATTGAAACAGCAAGGCGCGTTGAAATTAAAACGGGTGCCAAGTTAAGTGCTTTGATTGCACATTACTATTGCGAACAAGCTGAAAACCTGATGAAGCAGGGTGAAACATCAAAAGCATTAAAGATGCTAAAACGTGCAGAGTCTGAAGATAATGCCTGTCCGCGTATTAGTATGTTGGAAGGTGATATTAACAAACAGTTAGGTGATTTTAAGGCAGCCATTAAAGCTTACCGGCGTCTGGAAAATCAGGATGCCGACTATTTACCTGAAATTATAAAGCCACTACAGGAATGTTATGAAGCGCAAGGGCAAACCGATGATATGCAGGCTTACTTGCAAAAAGTCATTCAACGCAATGACAGCATTACTATTATGCTTAAACTGGCTGAAATTATTAAACAAAAGCAGGGCGAACTCACATCAGCTGATTTTATTGCCGAACATTTAAAAATGAAGCCATCGGTTCGTGGTATGGATAAACTGATTGAGTTAAATCTTGAACAGTCGACCCAAAGTGTTAAAGACAAATTACTTGTTTTAAAAGATGTGACAGAACAGCTGTTAAAAAGTAAATCTAAATACAATTGTCATGTTTGCGGCTTTAGTGGTTTTACGCTGCACTGGCAATGCCCCAGTTGTAAAAAATGGGGCACGATTAAACCGATTCAGGGTGTAGAAGGGGATTAGATTGTTAGTTCAGTTTTGCCAGCTAAAAATAAAATATAAAGTGTTAACAGGATAATAGTGATGCCAGTAATAAAAAATTCTGAATTAAAAACCCCTAGCTCTAAAATAATAGTCGCACTTGATTATTCAAACGAAGCTCAGGCCATCGATTTTATAAATAAAGTGAGCCCTGAATTATGCAAACTAAAAGTGGGCAAAGAATTGTTTACAACAGCGGGGCCCCAATTTGTCGAAAAAATAGTGGCTAAAGGCTTTGATGTTTTTCTTGATCTTAAATTTCATGATATCCCCAATACCGTCATGAAAGCCTGTCATGCAGCAGCAGAACTCGGTGTGTGGATGGCCAATGTACATGCATTGGGTGGTCAAACAATGATGCAGGCGGCTAAAGAAGGGGTGAGCCATACCTCGACAAAATTGATTGCGGTGACGGTATTGACCAGTATGGGGCAGGAAGATCTACAGCAAATTGGAATACAAACCGAAGTGGCTCAGCAAGTGGTTAATCTGGCACAGTTGGCCAAACAATCCGGTTTAGACGGCGTTGTTTGCTCTGCGAAAGAAGTTAGCTTATTACGCCAAAGTTTGAATGAGGATTTTTTGCTTGTTACACCCGGTATTCGTCCTGTCGGCAGCGCAACCGGTGATCAGAAGCGTGTAATGACACCGGCTGAAGCTGTTGAAGCGGGTTCAAGCTATCTGGTTATCGGTCGACCAATCACACAGTCTGATTCAGCTGCTAAAACTTTGGAAGAAATAGCCGCAGAAATTGCTTAATCTCTTGGCTTTTTATTTTTTGTCGTTTGTGGTGAAAACTGTAAGCTGGGCTTCATTTTATTTAGCCCAACCTACAGCTACAATTTAAATGTCCGCCCGCTTATGACCGAGTATTTACTTTTGTACGTTTAGTCCTACATCAAAATCAGCAAATTCCTACACTATATCGTATTGTTGTTTATAGAAAATACAGTAAACTACGTTTTACCTATTTTGGCTTTTGCTCTTTTAGGTAAATGGATGTTATCTCACAAATTAAAAGGAACTTACCAATGAAAAAATCATTTCAAATACTCTCGTTTATTCTTCTATTCGTATTCTCATCGCTGGGCTTTGCTGCTGAAGTGAATATTAATACTGCGGATGCGCAAACCATTGCGAAGAATTTAAAAGGGGTGGGTTTAAAGAAAGCGCAGGCCATTGTTGTTTATCGCAAAAAGAATGGTCCCTTTAAGACGGTTGAAAGTTTAGCTAAAGTGAAAGGCATTGGCTTTAAAACAGTCGAAAAAAATCGTGCAAGCATTTCGATTGCAATGGCGAAAAAGAAGTGATAGCCATTAATATGTAACTAAACTTTAAATAGTTTGAAACAAATTGGGCGCATTATTGCGCCCTTTTTTGTTATAATTTGCAGCAAAATTCGATTGGGTCAATATAAGCCCAATGCAATATTGTTTGTATTTTAAGGATGGAATCCACGAGATGAAAAAAATTAGAAAAGTCGTTTTCCCCGTTGCGGGTTTGGGAACCCGTTTTTTACCTGCAACCAAGGCCAGTCCAAAAGAAATGTTGCCTGTTGTCGATAAACCGCTTATTCAATATGCGGTTGAAGAAGCAATAGCGGCTGGCATGGAACAGATGATTTTTGTTACTGGGCGAACAAAAAATTCCATTATGGATCATTTTGATAAAGCCTATGAGCTGGAAGCAGAGCTGGAAGCAAAACAAAAAACAGAAATGCTGGCGATGATACAAAGTATTTTACCCAGCCATGTTTCCTGTGTGTATATTCGCCAGTCTGAAGCGTTAGGCTTAGGGCACGCGGTTTTGTGTGCTTTGCCTGCGGTTGAAAACGAGCCGTTTGCTGTAATACTGGCCGATGATTTGATCGACGGTGGTGAACGTTCCTGTTTGGCGCAAATGGTCGAACAATATGAGCGTTATAGTTCAAGTATTTTAGGTGTAGAGCAAGTTGGGCAGGACGAAACTGATAAATACGGGATTGTTGATTCTGTTCCGCTTGAAAAAAATATACACCGCATTGATGGTATTATCGAAAAGCCTTCTCCTGCGGATGCACCATCGACACTTGCTGTGGTTGGACGCTATATTTTAACGCCGGATATATTCAATATGCTTAAGAAAACCGAACGGGGCGCCGGTGGTGAGATTCAATTAACCGATGCCATTGCCATGCTGTTAAAGCAAAAACAGGTTCTAGCCTATGAGTTTAGCGGTAATCGCTATGACTGTGGTAGCAAGCTTGGTTATTTGCAGGCAACGGTTGAATATGCGCTAAAGCACAAGGAATTAAAGAGCTCATTTAAAGAGTATTTAGCGGGTTTAGCTCTCGTGCCATCTAAATAGGTAAGGCGCAGGTTGGGGTGACCGTCAGCATAGCCGTAAGAGAGGATATGCACAAAACGTAAGCTAATTCCTACACAAAGTGTCTACGTTGTCCTACAGACAATGGTTTTGGCTTTCTATATTGTATCAACCTTACACGGATGTGGGGGGATGACATGGATGTCAACACTCAATTGAAAGGTGGCAAGGATTGCCGCCTTTCACCTTTAATAAAACGACCCTTTTTAACTCAGCAGCAGGCGGGCTTTACACTGTTTGAGTTAATTTTCACCCTTGGCATTGTTGCCATTCTTGCTTATAGCTTACCGAGTGTTTCTGCTGCTTTTTTGTCGAGCAATAAGGTTGTTGTTGCGGTTAATAAAATTGCAGCCGATATGGCCTATGCACGCTCGGAAGCAGTGGCTCGCGGTATGAATGTTGAGCTTTGTAAAACACAAGATGGTGTTGGGTGCACACGCCTCAATCAGTGGGAAGGGGGCTGGATGATATTTGTTGATAAAAATCAGAATCGAAAACGGGAACCACTTGAACCTGTTCTTAAATATCAACCCAACATAGGCACGATTAATATTACTTACCGGGGCTCGGGTAGTTCAAATTACATTCGTTTTCGTGCGGATGGTGCAAGTGGTGTGAATGGCACTTTTGTTTTTTGCAGTGACCGTGCTGGCGAGTATACACGGGCATTGATTCTATTTAGAACTGGCCGTTTACGGTTGAGCAAAACGCGCTCAGACGGTAAAGCTATTTCGTGTGATAATTTCCGAAATAATTAGCTATTAAATAAAATGATGTAGGTTGGTGCTGAGGCACGAAGCCCAACTACTTTTAAGGCAAAAATATATCGAAATTTTAGCCCCTCAATATTGACCACAGCGGGTTCTATCAGTAGTATACGCCCCTCAATTCCCCGATAGCTCAGTTGGTAGAGCAAATGACTGTTAATCATTGGGTCCCTGGTTCGAGCCCGGGTCGGGGAGCCAAATTCCTTTAATAATCAGCAAGCTGCGTTGATTATATCTTCCTTGATAGAAATGCTTATAAACCGTGCCTAAAGCGCAGTCAGACGCTTTATGGCCTCATCTAGGTTAGCTTCGCTGGTCGCAAACGACAGCCGTAGATAGCCTTCATTGCCGAAAGCCGAGCCAGGCACCAGCGCCACCCCGGTTTTTTCGATAATCATCTCAGCTAACTCAACATCATTTTTAATATGACTAAAGCGCTGCATAAAACCAGAAAAATCGGCAAAAGCATAAAAGGTGCCATCGCCTTTTAAGCAGTGAACACCTTCAATTTTATTCAAAGATGCCACCACTTTATCGTGGCGCTGTTTAAAGGCGGTTAGCATCTCGGTAACGCAGGACTGGCCACCATTAAGCGCAGCCTCTGCTGCGGCTTGCGAAATGGATGCTGGATTCGATGTGCTTTGAGACTGGATTTTTTTCATCGCTTTAATGAGGTCTGCCGGGCCACCGGCATAACCAATCCGCCAACCCGTCATGGAGTAAGCTTTGGAAACGCCATTAAGCACAATGCTGCGCTCGTAAAGCTCGGGATTGGTCATCACAATATTATTAAAAGGTTCGTCTGCCCATAATATATGTTCGTACATATCATCTGTCGCAATCAGAATACCGGGATATTTGACTAGAATCGCGGCTAAAGCCTTAAGTTCCGCAGCAGAGTAGGCCATCCCGCTAGGGTTCGATGGGCTGTTGATAACAAAAAGCCGAGTATTAGGTGTAATCGCAGCTTCAAGCTGTTCAGGCGTGATTTTAAAATTCTGGGAAATATCGGTATTGATAATAACCGGCGTTGCATCGGCTAAAAGCACCATATCGGGGTAAGATACCCAATAAGGGGCTGGGATAATGACCTCGTCACCTTCATTAAGGAGCGCCTGCGCCAAGTTATAAAAGCTCTGCTTACCGCCACAGGAAACGAGGATTTGATCGGGCTTATATTCCAGTCCGTTATCACGTTTAAATTTGTCAATAATCGCTGTTTTTAAGCTGGCGGTGCCATCTACAGCCGTGTATTTGGTCATGCCATTATTAATTGCGGCAATGGCGGCCTCTTTTATATGTTGCGGTGTGTCAAAATCCGGCTCGCCGGCGCCCAGCCCGATAATATCCTGCCCCGCGGCTTTTAATTCGGCCGCACGGGCGGTAACCGCCAATGTCGGAGACGGTTTTACGCGTTGAACACGATTTGATAATTTAATAGCCAAGGATGCTCCTACGCTTAATTTTGTTCTGTAAAGTCATTTGTTCAGTTTTTATTTCTTCATTCTTGCTCAGAGCCAGCCCCCAGCGAAGGCGGGGGCGGGAATCCAGTTGTATGCTCATTATCATAATTTATTAGCTCAATAGCTTATCGTAGTCACTGTGATTGCCAATCCAGAACCATAGCATGTCTCCATCCACTTTAACGGCTAATGCTCTGTATGTTAGGCTTACTCGTGCTGACCAATATTGTCCAACTTTCTTAAAATGTAAGGATGGATGTTCCGGGGTATTTTTGAGTATTTCAAAATTCTTATCGGCTAGCTTTTGGGTAGTTTGAGGAAGAGAACGATAGCATTCCCAAAATCGTGGAGATGCAAAATGCTTCAAATCTCTTTTGCCTTACCCGTACGAAATTCCTTTATTGCTTCATTTGCCAAATCATCAAGTTTACCTTTATCGGCATCTTCCTGGATTTGTTTATCCCAAATTTGAGCGTCAAAATCAACAAACCAGCGCCGAAATGCTTTAAGCTCTGTTTTGGTTAGTTTTTCAATATCTTTCTCGATTTCTTCAATATTTCTCATGGCTAAAGCCTCAAATTTTAAAGGTACTTTAGATTTTAGCAAATTTATCTTTACTATGACGGCATTACTGAATTTAGCTATTTATTAATATTTGTCTATTTTAACAGCAGTAACAAATTCAATACTGTTAATATACTAAAATATTAACCCAGACAAAATCAAATGAGCCATCTTTTTCAATTAAATTTGAGGTTTTCATCTGCGGGCGAGTAACCCAAAACGATTGAATCACTTGCTATTGGCTTATCAGCTCCCTGTTCGGTTAGAGAAGAGGGGTAAATTTAGCTCGCTATTTAATTTGAAAAGAAGGTGATTTTGTGAAAGAGGAAAGGTGGCAATCCTTGCCACCTTTTTGGTTGTGTTGACATCCGTGTCAATCCCCCCACATCCGTGTAAGTTGTAACAATATAGAAACTAAAAATAAATGTCTGTAGGACAGCGTGGACACTTTATGTAGGAATTGGCTTACGTTTTGCTTTTGCACTTTCAATGCAATAAAGTAAAGGCGTGTAATCCTGAGCCATTTTGAGGATGACTCTGAACTGGCAATATG